>Ga0265326_10000166_pt1 | contig 34731 bp, 46 predicted proteins | sample 41424metaG_FD_192439 | JGI IMG/M metagenome (GOLD analysis project Ga0265326, IMG submission 192439) | Rhizosphere microbial communities from Carex aquatilis grown in University of Washington, Seatle, WA, United States - 4-14-24 metaG | ecosystem: Host-associated > Plants > Roots > Rhizosphere... | reverse complement strand
CCCTTTCTGGAATAGTGTTCGTGCTAAACACTTGCAGAATCAAGATATGTCAACTTTCTTTATGTTTGCAAGTTTTTTTGTGCGATAGCCGACAAGCAGTATGCAAAACGACTAAAGCCGAAACGCCGATTGTTTTCTTCCTGCTTGGAGGTTTTTTAACTTCAAACAGGAGAACAAAATGGTTCAGTCACAAAAAGTCTATAAGAATCCACAAGCAGGTCAGCCCTTAATATCGACGATAAGCACAGGTTGTAAAACGCCTCCGCTTGAAGTCAAATTCTGTAATCTAGTCAAGCCCTATTATTATGCGAATTCCCCGACTATTCCCCGACATTCTGTCACATGTGTAGTAGATCCCGAATTGCATAAAGAGTTTCTCAAAGGAATTCAAACCATCGAGAAAAATGAGAAGGTCGAAACGATCATCAAGAATGAAACAGTAAAAGAGGGGGATGAACATCTAACAACAGGAAAAGTTCTTATCAAATTTCAGAGCAAGGATATGATCCCTGTCTATTCGGGAGAGGCTTACGCAAGAAGCGAAGGCCCGCAACAGATAGAGTTAGAGGATGAGCTGGCTAAGGGGGAACGGATTATCGTAGTCTATGACATTCTTAGATATACCAAGAAGAATACTATGAAGACGGAACACGGAATAAGCTTCAAGCCTTCTTGCATCTATCTATTACCTAAGGAAGGTCAATAATGGAGAAGGTAAGGATTTTGGGAGTAGATCCCTCATTGAGAAACACAGGGCTTGCAATCGTGACATACAACACAGAATTGCCCCCAAGTAACCCAGAAGCTTTTAAAGCTTCACATTGTCAAGTGCTGGTAAACCCTGCAAAATATACTGGAGTCGATGCAATTTTAAATATGTTGGATATGATTCATGAAGAAGCTCAAAAATCTTGTTATAAAGAAGTGGAAACAATTCTGGTTGAATCTCCGCCTCTTATGTTTAATAAAACATGGTCAGGAGGAGCAATCTCCTCAATCGCCCACATCTCAGGAGGAGCAGTCGCCCTTCTAGGTATAGAGAAAGCGCATTTATTCCGCCCGAATGAATGGAATAAGACACGCAAAAAAGAAGTGACGCATAATCAGACAGTAGCCTTTTTAGGAGCCTCTGACAAGTGGCATTATGAGAATAGGGTAAAGTCTGAAAAGTATATGGAACACGTCTTAGATGCTGCATCAATGGCCTTATGGTGGATTAAGAGTAATTATTTAGAGGAATGATATGGATCTTTTTGATTACATCAAGATTCTTATTGGTATCATCTACACACTAGCTGGAATATGTTTTATCTTTTTGATAATCATACTCCAGCTTCTCGCGAAAATCTATAGTCTTTCCTGAAGCGGTTTTCCGCGATTTATCTTTGATTGAATTACTGCTTTCTGTTCTATAGGTATATCTGAAGCGTTTTCTACTTCTTTTGTAAGGGATCGACGATCCTGAGGACTTTCCAAAATTCCATCATGAAAAGAAGGATATCTTTGAGCCCATTGGTTAATTGCTTGGATTCCTCCCTGCTTGAAGGTCATGCGTGCAACCTGTCCCGCTGCGGTCGGGGAAGTTAATCCTTTTGCTCCCAAGTAAGCTGCCTCGGCTGGTAATGCTGCCTTTCCAAGTAGATACTTTAAAGCTCCTAGCTTAGCTATAGGGTTATTTACCAGTCCTTTTCCACCAGATAATAAAGGCTTTTCTAAGAAGTCGCCCGCTCTTTCGGCCATTCCTTGCGCTGGTGCAAGAGTCGGTTCAGCTGCGGGATTGAAAGACTGGGCAGGAGGAGCAATCGGCTCGGGATTTAAAGTTGGACGGTTAAGTTTAGGAGGTAGTTGAGCAGGTTGAACAGGAGGAGGTAAGGTAACAGGAGGAACTGGAGGAAGTTCGGCAGGAGGAACTGGAGAACCAACAGGATTAGGAGGTAGGGGAGCAGAAGGAGGAGCAACAGGCTCGGCCAAACCGTAAGTCTTGCGAATATCCTTTGCGAATTGTCCGCTAGTATTCTTAGCACTTTGTAAAGCTTTGATCTCATATCGTGCGAGTTTGTTTTGTAGTTCTTTGCTGAGTTTGTCAACAAAGAATGCATGTTTGGATTGGGCTTCAGTCTGTAACGCATGCAAAATGCCTGATTTTTTTAATCCAGGAAGATTTTCTGGAGCAATATCAAAAAGAAAGTCATCAACTGTTAATATCTTATTTGCAATATCTTTCGCTAGTTCTCCATTTTGAACTCTTTCAACAAAGTTCCTTGGATTTAATTCTTCTCTCAAAGTAGCTCTAGCATTTCCAATAGCTTTATTAACAAGCTTCTTGACTTCGGGCTCTATATTCCTTCCCTGAATTCCAAGGGAACTAATGGCTCCCCGAATGTCTTTATCTATCGTGCGGGTGAGCAAAGGAGAAATCTTAGAGAAAGCGATTGAATCTTCAAGAATGATCGGAAGTTTTTGACCGAGATGCTGCTTGAATTCACTTAACACTTTCTGAACTTCTGGGGTAGCTCTTTGAATGGAATCCTCAAGGGCTTTGTATCTGCGGGAAAGCTCACGCCCTCCAATTAGTTCCCCTTCTGGGAACAAAGCAGTAATCACCCTACGAGCTTGCGAGGCTTCGCGTGTTCCAGCGAGCCCTGTCAGATTCACACCATTTTCAATGAACTCATTTACTCCCAAGTCTTCGGTTGCGATGCGAGAATTTCTAGGAAACATTTTTTCAATTTCTGAAGCATTTTTGACAACTTCGGCACTACGCTCTGCTTGAGCTTGCTTTTGAAGTTGAGGTAATTGTTTGAGCTGGGCTTCATATTGTGCCTGATCCTGTTTAAATTTTTCCGTCATCCTTTTGTTTTCTAAATCGGCAGCTTCTTTGGCTGTCTTGAATTCTGCGTCTGATTGAGCTGCGTTGGCGTTCCTTTGTGCCTTGTCCATTTCCGCCTTGTTTTTCAAGCGTATAACTTCGGCATCTCTCTGTAATTTTCTTTGCTCATAGGCATTTTGTTCTTGAATGATCTGATTTTCTCTAGCTGTAAGATCCGCCTGATGTTGCTGGAGTTTGAGTTCATTACCTGTTTTGACATTCTGCTTCAAAGCATTGAATGCTTGAGTCTGTTGGGCATTCGCTTCATTGACCGCTTGCTGTCCTGCTGTGTTTTGATTTCTGACTGCTTGCTGTTGGCCTGGCAAAGCTCGCACTTCTCCTCTGCGTTGAACTATCCGATTGAGTCCTTGCGCTCCTTTCTCAATAAGATGGCCACCGATACCAGAAATAAGAGCCTCACCAGCGACTTGAGCGGGTTCCTCTAATATTCTCGGGCCTGCGTGAGCTGCTGCTAATGTAGCCCCTGCTCGCGCTCCTCCCATGCCTTTAGTGAGAGCAATGTCGGGAATGAATGAGGCTGCGGTCGCAGCTCCAGAAGTCCAAGGAGACTCATTGGAGATTCTTTCACCTACATGCTGATTGACTTGAAGGGAACGTAAGTAATCATCCCCTTTTTTGGTGAATTTATTGTAAGTATTTTTAACAGCTCCAGCCACACCTTGATTTCCGAATTGGTGTAAAAATTCCCCGAATGGAGCTTTGTGGACATCTTTTTCAAGAGATTCCTTCTCTCTAGAAAACTTCAATCCTTCTTCGCCTTGAGGGAAAAAGTCTGGATCGTCTCCGACATACATCTGACGACCGTCTGAAGTCTGAAAGGATTTATTTTCGAGATTGAGCTTCCCTTTTCTGCCAGGCTCTATCTCGACTATTTCTCCCGCTCTTAGTCTATCAAATTTGCTAGGCATGTTATGGATTTCCGTACATTAATTGTTTGTCTCTTTCAAGCTGCTTCTTTTCTTCGCCAGCGTTCAGACCTTTGTATAGTTCTCTGTTTAGTTTTCCGAATTTGTTGACTAAAGGCTCCTTGTGGAATCCTTGTGAGGCCACACGATCGACGAAGAACTGTTGACCTCGATCGCGCATGATAAGCATCTGATCGATCAAGTCGGTTGGTTTTAATCCAGAGTATTGAGGATTCTCAGCCATGTTACTAATATGGTCTGCAACTGTAGCTGTAAAGGCTTTCATCTGTTCGTTTCTACGGTAAGCATCTTTCATCTGCTCAATCTTACTATCGATATAGACAGCTGAATTTTGCTTGCGTCCATCGATCATGATATCGGGAGCCATCGACTTGACCAATTTTTTAAGTGAATCATTCTTCTCTTCAGATAAGGCATAAGCCAGAATCTTAGACATGATTCCTGCATCTTTAAGCTGCATAGCTGCTTTAACGATATCTGAGGTAGCTTGGTTCGCTCTTTCAAGAGCTGATTTTTCTTTCTCAAGCTCTTCGGCTTGCTTCTCAGCTCTTTCCCTTTTCTTAGGAGTATTTCCGTATTTCAAATCTAAGACTAAGTCAGGAAGTATTTCAGGGCCAGTTGCCACGACTTCTCCAGTTTTAGGATCTTTAAGAGTGACTATCTTCATTCCCTTCATGTCTTCATATTCATCTTTAGGAAGGTTCTTCTTCACTTGCTCAGGGATCTTTAAGCGTTCAAGGTCTAGTTCACCCATCTTGATATCATTTGAGGTACGTTGCTTATTGATATCACTAAGAAGTTCCTCGTCTTTTCTAATGTTTTCTTCTCGTCCCTTATAGACATTAGCAATCCCTTGCGCTCCTCCGCCTAAGGCTCCAAGAGCTGCCTCTTTACCGAATATTCCCCCGATCAATAAAGGCATCAATAAAGCCATTCCAATATAGAATTTATCAGCATCGCTAGCTTGATTATTCATTATTCTTTCATTTATTCTTTTCGACTGCTCATCATATCCAGCGACATTATTGGTATAGCCTTTCTGAATATCTGTTATGATTTTCTCATACTTCTCTGTCATTTCCTTCTGCTGCTCGTCGAAATTCAAGCCTGTGTATTCATCGAATTTGGCCACAAGTTCAGGCTGATTAGCAAAGGCATCGGTCGCTCCATAAGCTGCAACCTGCCAAGGATTCATTTCAGCTTCTTTCATTTCCTGTTCATCAAGTTGTTTTTGTTGCTGTTCTTGCTGAACGATTGCAGGAGGCTTTTTAATTCCGAACTGATCGTATGTCTCAGGAGCTATTTTAGGAGTGAAGTTTTCTTTTGAGAATATGTCTTTAGCACCTTCCACTATAGGCCCGAGAGTTTCCATCCCATATGGCTTAGTAGCTTCATTCTTTAACCATGCCCAGATTCCTTCATCTTGAGGAGCTTGTTCTTGCTCTGCTGCACTAACTGGTGGAAGTCCTTCCTGCATGTCAACTTGATCTGTAGCGACAGGAGGTTTATAATTGGCATGCATGTAATCACCAGAAGGAGCTGGCATTGTAGACTGAGGAGCTTGTTCTGATTTAAATAAATTCCCTAAATAAGACCCCATCTTTTTAAGACTTCCCATAAATCCGCCTTCTTCTTCAGATGGAGGAGGAGTTACACTATTAGCACGCACATCGTAGCTTTGAGGAGTAAGTTCTCCGCCAAGATCGGATTCAGGTTGATTTGGAACAGGAGATTGAAAGTTTGCGAAATTAGGTAATGGTTGAGCTGTTCCAGAAACATCGTCGTCTGCACCTTCTAGTTGTTCTAAAAATTCAGCACCTGGAACGACTCTTCTTGGCCTGACATTTTTCATGCCAGTTCCCAATCTAGTCATTATATTACCGATCGTGCCTGGAGAGTTTAAGTTCATAATTAAATCCTGCTAAATAATTTACTAAATTGATCTTCAAAACTTCTCTGACGTTTTCTTTCATCCATCAAATTCAATTCATCTTCCGCAGCTTGAGTGTCTAGGAGGGATTGAGCTTCTTCTCCTTTTCCTCCTGCGAATATTTGAGCTTGTCTTTTGATAGCAACGTCATGATCGAGTTTGTTTACATCTCTGGCAATCTGACCTTGATTCTGTCTAGCCATATCTTGAAGGGTCATTTGTTGAGCAAAACCAACCCCGCCTTGACCTTGAATTCCATTTTGAGACTGTTCTCCTAGAAGCTTTCTATTAGCATTTTGATAGCTTCGTTTAATTCCTTTGTTGGCTTCATATTGAAGAGCTTGCTTATGTTGAGGATCAAGACCTTCAACAGGTTCTTTCAAGAAATCCCTTGTTTTATTTATCCCTTTTTCCCAGCCAGCATTACGAGTAGCTTCCGATTCAGCTGCCTTTTCGCTGACCTGCTTCTTTCGTTGCTCATTAAACTGTTTTTCCCTTTCAGGAGCTTGGTTTTCCCAATCATTTTTTTGTTGAGTGAAGGATTCCTGCTCCCTCTTCATCCTTCTTTTTTCTCTCTTAGCTTTGTGATGTCCGAACATGGTCTTTACCCCTTATTTAAATGAAAAATACAACCGAGACGACTGCATCATTTATCGATGGATTTCTAAGATAGACTTGTGTGTCAGTCCATAACGTAGTTCCATCAATGATGTTCGCATCTCCCTGTTGACGTGTGATGATTCTTCCAGAAGGAATTCTCCCAGGATAAGACGTTCTAAATCCATTCGGGATCGCTACTTCCATGCCAGCTGGTATCCTTAAATTTGTTACCGTAAAGGATTGAAAATTCTCTTTAAAGTTGATTTTCAATAATCCAGTTGATAAATCTTTAAGCCAACTCCATAAATCAACATCGATATACTTCAAAACTGAGTTCTTATTTGTAATTTTAGGAGGGGTCTTAATTATCATCTGGCAACCGTTTTTCTATTTTCTGGGATGACTTCTAATTGGAATCCTGCTAATCTGATATCCATATTAATACCTTTTATCTCAAAACCAATTTGGATAGATTTAGCAACAGTTCCTTGTTTTAAATTAATATTAATAAATGAGTCTTGGTATCCAGACCAATAATTCCATCCCCATGCTGATGTTCCCCATCCTGCATTTCTCGTGTTGTCAACCTGATCGATAACCGCGATTGTACTTTGAAGATTAGGGATACGATCTAAATAAGTAGAGAACGTCATAATTGGGTTATTAAATTGATACAGCTCTGAAAGTCGATCCATTAAGAGTATGCATCGGCAGAATTTCTTTCTGACTTCTGGTTGACCAAGATCTTCCCAAGAAGAAGTCCAGAATGCTCTCTCTGCCCCTGCATGGTCGGCATGATCGACTAGACGATAGAATCTATGTTGCTTGTAAAGGTTGGCCGTATTGCCATCTACCCCAGAGTATCTCCTTTCTTGGAAGTAGAGATCGTCATCTATGACAAAGATCCCTCCAGCTGCATTCATATTCTCCCATTTGAACCAGTTCTTTTCCTGATGGTCATAGGCAAGTAGAATTGAATTTGTGTTAGCCGTCCTGATGGTAGATTGAGTATCTTCACAAGGAATAAAGAGAAGGTATTGATTTTCTTTCGTGTAATTGCATGCCACAGCACGTTTTAGAATGAGTTTTGTCCAAGGAAGGTAATTCGATTCTCTAAATAGCTGATCGATAGGCAAGGAGATAGGAATAGGATTCCCAAATGAGTCTGTAGGGAACAATTGGTTTTCAGTAATCGCATAGACTCCATTAGTATGTGTGAAGTACATGAGAGGGCCGATCGCTGCAATCGTCGCATGAGCCACGCATCCAATATTTGAACCAGGGGCAATTTGAATGACTTCGATCTGACCCGAAAGAAAGTTTCCCGAAGCTGCCCATATAGAATTGTTCTTTGTAGTAACTAAAGTGCTTCCCGCTACTCCTATACCTGTAATGTCATCATCTGCGTTAGGCACATTAAACAGGTTTGCAGGTTGAGGAACAACTTCAGGGTTTGGAGTGATTCCAGAAACTCCTGAGAAAAATACTCTGTCAGAATTTTCAGGATTTCCTCTTTCTCCCCCTGCATAAAACATTTGATTTCCAAAAGCTTTGAGATACTTTGAGATCGGAGGGGGATTGGGAGGTAAAGGAACAGGAGTTAAAAATGGATCTTCATCTAGTTCTGGCCCCAATTCACCATCGGGAATTCCATCAATAAATACTTGAACAGCAGCTCCAGAACCATCATTCGGTATTGAGGAAACAAGGAAAATCTCCCCATTAGTTCCGAATGTCTGACCTTGCATCGTGCGGTAAATATTTATTCTCAGGTTATTTGAGATGGCATTTGAAATAACAAATGGCGCAGTTGTACCATCACTTAGAGTCGCTGGATTGGCATTCGTTCTTTGAAGATTGATTGCATTGCTTCGTTGATTCGTAGAGGAGATAAGGAAAAGATTGGTAACACTGACAGGGGTTTGGTCTACAGTTATATGCACTCCGTCACCGTTGACATTGGTTACATTTCTTCTTTGCAGATTATTTTGTGCATCCACGAATTCCACGACATCATTCAATTGAATCGTGTGTCCAGTTAAAACCTTGATAATATTTGAAGGTGGATTTGAGCCTGTCGGCTGGTTTCCATCAATGATAGCCACATTCCCAAATACAAGACTGGTCTTATAATCTAAGATATTCGGATTAGCTGCGCTGACTGTGACAGGTTCATCTTCGATGGTAATTGTGTTTGCTATTGTATCTATGGAAGCTACAATTCTTTGACGCTCTACGTTTGTACTATCAAAGAAATAGATTGTATCTCCTGGAAGGACTGAGTGACCTGCGGTAACTGGAATTTTTAATCCTGGACTTGGAGTGGTCGCCCCTGTAATCTCTGCTGCGGTTATGTCTCCATAATAAGCAGAATCACCTATCTTGATAGTAAATCCTGAATTTACATCGACAAGGTCGTAATAAAACCCATTGATATCAGGGCCATAGGCAGTTGAAGTCCCTCCCACAGCTAAGGCAAAATTGGTATTCCAGTTATTCTTAGGCGATGCTTTCAGATTTGTCAAAGTTACATTCGCTGCTGCATTTGCAGCATTTACAGTATAGTTCGTAATAGCAGAAACCTGTCCTTCTAAGATATGCCCTCTTGCATCGATCTGCTCATAAGTAACAGCATATTGAAAAGTATTCATTGCCACGAAAGGAAGTGATTTATAAGTCGTATTGTCTGTTATCGGGAAAGGTCTTCCACCTTGAGGTAATCCAGTCCTGTAGACTGTCTGTCCATCATACTTTTGAGGAAAGTCCCATCCATTGGCAATGTAGATCACATCATCATAAGCAGCCATCGAAGCATTCTCGAATGCCTGTGAATTCTGATAGACTATATTTGCTGATCCTGGAAGAGGGGGGGCGACAGTAAAATTAATTTGTTTCCAATACCAGTAATCCAAGGTGTAGATAGTGCCTGAAGGGATAATCGTCGCTTCTAAAATCTGAATAAATGCAGCTGGCACATTTGTATCGCCATTAACTGCGATTGATAATCCTGCAACTCCATTTGTTGGGCTAGTGGCATCCATAATGAAATCGCTGATGCTATAAGGGGATGTGACATCAAATCCCTTTCCAAATGAAAGAAGAAGATATTGATTGATGTAAAAACCGCTAAGAACTGAAACTGGAGCTCCATCAATACTAATAGAGGTAGGACTTACTCCAACCACGTTCCTTTGCTGGACAATCCCATTGATATCCATGAACTGCACAACATTTCCAGGGATCAAAGTACTAGGAAACTGCACATTTATCGTATTAACTAAATTTTGATTACCATTGATTTGAGCGGCTCTATTGAGAAGGAATGAGCAATTAATGCTTTGATTTGTATTGGAATAAATATTGAATGGATCGACAAATATCGTGAGAGTCAAGTATCGGGCATCTGCAAAGTAAACCGACCAATATCCTCCTGAAGAATATGCTGGGGAAAGTGAAGAGTATGCGACCGAAGGGTCAAGAGTAAAGTTATTCGCATCTACGACTGTAATCGTGAAGAAATTAAGATTATAGGATTGATTGGGAGTCAGCAATTGAGGTGCTCCAACTACCCCATGAAATAATAGTTGAGTTCCAGTCTGCAACCCATGAGCAGTGCTTTCAATGTTGACTAGTCCGCCGACATTAGTGACTGTGACAATATTTCCAGTGATCTGTCCGTTATAATATAGATAAATCTGCTTATCTAGCTTTTTGTAAAGAAATCCGTCAGTGCCTACACAGACCGTATTGACTACATCTATAGCAGGATCATCAAATGTACCAATTCCCATTCCTCCAGTCTTTCCGATTTGGCATTGATATCCACGTCTCAATTGAAAAGTGCCATCAGGAGCCCTTTGAAGGTTTATTGCATCTGTTGCATAATTTGAAGGTCGCAGGAAAAGGGAATCAGTCGAGAATCCTCGAAGGTTTCCAATCTGACGTGTAATGATGTGATTATTACCCATTTATCCATTTCCTTGATTAATAAGGCCCACGTCCGCCGTAATTGTAGGACTTGGCTCTAAGCCTTTGTTGCCATATGATAGGCACAACACTTGGACGGTAACGTCGGTAAGCAATAGCAATTCTATTAAGAACTTCCTGCTCAGCTGCAATTTGAGTTGAAGTCGGTTCAGCAGCAGATTGAAGCCTTAAAAGTCTTAGTACTACATATTCAATGAGCAGGTCTTCAGACTGTCTATCTAATTGAGAATGTGTCGAGGCATAGTCTCCAGTGACAACATAGGCAATAGCCTGGTCGGCAAGTACAGCCTGGAATGTCAGCCAATCTCCATAGGGAATTACATAGTCGGGTTCACAAGTGACTACAAATGTCGTCATGTTGTAATTGTTGATAGGGATCGCATCTATGATTCTGCAACCATTTCGGTCTGTGAAGCATATCCAGTCAATTCGGTTCAAAATGCTATTAGCATTAGCTTGGAGATTTACGTCCTTTTGAGAAGTAATCGTAAAGTTGAGTTGGAATTGAATCGGTGATAGATACCACAGACAAATACCTGTGAACTGGCTAAAATAAGTTCCATCTACATTGTTTAAAGTGAATGTAGTAGTGCTTGTAACCGTAATGAAGAATGTGAAGTCAATAAGTTCATTTGGTGTAAATACGCCTCCTAAACCGACTTTATTTCCTGTAGACAATCCATGAGCAGTTGGAGTAGTCACAGTTACAACAGATCCTACCACTGTGATATTTGAAACACTGCCCCATGAGCTAATGATATTTGTGACTTTCCCCCTTCGGTAATCCAAGCTTCTCATTCTCTTCTGATAGTTGACGATCAGAGAGTTTTCACGAGTAATGTTTGGAGTGGGCGAAAGAAGGATATAGCCATTCCTGATGCAATAGGTTGAAGGAATGTTCGTCGGGTATGAATACCTGTCCTGAATCATTCCTTGCTCTAAAGTCACGAATTGCCAAGTCTCAGGCCCATAGAGATAACGAACGTTCATGATCTGTATCGCCATCTTAACATCTTGAGGAATCGGATAAGACTGAACTCCTGCAAATACAGTAGTTGTAAACTCTTCGATATTTGCTACACTGTCAACTTGTGTGATTTTGTCATACAGTTGGTTAAGTGCTAAATTGAAGATTTCTCCGACAGTGTTGTCATCCCAACCTTCCGTGTAGGAATATCTTTCCTGATAGCAAAGCTGGCGAGCATTACCTGCCATCTCGTCTATCCGTCGAGTTCCCTTCATGTATTTTGTTACACTAGAATTAGGAACTGGATGAGGATTAACAAACATAGTCCACCAACTTTAAATTAGTATTTTTTTCGTTCTCTCATTCCAGCAGCCTTATTCATTTTTCTCTTAGTCACGGCTGCGATCATTTTCTTACGGTGTTCTTTGGACATATTGGATTGCATGTCATTCGGGCCCATTTCTTCCTCTCCCGAAGTGTCCTCTTCTCCCTGACCAATATTATCCACAAGATTTCCTCGCAATTCGTCTGGATCTTCCTGATCGGGAGCATCCATTTTCATGCGAGCACGTTTGATTTTTTCTTCAAGGGAGTAATGGGTTTGATCGGGTACATCGTGATGATAGTTGTCTTCCATCTCGTGTTCTTCGTCCTGAGTGACGTGGCTCTTCATATGAGGCTCGTCTTGAGGAAATCGGATGTGATGAGAGGAATAACCTGGATCTTCATATTTGACATGCTCACGACCTTCATATCCAGGAGGAGCGTCTTTGGATTTTCCGTAGGACATTCCCTTTTCATTCGGATTAACGTCTTTGCTTTTCACGTATCCATAATCGTCTTCAGTTTCATCTCCGCGATCATAACCATCACTATTGTATGGTTCTCCTGGAGTTCTTCCAGTTGCACGTTTCTTTACTGAGTGACCAAACATTTGTCTTTTCATGTTATTACCCTGTTGTTCCTTGCATTGCTTCCACAAATCCGCGAGCCATTTGCTGCATTGCTTGTGATTGATAATCTTTCATTTCATCAGAGTGTTCTTGTCCCACACGGAAAAGACCCTGATTCCTTTTAAGAGCTTGGTTAAGAAGGTTAGCCAACGTCCGTCTTTTTGCTTCTTTCGCTTCCATTTTATTATTGGCATTTGCCGTTGCTCCTTGCATAGCCGAACCAGCACCTTGACCCGCTCCTGAGATAATTTGCGACCAATCACTAGCCGAGCCGTAACCTGATCCAGAACCACTATCATTTTGATATCCAGTTGCTGCTTGTTTGGCAGCTTTTGCAGCGTTTATCATATGCTCAATGCTCCTCGGACTAAATCAGCCGTTTCTTGAGATGTGCTGGCTCTACGTTTCCCTATCTTCTGTCGACTAGCTAATCGATGAGCTTCTAGTTCTGCACTTCTTTGTAAAGCATCATGAAGCATATTAGCGTGTGTTTCTCGTTTGGTTTCTTTAGCTCTGCGCTTTCCCGCTTTCTTTTCACTTTGATTTCCTAAGTAGTCACCAGCTCCTTTAGCTGCTGTTGCAACTGCTGTGGCTATAAGCATTGCTGTTCCTGGATCGACCATAACTACCTCTTTAAATTTGTATGACTGAATAAAAAACTGTGATAACAACGGTACTTGTTCCACCACCAGTAAAATTACTACTATTTACAGAAATATAAAGACCAAGATTTTCCATATTAGCCACATCTATCCCAGAGCTGGAAGGGGAAGAGAATGTAGGTTGGTAATAACCACTTGTTGAAGAATCAAAAGTCCCTGAATCAAATCGAACATAAGATTGAGCTACTAGTCCTACACCATAATAAAAACCAACAGCTGAACCACCTCCAAATGAAGAACTACCAACATTAACTTTACCAATCGCAGTTGTGGGTACGATTACTTTACCCGCACCTTGAGGAGCTACGATTAGAACTGGGGTTCCTGATAAAGCTCTAAATTGAGCTGCACTCATTGTCACTGTAGCTTGAAAAACAGTTTGAGTTACTGGAGCAGGGAAACTTGACCATACAGGAAGTTCTCCTGGCCCTCCGCTTCCTAGATATTGACCTATAGTTCCTTCACCAGCGACTTGCTGTAATGGGCCTGTCCCAGTGGCTCCTCCACAAATTATATCCCAAGGATTAAAGATTGTTTTTCCAGTTCCTCCATTAGCCACAGGAACAGGGGATATTCCTGCGATATTGAATGCTGGAAGAGGATTTCCACCCACTCCATCTGGGAATGTCCATGTGATTGAACCATCTAGAGAATCTTGAAGAGTTCTACCGAAAACAGTAGACCCATTGACTGCTATAATTCCTGTGCCTCCTCCAGTGGAAGCAAATGTAAATAAATTCCTTAAAACACCTAAAATCTGAAGTTGGTGCTGAAGTCCGACAGTATTATTTACTCCTATACCAGTCGTGATATCTGCTACGTTGGCAGCAAGCTTTTCAAAGGTGACAGAGAAATTTCCAAGACCAGTGGAAGAAATAGGCAAACCCTTATTCGGCCCTCCAGAATGGTCATGAGAATCTAGGTTCATCATCCCCGCTGCAAATGCATCACTATAATTAGTTTCACCTGCTGCGGGTATGTATAGACCTATATTGGGTGTGAAAGTTCCCATTTTACCTTCCTTAACCTAATCTAGTTGCGCTGAATACACAGAATGTCCCTGCAAATCCGATATTTGCAGATACTCCGCCAACATCAGCAGTTACCTGAATAGTGTCTCCATCATTCAGTTGATATTGCATTCCGCTTGTCAGAGTGAGTTCTCCAGAAGTCTGCATGTTTTCAAAATTAACTTCGTAATTTCTAATATTAGTTGCACCATTGATTAACAAATTCAAAAGTTGAACTGTATTAACGCCAGATCCACGATAGGTAAATACGGTATAGTTAATTTGATAAATACCAGCACCACCAACAGGAACCGTATAAATAAATGTTGAATTGTTATATCCAGATCCAATGTCGTAGTCGACGGTATCAAATGGCACAGTAACCAAAGTTCCATCACCAGTTAAATTCGTCGCTGTATTTGCATTTAAGTGTGCCCTAAAAGCAATCAATGGAGGAGATCCAGAGGTTTGGAAACTTGGAGGAGTTCCCGCTCCATTTGATGTCCAAACTTGTCCAGTAGTTCCAGGGGAATTCGTTTTAAGAATTGTCCCATCATAGTAGACAGTTCCATTCGTATCTGCCAATTCTGGAGAGATTTGAGGGCCAAAACGAAGAGGGGTTTGAGTAGCTGTCGTAACCTGTGAAGAGGATTTTGTGAAAGCAATCGGCGCATAGAGAAGAATACCAGCTCCATCGATCGCATTGGTCGCATTCGATCCAACCGATGTATTGGCTATGGTCATGGTTGATCCAGCACCTATGCTGATTGCTGTTGCATTATTAGAATCAATATGGCTATTATAGATAACTAAATCAGCATTTGGGCCTCCACTTGTTGTAACGCAAGTACCATTTAAAACAATCATAGTTGAATGTTTTATTGAGACATCTCCACCTGTATTGGTTGCTACTATAGGACAATCAAAAGTAGAAGATTCTAAATCTATGGAAGCGTTATCGAAAATATTAGCCGTTAAACTCTCTATGTTATTAAACATAAAGCTGTCTTGAAGAATTACTCCCCCAGCCGTGAAATTAAAGTAGGTATCTGTTCCTGAAATATCTCCTTTAGAAGAGAATATTCGGACACCCGCTGAAGGGTTAGAATTCACTATGGCTGTGGCTGTTCCACTCACGTTTATGAAGCATTCGGTAAATTGGAATGTCGAAGCTCCAGATCCGCTAATAGCAAGGACATTATCAGAATTATTTAAAAAGCTAATTCCACTGAAAGCACAATCCCCAGTAATATTAGCCGTCATCTTTCCATTTATAACGACACTTGGTGTAAGAGCATCGCAATCAAAAGCTGAGATATTGATTCCTGGAGACAAGGCCATCGTTCCAATATTATACGTCCCTGGCTGAAGGAAAATCGTTTGATTTCCAGTAGCAGCAACGGCTGCTGCATAAGCTGCTGGCAAAGTGGTATAATTAGCTCCATCGGCACTACCTCCTGCGCTTACGATAAAACGAGCTGCGTGAAGATCTCCCGATGCTATCGATGAAACCACACCTGCTGCCACGGTGAAATCTGCTGGATTAAATGAAGCGACACCAGGCGATGCAGTTGTTGCAAATGCAACACTTACCTTCTCTGTAAACGGTGCAGTATTTAGTACACTTACACCCTTTGTTGAATCTCCTATAATATCGATAGCGTGAGTAGCTGGATTCGGCCCTACTGGAACCGCATCATTACCTACAACAAATTCAATATTTGGAGTTCCTGGGGCTCCTCCAGACGAAAAATTTTGTACTTGGCTCATACCCACTCCACTTCTAATGCAGCCCATCCAGCGGGAGAAGCAGGAACTAAATCGTACCTGACCCACCATTGAGTACCCTGTTTACGAAACATGTCATCTGTTTTATCGTCGGAAGCCCTGCCAGAATTTGCGGGCATCTTTTTCATGTCAGTTACACCATCAGTAGACCAATACATGTCTCCATTTGTGTTATTGGTGAACCATTGCTTGAAGGAGTCTCTTAAGAAGACTCCTCCAAGCTTAACGTATGTTCCTGGCATACCAGCACCAGCAGCAACAAGAGAAGCATTTGTAGAAGCGATTTCTCTGATCGCATCATCTTTTATGCTATTACCTGAATTTGACATAAGAAATCGCCTCCCTATTAGCTTACAAATGATGTTGTGTTATAGCTGTCAATATGAATATCCAAATTAGGATTCACAATTGCAGTGGTATGGTCATCCGATTTAAAACATTCAAACGTGAACCCTTGAGCGGTATTCGTAAGAAGGTTGACAATCGTGTTCGCTTGACCTGCTGAAGGCTGAAAGAAGATGTATGGAACATCACCAAAAGCAGCCAAATAGGTAACTGTGAACACGTTTGCAGCTTGACTAATGGTACAGAGGTTTTGACCTCTGCCATCCAATCCGCCTGGGCCTGCACTGGATAAAACTCCCGCACCTGTGATGCGGAAGTTTCTTACTGTGCAGCCAGGCTGATCGTAAAAGTTTGGAAAAGTTTGTCTCGACATATCGCCTCCTTATGACGTTGCAAGGCCGTTTATAACGCCTGTGAAAGTCGGGTTGATGTAAAAATTTGCATATGTCGCATAAAAAATTCCATAGCTGTCGAGCGGAGTTCCTGAAACTTGCAGTGGGAAGAAGATAGAATCTCCGTTCTCAATAAAGCCTCCAGGGTCATTTCCTTCAGCAGTGTCAGGACGTATGTACAGGTGTACTTTATTCCTGTTAATGGCGTACATGGTGTCCTCAGGGCAGTATGGAGACCAGTGTACCCTTACAGTACGTCCATTGATCTTCACAGCTGCGACTTGGCTACCAGCTTGTCTTTCTGGAGACACTTCAGGCTGAATGTAGATGATTGACTTAGCGTCTTCACCATCTTCAAACAATCTCAATTGTGTGGCTGACATAATGTAGTCAGTAGGAAGGTCGCCACGAGCCCAGAATCTCATTTGTTGGTCAAGCTGTCTCATCAATTTGACTGAGAGAGTCTGTCCAGCAGCAGCAAGAGTCTGTGCACCCCAACGATACCCTACAGGTACACCATAAAGGCTTTGACCTACAGTAGCCGTAACAACACCTTTCAAACCGAACATCTCATTATTTCGAGACTTCTGTTTGTAAATGTTTTGTCCTGGGTTAGGAACTTGAACCCCAGTCTGACGGCTCACAGTGATAATCTGATTTGTAAGGTCAATATTAGTGACCAAGAACAAGTCAGTGCCTGTGTCGATATTCAATAAATCATTTAACATCCAAGGAGCTTGGAGCCATGTAGCATTTGTGATGAGCAACTGGTATTGGCCTGGGCCGATAGTTGTCACGGTATTAATAACACCGAGAACACCTGTACCATCTCCGAAGAATTGTCGGGCTACTTGGTCAGCGAAAGCTCTCTTCATTGTCAAAATGGAAAGCTCAGTTGCATCCATAAACGCACCAAGATTTGAACCAGCTCGGCGAGCAGCTTTCATTGACTGTGAGTCGATGACGCTAGTCGCGTAGACGGACATGGCGGTAATGAACGGACGATTGATATAGGCGGTCGATGAACTTGGCAAAGAGCCAGAAGATTGTCCACCACCCCAGTCAACCAACTGAGCCATTTCTAATCTGTTGCCAACAAATTTGCTGGACTTTTGGATCAAGCCGATCAGCTCTGAGTGATCCCAGCCCGCTGCATCTAACTCGAAGTCACCATAAGCAATTCTATAAAGATTGCTCAGGTCTGTTAAACTAAACTGTTTAATTACTGAAGACATTTGATTTACCTCTTATATAGTGGTGTTGTCGCTAATTCTTTTTTTCTTTCCATTAGTTGCTGCTTTAGTAAGTCGAATGGATCGGCACTTTGATTCCTCATATTGCTGACACTGTTTCCCTGTCTTGCCTTACTCGATAAAGTCTGAATGTCGCGCTGCCTGTTTGATTGGACAGGAGGACGACTTTGAACCCTTGGAGCTGGCGCAATAATCTGGCCAATAATGTCTCTCACATCTTCTTCGTCTAAGTCTGGGTTTTGCTTGAGCTGATCTGAGAGGGTGAAAATGAGTGCATTGTCATTCAAGTAAGCGGGATTGATTTCTCTGATGACCGTCATAATGTCTCTCTGTGTGAGAGTCTCGACGATCAATTCCTCTACCTTGTCCATGACATCGTGTTCACTTTCTAAACCTGCAAGCAGATCTTCATTCTGCAAAACTGCATCAACCATCTGGCCGAACTGCGAATCCCCTATCTCTGGATAATCGGACAACATCTCCTGCTTCCTAAGAACCACAGCTTCTGTTCTCTCCTTATGAGATAAATCCTGTTCTGCCTTTGCGAGCTTCTTTTCAAGCTCCCAAGCCTTACGGTCTTTCTCGTCCATCTGTCCGAGTTTTTCCGCTTGCTCTGCGAGTTTTTCTATGTATTTTGAGTACTCGAACTCACTGTCCGATTCCTTCGCTTTGCTAGAGATAAATTCCAGGGCAGCAAGAGGGTCGGTCTTCGCTAAGTCGGCAAACTGTTTGAAAGTTGTCGCGACTCGTTTCTTCTCTTCAGCTAAAGCATGCATGCGATTCTTAACCGCAATATCTCCAGCTGCTCGATCTTTCAATTCTCTGAGTGTGAGTTTCGTTGGACGTTTGTCCGCGACGAACTCAATCTCGTAGTCATCGTCAAGCTCCAGAGATTGATCTCCCTTTCTAAAAACGTATTTCTTAGAAGGAGCTATCTCTTTTTTGCTTTCCTTAGCAGGTGCTTTGTCTCGGATGTCCTCGGGAGTTTCGGCTTTGTTCGCCTTGCTATTGAGAAGTTGATCCTGTAGTGAGGCAAACCCCGATCTATCCATTTCGACAGTCGATGATTCATAGGTATGATCCATAACCAATTCCTTACGGCTAAAAGGTTTCTAGCAGTACTGTGGATCATATTGCCGACATCGGCATAATGATCTTAGAGTACGTGTAAACGGTGAAATCGGTTAGATGGCCACAGGTTCTTCTATGGGCTCGTTTTCTGGTTGGATCGGTTGCTGAACGCCAACGTCCCCATTTTCCTCAAATCCACTGTCGGGCTGAGGGATGGGTTCGTTGACTGGCTTCGGAGTGTAAAACATCGGGAATTGACGGAGCTGGCCAAGACGATCCCCAAAGAGAGGATTCTCGGCAGCCTGTTCAAACATTAGCTTTTCAGTCGCAGCGACATGCCCGACGAAAAGCTCCTGCACCTCTAAAGGAGATTGCTTGAAATCCAGAGTCTGCATGGGTATGCGGTGAGCGTCCCAATGAGCAATGAGATCTTCAAATCTTGCAGGAGGAAGGACTGGTTTACCGCTCATCATGTCCTGATTCTCGCACTCGGCAGTAGAAACAGCAGCTGTGATGGCGTTTTGGAATTTCTTAGAATGAGACAAACCAAGCATGTCCATGAAGACTTCGTTGGTGATTATGTCAGGGAATTCTCGTTTTATCGAGATCATCATCTGCGTTCGAGCAGCCTTAGAGTTTGCAAGATTCCCAGTAGTAGTAATATGAACATCGTAGCTTTTTTGAAGGTTAATCGGGTCAAAGTATTTTAATTGGAAAGTATTATGCTTTCCTAATATCTTAATTAATCTTCCATCGTCAGGTTTGTATTTATCTTTAGCGATAGTAATCATCAATCGGAATAGTTGTTCCATTGACCTGATGTGGCCTTTAATAGCTGGAGCAGCGAGTTGTGTCCTTTGGTCTTCAAAATATTGTAATGCAACGAAGCTGTCCAATTGAGCATTCGGGGTTTCACCCTTGACAAGGGGATTTTGAAGAGCAGTCTGATCCATCGAGGTTTGAATTTGCTGCCAGAAATTAAAAATCGAAGGGGTATTCGTCTGAGGACATTCGATAGTAGGCTTGATATTCCCATGCCATTCAATAGCGGTCGTTCCATTGGGCATCCTTTGAGCGTCTACACCCGATGTCTCATGAACGAACATCTTGGGTGATTCCATCTCTAGGTTGTTATAGATTTGATTAGCTATACGATTGTTTGCATCGGATAAATTCTTACAGTTACGAAAAAGGATCGGGTTTCCTCGATTTCCCATTCCGATATCGAGATCTTTGAAATGAATAAGAGGCAGATCCTGATTATTAACGATGGTAGGTAGCGTGAGAGGCTCATTGACGAGTACGTGATCGTCAGAGGCGACAATGTATCTACCTTCGGGCATAAACTCATGGCTGCGGTGAAATAGGTAGAAAACCTTCCGTTTGTTTGGGTTTTCTTTCTCTGTGTTTGTAAAGACATCATATTGAGTATCTGGCCCCCTGTCGGATTTGATATCCCATGTAAATTTGGGATACTTTTTCTTCATGTAATCCATGTCTTTATATTCGACCCAGTAGAACCAATTGCTATCTTTGGTATTGATCTGAGGGTCTATAATGACATCCCAGGGCATTGGATTGACGATTTCAATATCGCCGATTCTCATGTTTTTTCTGAGCTTGACTGGGTTGGAGCCTATGTCTGAAATAGGATTTCCATCCTCATCAACCATGTCGATATCTTCATCGACGTATTTCTTTGCCAAAGGGTGAATGTCGCCCATATTAGGGTTCCAAAGCACAATGGCAAAAGCTTCCCCGAACATCTTCTTTTGGACTTCCCACTTGAAACGCCATTCTTCAGTTCCAAGCGTGTAGCTCATTGACTCAAGCCAGTCCTTAACCACATTGCAAGCAACTTTATCCGAATAATCTTCCGTATTTGGAAGAACATCAGGAACCAGTTCATGAGAAGTAACTAAAGTAACCTGATCCATCACTAGACGATACATGTCATTAATGAAGATCTGTTCGTTCGAGGAGTATATGTCAGATGTGTTTGCGTAGATTTGTGTGTACGGAGAAGACCAATTTGGATTTACTCCTGCACCTACAAAGAATGCTAAATTAGCTTTTTGCTCTCTAAAAAGAGGTCTAAAATACTCTGTAAGACCATAAGAACATTCTCTGAACCAATCAAGTACATCGGATTCTTTATTCAGATCAATATTGTAGAGAGGCTTTACGTAGGGAATCTTCTTGGTGAGAAAATATTTTGATAGCTCAATTTCGCTCATTTATTTCGTTCCTCGCTGGCCCTTTAAACGCTTCTTTGATGCTATCCCAATTATTCGGTCTAATCGGTTTAGCAGCATCCAGACGTTCTAGGATAGCCTGCAAGGATCGGTCGTTATCGGATTTGATTAGCTCTATAACAGCCGTTAGGTGTTTTTCAAGGCGATCAAAATCTTCACCGTGGACATCTAATGTTTCAATAAACTTTCTGCGGAAGAATTCCGTATGAATGTCAGTATTTTTGACATTTTTAGACATATTGCTAATCATGCAGATCATGACAATCTGTAAAATCAGTACGAGTATAGCTAAAAATATTTCCATTGAATGGCCTGTGGTGTTACTTTGCATTTAAAGACTATAGGAATTATTTAGTCAATAAATTTTATGAAGGAGTTACAATGGGTAGCTGTTGTCAATACAAGGAATTTATAAAAGAATTAGATTACATCCAGCATGAAATGAATGTTTGGGGACACAATTATGATCTACTTCAACCAATTTGGACATTAAAACGTCAAGTCAAGGAATTTTTCCCAATGAATGAAGTTCCCAAAGACATTCACCAATCTTTGATTGTTCTAGAGGAAAGAATGTTAGTCGCCAAAGAGACGCTTTGGAATACCTGTGAAAGGATTAAATTAGAAGTAGAAAACCAAAGAAAAAAGGCATATCCCGATGCGTGAAAGATATTCAATCGAAGTGACCGATGAAATCGTAGAAATTTATGGAGATCTGACAATAGAGGAAGCGTTCGATTTCCTCAGCTTCTTTGAGAGAAAAGGATACAAGTCAGTTGTATTGGGATCAGAGAATTCTACCCTAAGAATGTTAAAAAGAGATCAGTCGGAAGTCATACACGATCAGTTCATTCTCACTCTAAAAGAGCAAATTACTGATTACAAAGAAATGTATGAAAAAGAAACTAAGTCACACGAATTGACTTTAGAAAGGCTCAACACGGTTGAAGTTTTAATGAAGCAGGTTATGTCAGACGAATACAAAAAATATAAAGAATTGTATGACGAAAATCAAAAGTTAATAAAGGCTACAATGGTCATTCAATTAGGAGATAATCCTGAAGTTCAACAAATCTTAGATAAAATGAAACTATCAAGACCAATGACTGAGGAAGAAAAAAAGCAGTCTTACGAGGAACTAGTTCAATTAAAAAATGATTATCCTCACATACCAATCCCTGACCCAACCAATTACCCCCCAGAAGGAGAAAAAAATGAAGAAAAGGAGTAAAGAAGCAGCTCTTTTAGATGGAATTATCATGGAGATTCATGAAGTAAAATGCCATATCGCCAACGAAAGACCTTTTGAGGCAGGTATAGGTCTTGGCGGTTTATTAAATGCTCTATGTAACAGACTCGAAAAATGTGAGGAAAAAAATGAAGAGGTACAAGGCGAAGAATCGGACGAAGAATGTGAAGAAGGCTCCGAAGAGGAAGACTTCGATTGGGAAGCAGCACATGATTTAGTTGAACAAGAAAATTGCAATCTTAGAAAAACATTAAAACAATCTGATGAAAAATTAGAAGAATTTGAATGTACAAAAAAAGCACTTTTTGAACTTCAAGATCTTATAATTAAATTAATACAGATAAAAAAGATAGACAAAACAGAAACTAAAACAGTAATTGATGCGTTAAAAAGTACTGGGATAAGTCAGGGTGATATAGAAGTAAGATGTCATGCAAAAATAAGATAAAAGGATAAATAATGGCATTCCAGAAACAGAGTAAATTTAAAGCTGGGAAGAAAGTAGATGATGACCTCGAAGAAGAAATCAAGGTGGAAAGCGACCCAGCTTACGTTCGCAATTTTCTGGAACACTGGGACAAATGCCGAGAACGACATCCAGGGCAACAGCTCGTACTCAACAGCGTCTTTGAAGAGAAAAAACAATACGTCTTCTACCGCTCGGGTCGTAAAGGGGCAAAAACCACCACAGGAATCGATGCAGCCTGGAAAGCGGCAAATTTGGCTCCAAACAGAGTGGTGTATCTTTGTTATCCTACTATTGCAGCAGGAATCGATATTGTATGGGATGAAAGAAGGCTTCAAACTTGTGATTTAAAAAACAGTTCAATGGAAGATAAGTTTGTAGTAAAGATTGATGATAATAAACACATAATTAGATTTGCAAATGGAAGTTTTATTAAGTTAGTTGGAACTTGGACGGAAGCCAGGGGTCGAGGCCGTCAGCCTGACTTCATGGTATGTGACGAATTCCAAGACTGTAATCCCGACTACATTGAGGCTTCGGATAGTGACCTTGCTGCCAAGCCTCATGCCCAGTGTATTTTCATGGGAACCCCTCCCAAAAAACGAAATCACTATGAGAGCTGGTGGGATCGTGTAGGAACTAACCCGAGAGGTCAATGCTTTCACCTGACCAGCTATGACAACACGAAGCTCCCTCACCTGAAAGATTGGCTAGATAACAAGAAAGTTGAGCTGATAAAGGCTGGAAAGGAAGACGTTTGGTTGCGGGAATATATGGCCGAGTTCTGCTATTCCAGTTCAGATAGAATCCTTCCAGATGCCATTTTCTTAGAAAAAGAAGAGATCTACAACAAAGCTCGTCTTTTCGCGTATGCTGATCGAATTCCTGTTTTGGCTATTTCGGTTCACCCAAACTACTTTTGCGCAATACTTGCTGTTTTATTACCGAGGAAAATGGTGTTCGTGATGGATCACTTAGTATTTCCTCAAGTTTGGAACAAAGCTTTTTCAGAAATGTACCCTGAACTAAACGAAAAAGTGAAGACCCTCCAAGACTTCTGTGGTAAAAAGATTCGCAATCTCGTATGGGACGAGAGCGATTCCTTCACGGATGTCATCTCAGGATTCACTAAATGCCGTAAAGACTTCAAATGGCAAGATCGAGGAATTCCTCTGCTTCGCGAGCTTATGATTAAAGAAAAAATCTGTTTCAGCCGAGAAGTAGCAGACTTAGGTTTGGAGTGCCAAAACATGCTGATTGAGGAAACACCTAAAGAAGTCCAGAAGAACTATCCTCACATTTGCACGCTTTCCATGATGGTCAATGAATATTTTGCTCAGGAGAAGGTGGCCATTCACTCTGTGAAACCATTCGACAAGTATGACGCTTTTCGGGAGATAGGAATCCCATGCCCTCCTAAAAGACGAGCTCAATCACTCTTCAAGTTTGGTCTTTGATTTCTTGTAATTTAGGAGTATAAATTATTTCCCCATTTCTTAATACTACGGCTAAAATATCATGCTTATTAACATCTTTTGTAGGAATATGAACCTTTCCATTTTTAGAATAAATATTTCCAGAAGTTACTTCAACTCTATAAAGAGTTTTGTTTTTTAAAATAGCTAAATCACAAGAATTGTTTGCAATAGCCTTAAAAACTTCAAATCCATTTCTAATTAGATCTGCGCAAACAATCATTTCATTCATAGCTCCCCTAGAAATATTATTCAAGTTTTCGTTTTCATATTTATCAAACCCCATTTGTTTACTTTGATATTTTATTTTACATTTTTTTGAACAATACTTTCTATGAGGTAATACATTTTTCATTAACTCAGAACAATTCAAACAATTTAAATCTAACTTTTTCTTTTTTTCTTTTTTTAAGTGTTTTTCAAGATGATATTTTTCTTTCAAATTTTCTAAGCTACATTCTTTGCTGCAAAATCTCGCATTCTTGTGTTTGCTAAAAAATTCCAATGAACATCGTGCGCAATTTACCATTTTCTGCCAATTCTATAACGTTATAGACGAACAAAAAACATAACATCAATAGATTGGGCATGTCAACGATTAAATTCCCTCCATCTTCAATATTTCCCTAGCCAAGTACCATTGAGCTTTATGTAGGTCTTGGATTTTATCACCTTTCTTGCCAGCCCTAAGAATGTACTTTATTGCGTTTCCCATGTTAAAACTAAGATCGAATGCTTCTATTACATCTATGGCCTCTATACCATTTCCTTTATAATGCTGAGGATGATCTATTAAATCTTTATTCATTTTGATCCCTTTTTTTTCATATTTTTTGATTGTATAACCTGAAGACATTTTTCTTTGAATTCCCCATCCGTGAAGGGTACGAAAATTGGAATCGGATTTCCTACAGAGGCGGAAGACTCAAATAGTATTCCTCGAACATCTTTTAAGGGATCTCGATAGATTCTTGCATTCCATCCCTTGCATTCTCCATAAAGTTCTTGAATTTGCTTTCCTAGCTTTTCGTTTTCTATAGTTTTGTCGGCAATCGTATTACGATAATTCCAAGTCATGATGGTCTTAAACCAGTCTTTTATTTCGTATTTTCTTTGTTTCCAATTAGCTACCACTTCGATGACTTTTATGATTTGATCCTTTGAGCCCCTGACTTTCAAGCATTCGTCGTACTGCTCCTGAGTGAGATAAACATGAAGAGGATTATCGTTGTGATATTTTCCTGAGAAGACATGTATTTTGTTTTTATTTTCTTCATTTGAAAAAAGATCATCAATCTTTCCATCACTCTTCCCCGAAGGGATAGAGGGATGATTTCTTTTATCTTCTTCTTCTTCTCTTCTTCTAGATTGTGGCCCTGAGTTGGCCCTCGGTTGGCCCTCCACTTGGCCTTTCAGTTGGCCCTTGGTTTCTGAAAAACGCTCTATAGACCATACGTAGGATGAATATCGGTTGGCCTTTGTGTTGGCCCCTTTTCGTATTAATTGACGCTTTAGTAGAGAATTCAGTTGGCCCCTAAATTCTTTAGGCGTGAGAAAGCATTCAGCGGAACTTTTGTTCCGACCACATATGAATTCGTATGGCTGTAAAGTGAGTTCGCAATTGTCGTATTCTACAGTCCAAGACTGAGAGCTACATTTGGCGAAAGCCCAAGTTACGAATTTCCAAGTTTTTTCGTTTTTGAATAGACCTTTTTCACGAAAATATTTCGGAACAGGAGTGTCAAAGAAATAGGGAATTTTAGACATCGGAATGCCGTTTTGTTTGTACAAATTCGGCAGTTCTGATATAATGGGGGTATCCAAACGCCCACTATCAGATTTCGGAGCCACCAAATCTGAAGTTTTCACCTGAAGACCCTCGGTAACAGCCGAGGGTTTTCCGTTTAATGGTTTAACATTATCAAAATTATCCTTAGTTTGCAATCCATTCAGAAGCTTTCCTTCATCAATCTTAGACAATAGTGTACATGTTGCCATCTAGTCTCCTTCTGAGACTGATGCGAGTGATCTTAAAGTTTTCCGTCTTGTGTCAAATTTTTAATCGTGTTAGACTCTATGACGATAGTGAAAACTTTTAGAAGCTACTCTAAGCATCAGCTTCTTTTTTTCGCTTTCAAACCACGGCGTGGGTTTGGGTTTACTTATTTTCCAGTGCCGACTGGAAATTAAGTCCCAACTAGGAGAAACGATGATATCGATTATGGGAATATACAAGCTGCCAACTGTCCGACATGTCTTTTTCATTGTATCGTCCCTTCACGATTTTTTAGATAGCCTCTCGCTATCAGAAGAAAACCGAATAAGAAGGGAATACTTTGAGCGTATTCTGCGATCGAAAGATCGTATACGCCCCAAAGTAAGTCTACAATGGACAATAAAAGTAGTGTGTGTTCACGACTTTTTGAAGGCCATAAAACGGCGTATCCCCAAAGGGAAAGTATTACCCAGTCAATCATCTCATAATCCTGAAGAGTTGGAACTGCTAACGATAAATCTTGCAAAAACTCATCAATCCGATCTCGCCAGGACATTCGATACTCCTAAAGTACTGAGTGCTATTCCTGACGACGATATAATTGAAGTTTTTATTTGATTCATCAGTTATTTTTTAGCTTTAATGAATTGTCGATTCTCTTGGTTTTTGTAGTCAGTACCAACTTCCAAGAGATCCATTTCAACCAACTTTTGTACCCAATTCAGTATTGTCTGGTGTGATACGCCGAAGAATTCGCCTAGTTTTCGAGAGGAAAAAGGGCAGTATTTTTGGTCAGACATTGATTTGATTTCGGCATAGAACATTTTTTCACCGAAGGTTAGGTCGGGATGGAAACGGATATCCTTGTGGAAGGGTATTTCCGTTTCAGGGCAGTATTCTTGTAATGCTGCGTTTGACATAAATCTCCTTTTTTAATTGGTGTGCTATCACCCATTCATTATCGGAACGTGTCAAATTTATTATATAATGTCAACGGCAAAAGAAAAGGGGAGAAGGATTTTAACCCTTCTCCCCCCAACCAACGAAAACGAGGAGTCTATGAAAAAATTAGGACTGAAAACCACATTCAAAATAATTACAGCTTGCTGTCGCAGTAGTTGTTGCGTTCTGAAGAATACGTAAGAACGGCATTACAACAAGACCATTGGCAAATTGATAAGGAGTAGCTGGAAGAGCTACAGGAGTTTGGCCATTGATTTGATAAGTTACGTTACCAAATGAATCCACCAAAACCTTTATTTGGAACATGGTTGCATTTGCTGGAGCCTGTGTTGTATTTGTAATCACAACACCTGCGGTTGCTAATTGAGTTTCAATTTTAAATAACCCTGCCTGAATTCCTATTGTGGCAAAATCAGTGTAGGTTGCTATTGCAGCAGCATTAGCTTGAAGCTTTCTGAATCCTAGCCAAATTGTCGGGCCAGTTGCTCCTAGAGCTGTTGCCACGTTTAACTGAGCAGTCAAGAAAAACGCTGGAGTAGTATTTCCACTCGTATCTATTGTAAAAGTGAAGTTGTTTTGAGGAGTTACGCCTGTATTATACTCCACACCATGCGTTGCAGTAGCATCTGGAGCTAGATTCAAACCAAAAGAACCATCTAATTTTGGTCCAAGATTGGTATTTCCTACGATATTGTAATATTCAAAAATACTTTTACCGTCCAACCATACATCTGTTTCTGCACTTCCACCAGCAGCAGCACCACCACCAACCGCTGAAATCACTGGGTTTACGCTACAATTACTGAAGAAATATTTATCCCAATATCTTCGATTAATTACGTCATTAAATCGATATTTATTGATTACTGTTGGTGTTGGCATGATGACCCCCTCAGAGGTTGAATTGTTATAGTAGTAGCCTCAGCTATTACCTTCTTTACTCTTAATTGTTTTTTGAGATAAAAGCAAAGAAATATTTAAAGAGGATTTTATGGAAGCTCTTCAATGCTCTAAGTGTTCAACTCAAGATCATCATGGTCATAATAATTATTTTTGCCGTTGTGAAAGCAGAAATATAAAACTTGCAAAAGAGCTTCGAGAAAGAGGAATCAATGCATGGGAAAAACCAGAAAAAATCAAGGAAGGAGAAAAGTCAAATGGCTAAAGCAAAATTAGGAAGCGGTGTTAGATTCAAGAATTTAGCCAATAAGATGGCGCGAGAAGGTGTAAATGACCCTGACGCAGCAGCAGCAGCAGCAGGACGTAGAAAATATGGAAATAAGAAAATGGCTTCTATGGCTAAAAAAGGGAAGGCCAGACACGAGAAAGATCGCATGTCTGACCATAACTATTAAGCAGCAGGTGGTGCAGTTGGAGGAGTTGCTGGAGCAGCTTTTACACTGTCCTTGTAACTCAACAGAATCTGAACTATGCTGTCTATAGCTGCATTTTTTCCGTCTTGATCTTTTTGAAATTCTTGATCGAAGGCTTTTATAATATTGGAAGCGATTCCGAATACCATGCCAACTCGGTGTATCCCTAAAAGGGATAAAAGTTTATCCATCATCTCATTTCTCCTGCGAAGTCCGATTCATTGTGGTCGGGTGATTTAGGTACATACATTTGACCTGGAAGTTTGGAAGGGTTTTTAGCCATCGTTCCCAAGTCTTCTTTTGATTTATGACAAGTCTTATCAGGTTTCAAATTTGAATCACTGAACTTGCTTTTTTCTTTATGCATCTTTTCCATGACGTTTTCTCCCATGCTTTTTTGTGTAGGCTTTCAAGCCGTTTTTATCCTTAGAAACATGTTCGGGCAGCTTTTTATATGCTGATTTCGGTGTATGATCGGCGAATTCTTCGGCGACATCGGGATGTTTCGCAAAAAGGAATTTTTGCTGGGCTATTGACTTGAAAGGCATTGGATAATCCTTGTGCTCTTTTTTCTGGTTATGACATAAAGAGTTTGAGTATTCAAGAAAATTTTTAAAGGAGGAACCAATAAATGAACAAAGTTTTATTATTATCAAGCATATTATGCACCATGCTTTTGTCTTCTTGCGGGTTTTTATTAAGCCCTGTCGGAGAGGAATTAATAGTCGATGGTGCGGAAGAGGTTATTAAACTCGAACAAGAATTGACACACACTACAACTACCACAACCACCACTAAGGAACCTGCAAAGGAAGTTACTAAAGAATCAGTCAAAGAAGTAACTAAAGAGGTAAAATGACCATAGAACATATCGAAAACGAACGATGCTGCGGAAATTGCCGACATTTTTATGAGGGGGAATGTAGACGTTATCCCCCTCAAGTTGGATGTGATTCAGCCTGTGAACATACAGGGAATGTTTTTTATGCTTTTCCTCGTGTCTATGCTAAGGAATGGTGCGGGGAATTTCAGCCCAAAGAAGGTTGGATTCTTCCAAAAGGATGGCAATTGAAAAACATGCCTGATGGGCCAGGAGGGCTTTGTGAAGTTCAAACTGACGGTTGATGAAAAATGGCCGATATTCTCTTTAGAGAAACCCGATGATTCTGGATACAATGAGATTGAAATTCCAGAAGAAGAATATGCTGCATATGTTTCGATTATGAAGCAATACACTCTTTTACAATTAAAATTAGGATCATTGTATGACCACAAACGAACTGATCGTCAAGAACGTATCAGAAAAGATCTCTTCCCTAAATGCTGTGCAGAAGAATCGGTTATTGAACCTTCCTGGCCATAGTTATGGGCCATTTTGCTTGAAAGTTCTTAGTGATTTTGTGGCACATCACAATTTGCCTCAAGGAATGCTCATGCCTGTGCCTGGATTGACAACCCAGCAAGCTTTATCGAGGATTTTTGATATTATATTGCATTCATTGGGAGAAGAAAAGCGACTTCAGGCTTTAACTGAACTCGATGAGTACATTGCGGGCCTTCCACCGCCTCCTACCAAGTCAAAAATTCTAGTTCCCTAGAGCTCTTTTGCAATTTCCAACTTCATTTTCCATAGAATCCAGAATACTATCAATGTCTTCTGGATTTTCTCTAGCATCTTCAATGAGATTTGCAAGCTTTGAGACGCTTCCTTCAATGCAAAGTGTCCTGTAGTAGCAGAAATGAGAATCTTCTTCCCATAGTGGCTTTAAAACAGGTTCCTGAGCAAAGCAAATGCCTGTAGAGAGGCAGAAACTAATTAGTAGAAGCTTCATTTTTTTCTTCCTTTGTTTTCGGGTCTGTAAAATTGATCTCAACTTCAGGAAATCTCTTTCTAACGATCTCTTGAGCATCTTTTCTAAGCATTTCAAAATTAAGATCTGCTTTTTCCTGTGTTGGGATTATCTGTGAAATGACTAGCCTTAGGTAAGTCACCTCATACCATAGATTAAAGATTTCTTTCCTCTTGTCAAGACCCATCATGGCATCGACTATGTTATCCATTTCATTTACCCCTGTAAAAGTTGAGCATATTTGATGCATTCATTGAAGTGATATTCTGACCAATAAAGCTTGTCCTCAATGTATTCCCATTGATCCGCACAATGTAGACCATATTGGGAAAGCATTGTAGAAAAAGCAACCACTAATGCTGCGCAAGGTGTTTTTGTTGATGCCATAGCGCAGGCAGCAACCCAGGCGTCTCGTCCCCATTGACGCCATGTCAGGTTAGGTAACCACCATACGCAGTCTTTAGCATCATTGTAGGTACGAATTGCATTAAAACTATGCATATCAAAAGCATCCTGCAATTTTTGTCTTTGGGCTCGACTGTCTGGGGTTTTTCCATAATATGTTCGACATTCATAATTGGGAAATTGATATAAATATTCTTCGTCTAAAGGAACTCTACCTTTAAAAAAATCATCATTTAAACTGAAATTTTGATAATTTAGTTCACTGCAATAACCTTTGTCTTTCATGAAACAAAAAAGACCAAAAAAGAATAAAGTAAAAAATATTAACCATTTCAACCATTTTCTTTGATACCATTTCAATTCATCCATCTTTCTCTTCCTTTTTGTATTTGAAATCTCTGCTCGTGAGTCCTGTTGTTTTCAAAAGGATCTCATCAACTTTGTCTAAAATGTGGTCTACCTTCATTTCAGGAATTGAATCTATGAATTCCTCAAGAACTTGATCGGTTTGCCTATATGTGAGTTTTGTGGGATCTTCTCCTCTCTCAATCATTTCGCGACAGTATTTTCCTATGTAGGTTTTGGCTGCCATTATAACATTTTTTAACTCTTCACGATTTAGGATGTAATTCTTCATTTTTCCTTCTTTCAAACTCTTCTTTAACAAGTTCTAGGTTCAATTTCATGGATTCCAAAACGCAATCCTTCAATTTGCAAATTGTATAGTAAGCAATATGAATATCAAAAATCCCGCATCGATCTCTCATTAAAAAAGCCATCTCTTCAAATAGATTTTTGCATTTTATCATCTCTTCCTTACTGATATCCATATCATCAAAAGGAGGAATTTCAAGAGGAATGTAATAGTCTTTTTTCATTTATTTAACCTGTATAAAAGGGGTTGCTCCGCTAGTCACAGACGGTAATTTACCATCCCATTTTTGAACGGCTTGCCATTGGATAAGTTCCTGAGTAACGGACTGTGATAGCAATAGGTTCGCTTTGGATTCTGATTCAGCTTGTAAGATTGCACAACGTGCCTGTCCCTCGGCTTTAGCAATCTGTTTCTTTGCTTCTGCTTCTGCTTCTCGCAATTCATTTTCACGTTGCTGAGCCCTTTGGTTGGCCTCTATCTTGGAATTCAAAGCAGTGATAACATTTTGAGGAAAGTGAAAGCGACCTATTAAATAAATTCTGCTCAACTCTATACCTAGAGGCGATAAATCCGCACGAACATGCGCCTCAACATCTTCAAAGAATGATTCCTTTCCGCTATACATATCTTCTATTTTCGTTTTAGATGCAGATTTATTAATAGCATCCCGAATGTAGTTCCTGATGAAAACGTCAGTAATCTCATCCATTCCTCGTCTGTAACGTTGAAAAATAATAGGAATGCTTTCAGCACGCAGGTGATAAGTAATACCAACTTCAGCGGAGACGGCCATCCCTTCACTTGTTTGAAAATTGAACGCATCACGGTCGCCTTCCCATGTGTTATTTTGCTCGAATATAGGGAACTGATAAACACTCTTCCAAGGGGCTATCCAATGCATTCCCACATGAAGTTCCTTGGTTTCTACACCCTTTGAATCACCCAACATATCAATGACTACTCCTACATATCCTGGGGAAATCATTTTGAAGCAGAAAATCCAAGCAAAGAATAATACCGTTGCGCTAAGGCCAAAGACTACGACCCTTCGCTGTTGCTTCATACGCTTCTTTGTATCTTCGTTCCAGTTTGACATTCTCGTGTTCCTTCGATTTTTTTGTTTGAAATCCACACCAAGGGCAATGATAAACCATGTACGTTCTACCTTCAGGCACATCATTTCCTGCACAGTATTCTTTTACCCACAATTCACCTTCTCGTTCAAAGCATACAACATTGTGCGATACGACATTACAGAAGTGATTTGTTGGATCATTACATCTTTTTATGACCAAAGGATTACGATTGACAAGACCTTCCCAATATCCGAAATATTTTCCTGCCCAATAACCCAAAAATAGCATTGTAACTAGTCCGACAACAAACATTTATCCTGCCTTTTCCCATTTAGATATTGCATGGAATTCATAATGGTTCTTTCACAAAATTCATATTCATGCTTCTTATGCCCATCTTCAGATAAGAATTGAGCAGCATCAACCAATGATTTTTTAACTATATCCATAAGACATGGTCTTTTTTCAGGCTCAGTGGGCATTTCTAAATCTTCTTTAAGGAATGTGAAGGACTCAATGCAGTCTATGTCCCAAATGCAACCACTAGCACAGTCCCATGTGTAATACCAACCGCTTTCTAAAGCCAATCGACATTCCCATTGATATGGAGATATTATAATCCCTTGAAACTTCTTTCTAACCTCTTCCCAGTCCAATTCTGAAGTATCGGTGTCGAATTTCTTTTTTGGATATTGTTTTGTGAAAGAGAAAATTTCTTCTGGAGTATTTAAATGAAGTATTTTTGCATCTGTTTTAAGACAGATCTCATAGGAGAATCTAAGACGATTTAGAAAGGTGTTTTCTGAAATACACCATTCTTTCCACCCATCATTTCCTTCTACACTGAACCAAAGGCCATTTGGCTTGCATTGGAACTTTATCTCATTTTGATCGTATTTTTGTGGTTCGATTCCATCGATCTTTTTCGGTGAGTAATGTATCAATCTCATCAATCATTTGTCCTTTATCATGGATCAGTCTTTGGGTTTTTGTTTCTTATTCTCTCCTCTAGTGAGCAAAGTCTACCGTGAAAGTCTTTAGTTTCTTTAATCATTGCATCCTTAAAAGATTCAATAGATTTCTGACAGTTTAGATAATCATTTCTTGATTGTCTTACTGCCCATAGAAACAAACCTAAGTTTGCCCCTACTATAGTCATTACTTGATACCATTCCATATTATGCTCCTTTTTTAGCGTATAGTTTTCTATAACGCATCTTTATCTTCTGAAGCCCAGCATAACATATTTTGCAAGTATTTTTCCTCTTATTTCCACCACTTGAAGGAAAGTCAATGTACTCTTTCCTCTGGTTACAAACCTTGCATTGTCTCATTTATCAGGCCAACACATACGGTTTTCACTAACAGCTTTGTAGCATTGAAATAGATGACGAGCTCCTCCGATAGCCTTATGGGGCTTTTCTTCTGGAGGAAGTCCAAGAGACTTTGCGATAGAATCTTTGGAAAGTGAGACATCATACCCACAACCAATTCCATATAAGTTTTCATGATAAGAACCAAAGAACTTCATCCAGTACATAGAAGCAAGGTCAAGCCAATGATAAGGTAAATTCATCTCGATCATCTTTTCATGGCACATCAATTGAAGGAAGAAGGGACGATCAAAGGAAGGGTTCTGGCAAATGAAGAAGGCTTTCCCTTTAACTATATCGTGTTTCTTTAGGAATGCTTCGATCTGTTCGCTAACAATCCAATCATCCTTAGCAATCTTATGATGGTTATGAGAACTGTATCCGTTCACCTCAAGAGCTTTCGGATCAGAGTACCACCAATGCGCTTCATCACATCGTATGCAAGATGTATATTCATGAATATCAGAATAGTCATTTAAGTCTACAATTATTAACCCGATGTCAATTGCAACATGTCTGTCGAAATCTAATCCAGTTGTCTCGATGTCTACGAATACGGCCTTCATTTAGCTCTCAATAAATCTTCTGGGTCAAGAGTGAGAAAGTCTGCGATACTTAATACCGTTTTGTATGGAAGTTCTTTATTACCAACAATCCATGAAGACAACACATACTTATTAAGCATAATATGTTGTGCAATCTGTTCTATCTGTATATTCATGTCTTTCATGCGTTGTAACACTGCGTTTTTCCTTGACACTAAGTCCCCCGATGCGTATGCTTTTTTCTATTCGCACCAGTAATTTTATTTTATATCTTTG
>Ga0265326_10000165_pt1 | contig 34798 bp, 60 predicted proteins | sample 41424metaG_FD_192439 | JGI IMG/M metagenome (GOLD analysis project Ga0265326, IMG submission 192439) | Rhizosphere microbial communities from Carex aquatilis grown in University of Washington, Seatle, WA, United States - 4-14-24 metaG | ecosystem: Host-associated > Plants > Roots > Rhizosphere... | reverse complement strand
GTACCCGGACCCGTGCCCGTACCCGGACCCGTGCCCGTACCCGTCCCCGTACCCGGACCCGTGCCCGTACCCGGACCCGTCCCCGTACCCGTACCCGGACCCGGACCCGTGCCCGTACCCGGACCCGTCCCCGTACCCGTACCCGGACCCGTCAATTCTCCCATGCAGAACAGTTGCCATGATCAGCGCCCCTGAATTTTGGCCTTAGTCCAGGCGGACGCGGCCTTTTCATCAACGGACATGATGGCGGTGACGCCTTCGAGAGAAATCTTCGGGACAACGGCGGAAATCTTGCAATCCTTCGTGGGGCCGTTTTCAGCGAGGCCAAAAACGCCACCGACATCAGAAGACCAGTACAGGCACATACGGGCATTGGTCAGATTGATCGGACGGGCATCGACGTTATCGGTATAGCCGAAGACGACGCCGCGCCTATCGGTGCAGACGATGACGGGGATTGCGTCATGACTGGACTTGATTTCCGCCGCCTGGACGGTCGGATTGGCCGAAGAGAACATGGCCGCGATCTGCTTCAACTGGCCGTAGGTGAGATTGTCGATATCCAAGGTTACCTCCTGTGTTGATGTGAGATATTTATCTCATAGATTTTCGGGTTGGTAAATGGTGTTTTTGCGTTTAGGTGAGGATTTTTACAACCTATTGATCAACCACAATTTACCACTCCCGCGACCCATTTGAGCCGCAAGAGTGGTAATCTCTGCGATATCATTGGGTTAGTCTAATCATTCATCCATAATACTGTTGATAGCGATCCCAACGTAACAAATAGTACAGACGAAATAAGGGTTCCGGGAGAAATCACACCAAATGCCGTCATGGATATAGCCATAATGGCATTTGCTCCGGCAGTTATGGCGAAAGCTCTCAATTTATTGCTCACTCTTCACCCCCATCTTCATAGTCGTCGCAAATCCCGTAATTATCTCCAGAGATTTTAATTTTGAACTTATCGCAAATCGGAATATCATCGTCCCACTTCTGATAGACGTGCCGACAATTCCCGCAGCACTCAACGTTGCGGTAGTTCGGGGGATTGGTCATCGGCGCGGCTCCCATTTGTCGGTTGCTCCCGGCACAGCGTGAAGGCTATGGATGCATGTCATGCCATATCCTGGCACGCAAGCAACATTATCTTTAAAATTTCTGCAATTCGCGCACGATTTCTCAGGATCGGCGCTGGGCTGGCCTTGCTGGGCGGCACGGACGGCAGAAATAAGTCGCTCGATCACATTCGGGAGACTACCCCATTCCATTGCTTCAAACGCCATCGCCGCGTCATAGACGGGCTTCATGCGAGCGATCTCGTCGTCTGCAACTTCGGCCCTCTTCTTCTCTTCGTTGGCGTCTTGGCCGAAACGTCGGACAGCCTTGTTTAGCCGCTCTACATCGCCCCTGAGGCCGTCACATTCATTCATGAACTGGTCAAGCGCCTCCATTAGGTTGTCGCAGCGGTCATTAGCTTCGTGCAGTAGCAACAACGCCTCCCCGGCCTTGGTTTGCCATTGGTCACGGTCGATGATCAATTTCGCCGTTTCGCGCATCTGGTCTAATTGCTCGGGGGAGGCAGGCGCAGTCGAGCCGTCCGACATCCATGTGATGCGGCGGCATTCGACGCGGCCAGAACTCACCCCACACAACTCGGCATCATCCTTGTCGTGATGCTTTGTGAAAGCTCCATTGCCATACAGATTTAGCCATGCCTCATGCCGCACCGGCTCGGGCTTGTGCTCGGGGATGTTGCGGAGGCGAACCCACAGGAGGTCATTATCAAGGATGCGCCCACCCTGAATGTGCCATGGCCCACTGTCATTGAGGGTTCCGAAAATTGCCTTGCCGTCCTTATCGAATAGCACCCGCACAGGGCGCGGCGGGTCTTCGCAAGTTTCTACGGGTTTTTGCCAATCAATCATGATTTCCTCCATTCGGTTTAAAATATCGGCCAGACGGCCCGCATCCAAAGAACCACCGCTCCCGCTCCCACTCACAGCTTGTGCGCGGAGTGAACTCAGATTCTCCAGTCACAGGATTGTTCCTGATAAAGTTTATGGTGCGGTTACATTGTTCCAATCCAAAGCTGGGCGATCTAAAAAAGAATTGGCAATTGCAACAGAATTTAACTGTCTTCATTGAGCATATCTATCCTCCCTCAAAACGCCTTCCCGCCGTCCTTGACGCGGTTCTCAGTCTTCGATGTGTTCAATGGGCTGACCTTTGGCAACAGTTCTCCAATCAGGCCATTTGCGATGTTCGTTTTTGAACTGCTTGTATTGAATCATCGCAATAATTTCTTCGGGAGAAAATCCATCGCGCCAAGCGCCGTCCAGAGCTAGAGTTTGAATATCAATCCATTCCTCCAGGCGCTTGTGCCGATCATCTTCGGCGCGAACCTCCGCGCATTCCTTTTCGATATGCGCTGTTACCCCAGCGACCCGTTCACCGGGGCCGAACGTTCGTTCTGACCAATCCCTCTGACGGCGCAAGTGCGCGGCATAATCAAACATCGTCATTCCTCCATATTGATGTGTTCTTGATATCACATCACGCCCCATTAGTTGGGCCCTGATGGTATATTTCCTTGATCTTTGAAAATCTAATCCATCGCGTCAGCCCATTCTTCGGACTAACTTTGAAGGACATATCATTATTCAAGATCATCGCAGGAATTCCCATATGCGGCGCGATGCATAGTCTATCACGTCGAAATCCGACGACAACACCAGAATATATTGCACCGCTATTTTTTTCGATGATGCAGTGCCTATTGAGGAATTGTTTGAATTTCTCTCTTTCCTGCATCTTATGCTCCATCCGTCGAACCAAAAATATCGGTCAACTCAAGCGCGTTTTCGTCGAAATTCGCGCCACGGGCCATGACGGCCATATGCGCGATGCGGGTTGATCCGAACGAGTTTAGGCCAGTCTGCGCACGGTATTTCGGAAAGCCATCGGCGTTCCGAAGTGCCTTAATATGCGCCCCAACTGATCCAACCGGAATACTAACCACATCCGCAACTTCCTGATACGACGGCACGCGGCATTCTTCCTCATACACCCGTTTGATATATGAGAACACCCGGAGCCGGTCGAGCTTTGGCTTGATTGCGAAGGTCATTGCGGCGCGTCCTGTTCAGCTCTGATGTAGACAATACAATCTCCAGCCGCATTCCGCCATCCATTGGAATAATAACTGTCCTGGCTGGGGGCGTGCCTATCCATTACAGCATGGGCAATCTCCGCAGCCCGATCCATGCCGCGATTGAAGCCCTGTTTATAGCCTGCGGCGTATGCTTCGCGGAGGGCGCTTTCTATGTCGGCTTGGTCCCCAGGGCTGGATGATAGACCCCTGGCAAGGTAATCAAAATCAGGCTTCATCATTCTTCCCCTTCAGTTTGGATAGTCGCGGGTCGGAGAGAGCCACATCAACATCTCCAATTTCTTCTTCACGCAAGTCGCGCCCCTCAATGCAATTTGGCCTGTGATCCATCCAATGGCGCGCTTTCTCCAGCGCCTCGGACAGCGACAGCGCTAGGGCGCGCAGTTGCTTGTTCTCAACATAGTTTGCAGAAGCTGCGGCCCTATCGGCAACTTCTATTTCAGTCCCAACAGCATTAAGTAGACCGCGCAGCCGACGAACCTCCGCGACCAGCCAAGCCACATCTTCTCGGCTAAGGTCTGCCATTGCCGAAGCGCTGTCAGTCGCCCCCCTTAGCCTAGCCTCAATCTCGCTCAATCGGTCGGTCATGTCTATTCCTCCTCGTCCGACGCCGCGCTGGGTGGGGTGGGGTGGGGTTGGTCTTCGATCTTGCCGCTATACGCGGGGCCAGCCATGAAGGCTTCGCAGTCGTTCAGAGGATTGGCATCTTTGATCGGAACGATGCGCAACCACGGTGGCTGCTTCGCGATACGGTATGTCGCCTCCTCAACCCAACAGCAGTCCTCGCCATCGGGCGACCGGAACGCACATTTGGAGCACTGTCCCATTTCACACCTCCTCCTCATCTGCGCCGGGAGCGGCGCGGTTAGTCTTTGCCGATAAAAAGCATTGGCGGGGTTTTGCGGTCAGGATATGCGCCGGTCAGTTCAAAGAAATCACTCGCCCAATATCCTTCATCATTCCACCCTTCGGCGGGGAGAACAAGCGAGCGGCGACCGAATGAATCTCCCGGCCACCCGTCAGAGCTATGACCGACCAGCACATCAACTTCCGTATCGTGCGGAAATTGACGCAGAAACTCAATGAGTTGCGCTACAGTCGTCGTCATCTCATCCTCCTCACGTAACCATTCCCCCATATATGCCACCCGCCCCAACCCATCGCAACGAAAAAATATCACATGTCCGCAAATTTTCCTGTTGACGCTAAACTGCGGCGTGATATGCTCATGGGGCTGGAGCGTGATTGAACGAATGGCGCGAAAGCTGGTCTCGGTCTCAATTTCCATTCTGACGACCGGACGAGATAATGAATGGCTAGAGTGCCGTATGATATAAAACTTGCGGTGATGAAACGGCTTTAACCGCATCTTGGGACCCGCTTCACGCCGTAATGCGCCCCGTGCGAGAACCGGCGAACGCGGATGCAGTCGGACCTCGGACACACGAGAGGCATCCTTCGGGATGGAACGGAAGACGCAGGGGTGACGGCCCGGAGAGACGGGCACACAATTCCGCGCCGCATGGCCGCGCAGAGAGGGAATGAGACGAAATGGACAGCGTGCATGTCGAAGTCGCCAAGGCCATGACCGCCAGCGGATGGGCCTACTTCAACCCGGATACGGGCATGGAATGGTCCGAGAACCACCCGGTGAACAGCGGCGAATGCGACGACGCAGAGCATATCGAGCGCATGACCTATGGCGCGTTCATTCGCGCCTACTGCCAGAAATCGGCTTAGGGCCGCGCAGAGAGGGTGAAGAGATGGAAGACGAACTGTTCTTTAAAATTCTCGCCAACGAGTTCATTGCGGCTTGGGATATGGACGTTCCGTCCGTGGCCGAGAGCTTGCATGATCAGGGCGTTGAAGATGTTGACGCGTTCTATGAACGGGCTAAGGCGCTGGCTGGCCTATAACGGCCCGTCGCAGCAAGACTAACCCCGCGCTCCGGCGCGACAGAGAGGGAGGGGAGGAGCAAATGGCTTTGCATTCTGAACGCGGCTACATCCTGAGTGATTACGCCGATGCGGATTACGAATGGAGCGCCGATTTCAAACTGAGCAACAACGCGATTGCGTTCCTGTTCGGCCAGTTGCGCGACTATACGCCGGAACCGCATGAGGCGGGCCTTGTCGCTCGGCTGTTGGCCGAATTGCACGCCGCCGCGATTACGCGCGGCATGGCTAGCAAAGACGGCGCCGCCGCGTAACAAGGTCGCCGTGAGCCGCGCTCATTAGAGGCGGCAAAACCCGGTGAGGATACCGACATGGGACGGTTGCAGTTCGTACTTTTGATGCCGTCGTGGCGCGGTTGGGGATTTGGCAAGTTCAGGGGCAAGATGGCAGAATGTTTGATTTGCGCCTCGGTCGTGTAGCTATCCGCTGGTGGACGTATGCCGGGAAGCGACCACTGTTCTTCGATCAGCGCAAGATGTTAGTCTAGAACGCCGCATCCGGTGGGAGCCCGGAACGTAATTCCCCAGAAATGGGGTTGAAAACCCTGCGGCGTAGTTTAATAGAACGCCACTTGTAAATCGCGTGAACGTGACGCGCCGAGCATTTGGAGGTGCTGGTTAAAATCCAGCCGCCAGGGTCCCGCAAGAAGGCCGAAAGGCAGAAATAAAACGAGGCGCACCAGCGCGCCTATTATCTGGACGCCGCCCAAGGATCGTGGGATAATCAGCCAGATGAGAACTTGTGGGGCAGGAGTGTTTCCCCGAAAGGGGTTAGAGTTGGGTGCGTGCGGTGTCTCCTGGGCGGCACAGGGTTTCGGATAGCTCCGAGCATCGGTCAGTGGAGGATAAACCTCGGCGGAGGTACGCCGGTTCGATTCCGGCCCGCACCCATTCAGTTAGGCGGAGAGATGCGCAGATAAGCAGTTGCGCAAGAGGGATCAGCGGGGCCTCGGAAATCCAACCCGAGATGGCGGTTGCAGGCCAAAGCGGCGGACGTCGCAAATTGTAAAGCCGGTGTAGCGCCCGGCCTGCCTATTCAGTTCTGTGGTGTTCCTGAGTGGTCTAAGGGTGAAGCCGAATAAGTAAGGACATGACCGTCTAGTTGGGTTGATCGCGGACGGATACGCAATGATCAGCCTGCCGTGGGTTCGAATCCCACCCATCACAGAAGTATTCCTCGCACCGGCTCCGTGTCTCCGGTGTGGGATGCGCAGCAAGCGGGCTAATAGGACCGAAGCTGCATTATGGTAGACACGGTGCTTCCGCGTTGCCCGAGGGCGCGGATTAAGACAAGCGCTTCTGCCGTAGCGGTGGCGTTAGCTCGGGCCAATTTTTGAAATGTAGCTTAATGGTAGAGCGGTGGGCTTATACCCCATGATCCCCAGATCGGGGAACGATCTCGGTTCAAGTCCGGGCACTTCAACCAAGTTTCCCTCGTCGCATGACGGCCACGCAAGCGCCATTGCGAAGTTCCTGGCTCTTTGGCGTCAACCTGCCTTGCGACAGTGCGAGCTTTGGCAGGCTAGTGGAGATAGCCCGTATCGTTCCGGTATGCGGCGGGGGAATGAGGAAAGGGGAGGATATGAACCGCTACATGCAAGCCGCACAGGCCGTCGCCCTTTCATCCGAGGGTGTCGGCAAGTCAAAGTTCCGCGTCGGGGCTGTTCTGGTTCATCGCCGCCAAGGCATCATCGCGGCCCGTTGCAACAGCTATAAGACACATCCGGCCTTGCTGCGGTTTACCAAGTGGCCGCATCTTCATGCTGAGGCGGCGGTTATCCTGGCGGCTGGGTTTGAGGCGGCGCGAGACAGCACAATCTACGTTGCCCGGATTGGACGAAATGGTGATTTAGCAATGGCTCGGCCCTGCGAAGAGATTTGCATTCCGCTCATGCGCGAAACCGGCGTGCGGCGTGCTTTTTTCACCACAAGCAACGGCGTTGATTGCGTCGAATTTTAGGTTGACACGCCCACTATCTCATGCAAATATTCCCCCAGAACGCAACCGGCGTAAGATCGCTTTGGAAAGCGATCCGGCCAGCGGTAATGTCCTCCCGTTCCGCTGGCCGTGCCGACCGTTAATTCCCCGGACGCCTCTTTAGCGTGGCGAATAGATGCTATGATGAATGCCGCCTAGCATGAGCACATGCTAACATGTCGGACGCGGCAGAGTGGGGAGTTATGTTGCCTCGTAAGCATTGTGGGTGATGCACTGGTTTTGTACTCCAGATAACCGTTTTCGACTAACGGACGAGGCTCCAAATCCTAATCTCCCGCCAATCCGTCCGAACCATCGTCGACGACAGCATGCGACGACTAAACGCGGCCCGTCACGATGGCGAACGCATGGCCGTGTATAATGACCTATGCGACGAAACGGCGGATAGGCTTGGTCACATTCAATCCGTCCATGGTGACGCTGGCGTGTGGCAATATGCGTGGATGATCGAGCAAACGAAGCGTGAGATGGAAGCTAGGAGGACTGCATTGCCCGCGCCGAAGAGGACGCAACCCATCAACTGGCTAGGTTGGGCCACGTTTGCCGCCTTCGTCGCGTTTGGATTAATTTCGTTGCTGCGGTGAATTTTGGTTGACGCGATGCCTGCGTTGCGACAAAATAATCACATCAAGAACGGAGGACATTATGACCATTACCGTTAACGACCTTCCTGAAATTCTGGAGAAACATCGTATTTGGTTGTACGATGAACCGGGTGGCTCGCGCTGATGGTCGGAAATTCGATTGACGCATCACCGGCATGTGATATCGTTATCACAGAGAGAAATTCGAGGAGGATTGAATTATGGGCAAGCACACTACGGGGCCTTGGAGTTATCGGAAAGACGCTGATGGCCGTTTCGCGATCGAAGTTAATGGTGGTGTGGGGACGCATGCAATCGCCGTCACTGGCGGAAAATTTTGGTGTAGCGAAGACAATGCCAGACTAATTTCTGCCGCACCTGAGCTGCTGAGTGCGCTGGAAGGTCTGTACGAAGCGTTTCCTGACTGCCATGCCGACACCATCACATGCCGTCATGGGCACTTCGCCATGGAAACGCCCAAGGCCGGGATCGCTGCAATGGTAGCCAGGAACGCCATCTCCAAAGCTAAGGGTGAATAGCCATGCCCACGACGAAAGCCCAGCGCGAGTCAGCTTGCGCGATTATCGAGAAGTTCACCGACGACGTTGTGACGTTTCCGGTTGAGTTCGTCCTGGCGTTGCTCAATGACGCAGACGAGCGCGACAGGCTGGACGAGAGGGTGCGGGAATTGGAGGAGGAACTGGATGACACCAATAGAGAGGCGGCATTCGGGCTATCTGCTATCCTTCACCGAGCCGAAGCCGCAGAGGCCAAGCTTGCGGCGGCCGTGGAGGCGTTGGAGGATATCGCCCATGATGCTCCAACAAATCCAGTGGCTTGGAAGAAATACACGCAGGATTATGCTCGAAATACCATCGCCAAAATCAAAGGTGCGCCATGAACAAGCCTATCGGAGTTCCAAGCGGATGGGAGGAGATTGCGGCGTTCTGCTCTTTTATGGCGAGCACAAGCAAGTGGGGCTTGTGCGCCGATTGCATCAATGCCAAAACATCTGGAGCCTACTATGATCACATTGAGAACGACTGGCGCGTCGTCGAGTGAGCGGGGGGGGCTAAACCTCCTCCCCCCACTCCACCACGCATTGCATCGACGCGCTAGACCCTGTTCCGGTGATCACAATATAGTCGCCGTGAACTAGGATAAAATCGACGATATCGGGGGCGGGGTTGACAACCTGCCTCGTTGCATTTGCATCAATGAGAATTGGCGTCACAAGGCTCAGTTTGGCAGTGTCAATAGACGTGGCTGTTTTGTTTTGCTCTACATATGAGCCAGAACCGCCGTCAACTGCGGACCACGCTCCACCGGTTATTGCCGTTGCGTCTCTGGTAACATAAAAATTAAGCGTACCCTTCTTATCAGAGGACACGGTAATGCGAAGCAAGCGGATATCTCGTGTATTATGCTTGCTGTTGATCGTTGTCGGCTGGCGAAGGCACAGAATTGGAGTGTCCGTGGTTGTTGTAATCGTATTTGATACTGCCGACGTATAGAAAGCCTTCTCGGCGGGTAGACCATTCTCGCTAGACACATCGATGCACCCGCAATACAGGGAAAGCGTATCCGATCCTGTTGCGGCGACCTCGAACCGGCAGGGAAGGGCAGGGTTCTGCATGCTGAGGGCGTCTAGAGTTCCTAGAAGGTCAAACGTATGCACCAATTTGGGGATTGCGGTTAGCGGGTCGCCAATAAAGAAGAAATAAGACCCGACGCCGCGCCACTGGAATTGAATATCATAGATATTGCCTTTCGATACATCAAATCCAGTCAAGACGGACGTATCAATCTCTTCCTCATGCGTTTCAACGCTATTGCTACGAAGCACAGCGTATAGTTTGCCGTTGCTCTTTAGGCGAAAGAATACCCCGTTCTCCTCAGTGAACAGCCCAAAATCACGCCGCCCGGCATATGTTGCGTGCGGCAAGATAATTGACGCGGAATAGATGTGTCCCCGGTTTGGCTGATATCGAGGATGGCGCTTAGACCCGACAACGATAAGGGGGTGCGCGGGGCTGGAAGTGATCTTTAGGGCCGCGCCATCAGAAATGACAGCCCCGCTGCTATTGGCCGGAAGAGTTTCAACGCCATCCACCCAGGCCAGCCATTGCCGCATTGGGACGTCGAAAGTAAACAGGCCATGAAACAAAGACGTTACGGCCGATACTTTCTGAACTCCCCACGCGTCTGCTGTCAGGTCGCCTTTGCCCAATGACTGGTTTTTGAACTTTACGGGAAATTCATTTACATCGGAAACCAAGGCCCCTTCGTAAACAATATTTGTCTGATACGAGGCCATTCGATTTATCCTTTAGCCTGAACATCCCAAAGGGAAATGACAGAACCAGCATATTGCGGGGACGACATGCCAACGGCACGAGAAGAACCGTCGATAATGATGCGATCAAGCGGGGTGGGGGTGGAGATTGTGCGGCTGGCGGTGTCGGTTGGCTGCATCAACACGCGAAGGTCTTTGACGGTGATTGTCGTGCCGTCAATGAGCTTGTAATCGTAGCCGCTAACGATTGCTTTGGCGGGGTAGTCGTTTACCCACGTCACGGTCACAGCCGCGCCCGCCGTAGCGTTGGCGGCCAGCACGGGGGAAATTGCCACATTGGTAAATTTCCCAGAGGCGGAGACGACGCGAGCGCCAACTGTGTAGACGGTCGCGTTTCCCGCAATCGTGAAGGTATCGCCAGCCTCAATAAACCAAGCGCCTGTCGGGGATGTCAACGTGATGGTTGACGCGCCTGCCGTTGCGCTGGTTTGGACGGTGATTGCTCCGGTAACAGGGTTGGACGACGGATTAGCCCCGCCAGTCACAACCATGCGCCGGAATGTCACCGTCTTACTTAAGGCGCTATAGACCGTGCCAGCGTCCGAGGCAATCCAATCGTCCAGCATGGTCATAGCGGGCTATCCTAATACTGAACGTCTTCGATATTCGACCACGATTGACCGCCAGCGATGGCGAAGTCAGTACCGTTGCGCACTACAGCCGGAAGAGAGCGGTCTGTATCCGCCTCGTAAGTCTGCTTGCTGGAAATCGAGATGCCGCCACAGAACGGGATAGCCCCGCCCGTGCTGTCGTCCAGTTGCTCCAGATCGTCGGCAAGGGCTTTATACTGCGCCGATTTCTGAGACAGGGCCATCTTCTGGATACCGACTTCCGTATCCGACAGGCGGGAAAACTTAGCCGAAATCGACCGGGCGCACATGGCCGCCGCGCCATTCACGGAGCTTCGGCGCTGGTAGGCGAAATTGATTTCCTCGTCCGAAAGCAGCGGCTCGGTCGAAACAGTGTCACCGATCAGCATGCGGATTTGAGGAAGGGCGGTTGTGCCAATTGCGGATGTGTCATAAGTCCAAACCATCGGTCGCGCCCCTTAATCCAGCTTGTCGAAGCGAGCGCCCTGCACGTTAACCGCAAACGTAGTGGTGCCGCCGTAAGTGCCCGTGGTGACGTACTTCACGCGAATACGATTGCCGATGATGCCATTGACGGCGGTGTTAGCGGTCAAACTGCCATCGGTCGGAGTGGCTGGGCTGGTTACAGCGGTGCCGCTGGTCAGGTTGACGATACGGGTCAAACTCGCCGTCGTCGCCTGGAATGCATAGATATCAATCCACGTCGCGCCATCGTCTAGGCTGGTCTGGACATATGCGGTAGTATTCGTGCCGCCAGAGCCATACACGAATTTAGCCTGAATGGTCAGATTAACCGGGCCGGGCTCGCGGATGACGTAGACATCGCCAGCCGTGGCCGAAACAGCGGTAGTAATGGCGGGAAGGGAAAGGATGGTGGTCATTTAGCGCAGTCCTTGGCTTGGTTCTGTCCGTGTAATGCGGCGGTATCGTCACATTACAGAGAAAGAACCGCCCCCAGCCGAAGCCAGGGGCAATCCATTACGCGATGGCGGTAGCCAGCGGGATGTAATACGTGGTCCCGTTGACGCTAACCTTGAGTGCGGCAGTCGTCGCGGCGTTGACGGTCGCGGCGGTCAGGCCGGTCTTGAAGCAGGCGGACGTGTCCATGTTGGTAGCGCGCATGAACAGGCCGAGCTTGCCCGATCCGACGTTATTGACTCCGAGGAAAGCAGCCGAGGCCGGGATCGTCGCATCAGCCGCAATGCTGGTGTCAACCTCGACAACCGACAGGGTGCCGCCGGGATTGGTGGCCGCGCCGAGGTCAAGGGTGTGCCGGGAAGCATGGCCCGAACCGGACACTGCGCCAGAAGCGCCAGTGACAGACAGCGAGATGTGAGCGCCGTTGACGGTACCGCCAGTCGCAGCGGTCACATTGTTAACGGTGCCATAAGCCCGAAGCGCTTCGCCAGAACCGCCAGCACCGGAGAAATAGTGGCGCAGGTAGGCAAGACGGCTATCGCCGCTAGTGGCCGTGCTGGAAGTCCAGATGCCCACGGCATTGGTGCCAGCGGTCGGCATAACGATGGGATCGGCAGACGTGCCGCCACCGAGAACGGTAGCAGCGGAAGTCTTACCGCCCAGGAACAGCTTACCGAGACGCAGAGCGCCCCGGACGATGCCCTGAATGGAATTACTCATTATTCAGTCTCCTTGGCCTTGGCGGGGCGTCCGCGCCGCTTCTCAGGCTCAACACTGGCCTCGTCTTCCGCATTCGGTTCCGGGGCGGGATAGGCCTCTTCGGATACGGCTTCCGGTTCAGCATCCTCAACGACGGCTTCCGGCTCAATGGAAACGACTTCCGCATCATCGCCGCCACGCTGGGTATGCCACCGGACAATGCCGCCTTCCGACAAAGCCCTACGGTTCATGACCGGCCAAGAGCAAGCATCTTCCGCATTGATCTCAGTGCCGGGGGGCAGGACGCCGCCCGCAGTCCGAAGACTACGGACGACGACGCCGCCGAATTCGCCGTTGGGCTTCATTAGGCGCTCGTGGCCGCACTAAAGAAATACCCTAGATCCGTCGCGGTCGCCTTCATGTCAAAGGCAAACTGGCCTTCGATCAGTTCGGTGACGCCAGCGGCGGACTGGCCCAGCCAAGGCATGGGAGTGCGGAAGGTCGCAATGCCCATGTTGTTCAGGCCGGTCAGGTTCGACCACACGAAATTGTAGCCAGCCGAGGGGGTCATCAGGCCGGGAGCGGGGGCCGAATAGGTCAACAGGGCGTGGTTGCCCAGGACGAACGCGGTAGTGACGCTCTGGCCTTCGGCATTGGTGGCCTGCACCGACTTAGCCACCAGATACTTATCCAGGCCGAAGACCTGAGCAATCATATCATTGGTAACCATGGCGGGATTGGTCGGGCCGCCGTTGTACTTGATGCGCTCCAGCAGCATGGGGTGCTGGATCAGGGCCTTATGGACATTGTAGCCCACGGTCAGGGTGTTCGGCTCGATGCCGGTGTTTTCCAACACAGTGGCCTTGCCATTCAGCACATCGCTGATGGGATCGGAGCCGCTCTGGTCATTCCACACAACGAAATCAGTGCCGCCGGTCTTATTGGTGCCCCAAATGCCGGTGGTGAAGTAGGTGGAACCCCACTGAACTTCGCGCTGGATCAGCAGGCCCTTGGTCACAACCATGGCGGCCTGCTGGTCGATATTCGACAGGGCGCTATCGGCGTTGGCGCGCACGTCGGGGGTGATCATGGTGGACCAACGCCACACGTCCGCCGAATAGCTGTCACTCGACAGAGTGAAGCCGGTCTGGGGAGCCATCACGCCGAACGGGGTAATAGCGCCGCCGGCCCGCAGGAAGGTATCCTTGGGATAGGTGAAGTACTTGTTGGTCTGCTTATCGACGGGGACAATGGGGAAAACCTTGTCCGCGACGAAACCGCTCTCGTCCTGAAGATAGGCCAGAGAGAAATTAGTGAGGGCATAGTCAATATGGACCGCACTAGAAGAAGGCTGATAAGGCATATTTGCGTCCTTTCAAAGAAAAGGGCCGCACGATGGCGGCCCCTTAATCAGTTATTTGGTTTGACCGTTAGGCCATCGCCACATAGCCGACGTTGACATGCATGGTGGCGAGGTCGGCGCTAGCAGCGGTCCCGAGCATCTGGCCCACGGGGAAGTCGCCAGTGGTCGCCACATCGGCAGTGCCGGAAGTGGTGGTCTGGACATACGAGCCAGGGGACGAGAACGAAGCGCCGGACTTGACCTTGGTCACGCCGAAGACGCGCACCAAGGCGGCCTGATCGGAGTTCGGGGCATTCTGGAGAACGCCGAGGCACTTTTCGCCAGCGGACGAACCGAGGACAACCTTTCCGGTCGAAGTGTCGATCTTAACAATATAGAACTGCTTGGTGCGCAGGTCGGCACCGGCAATGAAGCCGATATCGATGCCTTCACCGTTGTAGGCAATGTTAGGCTGGGTCATTTCTGATTACTCCTTAAGCGCGCTCGGCGACATACTGGCGATACAGGTCGGGATGCTCATGGCATGCAACGACAAGAGCCTTTTCGAGGGTGATCTTATCGCGACTGGAGATTTCACGCTGCTTGGCCTTAAGCATCTCCTCAGCCGAGGTTGCATCCGGGCCATTCGAAGAACCGATTTCCTTGAACAGCGGAGACTTCTTCTCGATTTCGAGAGCGGTCTTAGCCAGCTTTTCGACTGCGTCGGCCACCCTCGGGTCCATCTTGGAGATGGCATGGAGGTGATCGGCCCACTCGTCAGTCAGGCCAGCGGAGGCGGCGCGCTTGGCGAAAGCTTCGCGCTCGTTCTTGGCTTCCAGCGAGGCCAAACGCTTCTTCAGGTCTTCGGCTTCGCCCAGAGCCTTGCGGATATCATCGGGCAGTTCGTCGCGCTTAGTCATGGTATTGCACTTATCCATTTCAGCCTTGCGGTCTTCGGGAGACATGGTGCGGAACTTGGCCTTAGCCTCGGCGTCCATCTTCTCCATGTGGTCCACTTCATCAGTGGAGTACGCGCCCTTGACAATTTCGGTCAGACGGGCGATTTCGGCGTCCTTGTCGGCGAGCGCCTTGGTCACATCTTCGGTCATTGGGTCAATTCCTTTTTCGACCGTTTCGGGGGTGCTGGCGCTGCCAGCCTTTAGGGCCTTAGCGATATCCGCCTTGACCTTTTCCATAGCCTCGGGCACAAGCCCGGCCATATGGGTTTTAAACTGATCCACAGTGGCCTTAACGGCTGCCTCCGGGTCAGTCACAGTTTCATCGTCTAGGATAGAGTGGACGGAGCGATAAAGCGCCTCGCACGCCTCCTCGACTTCGCCCATGATATCGGCAGCGTATTCGCGGGCCTCGATAGCGGCATAGGCGGTGTTGAAGCTCAATCCCTGCATATCGGCATCGGCTGGGTCAATGGGCTCGCCTTCGTCTTCGCCGCCTTCGCCCTTTTCCTCGCCATAAGCGGTCACGCCCAGCATTTCACCGATGCGGCGCAGAATTCCCTTGGCGTCATCGTTCTTGGTCATCCACTCTTTCGGCAACTGGTCAGCGGCACCGAGGACGCGAGCCCGGCGGATGATGTGGGCTTTGGTCGCGGCCTTGTCCTTTGCACGGCCATAAGCCTGGATAGCGTTTTTCAGATCGGCCACGTTGGCGATAGGGTAAGAGCCATCGGGCATAGCGGTTCCCTTTGAGGCCATGGCGTCTCGCTGTTCCTGGGAGAAATCGCGCTTTACGAGGACGGCCTTAGCTCCGGGGTTTGCGCCCTTGTCCACAAGGCTGATTTCGGAAATAGAGACATCTTCAAGCTGCGTCGGCATTGGAACCTCATAAATTTATAAAAAGATGGATGACTATTCGTATTTTATAGTGGATTAGGACGGCCACGCGTCAGTTCTTCGGAATGCGGCTACAGAGCCGTCATCCTCAACAACAGCGCAAACAGGCCCCCATCCCTTCCATTTTCCGTCATCGTAAGTTCCGGCGTAGCCATTAATCAGCCCGAGGAATCCAATCTCAAATCCATCCTGGCAAGAAGACACCTGGACAGTCGGATGGTCCGCCATGGTTGCATTGCAGGCCACCCGAGCAGATACGAGTTTTCCCATGGCGATGGGATCGATTTGAGCAAGAGAGTTTAGGAAGCTAATGATTTCGTCGGCATCACATCTAATGCTCATGAAATTCTCTCTCGCTGATGATTTTTACGCTTGCGTTATCGGGGAGGCGTGGTAATGTTTACGGGCTGGTGCGGCGCGGAAGGACGCGCTAATGTGAAGGAAGTAGGGCCTCAACGGTCACATAGACGGGCGTTCATGCAGAGGATGAAATTGAGAGGGCCCGAGCCGGTATCAAGCCCGGCCACCAGTGGAGAACGCGGTTCGGACCAAGCGTGACAGGGCGGAGAGACGCGGACTTAGTGTCTAGTCTGCTGGTTGACACGATAACCAGCGCAATTTCTCCGGCAACCGTTCCATCGTGGGAAATAAGCAATGCAAGAAGACGGAAATAAGTGCACAGGGCATCTAGTCGCTATTCGTGATAGCACTCCCGCAATTCATATATTTCCCCCAAATGGGGAGCAAGGTTCGATTGTATCCATACATAAGGATGGAACCGTAACATTCGGCCCAGACTTTACTACAAGTGATGAGGCATCAAAGGTATTTTGGTCTGAACTCGGAAAGTTTGTCCGTCACAATCTGTAAGTTATACAGCCTTCCGCCGACCACTCCCCCCAATACTCAATTCCCGAAGCTCACCGGAAGCCACGCGCTTCTGGGCTTCGGGGTCATCCACAGCGATCTTGACCAGCGCCCCGACCTTCCCCAGGTCAATGCCAAGCGCCTGCTGCAATTCCTTGGTAAATACAAGCCCCTGAGTAACGCGACCATGCCCCATGGTTTCGTGCATCAGACCCACATCGCGGCTATCGCTCATGTAGCCGTCAAACGCCTTCTCAAGCTCGGCCTCGTCCATGATATCGCCCTGATAGTCGATAACAGGCTTGCCGTTTTCCTCGATGACCGATGCCCATGCCCATACAGTTTTACCCGTGGGGGCGGCCTTGGCGATGGTGGCCTTAATGCCCTTGACCATCCGCTCGGCCCTGAGCCGCTTCAACCGGCCCGGCTTCTTCGGAGGATTTCCGATAGCGGTATCCATATGCACGTCACCAGCGGTCAAGTTTTTCTTGACGGCTGAAAGAGCGGCTGCGAAATCAATCATCCAAGACGCCCCAATCATCGGCCAGCATATCGGTCTGTGAGCAAAGCCACGGAACAAAACCATTGTCGGCAGTCTTCATTCCAATCCATGGAAGGAGATGGAAGATATATCCGGGAAGGATTGGCTGGGGCACACTGTAGTATTCAATGCGCTTTAGCCACATGCCCTTACCGTTCCATCCAGCACGGGATACGCGCTCGCCATTCTTAAGCTGCTTTAGGGCTTCTGAGAAATCCATTGTCAAATCCTTGCCAAGTATGCAGATAGTACCACATTAGACGAATAAAGAAAGTATTTTGCTAGAACGAGCCGCGTTTGATCCAATATAGCGTCTTGCACCGGCATGACGTGTGAAGAGTTGAAAACATCAATGGGCCGTTTGGCGTATTAAATGGCCTTCCAATCGGCACGCCATTAGGGTTCATCCCTGGGATTGCGGCGCATCGCTCGCACAGCCTTTCATCTTCGGTGACAAACCAATCCTTGATAACTATCGCCCCCTTGCGTTCCTCTTGATCCATCGCGGACCACTGCCCAAGGTTAAGCAGCCTCCAGCCCTCGCTTTCCGCCGTCGTCTTTGCCCTCTGCTTCATGAGCTTCTTTGCGGTAGCCTCAAGCATCTTTGCTAGTGATTTTTCTGTCGCACCAGACGCTTGACGTGATGCCCATTGCGTCAAGGCTGCGCCAGTCTGCCGGGTATTCAGCCCGGCCAGAGCGACCAACAGCCCCTTAATGATCGGGCTTTCTAGTTCCTTCTTGATGCCCCAAGCGTTCGCGGCTTCGAAAGCCTTGCGCGTTTCGCCGCCGAATTCTTGAATAAACGTATCCCGGTATGCGGCCTGCCGGTTGATGGTGGCAGGGTCTAGCGGGTCAAACGTGCCGATGCCGGTCATGACGGCATTCGCGGCCAAGTCATGAATGGCAAAGCCGGGAATTAGGGCCTTGCGCAATTGGTCGTTAAAGCCCCTCCAAATATCATCGGGCAACACCGCATACGGCGGCGCACCCTTGACCGCACCACGAAGCCAAAGGATAGCCGCAATCACAGCGGCGGCCATTTCCTTCTCACGGTCGCGGGCGTCTTCCTCGGCTTTGGCTACGGCTTCGGCGTTCGGTTCGTCCTCGCGCCCGTCGTCAACCGCGAATTTACGGACGACGTGAGTTTTTTTGATATCGCCGCAGCGGAGGCACATCGTCTAGCCTTCCTCGTCGCCCACTTCCGGCGTCTCTGTTTTCGACGGCGCGCCTTTCTTTTCCGGCACGGCCAAACCACCCGTAAAGGCGTCCATATTCATGCCATCCTCGGGGGGCGGGGGCAGGCCAGCGAATGACCGGGCCATAGCCTCGGTTTCCTCGTCACCAGCCAGGGTAAAGCCGGAATCGGAAAGCTGCTTGATGTACCCGCCAAGGATTTCGAGATTAGGCTTCTGCACCTTGTCAAACACAAACTTAGGCATAGTCTCTTGATCAAACCCATTGAGCGACCATAGACGCGGCAAAAGCTGTCGATTTAGCACGGAAGCAATGATGTTGACGAATCCTTGAACGGCGTTCATGAACATTTCGACTTTAGTTGTGGCAAGAGCCTGAGTGCCAACCTTGCCCTGACCCATCATGATAAAGTCGGCTAGTACCGTGCCGAGGATATCTTGCTTATACCGGGTGATAACGGCATTCGTGTCAAACTGCCGCGCCCCCCCGCTTGTTAGAAGCGTCAACTCGTATTGCAGATTGCCGTGTTCGTCGCGGTCAGAGGGGATAACCACGCCCTCTTGCTCGTCGCGGCGAATGTTGACAACCATATCCTTGTAGGCTTGGAGCGTACGCTGTGCTAATGGGCCGGTAATCGGATCGCTTCCGCTCGCCGCCTGGATCAGTGACGACGGCACCTTGACCACAGGCAGCCCGGCCAAATCACGCTCGATGCCGATGCCTTCGATCTCTTCCATGCGCTTGAGCATGTACCAAGCGCGCCACGCGGATCGCAGCACAGAGCGTCCCTGTGGGCTATTCCTCTCCTCAGTCGTGCGAAAAAGCAAGAACTTCTCGACAGGAATAGACACCATCGGCGCATTCCACGGCTGCTGGGTCAGACCCGTGATATTGCCGTGTTCGTCCATGAGCCATTTGACGAGCGTCTCTTGGGCGCGCAATCCCATCTTCGCCACGCCGACAAGCCCGTCGTCATTGCGGGAAGTGGTCATGGGGTCTTTCTTCGGGCCACGACGGCGCTTATAGACCACCTCGACAGGCGCAAAGCCGTATTCAAGGAAGGTCAACAGGTCCGTCATAAAGCCGTCCCAAGACCCGGCCATGTCGTGCATGATGCTTTCGACAAATTCGGCGGCCTGTTCGGACCCCGCGACACCATCGGCAGGCTCAACGCGGACCTCCAGGGAGCGGATAATTTGCTTGATAGCGTATAGCAGTGAGCCCACAGTGGCGTTGTTATCGGCCATCTCTCGGTAAATGCGGATGGCATTCCGGCCCTGTAGCTGCGGCTGGAACTCGTCTCGGACATAGCCAGCGTACACCCGCAGGCCCGACGAACCCCCTTCGATGAAATAATTTGCAGGAGGGGGCGCTTCCGTGCCGGAACCTGAGTAAGCCTGCGTCATTCGGAGCGATCCTCTAAATTATTTTCAGCGGGTGCGGTTTTTTGCATTGACGTATAGTGAGGTTGCGGTAAAATAATCACATCAAGACGGAGGAAAAGAAAATGAGCAGATACACCGCAGACTTCGGGCCGAATGTTGAGCAAATCCTTTGCCAAGCCAGCCGCGTTGTTCGCGGTCGCATCCCGGCGCAAGTTCGCAAGGAATTGATGGCAGCGGTTAAGGCTGGTGTCTTGGGCCATCTCAAGAAAGACGGATTGAAGCCCGAAATCTTCTTCCATCCTGACCATAAGAACGGCGCTATTGAGCGTCAGAAGAACGAGGCCGGTTATGCCATAAAATGCATCAGCACTGTTATGGTTCCGGGGGAAGAAATCATGGAAGAGAAAGTCAAGGCTATGTTTTCTCTATAACCAGTGCGCACAAACCCACACTTGGAGTAAGTTTATGCCTACTGCCTCCAATACGAAGTCTGCCCGACGCCAACGGCTGCGACTACAGGCGCGCTTTTGCGGTAAAGCTCAAGCGCGTACCGTAGTGCGTCAATGCAGTGATTGTGCTTGTCCTCAAGCACGGGCAAGACTTCGTTGGTCAACTTGTCCTGCTTATAGGCGTACATGGATAGTTCGTCGATCATATGCTTGCATCGCGGATGCACGACGATATCAAACGACTTGATAAACTCCACGCCCTCGTCAACGCTGTTCGCGCCCTTGGTCGCCGCGACGACGTTGAAGCCGTTCCGGTTCATGTAGCTGATTGTTTCGGGTCGGGCGCAATCAGCACGGATAGGCCATTTTCGGCTATCTGGGACGGCATCAAACAGACCGGGCGTGCGATCAATCTCGCATCCGACTTTGTATGCCTCATGGTCGATATAAAGCGTCCGGCCATTGACGAAGCAGCGGATCAACGTAGTAGGATCGACGCTAAATCCCCAGTCCGCGCCGAAGAAGAACCGCGCACCGGGTGGCGTCTCAAATTCTTCCTCGCGCCAGTTCTTGAATACGCGAGCCTCGCTGTCTCGGCGGTATTCCCCCATCCAAACGTGAGAATATTTATCCGGGTCGCGCTTCCGGTCCCACTCCATTTCTTCGCGGAGCACTTCGGGGAACCACGGGTTGGCGTCCCAATTCACCCTATGGATAATGGTTCGCGGCGGCGGATCACCGGCCCTAAACATCTTGTCAACCGGGTCGTTGACATATCGGGGGTTATAGCTAAACCAAATCTCAGAAGTTGGCTTGCGGATCGTCGGGGTTAGGACTTCTAGGCTGCTTTGGCTAACCGTCTGGGCTTCCTCAACCCATGCAATGTCAATACCCTCAGTTGACTTCACACTATCTGGATTGGTCCGCAGCCCAGCGAACAAGAACAGCGAGCCATTCGCGCCGCGTATCTCGGTATCAGTGGACTGGTAGAAATGCTCAAGTCCGGTCGCCGCAATCTTGTCGTCCAGCAGCCGCTTAACGCTGTCCTTAATAGACTTCTGGATTTCGCGGCAACATAGGATACGAAGCGGCTGCATGTAAGCCAGGATGACAAGCGCCTGGGCTATGCTGTGGCTCTTCCCGCTTCCACGACCACCATACGCAACGCGGTATCGCGCCCCGCCCAACGGCGGATCAAACACAAATCGGAATGTCTCAGGTATTTGTATTTTCATCGCGCCCGGCTGAGACGAACTCAACGGTCATGGTTTTCTGCACCGGGCCGCCACCTGGGCCGGTATGCTCGTTAATCACTCGCTCGCCCCATTCTTCGCGGTCGGCATTCTTTAGGGCGAAAATCATAGCCGTGACCCGAGGCCCAACGTCGGCCTCAAGCAGCTTCTTTTCTAGGCAAGACAGCCGCATAGCCCGGCCAATCTTTACGGCGTCCGAAAATAGGTCATGTTCCTTGACCCAATTATAGCCCGTGTCCTTGGCAATTCCGATATGACCACAGAAAGCCGTGAAGCTATAGCCCTGGCCCATGACCTCCACGACCGTATCGCAGAAAGCCGGATCGTACTTAGTCGGCCTCCCGACAGGCTTAGGGTCTGCCTTTTTCATGGCCATCACATCACCTCAAAAAATCTTCGCGTCGTCGCATTTTCCGTATTGACCGCATCGCAGATAGTGCTAGAATTATCACATCAAGACGGGAGATTAAAATGCTGATGCAGTCGATGATCCAAGAAGCTTCCTCCAAGACAGGTTATGCTTAGGGCTACGCCAGCAAAGAAACATCCTACGGCAAGATTGAAGTCCAGCTTGTTCGCCGCCAGGGCCGGGCCATTCAGGGCCGCATCCTTGCTCCGGTTGCGAATTGGTACCTCAACGGAAAGCGCGTGAAGGCTTCAGTTATTGAAACAATGGCCCCTTAACCGGGGCCGCTTTCTTTCGTGTAAATACCCACACCCCTTAAATTACGCGTAACCCCATCCGCCATAGCTTTAAAGATTGTGGCTTTATCGGTTGGATTGCTAGTTGCAACCTCAGCCCCGCAAGCTGCATACCCCGCCTTGTCTACCCAACTATCGACATGGGACGGATTCTTAATAAGGCGGGCGGTCTTTACCGCGTCCATGCAAAGAGCAACTTCGGCCATTGACACAGACCGTTGCAAGATCACGGCCCATAAATCGGCAATGATCATAAAACTATCTTCTGGACCACCGTACTCATTGTTCCGGTCGGACAGAACACACGACGCAGCCACGTCAAGGCACTCGCGGCGGTTCATTCCCCAAAACTCCTAAGGTCAGGAACTTCCCCAGGCATCATCGGAATAACTGGCTTCCCCATATCTCGGAACCACTCAGCCTCGGCCAAGGTTCCTTTGCTTTCCTGCCACCCGTCGATAGTCAGGATGATGCATCCCAACGCAGCCTTAGCGAACGGCCAGCAATGATCAAGCCACCAATCGCAATCCCGGAAGCCAAGTCCGCCAATTGTGGTAATAGCGTGACCGTGGGCGATTGGGCTGTAGACCGTAATGCCCGCGTTCTTCAACAGCGCAGCGGCTTCACAGTGGGCCTTGTTCGCCTGCTCATGATTGAGCTTGGAGTACGGCCCGGCGAGGTAATAGAAGCCGGTCATGATGCCGCCCTCGGAATGCTCAACCATTCAACCGGCTGGGATGGCTTTGACCCATCCGCATAAATCGGCCAGTGGCTTACGATGCCGTTGATGGGATGCACAAAAAACAACGCTTGTTGCGGCGCTTCCGGTTCTGCCCGTAGGAACAGACGGGCATATTCATCGAATCCTTTAAGCGTGCCATTCACCACGACGCGAGGAAGCGGCAAATACTGGTGCCAGTGTCCAATAAGCGCCACATCAAAATCACGCCCGGCCTTAGCCTCGCTTGACCGAGTTTTGAGCGTTCCGCGAAGGATAGGCCCCAGGGCACCGATAATCCCGTCACCACCCTTAACGCCCATCGCATCGCCATGGGTTAGGAAGAAGCGTCGGCCATAGACCTGAAAGTGGGCATCACCAGACGGCGGCACCGAAAACACTAGGCGATCATCAGACGCAAAGTGCGCCCGGAGCATCTGATAAAGCAACCAGTCAAAATTCGTAAACACCCGGCGCTTTGCCTGGGGTTTGCGGCTCATACGGCCATGATTTCCGGGAACACAAGGAACATAGACTCGACCGAACGAATCAGCCACTTCCTTGAGCGCCCAAGCCAGACCATTAAACAGGTCCATGAGGGCGGGAGGCGTCTCTAGTTCATTAGTCCGGGCTAGTTCCTCGTGGATTTCTCCACTCAACATATCTCCACCCAGACAGACGACAATGCCGGGATAGCTAGGCGAAACCATATGATGGAAGCAAAGCCGAATAGTCCGCTCTACCAACTTCCGAAGGCGCTGGTTAGCAATGGAAATGTCATAGGCGTTAAGCCCATTCATTTCATCCGACTGGACAACCTCACCCCAGTGGAAGTCGGACCAGATCGTAACCGGAACATGCTCGCCGTGTTCATGGCCGGAAATGTCAACAAGCCATTCCGGCGGATCGGCGTCGATATTGGACAGGCCGAAGATAAACCGCTCCACATTCTCAGCGGTCAAATCGTCCCGGTGGGCGCTCTTAATCTGGCGCTCAAGGTCGCGGATACGATCCTCGTAATAAACTTTGTCGCGCTGGCTAATTGGGCTTTGTGCGGGCGGCAGTTCGGAACTATCCGCCGAAGATTGCGCCACAACGCGGGGCTTGGCCTTTCCGCCGCCGTCAAAATCAGGCGACCACCCGTAACAACGCTTGGCGGCTTGAAGCCTGCCGTTCATCGTGCCTCGGTCAATGCCGAGACGTTCAGACGCAACTCGAATTGCGCCCTTTTTATGACTGCCGGAAGTGCCCGGAGCCGGATGACCCTCGCGAAGTGCTGCGTTAACCGCTAACACTGCATCCAGGGCCGCTTGTCGGGAAAGCGGCGCTTGAGCCATGCTTACTTTCTCTCCTCCGCACGATGTTCCGCAAGCTGCTTGCCTAGCATTTCCAGCCCTGATTTCAAGTCTGCCTTAAGCTCCTTGAAGCCGTCCAGAATACGCCGCTCAACCTCCTGCAAGTGATCTACTGAAGCATATTCCTTTGCGACCTGCAACTTAAAAGCTTCCAAGCCAAGCTGAACGGTATCAAGTTTCGATCCGATTGCAGTAATGCGGGCATTCGCCTCGGAAATACGGCTGCGCAGCGTGGCATAGACAAAGCCAAAGACTGGGCCTAGGATCGAAACGGCGACCCCGGCTAGTGCGATCCAGTCTGATGCATTCATGATGTACGCCCTTGGGCTTGTCCGCGTCCAAAGACGGCGTATGGGTTGAAAAGAAAGCTGCCGCTTAACCCAGAATATTGGGCCAGAGACGGCAGCCATATACAGTGTTTGCGGGTGCGCGTCGCAAGGCGCGATCTCTTCTCCGCCGAGGCGACTACTCTGCCATTCCTGGCGCGTGTGGAAGCCGTTTCCACCTCACCCGCAAGCTCGAAAACCTCATAGGCGCATCGTAATGGCGCCACTTTGTAGAAAGTACGGGATTTACCTTTAGCCGTCAACACTAATGTTGAAATGAACGCAAAGAGCATCCATTCCCGCTACAAGTCGTCGGCGCAAATCATCACCGACGTGCGACTTTTCATTTAGGCGTGGCGCAATATCGTCAATAAATGCAGGCTCGATTACAGCCGCGTCAATCAGCATTCGGCACAGCCCATTGGGAACCGCCTCAATAGCCGAATTGTAAGCCCTCTCCGCCCGCAAGCACGCCTCGTCATCCATCTCAACAGGTCGCGGCCCGTCAACCGGACACCCGCCGTAATCCATCGCCTTCGCATGACGTGGCTTGCTCTCGATTGCCGCTTTCCATCGGCGGTAAGCGTCCCACAGTTTTAGACCTGCGTCCTTGTGGTGCTGGCCGATAATCCCCCGAGCATGGAGAATGCCCAGGTTGCTAGACCCATCCACCTTGTCGATATGCATTGCGCCACCCTTTGCCGCGCCTCGTCCGCGCAATTCAATATCGTCTATGCTTAGTCCAAGCTTTTCAGCCCGGCGTAAAAGGGCAAACGGCGGGATCGTATCTTCCTTGCGCGAGCGGTCAAGCAACCGGCCAGACTTTCCGCGCGCATCATCCTTGCGTTGCTTGGACTTGATCTTTCCCGCCATTAAATCCCCCACTGAGTGATTTCTCACTCACACTACAATTTCAATTGAGGCGCGTCAATCTTTGTAGTTCCAGCATGCTTTAATGTCTGGGATAATCTCATTTGCTCCATCTACAGCCCCCATAATTGCTCCCAAGATTGCGCAAAGGATCACCGCCGGAATTGAGCAGACAATGATAGCGATACGTCGCAGCCAATCCGGCTTGATGTAGTAGATTGTGAAGTTCATTGCGTCACACGCTTTCAATCTTGACACCAACGATTACGGCCAAAGCCTGAAGAATATCGCCACCACGGCGACACCCCGAGCCATATCCACCGTCACCGATGGCGGCAATATCTCGATCATCCGCAAGTTGACCATTGTCGCGCCAATCATCAAGTTCATCGTCGGTCATCTCGTCAACCGTCTTGGGCGGTGCACAGTGCATCCACCAACAATCACTATCGACGGTGAATACTGCACCGGGGTTTTCGCGGATTAATTTCACAAGGTCTTTCTTCGCCATTTCAATCTCCATTCGGCTTTTCGGGGAGTTCCATCCGCCAAGTTGCATCATACATCAGAAGGCAAGTTCCTTCTCCATCAATTACGGCAATGCGCCACGCTTCGTCGTCCGTTATCGGGTTTTTCGACCATTACGCAGTGTGCATTGTGCCCTGGCTGGAGATTACCAGAATGCGGCGGTTTTTGGCGCGGTTGAGATTGGCTGCCATTTGGTCATTGCCTCTTCTCCATATCTGTCTTTAAGCCAACCGGCTCGTAAAGAGAGAACCCGAAGAAATAGATAGGAGCAATCACAGTTTCAAAAAGCAGAGCGCCCCAAACGACATTTCCCATCACTAGTTTATATTGAACTTTATCAGACCGGACCTCATCTTTGCTGAAAAGTCCGTACGTGTCATAATACACACCATCAATCGTCTTTGGATCACCACACGCCGAAAGAGATAACGCAGCCGCAATAGCTATGATCTTTTTCATCCTCACAACTCCTTATTCTTGCCATGCTCGATGATGGCCGCTGCACGGGTAGCAACTGGAGTCCACTCAATACCGCAGTCATCGGCGAATTCCTTTCCCATCTCCCAGCCCTCGGCCAAGTCGGGACGGCCAAATGAAAGATCGTTCAAGAACTCTGCCACATCGCCTTCGATATTGAACAGGCACTTCGAGGATGGCGTGACCAGTCCGTCATGAGGTTCCTGGAGGCGGCGCGTGTCGTGTGCCCGCCCCTTAATATCGATCAGCAGCTTGACAGCTTCCGCCAGCAATTCACGTTCGTCCATGCCTCGTGTACTCCTATCGTATCTCACGTTCAGCATTAGCCGGCAAAACTACCGATTTGATGAATGGTCCCGGCCTCGTCAACCAAACAAGCCCAGCCAGAGACACACTCCCACCTACACTCACCAACGACGACATATCCGCGTTCACGGCCAGCATGCCGACGCTTGATTTCGTCATGGACCTGCATCCGAGGCTGGAACTTCGGCTTTCGCTTTACTGTCCCAGGGAATGGTGCGCTGCGCATATTTTCCTCCACTCGTGCAATAATCACCCCAATCATCCATCAAAGCCCGGCGCTTGACAAGCAAATTTCCGGGATGACGGGTCATTGATCCTCTTGCCATCGCTTGCCGCAATCTGGGCAGTCGAAATTGATCCAGTAGCTATCCGCCGATGGATCGTAATTCCCGCCACTGCCTTTGTACTCTTTTTTGACGTTCTGGTGAGGGCATTCCGTCTGCAATTCGGAAAGCAGACCCTCCCAATGATCTATTCGAGCCTCATATTGGATGCGCCTTGTTGCGATATCCATCTCACAAGTCCTTGTTTTTGCTATGCTCAATGATCAGCGCACGGGCCAGTTTTACCGCCCCTTCGCGGATCATATCAGACAAATTCCGACCCGAAACAGCTTTCGCTTTTTCGAGAAGTATATATTGGTCACTTCTGAACCCGACAAGTTTCTTTTTCGGGAAGCTGTCAATTTCACTCATTCGTTAACAAATCCATGTGGTTAATGACGCCGAATGCGACAATTTAGCGCATATTTTGGAGATACGCAAGTGATGTGTGAAACATACGTGCGGGGTATCTGGATTTAAACCCGGAACATCCGTGAGCGGTTGTTACATCATTTTGGGGGTTTCCCGTAACGGCGCTTTGTGGTATTGTGTCGTTACACTGATTGGATTGCGAGGTGGCTAAATATGATATCAGACGCTTTCACAAAAATTGGCCCCCCCGATGAAAATGGGTGCCGCAAGTGGACTGGAGGGAATATCAATCCGGTACACGGACGGCCATACATTTATGACGAGCGGATCAAGAAAAAGGTTGTCGCGGCGCGCATCATTCTTGAAATCAAGCTGGGGAGGCCTCTTCTCCCCGGATTAGTCGCGTGCCATTCATGCGATAACCCTTGGTGCGTAAGCGCCGATCATCTTTGGGAAGGGACGCATCAGGATAATGCTGATGATATGGTAGACAAGGGACGGTCTGCTCGCGGCGAAAAAAATGGACAGGTTAAGCTAACTGAGGAGCAGGTTTCCGCCATCCGGGCCGATAATAGGACGCATGAGACAATCGCTAATGAATATGGGGTACACCGAGTTCTTGTCTCGCTAATTAAGCGCGGAGAACGATGGGGGCATCTAGATACGCCTATAATTCTGCATGGGCGCGGGCGGAAAGGGCCGCAAAACCACAGGGCAAAATTGAGCGAGGATCAAGTGCGTGCCATAAGGCTAGACCCGAGATCAAGCATTAAGGCTGCTCCAGATTATGGAGTAGCATCTTCCGTTATAAGAAAAGTGCGGGCCAGGACATCATATGGACACGTATTATGACTGTATGGTCTTATGGACGGGTGAGTTCTGTAGAGCAAGCCGCCGAAGATCGCTCATCGCTTGATGTCCAGATAAAGACATGCGAAGCGGCGGCGACCATTGCCAAGCTAGAAAAGCCAATCCCGGTTATTGACCCTGGCGTGTCTGGATCAATCCCGCTTGCGGATCGCCCCGGTGGCGGGAAAATGGTGTCCGCCCTTCAGCCCGGAGATGTCATTATCGCAGCCAAGCTTGACCGTCTCTTTCGCTCGGCGGCGGACGCATTAAACAGCGTCGAAAGAATGAAGAATGACGGCGTTAAGCTCATTCTTGTTGATATCGGAACTGAACCAGTGACCGAATCGGCAGTAGCCAAAATGTTCCTGACCATTCTTGCTGGCGTTGCTGAATTTGAGAAATCAAGAATTCTGGATCGCATGGCAACGGGACGGACTGAGAAACGCAAGGACGGCGGCCATATTGGGGGCAAACCTCCGTATGGGTTCCGCAAGGTTGGCGCTGGAAAGTCTGCCCGTCTTGAGCCAGACGAGAACGAGTGCGCCGTTATTGAGGAAGTCCGACAGATGCGAAGCTCCGGGGCATCATTCCGCGCCATTAGTTCAAGGCTTGCCGAACGAGGCATCGTATCGAGGACTGGCGAGGCTTTCGCCCCGACACAAATCAAACGCATGTTGGTTGATTTGAAAGGCAAATTCCCACCCACCCCAGAAGCGCATTAATCCCCCCGTTCCCGCTGTATGTGCGAATTAGCGATGTAGCGGGAACGAATTTACGGAAAACACCTTCCATCCAACTGAATTTATGGGTATGATTGCCGCCGTCACTCAAAATATGAGGCAGAAATGACAAGAATTTTCCTTGGAACAAGCCAAGATGACATGATGGAAATCTCGACAGACGCAGACGGAAATCAGGCGCTTATCCAGGTAAGCGATGAAGACAAAAAGCGTCTGGAACTCGGGAAGGGGTGCTCTCCTTCCGCTGCGGCTCAAATGAGGGCGCTGGCAAACGAGCATAATCTTAACTTCACGTTCAACATGGGTGGTGGTGAATACTATCGTGAAGGTGGTTTCCGATGCCAGATTTCTACCGTGGATGATGAATATGACCTCGGAAAGCTTAAAGAGGCCCTTGGCCTAGCATGACACACACATAGGGCCGCTAGTTGCGGCCCTTTTTCTTGCCAATTAGCGATATGGCGGGAACGAATTAAAATAGGTGTTGACTATGCTTCTGCGTGCGTCACAATCTTCATATCAGAAAACACATACGCGGAAAATCTTTCGCGAGTGACTTCGGAGGAATGCAATGTTGGAAATTGAAGAGGGATGCAATTGCCCAGAGTGCGGGAAAGGCAAGATGGAACTTCCTCCCGTCGAGGGATGCTCATGCCACATAAACCCACCATGTAGTGCATGTACTAACAATCGTCTCACTTGCAATTCGTGCGGCTGGGAAGAGCTCGAGCCAGAATACACGCCTGCGGTTCCAAGCAAGGAGCAAAAATCTTATTATGAGAAGTGGAACCGAGAATATGAAGAGGCCAAGAAGCGCGGGCACACATTCCCCCATGGCGGGCGCATCTTCAATGTTGATTATGATTCCTCGTCTGGATCAACAATGGAATTTACCGGACAGTATGAGGGGCCTGTGACCGCAGAAGACATCTTCAACAAGATTGGCGACGGCACATTCGGCCATCGCGGGCCAATAATGGCGAACGGTCGGTTTTCCTATACCAAGATCACGGACTAGGCTCGGCGGGAACGAATTTACAAAATACGGCTTGATTACGGATAAGCCTGTGATAGCATAATCACAGGAAACGGAGGACATCATGAAATTCACTAAATTCAGAGATATCCCGCAATTCACTCGGAGTGCTGGCTATCATGTAGATGTGTCATGGGACGCGCTTGAATCATGGATTGCGCGCCAGGACGATAAGGCAGGTGGGGATGGCTCGCTTGAGCTTGACCCTGATTTCCAGCGCGCCCACGTCTGGACCGAAGACCAGCAGATCAGGTACATCGAATTCGTTTTGCGCGGCGGTCACAGCAGTAAGGAAATTTATTTCAATCACCCCAATTGGATGGGGTCGCTCAAGGGCGTCATGGAGCTTGTTGACGGAAAGCAGAGGTTTGAAGCCGCCCGCAAGTTTATGCGGAATGAAATTTCTGTCTTTGGGTCGCTATATCGCGATTTCACCGACCACCTTCCTCTGCAAGTATCGTTTTCCATCAATGTCAACAACCTAAAGACCCGCGCCGAAGTCCTGCAATGGTATATCGATCTTAACGCGGGCGGAGTTGCGCACACTGACGATGAAATTTCCAAGGTCCGCGCTATGCTTGCAGACTGCGAAAATACCCATTGACGCGTCCCGCATGCGTGATATGATTTTCACATCAAGAACGGAGGACATTATGGCTCGTGATGCTAAGGGGCGCTTTGTCAAAAAGTCGCCTGATACCAAGATCATCGCTTACAAGGCTTTCGACAAAAACCTTTGCTGCTCCCCGAATGGCAAGGCGTTTCAATATGAAGTCGGCAAGACGTACACCCATGACGGAGATGTCGTTCGATGCACCGATCAGGGTTTTCATTCGTGCGAAAATCCGTTTGACGTGCTTAATTATTACGACCTGACCGAAAGCCGGTTTGCTGTCGTTGAGGTTTCTGGGAAAATTGACCGCAAGGGCAATGACACCAAGATCGCTTCCGGCGAAATTCATATCAAGGCAGAATTGTCCGTTCCTGAATTTATCAAATCTGCCGTGAAGTGGGCGATTGATAATGCACCGAAAGTTTTCTCGGGCAATGACAGCAAGTTGGCCGCGTCGGGCAATTACAGCAAGTTGGCCGCGTCTGGCAATGCCAGCAAGTTGGCCGCGTCGGGCAATGCCAGCAAGTTGGCCGCGTCGGGCAATGCCAGCCAGTTGGCCGCGTCTGGCAATGCCAGCAAGTTGGCCGCGTCTGGCAATGCCAGCAAGTTGGCCGCGTCTGGCAATGCCAGCAAGTTGGCCGCGTCTGGCGATGACAGCAAGTTGGCCGCGTCGGGCAATGCCAGCAAGTTGGCCGCGTCGGGCGATGACAGCAAGTTGGCCGCGTCGGGCAATGCCAGCAAGTTGGCCGCGTCGGGCGATGACAGCAAGTTGGCCGCGTCGGGCAATGCCAGCATTGCATCTGCTGCCGCGTATAATTGCCGAGCAAAGGCCGGAAGCAACGGGGCAATTTCTCTCGCGTGGTATGATGGAGAGCGCCCGAGGATTTCCGTTGCGTACATCGGTGAAAATGGCATCAAGCCTGATACGTGGTATGAGTTGAACAGATCCGGTGAGTTTGTCGAGGTCAAATAGACCTCTTCCCCCACCTCTTTTCAGCGTACTTAATAGCGGACTGGGCCAAAACCCAGTCCGTTTCTTTTAGTTCATCCGGCTTGACGATAACGCGCCCCTGTTGAATCCAGGCACGACGGGCAATTTCTTCAATTTCATCCTTTGGGGATTCGTGGAGTTTATACTTTCCGCCTCGGATGTGCTTCGGAAGGTATTCGGATGGTTTAAATTCTCGGAATGTCACAGTTCACCCGATCAAGTTCTGATAGGACGCTTTGAGCCGCTAATGCAGGTAGTTTCCCATACTCTGCAATATCCAGCAATACAGTTCTCATCCTATCATTTTCAGCCTTAAGCGCAAGTATCTGCTTAATCGCCCCGTTGGCAACACCGGAAATCAGCAGCGAGCGATACAATTTCAACCATTCCAAATGCTTCAATATCTGCACTTTCGTCATCCTTTCTTCTCGCATCCCTTACACGGCCCCGTACCCAATGCCTCACGACTGGCGGCGGCTGATACGGCGCGCTCCTTGGCGTCAAGAGACGCCTTAGCCTCTCGAATTGCCAGGATCAACTCCTGCGCCTCTGCCGTCGTCACCTCTGCCCCACCATCTCCATTCGGGTCGGTGGCCTCGGCATATCGCACCATCATGGCGGCAACGGCGGAATGAACCTTTGCGCTCGCCATTGCCAAATCCAGCAAGTGCCCATGCCCGACGTTCTGAGCCATGGCATTAGCGGCGACATCTAGGGCCGGGATAATCAGGTCGTGGAGTCCAGCCGCACGCATTGATGCCGATACGTTCAACAGCCCCGGCACCGTCGCCAGCGTTAAGATGGACACATTTCGGTCATTCGGGTTAGTAGCCTTGTAGAGCATCGACGTCGACACCCCCATAAGCCCAGAAACGACAACCGCCCCAACTCCATTCGGCGGCGGTCGCATTGCCTCAGAAATAGCGTGTTCCAAAGTGAGCGGCACTTTTCGCGTTGTCATTCCGTTTGTTCCAGTCCTATTGGAAGTGATTAATCCATGAATTATGAGCACATTAGTTGTGTTATAGATCGGGGTAAAAGCAATGCCCATTTTGGAAAGGCCATTTTGCAGAAACTTCCTGTCGTGGGCCGTAAGCCGCTCATTGCTTTATGGCGGGTCAACCGAGATAACGCCATTTGTCGAGTTCATAGAATGCAACAAAGAGAAACAGGTAACTAAAGAATGCCAACTAAGACACGGATGCAAATGCAGCCTAACGATGATCGAGGAAATCATAGTGCAGCGGAGCCCGTAATTTCCTGCGACCAAGCCGCGTCGTCAATCTTACGCTCAACCGGCTTCTGTGTCTCTGGCATTTCCATAATGCTGGAGTGCTATGTCCATGTTATGGCCGAGACACTTAGAGGTTAGGTTTTTTGAGCATGAGTTCTATCCCACGAACCAACCGCCGCAAGTCCTAGTGCAATCACATTAACCAAATGGCGACGATATCCAATGTCGCTCGTTTCTTTCTCAGCCTTACGGATTTGCTGGATGATATAATCCTCCCAATCACTTGGGCGATGTAAATCATCATGCTCCGTTCTGCCCCATTGTTCATTTTGCCGCTTTCGTTCTGCGATAACATCGGCCAAGACGGTTAGGGGGATGCCGAGGCTTTCGAGGGCGGCGCGGGCATCCTCGGAAAAGCACCGCCATGTGCGCCCGACATATTCTGCCATAGCAACCGGACGGTGGGCGCCCATCGCTGTTTTGTCGATCCAGTGCCGTTCAGCAAGAGTGCGCGACGCCTTTTCCACCATTTCGGTGATGCCACCAATATGGTTACTGTCCGGCGCAGAGCCGTACAACCCAAGCCGCTCGCTCTCCTCCACCAGTGCGTCAAGCGCCGCGCTGCGGTCTTCGTAAACTTCTTCGCCTAGGCCGGTCATGGTTATTTATCCTCCTCGTTGGTTGGCGAAATGGTCATAGACACAGAGAACGTTCCTTTGTCAACAGGCTTGAAACCTGCGGCAGAGAATATTGCGCGGGCCTCTGAACCGGCTTTCTGACCGGATGTGTACGCCTCGCTATCCACATCTTCGTTGATTAGACCGTCAAGGCCATGCTCGAAGCCAATGGCGTAAAGCGGGTCTGATTTCATATTCATCGTTTTAAAACCTCCTAGAAGCCCGTAGGCTGGTTTGTGGCGTGGGGTAGCGGGCAACTCTATTCCCCCGTCTCATCGCATTCCTGGCGCGGTTTGCGGCACATTCTGAAGCCGCCTCATTACCTCAATCGCTTCCAGCCGTATCTGGTCCGCAATTTCCGGCTCCTCACTCCGTGGTGATTGGAAACGCTTCGTCTCTTGTTATTTCCCGGATACCAAACTTTTCAAAGTCTCGCATCGGCATTCCCATGGCTTCTGTCGCCTTCCACCCCATTGAACCGCGCGGAAGACTGCTCGCGGGAACTAGTTCAAGAAGGCCGCAGGAAGTCAACTCATCCAAGCCACAACGAGCGCGCGGGTGAATGATATGAGGCCGATGAAACATTGCGCTTGTTGGACGCCCCATTAGGAACAGGCAGTATGCCACTATCTGCGCGTCTCGGCTCACTTGGGTAATATTATTCATTCCTTCATCTCCAATCGTTTCCTGGCATTAAAACACATCGCCCGAATTTCGTTCGCAATTTCCGGCGCTTCATCCCGGCACATCTTGGCGTTTTCGGATTGCTCTGACATTAGCGCCTTGAAGTCGTCTAGTGTTCGGCAGGATGGCAACGCTATTTTCAGCATGACGGCGGCGTAGAGTTTCCAGACCACGGTTATTTCGGCACTTCCCTCAACGAAACATCCCCGATCAATTCCGCCATGGATGCCCCGTTTTCTCGCGCCTTCCTGATTTCGTCCAACTGGCGGAGTGTTTCCGGCGACTGTCTAGCCACCCAATCCGCGTGACGCTTTTCCGCGTCGCCTGGCGCATCAACCTGCTTATGCCGCCAAAGATGCTTCATCGCCCATTGGCGGGCATTTGACCTTGGCTTGGTCAACTCCCCCACCACCGCGTCAATCTCGCCCTTGGTGGGCAGGAAACGCGGATGGCGGGCCGTTACAGTTTCGACCAGCCGAACAAGCAAATCTTGGGGGCACGAGCAAACCGCCGCCGTGACCATCCGAATGTAGGCATCCGGGTTATCGGGCTTCTGAACTCCATACGAGGCGATAATCAGTTCAGCATGATCTTTCGCCGCATCCAGAGTGCAACGCATCAATGCGCCATCCATTTCCGCCACAATCGCCCGGCAATCATCGGCGGGGATCAGCGCATCATTGTCGGCTACGACGGGAACGTCTCCTGAAAAATCACGGGACAGGACAGCCCGGTGCTTCGTGGCAACCGGCATGTTCGGCTTATGGGCAACAATCGCGTTCATGTCTCAAATTCCCCCGGTCCCGTCTCCGCTTTCCACCGTTCAAACGCCGCCTTG
>Ga0265326_10000162_pt1 | contig 35382 bp, 44 predicted proteins | sample 41424metaG_FD_192439 | JGI IMG/M metagenome (GOLD analysis project Ga0265326, IMG submission 192439) | Rhizosphere microbial communities from Carex aquatilis grown in University of Washington, Seatle, WA, United States - 4-14-24 metaG | ecosystem: Host-associated > Plants > Roots > Rhizosphere... | reverse complement strand
TGGATTTCCATCTGGTTGCCCATTCATCCAATAAAAAGATTCTTTATCAGCATTCAATAATTGATTGCTTTCATTTGAAGACGATACTTGAAATCCCGATTTCACAGCTTTCTCTTCTAATGGTAAACGAGTACGTCTACTATCTTTTAATGGTAATTGGACTATTCGATTAATATTATCATCTGCCATATATTCAACAATAAGACTCCATGCAACTGCATCCACATTATCTGTGAATGATTGATTTTCATCTTTTTGTAAAGCATGATATAAATATTCACCTACTTTACTATCGGGATAATTTTCTTCATATGTACCAATTACATTTAATAAGAATTTAATTCCAAATGTAGTTTGTTTTGAACCTGTACGCGTTTCAATTAATTTTTGTAATTTAGTAATAATCTCTGGACCAGAATCTTCATCATCATCGTCATCATCTTCATCATCCTTATTCATATCTACATCCTCATCGCGAAATCTTTTTCCAGCTTCACTATTGGGTATAGCTTCAATGCGACCACGATCAACTCGTTGAGCACTTCTAGATTGTTCTTGAGCCAAGGATCTTCTATTTTCATTATCTTCACTTGATGCAGGACTTGCACTTACTAATTGCCACCATTTATTTAATCGATTTTCAGTATCTAATGGTTGTTTTGTACTAGTAAATGCTGATACCCAAAAATCTAATAAATTATTATATTTCAACCAATCATACCAAGTCGCGGTATATACGTTATTAAAGTTACAATCTCTAAAAAAAGATTCACCATATTCTGTAATTTCTGGCCATTGATTATCAGAAGATTCATCTGAATAGATATCACATTCACGATAAGCATCTGACTTATAATAACCGAGATATTGAAAAGAATTTACATAACTGAGTTGTGCATGATCATCGATTCTCATACTAAACATAGTAGTATCACAGTGATACGATTGATATGTATCAGCTCTTGTATGTCTCATATCTAATTCCATTGTTGCATAATCACCAATATATCTAATTTTTCTTTCAGGGTGAAAATCTGGACGATGTGCTCCAATTTTAATAGGGGCAAATTCGAAAAATCTTTCACCTCCTAAACTTGATTTGATAGGATCCCAATTTGGATCATCCAACGTTTTACCTGATTCAATAAACACATTTCGATTCTTATCCACTTCAGAGAGGAAATCTCGAGCGCCGGCGGTCATAGCCCAGACATTTCCATGACCACCCTGTCGAGACATACGTGCTCTGCATCTTGTAAATAAATTTTCAGTGCCGCGAGCATCTTTTTGCATGCACGCCCAATTTGTTCTTTCTAATTGAGTACGATGATAAATATCATCATTTTGTTGATTATTTTCATTATAATCATAAATTTCATTCACATATTCACTCGCAGGATTATCACTATCAATTAGAGTGGTATAAATTAATTGATTTGCAGCATTTAATGCAGCTTGACGCATAACCTCTAATTTGAAAAAGGTATCAATTTTACCAGCAGTTTCATCTGCAAATTCCACCTCATCTGTATACGAGTGACCCAAGCGGATCATTTTTTCAGTCCATGTATTAGAATACGAGGTAGAAGTATGCGAAACACCTTCTAAAGGAACCCTTGCTAAATAAGAAGGATTATAATAAAATGCTTGAAATTGTATTCCATTAGTTGATCTTGCTTTAGTATAAGGGCATACAGCAGTAGCCCACATTTCGCTCTTAATTAAACGATGTATAAAAACCAAACGTACCGTTTCCGGTCCTTCTGTTTGCCACGCATCTGTAAGAATATGTCTTTCAGTTTCAACTCTTTCATATGGATTACTTGGACCACTAGGTAAATCATCTAAATTAGCAAATGTTTTACTTGCATCTTCTAATGATTTATTCCATGTTTGATAATTAGAAAGTGAATCATAACCAATCGAACCATATCCAGGATTTGAACTACTATTACCAGTAGGCCAATAATCAGGTTTACCACTTGTATCAAAACTACGTGAATTACCAACAGGTCCTTGAAAAATTTGTCGCTGAGCCGGAAAATAATTCCCTGAAGCTGGCATTTTTGGGGAATTGATAAAAAAAAAGAGATTTTTTTAGAGTTTCTCCTATATAATTCATTTTTTAAATTTCTAGAAGAGATGAGCTATACTTGTTGGAAATGTCAAGGAGAATTATTTCCAACAACAAATGAATGTTTAGTATTAATAAATTATGATTCATTATTAAAACATGAAAATCCCCTGACTACAGCAACTACAATTGATAAACAAGAAGTTCAACAATTAGGAAAATTAAGAATTGCAAGATACGTTCATAAATCATGTTTCGAGCAACTCCAATCAGAGATTGGAGTTGCTGATTCATCGTTAGTTCCAAATTTAGAATCAGAAGGAAATCTATTCATTTCTCGTTTTCAAATTCATCCACTTAGTTCGATTCGTCATTTCATTCAACACAGTAACGGTAAAATCCCTATTTATTATAAATAAAAAATGAAAAAGAATCCATTTGTTGATTTAGATGCAGTAGAAGGTACTGATGAAGAAGAAGAAGGAGGAGAGGAAGTTGATTATGGGGAAGAAGAAGACGAAGCAGAAGAAGGAGTTGAAGTGGATTATGATCAAGTGGTGAGTGATAATAGACAAGAATATAATTCACAATGGAAAACCCACTTAACTGGAATTAAACAGAAAGAAGACACATTAGATGAATTAAAATATAAGGATGAAATGGAAGATTTTGTAGTTCGTACAGAAGATGAAGAAGAAGAATTAAAAAAAGAAAGAAAAAGAATTATTTCTAAAAAACAACAAATTAAAGATCAAATTAAAAAACAGAAAAAAAGAAAGAAAGATGATACAGATGAAGAAGATAGTGGTGATGAAGAAATGGAACATGCAAGAATGGCTAAATTACATCAAAAGAAATTAAGAGAAGATGAAGAAAGGGTATTAAGACAAGTATTACCTTCTGTTCGAAGTCGTGAAGAAAATGAAGAAATGGCTCAATTAAAGAAAAAGATTGCAGAATTAGAAGCAAGAGAAAAAATAACACAATTAAATCGAACAAGTAGTACTGGTTCTGGTTATGGTTCTGGTTCTGGATCTCCTTCACCAGTACAACAGAATGGGCATGGCCCTAGCCATGCCCATTCCCAATGGCAACGTAAAATATTAAAAGCAAGTAGTCATTTTTTATTAGAAGATGGTAGTCGTTATATCATTAGTCGTTTGGGTGATACAACAGAATTATCTAATAAGAAGCGATTTTTTGAAACAATTGATTTAATTGATTGGCAAACTATATCAGTAGATGACTACACTATATGTAAAAATGAAGAAACAGGAAAATATGAACATTTTATTATTAATCGTACACCTTATCCTTATAAAATTACATTAAAAGATGCATTAAGATTAGAAAGAATGTTAGGATCAGAAAAAAATAGACATCGTAAAGATGAAGCAATTAAACATCAAAATCATCATCCAAATTCAACAATAGGTGATGGTTCATTAATTTTACCTGATTGTTTATATCAACATTATAAAAAAGAAACAGCCTCGATTGATGAAAAATCAAAATTTAAAGTAACATTTAATAATTTAAAGAAAAAAGCCGAAATTAAATTAATTGTAGATGAATTAAATGATTCTTATCAATCTAAAATTAATGGAATTTTACAAGGTATGTTTAAACAAGTAATTGATCAACGAAAAGATGATTATTTAGAAGCAAGAAAAGATGGTATACCTAATATAAATGAGTTTAAAGAATGGTTATTGGAATCACTTAATTTTAATTTATGGTCTGATTGTATTACTAATGCTTCTGAAATTTCAACTGATATTGAAATATTTCAATTCATTGCATCAAAACATGAAGGAAAAACCTACACCTTTGAAGAAATGCTATTCTATTTAGTCCAATTTTTACTCCTATTTGATGAAAAGTGTTTATTTGAATTCCTCACAAAATGTAACGATATTAATATATTAGGTGCAAGAAAAGAAAGAAAGTTAAATGGTGGGTCCACTAGTGGACCCACCATTCCGAAGAGTAGATGATAATGAACTAATATCTCTTAATAGTTCGTGTTTCATTTGATTTAGTTGTTTTTCTGCTTGAATCATTCTTTCATCATTCCAATCTGTGATTAAAAGATCTGTTTTGTGTTTATTTAATACTGTTGTATGAATCATCCAAAATAGAGTAAAAGTAAGTAGGATAAAAAAACCAATCCATATAATTAAAATTAAAAAAGAACCTAATAAATAACTTAGATTTAACCATTCAGAAAATCGTTCAGCAACATAAAAAAGAAAAGTACTTAGCAGGATCACTGAGATTACTAAATTACAACGAATAAAAAAATCAATCCAAGTATAACCTATACCTAAAAAATCTTTTGCATTTTGAGTTAATCTGTAATCCACTTCTGCATTCGTTTGTCTAATTGTTGAATAACTCGTCGTTGATGAATTCTTCTTCATCGTCATCCACAATTTTTGAATGTCGTAAATTAGGAATTATGATTCATGTTTTAATTCTTATCTTGCTTGTTTTATTAATTACTATCCCTTCTTTTTTATTTTATAAACTACTATATGATACATTATTGGTGAAAGAACCAGATCTTAAAATCGATACAACGAAACGATTTATTAATCAGATAATAAATGAAAGAAAATTGCTATGTCATCCAGATACGCTCCTAGTAATGAATTATATACGAAATGAAACATTATTTCAGTGTGATCTTTCTTCATTTAACCAGACACTGTATAATCAAGTCGGGCCTATTCTATCTGATGAAAACTTACATCTTCATACGTTGAATTCCATCCCTTATGAGGTCTGGTTTAAACCAGTAGTTCAAATTTTAATAGGGAATGAAAAGATCATCTTTTATGGGTTGTTTATATTTAACACAGGATTCTTAATAGGTCTCATTCTTCTCCTTCTACTGAACAAAATATACTCGATGATTGATATATGTAGTTTGAAAGCAAGAAGAAACAAAAACAACAGAACAATATCAGTTCATTATTCAAATGGTACCACAATTCCAGTTACTTTCAATAATAATAATAATGCAGACGAACATCAAATAGAAGGCGAAGATCAAGATAAAAGTACAATTCCACCTAATGTACTCAGAATTCGGAAACCTGTTCGTTAATTATACTTATTTTCAATTCTTGTATAGAGTTAAATGTTCTGATTCCCCATACAATCTTTTTAATCGTCAAAGGGACTACATTTGGAAGTAAAAGAATAGACACGTCAAAAGCAGCAGCAACTTCTAAATAGGTTAAATTAGAAGGCAACACTTTTGGTTGCAAAATATGCGAATAGCGAGGACCAAACTTTAACGATTGTAACGAATCAGGCAACGATCCAATTTCCAAAGATTGGTTAAATTCATATCCAAATTCTAATGTTTTTAATGCTAATGGTAATACTATTGGTTGATTAAAATTAGACCAATAACTAAATTTTAATATTTCTAAATGGGTTGGTAGAACATTAGGTAATAGAATTTGATTGAAATGACTTCCAAATACTAAATAACGTATAGAGTTTGGTAATATTCCAATAGATATCGGTTTATTAAAGTTCTCGCCAAATATAAGTGAATTTAGACTTCCAGGTAATATATCTTTTTCTATTATTTGATTAAAACAATAACCAAGATTTAAATATCGAATAGATTGAGGTAGAATATTAATTCTAATCGGTAAATTAAATACTTCTGATAAAGTTAAGTTGATTAGTGAAGGTGGGAAAAGTCCAATGAAAAGATCTTTTTCGAATTTAGGTGGCATGTATAAACGAGTTAATGAAGAAGGAAATGTCCCACGTCTAATCTTTCCCATATGAGTAAATGGATAATAAAAATCAACAGTTCGAATAGAATTAAATCGTTTTAAATATTTCAAATAACTATGAGAATATGATCCTATTTTGATATAAGTAAAATGAGGATACTGGATATTGATCCCTTTCTTGAAAATGAACTTATCGATCGATTTAATTTTCATCATCTTACCTAAATCAATTGATTGTTTCACTACATATGAATCATATGGATTTAATCCAGAATGAGTAGATCGATTTAATTGGCACATCCGAAATACTTCTTGGTCATCTAAATAATGCTTCCAGATGATCTTCTCTATACATTCTTTATTTTGACTCACAAAATTAGTCCACATTCTAATGTAATTTTGATCTCAAATAAGCGTAAACACAGAGCGCAGAACAAAAATAAGATGAAAAGTCAGAATGAAGATAAATGTGCGGATCTGTGATTTTAGTACGGCACCACTTACAGGGCATTTTGAACTATGAACTAGTAATAATCTTCCTCGCTCCCATCGCTGTCCCAGTCACTTTCATCGTCCTCTAACTCATTCCCATTTATATCAGTGCTCGCATAACAATTGTTTATCCAATGTCCGACTCGTCCACATCGAAAACATTCTTGTCGCGCACTTCTCAGTGGACAATTAGGCGCTAGATGATTATAATGACCACATCTATAACATCGATCTGTAGCGGTATCAAATTCTCTTCCTAATAATTCTTCTTGAGCTGAAGTTAATTCTAATTGACTATATGAACCTCCCCTAACATTATTCATACCATAATTGAACATATATTCTTTCACTGTTTGGTCTTCATCTAAAGGCGATCGCATTTCTCTTGATTCAATTAATCGTAATGGTCTATAGCGAAAGGTGAAACTAGACCCACTTCCATTAAAATGTTGTTGTACTCGAGACTCAACATCCCTACTCTTTCCAATATAATATTTACCTTCTTTACATTCTAGTACATAGATCTTTTCTCTACTTGAGGTCGTCATAATTGAAAATTGAACTGTGCACACTTCTTCACAATTCAAACGTCCTCCGTTAACGATGGCTGTTCCTAGTGGTCTTGTCTGGACTACTTGTATTGGTCCAGATTTTGGTCGAGATATTAATCTAATTTATTCTTCAGAGGTTAATTTCAGTTGTCATAAAGTATTCTTAGTTCGTGCGTGTAAATATTTTGAAACTATGTTTATTGGTGACTCTGATGTAAAAGAACTAGAACTTCCTGCTACGCCACAATTTCATCCTGATGCATTTCAACTATTCTTAGAGATTTGTTACGACACTAAACTGGAAGAGACTAAATTAAAGTCTTTACATAATATGGAAGCTTTACTTTATTTTGCAAATTATTATCAAGCAGAATCACTATTAAAACAGTTATTATCTCATCTTTCTTTTAAATCTCAAACTCTGAGTACTTCTTGTTTGAGAATTGGGCAATTTATTTCAGCTCCTCATCCTTTACATAATGGACACCATACACTTTGGAGGATTAAACAATTGACCAATGATGGCGCCGTTCTTGAAATGCTAGGATCTCCTTTTTCTTGTACAATTGCTTATCAAGACATTAATCAGAGATCTTTAATTCGTATACCAAAGGTACATCCAAGTGCAATAGCACGCGCGAAAGATTTTTGTCATGTATATCTAGATACCGCAGATCCGAATGAAAATCTTACTGTTCTTTCTTTACTACTTCCATATATACAAGATCACGATAATCCTAAACATTTCATGGATCTATTCTGCAATTCACGTGATAAATATAGCGATTTATCTATTCTTGAATTTTTAAGTCGACTTACATTAGGAGATGCGAGATTACTTCTATATAAATTCTTAAGTAAAAAACCATTGACAATTAAACCTCCTTTAGATTTTACTAAACCTTATCCGTATGGATTTAAAGAGAAGAAAGAAGAAGAAAAAGAAGAGAAGAAAGAGAAAGTGGATGATGGAATTCAACATGTAGTTGATATTGTTGATGCTACCGAGTCCTCGTCTGAATCTGAAGATACTGATGAAGAATTAGATGAAATGATTAAATCTGGGTGGCTTTTTCCATCTGAAAAAGAAGCAGAAGAATTAAAAAAAGAAAAGAAAAGGACCAGATCTCAGCGGAAACTCAAACCCATACAGCAAAATAAAGAAGAAGAAGAAGAGGAGGGAGAAGATGAAGTGGAACCAGGAGCTAAAAGGAAAAGACCAGGTACAAAGAAATTATCGCGATGATTCTTGTTTAATCACACTTAGATGTTGTTTAATAAATTGATAACAATAGAGTAACGCATCATTCACGTGCGTCACCGCGGGAAGCGGTGATGCACGCGGTATATTAATTAAAAAATGAATATATTTAAAAAATGAATAATAAATTCTATGAAGATAAAAGGATTGACGTTCATTATTATTTTCATAACTGATGATAGTGACTAAATAGATTGATTGGATATCCCATTGATCTGTAAAAATACATAATTCCCAATCCACAGGAGATTCAGAGATTAAAATTTGTCTTGCTGTTAAAATCATAGACACGGCTTTTCTAGTTCTTTCAGTGAGGTGTAACCAAGGACATCTATTTCGATCATTAATTAGGGTTAGAAGTTTATTAATTTTACTAATTCCTTTCTCATTTGTTAATTCAATGTCATCTGCTAAAAGAAAATTCATTACATCAGATGCAGGACCCCCACCTCCAACGTATGAGGAAGCTACTTGCTCTTCTTCTACGAAGAAGAGCAAGGTCTCTTCTGGATGTTCTACAGAACAAATAGCCAACATTTATGTTAATTCAAAAGATAAATTATTAACGAAATCATATTCTGGTTATCATTATAATAAGAAAACGAAATTAGATGGGATTACTAAAGAATTCTTACCTCGTTTATTTTGGCCTAATTATGAGTACCATAAAGCAATGCTAGGAGGAGAAGAAGAGAAGAAAGAAGATGAGGGAAAGAAGAAGAGAGGAAGAAAGAGGAAAGTACAAGATGAATCAGAAAAGAAAGTATATGTCCCTAAACTCTCTATGGCTCAACGAATTGAACAAGGTATGAGAAGAGGTAGTAGTTTAGATGTGAAATTTATCCAATCTGTGAAATTTCTGAAGGAAAATATTAATCTGAGCCAAGATGTTTTTGCTCTCTACCGTTCATTAAAAACAGAAGAGTGTGAAAAATTATGTCCAAATGGTCCAATTCAAGTAGAACGTTTACGTAAATTATTAAATGCAAAAAGTTCTAATCTCTTCAACTTATGGAAAACAATCCTGATTGATTTAAAATTGAAAGTATTACAAACGCAGGTCGTTTGTTCTATTATCAGTACAGGCCACGCAGCAGCTATTGATATAGATGCATATGATCCAACAACAAAGAAACACGTGTTAATAGAAGTGAAGACTGGCAATTCTAAGGTAAAGTTTCATACGGGGAAGAATCTGTCTGCTCCTTTTCAAGATCAACCAGATTCATTAATCAATCAATATCTTATTCAAGCAGCAGTTCAAGTTATTTTTTATGAAGAAACATATAGAGAACAAAAGATTGATCGAACACGTTGTTGTGTGATCAGATTATGGAGAGGGAATGGTGTGGAAGTTACTTTCTTACCATCATGGATTTTGAATCGCTGGGAAGCTCTACGAGCTCGGCTGAAAGCCGAGAGCGCTATTAAGCAAATCGTTCATCATCAGGATCATAATTAGCTACTGTCTTTTTAATAAACTCTTTTAATCCTGATTGACCTTCTTGAAATTTATCAAATGGATTCTTAGATCTCTTGGGTTTAATCTTTGCTAATTGATTCATTAATGTATCATGTTCTTCTTCTGATACTCCCTCGATGATGATATCTTTGGATGGTTCTTTCTTTAATCTGAATATTAATTGTTTATCATTCGCATTATAAAGAATAGGTGTAGGTTTAATATCACTAAGAGGATAAGAACGATAAGAGGTAGAAGAAAGATTGAATTTAGACGCCATTTCGGACATTCAGTGATCGAGGATTTGGGTTGTATTGAAGAGGTAACCGCGAATCTCTTGCATTTCATATCGCATTTCTCCACATAGAAAATCCTTTTTGATTAATTCATTCTCGTTGATCTGTTTGAATATATTGTAACGTGTCTCTTCATGTCTTTGTAATAAATGAGAAGATCCTGATAGGAATAAATTCATTTCTCTATTTAATTGTTCGAGGGTGAACCCAATATCACTTAATTTCATTTTATACAAGTGCGTTCCAGTTAAAAATAAAATGTCTATATCTTCATCTTCTAACACTTCTGTAATTGCAGATCCCGAACGAAATAAATTCATATTAAACGACTTTGAGAGTGATGTATTAACAATTTGTTCTTATTTTTATAATCGTTCTATTCCAAGCCGAATAATAAGTGTTGTATTTTGGAATAGTCAAGTTTCGTTGATTGGCGAAGAAGATTATTACGATATATGTTTCTTTCCTAATTTAAAGAGATTTATCAATGAAAAGAAATTGATTCATTTTGAACGAAATGAGGAATGGTTCAAAATGGATTCAGAATTACAACGAGTAATACGTACTTTTCAAGGAAATGCAAATCGAATGAAAAATTATTATCTATTCAATCTATATGAAACATTAATCTCTTCTTTTGGTAGAGGATTGAATCCTACTCTCTTACTTACTCATTGTCAACACGTAATTGGTTATACTTCTGGTCTATATGAAGAAAAATCTACTCTCTTTTTACGTCTTCTAGAGACGTGTGCAGATAATATGAAATATCGTAATAAAAGATTTGCGGTATTATTATATCGATCTGTCCTCGATTATATTGAATATGATAGTCCCGATGACACAACAGAGAATTGTTTATTAGAAGATTCCATTTTAACTAAATTAGCTAAAATTAAGATTGAAATTCAAGATGAACAAAATGAACAAATTCAAGCAGTTTATAATCATATTACAATCAAATATGAAAAAGGGGTGCATAGTATCGATTATGCTTTTGCTCTCTATTTAAGTGCTTCTACTTGTATGACAAACACTACTTATTTAAAACAGGAAGAAGAAGCAGAAAATTGGTTAAAGAGATCAATTCAAATTCTATTTAAAAATCCGCCTAATCTTGATTTTACTCCCACTCTTCCATTACTTCTTCTTGTTGAAATACGTATTTCTTATCGCGATTTCAAACAAGCAGAACTCTATCTTGATCAAGCTTGTCTCATTGATTATGAAAAGAACTGGCACATTGTTCAAATCAAAGCAGCGGATCTATATATTCAAATAGGTCTCCCTTTTAAAGCAGTTCTTTCTTACTTAAAAGCATTAAAATATTATCTAGTACATCTAGATGAATCAAAAGAACAGATTGTATTATGTGCAAATCGTATTCATGATCTCTATTCAGAACTTGAACTGGATTCACAACAACAATACGTCGCAAAGGAACTAAATTCTATTTTGCATCCTGCTTAGATGCTTCCTCTACATTAATCAGTGCTACCAAAAAACAAACTCCGAATATAGATCCGATGATAATGGCAACGTCAAAACTTCCCATAAATGTAAAATGTCCTATCCAAAAACAATTAAAACCTACAAATAAAGACAACAGAATACTAAAGAGTGCAAGACCCCATCTGAAATGTATTCCGACTTTTTCATTGTGTATTTCATATTCCTTTAATGTAATTCCTTTAATAATCTGATCGATAATGTCCTGTTTATCGTCTTGATTCATTGATTCAGTCATGGTTGAAAGGAAGAGAGAGAATTTGGAAAATGACTAGACGGCGATTCAAATGATTCACTGGTTACATTTCGAGCTAAAGTTGAGATTCAGAAGCCATGATGATAAATCAATCATGGAGTCAATTGGATCGGCCAGCTCAGCAGAATGGTCAGCTCGAGACGAGCTGACCATTCCTTCATGTCTGCTCCTTCTCCAATTCAAGGTCCTCCAGGATCTCGTCGTTGTACTTTATGTGTTGAAGATGTAGTAGTTTCTGAAGCAGTTCACTTCGCTTTACCAAAACATCGTTTATTAGCAGCTACAACAGTAGATGAAAAGAAACAAATTTATCGAGAAACAAGATGGTGGATCTGTACGAGATGCACATTTATTGGAGATTCAAGGCATTCAATTGATAAACATTTTAAGGAGTGTCGAGTTAGTACTGGAAATTGGGAATTGTTAGAAGTCTCAGAACAGAAAAAGAAGAGAATGGTACGTGCTTCTCATACACCTCCTCCTTCTCGTCCTCGACCTAAACAGCAGAAAAAAGAAGAAGAAGAAGAAGAAGAAACTGATGAGGAGGACGAGGAAGAGAAAACTGAAGAAGAAGCTGCTGTTCTTCTTTCTTCTACTCCTTTGAAAAAACGTTTATCTCGAACATCCACTCAAATATTACCCGATTCTCATATTCAAATTGATTCTGATGGTGTATGTCATGTTACTATTAATAAACATCCAATTGATAAGGATGTTCTAATCATTGGCGAGCCTAAATTTCTGCCTATTCAATTAAGAAAAGGAGGTATTCAATCACAAGAAGTTGTAAAATTAATGGTATTAGGAACAATGACTGGAAGTGAATTATTTCAAGAATTAATCAAAAAGAAGATTGTTCCGCAGAGCGGAACAATTGTTGTATATAATTCTCAAATCAATGAAATTGGTCAATTTATTGGGAATAAAACTCTACTAGAACAGAAATTATTTGGTTATTCAAATACACTTGTAGTTTTAAAGGCATTTTCTGTCGAATAGAAACTTAATTTCTCATTCTTCATTTTCTCTTTACAGATGACATCTCCTGATTCTCGATTGACACCTCATCCACAAGATCTTTATATCAAGATTGTTGGAGATAAACAGTTTAGAATACGAATTCAACTGCCAGTTGATGGATGGCAAAAGACAACTTTACGTCAAGCTATTCTTCCTGGGTATGCTCAAGAAATCAATGAATATCTGAAAAAGAAATATAATGTTGCTGTATTTGATTTATTCGTCAATACGAACGTATATGAAAGAGATAACAGTGATGAAAGTATTTTTTCATCCTCTTCTTCTCTTGAAACGCCACAATACAGAAACAGTAAGATTATGAATGGATTTGATTTTCTTATTTGGAAAACATCTGAATTTGTCTATTTACAAATAAACGAACAATTTCAAGAAGGAATTAAAATCCTAGAAGATCAAGAAAGACCAATTAGAAGATGGTTTCTACCAGTTTTTTGATTCGCTCGTTCTTTCGTTTCGCGACGCAATGAATTCTTCGTCTCTCTTTCTTCCATTTGTAATCTCCACATCATTTGATCATATACTTGCCTCTGAATCAGTTGATCAAGTGTCTCTGGCCTAAGTCTCAATATATACTTACCTTTCTCATCCAACCCAACAATTCTAAGTCGTTGAGGAAACAGAGACATTTTCAGCTTTGCCCTTTTCATATTTCTCTTTCAGTTGTTTATTTTCTTTCTTTTCTTTTTCCAATTCCTTTGTCAATCTTGATATTTCTATGCTTTGCTTCTCGACCGTTTCTTTCAGCAATCTTACTTGGTCGATCAATTCTTTGATTGTTTGGTCATCTTTCAATTTTTGTTCTTCTAACCGAGTCACTTTCTGATTCAGTGCTGCTATTTCCGCTTTCATTTGATCCCACTCTTCTTGTGGTATCGTAATTGTTGCTCCGACAAAATAACCTTTAATATCCTTACGATCTAAATCTGGCATACGCTGTTCATCAGGAAACAATCCCATTTTTCTTGTTAGTGAATGAAAATGAATTAAGAAATGAATTTGAATTATGAGAGAAAAAAAAACTGACCACATACAGATGTCTATATAATCTTCCTAGTGGCAATAAATTATTGTTCTCATCAAACCTTTTTCGAACTGTTGTAATTCTTTCGATCTTTACATCAAAAGATTGTTCAATCCAATAGACATTATTCTCGTGATTAAGAAACTTCCTTTCAACCATCTTGCCGATGTAATTATCATCGTCGTCATCTTCCTCTTGATCAAATATAATGTTAAGATGAGAAATCAAATGATCAGGAAACTTAAAACGAAGAATAAAGCGTTTAGTTTCCTCCTTTTTCTCTGCCATGTTGACGAGGAGAGAGAATCTCCCTCTCTCTCTCACAAAGGGAAGCCATATTTTTAGATATTTGAGAGCACAATGGCCTAACTGTTAATCAGACGCCATGATGATCGACTTCGCCACTCCCTCCTCATTTCTCCAAATTCCTCTTCTCTTCTCTTCTTCCTTCTTTCTCAAAATATGATCAGTTCTTCTCTTGGTCCTTTCTGCTAGCAGAAAGGACCAAGTCTAACTCAATTTGTTTTTTTTCATTACTCAAAAATGAATGAACTTAAATTAGAAGAAGACAAAAAGGAATTAAAAGAATACGAATCACAATTACGAATTAGACAGAATAAAAATCGAGACGCTTTCATTCGCTGGGTAACGGACAATCCTACTCATTCTCGTGAATTGCCTTGGTTAGTCTTTATCGATGAGAGACTTATTCGGGCAGGAGTAACATTTGAAAAAGCGATTCAAGGGTTGGATCAAATCTTGTTTTGTCATCATATCGATGATATTAAATTATTTACGAATCCTAATCTTCAGTGCTGATTTGTTCTTCGTCTTCTTCTTCCTCTTCTTCAGTGAATCTTACTCGTTTGGGAGAGGGCTCTTCATCGTCATCTTCTTCTGCATCCTCATCTTCCTCTTCTTCATCGGAGCTAATCTCATTTAGGTGCTTCACAGATGGACCAAATAATTCAATTTTCTTTGCATTGACCGCACGAGCGGCATCTTTCTCGTCGTCGTATATCCCTATATCAATAGCTTTACAGTTAACATTAACTTTGGCATAAAACCTATTTCCTTTTTTCACTACCCCATAGTAACGAGTGGTCGTCTTAGTTTTACGATAGACTCTTTTACTCCATTTATCTCCCATTAATCTTTTCAGTTCGAGATTTTCAATCTGATCATCCACTTTGTTAAGAACCCCAAATTCAGATGCATTTTTTTTAATCTCGTGATCGTAAGCAGCAGCTGCAGCTTCTTCAGTTTGAAATTGACCTAAATATTTGCATTGTCCATTAATTTGACATCTTGCAGCCCATTTCTGTGCAGCTGCATTATAACTAACACCTTTATATTTACTAGAATATTGTTTATCTGTATATTTATTTCTGTTCATGCAGTTTTGAGGAGCAGTACACCAACGAAGATTCCAGATGTAATTCTCCCACCCCTTTCCATTTTTGTGGTCGATTTCAGGAAGATTGTCTGGGTTAGGAAGAAAAGCTTTGCCCACCAATATATGAACCCTGTAATCATTTCCATGTATTCGTACATTGCGATAATTTCTATACTTACCACAAGGCCAAGCTTTTTTCAACTTTCCATATTGATCTTTAATTCTTCCAAACGTAGATACTTGCCAAGCAGGATGTTTTTTAATCGGTTTCCAAGCCTCCGTGTGTCCATCTTTCGTCAACAGCTCTTCTTGTTCTCTTTTTTCTTCTACAGGAAAGCAAGTTGTATTAGGCTGGGTATAATTGAAAATAGAGATTTGAACAGAACCAGAACCAGTGGGATTAATAGTCGTCATCTAGTAATGGAAGAAATAATTCACTGAAAATGAACTAACGAAAGATGGTCTAAAATGAATGAACGAATGAATAAACCCGTCAGGCAGTTTAACTATGGTGTGCGATGGCTGTTGAACCTATTCTAATTGGCAGTAAGTTCTGCTTTTCATCTATGATGGGTGCGATCGAAGGAAGAGATATAGATAACGATCGTTGATTTTCTATTTCTCTCTCTGCTTCATCTCTAATTATTTGATTTTCAAATGTTATAATATTTCTTATAGGAATACATTTAAATTTAGAATCTTTGATTGTCATGATTGGAATCTGTTTAAACATACTATTTGTAATAGTTGAATCGCATCAACGTCTATGAAATTCATTCTCTATTTCATCGACTAATAGTTTAAATGATTCCTTTAGATAAACACGATTCGATGTATATTCCAATGTTAATGGATGCCATGTAGTACATAATGGTGCCCATCTAAGGCGTAAATTCTGAATTCGATTTGAAAACCATGTAGATCTTTCATTAAAAATTGTTTTCAATTCTTCGTTATCCTTTAGTGCATGAAAAAGTTCATCTTCGTTACACTGAAGAGGTTTCTGACTATAGCAGAGAATATAACCATCGTCAATGAGATATTCAGGACGTTCACCATCACCTACTTTAATAAATGTAGTCAATACAATACCTATATAGTCTGGCTTTAAATTACATAATTTCAATTCAATGGTTATATGAGATGGTTGAACTCGGCTAGTCATCGTGAATTCCTTGCGAAATGTGCAAATTGTACCAATTATACCATGCCATAAATCAGATAAAGAGCCCAATACTATATTCATTTTAATTACTATTATAATGCACAGCGGCGTAATTATTAATCATGGAGTCGCGATGACTTTGAGCTTGGACGCCATGATGATCAGGACTCGTGCCACATCGACTTGATTGAGGGATGCTCTCCTTTCTCCTTCTCCTCATTTCTCCAATTCCTTTTCTTCTGTTCTTATTCCTTCGCCTTCTTATTCAAGAATAATGAAATCAACGATAGTATTTTTCTTTATACTCGAATGTTTAATTCAACCTACGATGGCTCAATCAATTGGAACTAATACACCCGATCAAATCTTCATCATCGCCTCTTGTGTTTTATTTCTTATCATCTTAGGATGTGTAATTAGTACTCTTTGGCGACGTAGAAGAGAGAGAAGAAACTATGAAAATGGACTAATTATTACACCTTCTCCTTCTTCTTCTTCTTCGACTACCAATATTATTATCTCGCCTTCTCCAACCCCTCTACTGTATTCACAAACACCGTCTGCCCCCCTTCCTCCTCAATATGGAACTTGTTACACGTCTTAACCTTCAACGGTCGCATTAATTGAAACATGAACGAATGCATCACATGCATAAATTGGAGGATTGATAAGAAAAACATCAGTATTCGGTGGACACCGAGGAGGAAAGCCGCCAAGTAAATAAGTGATGTAATCAACTGTGGGATCATAATAATTGTTCTTGGTCAGTACAGTATCACGCTCATCTGGAGCGTAGCTTACTATCAGCCATGCAAACCACTGCGGACCTAAAATACATAGTCGTGGGCGATTATGATTACATCTACATAAGTTCTCATGCAGAATAACAACACGTAGAACGATTAGATTGACGATTGTAATATTAATATAAAAAACGTTCAAGTTTGATTTGCAAGTGACCTGTTATTACACATTCCGATATTAAGACCCATACAACCGGAATAGGTCAGCCAGAAAGCAAATCCGTTCGCTTGAAAAACATCACTAGATTCAGAAAAGAACGACAGGAAAGAACCGTGAGCAAACGATTCAGGCGAAACCGTAAACAAAGAGAATGCAAACTGAGTGATTATTTGACCAACATATGCCATATTTATATGTTTCATCTCCCCATAGTAACTTATTCCAATTTCCATCCAATGTGTTTACGTATTGCATCGTCCCAGTAAAAATATTTCCTTTTGAATCTTTATATAGATTCCCACCTTGATCTTGCCAGAATGAATGATCTTTTGGTTGAGGGTTCGGTACTTTTACAGTACCAGAAGAACTCTTCGTCTGATTTTCAATCCAAGGCAAAAATAAAAGCACTAACGCCACGACCACTCCCAATACTGCCACCCCTATAATCGCACAGTTCGTCCAACTTTTGACGTCTGGAGTTTCTCGTACCATTTCCATGGAATGAAAACTCGTAAATACGTTCTATCTATATTTAACGTTTTAATTGTCTAATGTAGAGGGTTTACTTCTCCGTCATCTACCCAAAAGATCGGTACAAATCCACAGGCCTTTATACTTGGATGAAAGAAATAAGTCTTATTTAAGGCCGGTCTTTTACCCCAGGTGATTACATCACTACGAGACGGAAGCCAATTGCGAAAATCGCCAGGGAATGATCCATCTGGACCATTTTGAAATCCCCAACGACAGGCGCTATAACCACTACAAGCAGTATTTTCATATCCACTGAGTCCACTTGTTAACTCAGCATAACGACACACCTTCGATACCGAAATTCCATTTTGTATTAAAAGTGCAAGGGTCTCCGAATACCATTCCTGGCAACAGGCCAGATTTGAGACTGTTGCACCGCTCGTAGAAGGACATAAGAGAGCACTCACTGCTGTTCCTATAGCAAAATTAGTGTACCAGGGTGCGATCGATGAACAAAAGAATCCATCTACGGCTTTAATCTCGGCAACGATGAGTGTCTCTGCTTCATACAGTCCATGTTCGATTACTTTCCCAGCAGTAATTAGATCTTGTTCCGCATCAGCTACGATATCACCGGCAAATCCCATTATAGACGTTAACAGAGGCCATACAAAATATATCACGAGCACAATTACCACGATGATTAGTATACAACAGAGCAAAGGTCCAATAATCGGACCGAGGAATTCCTTAACGTCCACCCATAAACTTGAACTTACCTTCACCGTACTACTTTTCGACACCGTATCTAAATAAGACGGAGGAGATGCGTTACTTTCTTCTGATGTCTTATTCACTTCCGGGATCGGTTCAGAACTAGACATTTGTTATTAATGATCGAAACCGAAAAATATATAGATATACTTATATTATTTTAATTACCGTCTAGTCTAACTCTATCTGAGCAGGATTGTTTTCCTCAAGTGTCAGTACGCGAAAGTTTGGAACAGTATTTTGACAGTTCATCACAAGACCATCTGACGCTAGAATCCCGTTTTGAACAATGGGTATCTCGGTATCAATATTATCCAAGAATAAAAAGTAATACAATTCTGCGGCATTGGTGATAGTAATTACATCGTTTATTAGAATTGGGAGAGAAATCCAAGCGTATGGCAGCCCAAATGTATTGCCACTGTCATATGAACTGACGTAACTTCTGTTTCCATAAAATGCACCTTGTACTGTAAATGTCGGTAATACGACCCCGGTCGAAGTGATAAAATTTGGCAGTTGCTGAGCAGCGCCATTCGCATCTGGAGGTATACAAGCGGGCATGACCGCATTACAAAAGGACCGTGCTCCTAGACTTAAACCTATACACAAGGCCCGACTACTGTACACGGTGCAACATGGTACGGTGCTAAGGGAACTATTCCAACCGAGCAGATCGCTTTCTAAAAAATCGATTTCATGCACAGGTTGGATGTTTGGAGAAGATTTTGTAGTAGTCAGCACTACAATAGCAATTATCAATCCTATGATAGCAAGTACTAAGAATATCAACCAGCCGTAAAGACATCCCCAAAAACATTCTTGTCTATCCTTATCTGTCACTATGTGTCGCGGGTTATAAGAAAGATAATTATAAGGAATTTCACCATTCGCTCGCTTCGAAGCAGCACCAAATAATTGTTTTGATGGAGGATAAGTCCCATAACCAGACGTAGGTTTCTGCATGATTGGTGATCATAATTCATTTTCCAATCAGTAAGATATCTTACTTAGAATGTCATTTTTATTATTATTATTATAGTTCAAATGTCGTTTAAACTGCTTAATCGACATAGAATCAGGGCTGATCCTCCGACCTATCCTGTAACAATTCAAGAAGATATTTATAATACTCGATTACCTGATGGATCTCTTGATTCTACTCGATTACAAACTGCTACATGGAAAAAAGTTATACTCTATATAGATGAGTTGAAGAATCAAGGGTATCAAGTAACAGAACCAAAATTTACTCACGAGAAACAATTTGTCACTTTTCAGATCGTAGCTCGACGTCATGACGTCGAGCTACCCCGTATGTAAATGTCGTCTAATTTTCTCTTTTATGCATACACCAATCAAAATTATATAAGTCGTTTTCATGTTCAAATTCTAATTCGTCTTGTTTCACTCCTGGACATATTTCTTGAATTATCTTATACGCATCATTGGTTAAAACTCCTTCTTTCAACTGAATAAATACTTTAAGTGTACCAACATCAACAACTTTCAAAATTTGACCTTTACTTGATATACAGATTTCCTTTGCCCTTTCTAACACCTGCTGATTCATTTATATGAACGTCGCGCTGAGAGTAGAACCTTCTGGTTATCACGAGAAGAGACGAGTGTTTATTTTTGATAAAAAGGGAGTTATTACTAGAACCTTCTGGGAAGATGATGAAGATAAAGATGAATATCTCCTTACTCATGAATCTTATCTTGTTCTATATGGTGAATATGATACAGATAGAACAGTCTTTGAAGATACAGAAAATGGACTAGAAGAAGCAAAAGAAGCAGCTACTCTTCTGAGAATTGCATTTCCGGAGAAGAAAAATAATATAAGAGTAGAAGTAACGCCTGCTCTATCTAGATATGGGTATGTCGTACCAATATGATCTTCTTTTATCTTCTTTTTGTATCTCTTTATCTAACTTTCTTGTTGAATCAAGCCACTTTTGTGCATATTCATCATTCCCTCCCTTTAGATGTCTAAGATACATTCGATAATCTTCATCACGTAAACGTATCAGAAAATAATAATGTTCATCTGAATAAACATATCCACATATAAATCCTACCCATTCCCATAATCTCATTTTGAACTAGACGGAATCACAGGATCTGATAATATTTTCCAAGTGACCCTTGTTTGTTTATCTGAGTCAGTCCTATTCAAAGAAGGAGGAGTATAATATTCTTCCCATACATCTTTTCTACGAAAAACTAAAGATAATGGCATATTGATACTTGCGTTATCTAGATCTAGTTTCTTCCATATTGGTCCTTTTTCTTCTTTTTGTTCCGGTTTTTTAATATCAATTATAATACTATCATAAAGAGGTTCTAAAGACTTCTTAATATAATCAAGTTCTGCTTCCGATAAGCCATCGGTCATCTTGAACAGTGATTGAATCGCCACTCTTCAAATTCCCGTTCGCTCTGCCTTCTTCTCAAAATGACTGATTCATTACAGATTGACTCTATTTCGTATGTCTTTAACACTAGTATTAGAACTTCTTATGAACCTGTATGTGGTTTTAATTGTTCTAAATGTTCATATGAGATAAATAGAGACGAGCCTTATTGTCCTCATATGAAATATATAAGAGATTATACTCCAACGTATGAAGATAATAAAAGAATATTTACTATTCAAGGTGCTCCCGGACCTTATCGGGATTTAACTATCACTGAATTTGAATGGTTATTCTATAAATTAGGTTTAATTAAAAGGTTAACTGGTTCCATCAACATTTATCAAATTGTTACTTGTACTATTCTTATTAATAGACGTACAGGTACTATTGAATTAAAAGTGAAGTTGAAAGAGGATATTCCACTCACTCTTGAATTAACATACAATAACAATAAGATTGACATAGAACTTCTTTTACGTAAAGTGGACACAAAAAGAAATGGTTATTTGAAAGCAAATACTCGATATGAAATTGATATTGATTTGAATCAAACAACTAATTATTCAAAGGCCGGCTGGGATGCAATTCTTTCTACTGGAAAATTTAATTTCACTGTTCAAGATGTCAAGAAATTGATATATTTTCTTCGAAAAGGAAGTGTAGCTGTTGAATTTAAAGAGCCAATTGATATTAAACTTATTCAAGACTGGTTTGAACTTCAAGATGAAGGAAAAGTGATCGGTCGTGGGAAGTTAGTAGAAAATGAGATGCCTCGCATAAAGGAATATTATTATAATCCGAAATATGCCCTGAGAGTTCCAAATGAAGAAAATAAAATACAATATGAAATTGATATTGAATTGAAAGAACTCCTGCTTCATAAACCGATTATGGCTCCAGGTTATGAATGTTATTTATCTAGCTGTGGTGGACCAATTGCGAACTATTTCTTTCCTCGACGAGTTGATTTTACAATTAAGAAGATTTTATCACCAGATAAACGATTTTTAAAGTCGAATGAAAAGGGACGGGTATTAATTGAATTTAAAGAGCCATTTAATCTCGAATCAAGTCTCACTGGATTTGCCATTTTCGATGATGGAATACTAATTGGAAGTGGAAGAGTAGTAGAAGAATTTAAACCCAATCTCCCAGAATATGAAATGGATATTGAGATAGCAGATAAATTACCTATTGGAATGCTTCATCCTGGTTGTTGCTTTTTCTTGCAGAGTTCAAAATTAATATTTACAATCAAGAAAATCAACGATAGGGAGTATCTAAAAGAAAATGATAAAGCTCGGGTTGTAGTCGTGTTTCATTCATTATTTGATATTAAAGATATTCAAAGCTGGGGCGTGTTTACAGATTGGAAACAACCGATAGGTCGCTGTAAATTGGTACAAATTGAAGCGATTGCAACTTTAGAACCATCTCCATTAAACATTAAAATATATCAAGAAGAAAAAGGTAAATATAAAGATGAATTGGTTTGTAAGTATACAGTAAGAAGTCACGAAGAAGCATTGAAAATAGATAAAGAATATCACATTCAAGCAGGAAGAACAGATCCTTCTACAGCGAGCTTAAATATATTTGAAGGTCCTGAACTAAAATATTCGAATGAAGATGTCAGCTTGGAACAATTTCTTGACCTTCAATCTTATTTAAACTTGAATGAACGAATTATTGTGAGTTCTCTTGTTGGTGCACGCGCTCGTCTTAATGTAAGGAGTCGTACATTTTGCATTGATTTTGGAGGAGACACAATTCGAACATTCTTCTTATCATCAGATTTCAAATTAGACTACGAGAAGTTGCCAGTTCGAGCTTAAATGGATTCTTTTATTCTTTATTTTGATTTCTATTCTACATGTGTATTGATTTGGTTTTTATTTGGTATACTGGGATTAGTAGGATTATTAAAGCTTGAAGTAAGTTGGTTAAATAAAAGACTGAAAGAGTATGAAGAGGAACAACAACAACTCTTGATCATTTATCCCGGTTTTGAAGATGATACGAAATAGTAGTGATTTATGGTTGATCTGTCTTGTGATTGGAATCACTCTTTTAACTGGTATTGTTTTGATTGCGTTTTCATATAGTCTTGTACCGTCTAGTTTATGTGGACTCTCTGACGAATATATTCACCTATTTGAAATTATATCTAATCTATTCTTCTTTATACCAACAATCTACGCAGGAGTTCAGCAACAATGGTTTGTTATGTTGAATTTGATCGGAATCTTCATTGCGTCTACTCTCTATCATTTGTGCTCTGAGATCGATCACTTGAGTTGTTCAATTGAATGTATCTGGGATCAGAATTCGCTATATTATTGTGATCTCACTCTTCCTTCTCTTCTTATCTATTCATTAGGATTTTATCGATTAAAATTCAATGTTGAGAGTCTTAATCAAAAACTCTTACTTGCATTGATCCCTTTTATTCTGGGTGGTATTTTTAGCGCAAAAACATTGAATACTACATCTCCTGGATGGGATAGCGTCGAGATAGCAATCTATTCGGTATTATTTGTAGTGGCAGTTTATGTATTATGGTTACGATTAAAATATAATAAATATGATCTAACAATCGGTCACACCACCCGCTCACAAATCTACTTCGGGTTGACTGTTCTTCTAGCCATCATCGCTTTCACTCTTCATTTTCTTCAATCCACAGTCGGGTACTCTTTAGTCCACAGCTTTTGGCACTCTGCAAGTTCGCTCGCTGTGTTTTTCTATCTACTTTATATTGACGAAAGGATTCTCGAAGAATGAATGACGATGCGATTAATAGTCAATTTGATGAACGCGGTAAATTAAAAGAATACAAAGCACCACCGATTGAAGATCATCGCAAAAGTCGAGATATTCACATTGATGCGTTTTACGTAGATATTAAAAAGCATGGACTTATACTGCGTGGAGATTTCTACAAGACGAGAGAACAAGCTCTACAATCTGCTATGGATCAGCTATATGAATTTGAAGAAACCAAATGGGGAAAACAAGAAGCGGAAGAGATCGAGATAGTTATTAAGCGATGGAGAGAGAATAGACTAGTTGTAGTCCCTCGGTCCATTTGATCTAATTAACAACAGAACGAAGCGAATAACGATGAGAAGTCATTATGAATTATGAATCTAGAGGATCAATGACTTCAGTTGCAGGATCACACCAACACCAAATACATCCCCAGTAGATCTTTTTATATATTTTTGGACATTCTATTGCTATGACATAAAATAAATAACCCCACATCCATAAAAATATAAATGGTGATAAAATTGCTCCTATAACTCCTGCTAATAAAGATATAGAGATATACATACAGACGACAATAAATATATAGAGGGGTCTATTGAATCTTGTTAATAGAATCTTGCGAGTTTCTTTGAATTTAGATTCTTGAATTAAAAGAATAGGAGCAACCATACAAATTGATATTCCAAATATCAACCCTAATAGTATATACGAATATAATATACCATTTGCATTACAATCTTGTACCATTTGAATTGGAATATCCCAACCGGGACATAAAGCGGAAGTAGAATTGGTGGTCATCTCGAGTATGGCGATTTGAATTGTGAGGACCTCGTCACTTCTCAAAAAATGGTCAGCTTATTCAAACGCATTCAATTGTATCATATTATTAAACGACGACTGACTGTTGAGAAAGGTGTTTATGTTCATTATAAACATGGAGATCTGTACCAGGTGTTGGGAACTGTTCTTCATGCAGAAACACAAGAATCGTTGGTTTTATATCAAAGATTAGAACAAACAACTTCTCCGGGACCTTTTGTCCAGCCGATTGAGAGATTTCAAGAAAATGTAGAATACAAGAATAAATCTATTCCTCGATTTCAGAGAATAATAATGCTGAATATCCGATGGGCTGCTCAACTACCACATAAAGGATCATGATGTAGACCAGAGCCGATAAGAGGAGGTCTATCAAAGAATTGAGCTAGATCTGAAATAAGAATAGAAGATGAATTAAGTGCTCCGATAATCCTTCTATCTTCTTTTATTTTATTCTCTATAGTAGAATCTCCACCCATTAGATCAATTATTTCTGATCGAGTATATAGAAGTGTGTTGATATCTTTTCCATCTGTTTGTAACAATTCTTTAATATCTCTCATTGTATATCCAAATACATACATTAATTTGATAGTTTGGTTATTGTCTTCATCTATATCAATATCACCCTCTTCATCAAGGGTCTCCTTTCTTATCCATAATACACGTTTCAGATAAACCTTCTTATATTGACTCATTTCTGAACGACGACGTTTCATGGATCCTAAAGTGATTTGTGGATTTTATAAAAGTAGAGCAGGAATACGATTTATGAAGGCACAGGAGATCTTTTTTCAAGAAGTGTGTAGACATAAATTACCTGAAGTTGAAAAAGAATTAAAGAGATTAAATAAAGAATGCATCAATATAGAAGAAGAAAATAAATTAATTATCAAATTTTTAATCTATAGATGTGTGAATTCCTCAATGGAAGAAGATCTACGGATAATTCAATTACTAGGAGGACTCTAACGAATTTCTAGCAACCTCTTTATACAAACGATCTAGATAATCTCTTTCTTGTTGATATGTAACCATTCTCCTCAGAAAAGGAATCATAATATAATGGACGAGTGACATGAATGCGGAAGTAAATAAGAGAGTATAGCTGCATCTTTCAAATTCATTCTCCATACCTCGAAATCCCTTTTCGTAGAAGATATAGAAGACTAAACAAGCGACAATCAATCGAAATATCCACATCATAATGGATGAACTAGTTGAACAATATCGTCAATATAGATTATGGCTGAAAAAAGGAGGAGAAGATACTATTTGGGATTTGATTGGAACAAGAATTCCTTTTTGGTTATATAAGAAGATGTACGTTGATGGATTGACGCTCTGGAGTGAGGGATGTGAAGAGTTAGATGAGAAATATCGTAAAAAATATGATGATTCTAGATTATTAAATGAATTACATCAAATGGAAAGAGAAAAATATGAAGAACAGGATAAAAGAGATTACTATCTCTCAAAAGAGTCAATTAAACATGAATTCAATCAATTTGTAGATGAAATCAATCTAACTAGAGATCAATTTAATGGTCTCTTTACACCTCTAATGGAAAACATAAAAACGGAAAGGAACAGAAATCATGGCGTTTGATCAACTGCTTTCTGCGAAAGCAGTTGAGGTATATCTTCTTTTCTAATTTGATTTTGAATAATGTACGGATGTGTAGTTTCAAAATGATGTTTTAATTCAAAAAGAGGTGTAGTATATTTAAATCGTTTACCACAAAAGAAACAATGATGAGTAGTTGAACCTACACAAATAATGAAATAATCACGAATAGAAAATGAAGAGGAAGAGGAGGAAGATGACATTATGAACTATGATGAATATCGAACGAATCCGACTTGTCCCATCCCGAGAAATCTCATGTTAGGTGGAACATCTGTATGATCAACCATTTGAATATCTTCTTTTTCCTTTTGTTCCCGTTTCGCTAGGATGTCCTCGCTGATCTTTAAATACTGTTCTCTTTCTGACTTATATAAAATTAACCAATCTTTAACAACCGGTATATTAATAAAAGCAATGGCTCGATTTTCGGAAGGTTCATCTGGTCTACAAGAAGAATAGATAAATGATTCGTCTTCAAATTCATAACACCCTAATTCCCTCGATCCAGTTAAGTCGAATATCTCCAGCCAAGTTTTAGACTCTTCTTGGTGAATACATACTATATTTTGATGTTTGCAAACTGTATGATCGCATTTAAAAGACCACTCTCCTTCTTTTGTCACACAAGTTATTGATTGTAACCAAAATAAAGCAGCTGATTCCAAATTTCTTTTAGCTCCTAGAATTTGTGTCTCTCTATCTTCATAACAACCAATTTCTTTCATTGCTACATATATTCTTTCATCTTCATCATCTTGATATGGAATATAGGAATAATCAAGAATGATATCAATTATATTTGGATCAAAATAGGATTCTTTACCTAGAAGCGTTTGAATACAACGAATGAGATGAGACATTTTCTTCTAGTAAAATAAACGGTAAATATACCAACCAGCAATCCCAGCAAGAGCTAATAAACCAATACAAACAACTACAATGACGATCGTGATGGGATCCATTTGAAGAGTGAGATGGTCTCCCGGTTTCCGGGAGACCATCTAGACCATCTACTTGTATAACTCTTTACAATCACTACATATTTTTCTATCTCCTTTAAACGAAATCAAATCATCTTTCTGCCGGTAACAATAATAACATATTAATTCTTTAATTAACTTTTTTTGTTTTTCAATCGCAGGATCATCAAAAACTAAAATCACATTTGGATTAGTTGAAATAGACCAAAAAGGAGTATCAGCTTTAAGAGGAGATCCTTCAATTCGAATATAAGTTTCTTTACTTTCTTCTAATTGAAATGGATATCCATATCGCGGAGAACGATGATAAATAGGATGTAAATTATTCAATTTCGCAAAACAACAGATACAAATATTCCTTAAGAATTGAAGTTCACGAGGATCCATCTCAACTTCATCTCGCTGTTGTTGTGTTTCTATGTTCTGTTTGGTTATTCTTTCTATTATTTCTTGTTTGCGTTCTTCAGCTAGCTCAGTCCATCCTTCTTCTTTATATAATTCTTCTAAAGATGTAATCCATCCAATTTGATCTTTTCTTCTTTGAATGAGCCTTTCATCTATTTTCCATTCAATTGTTTGTTCGGGAGTAAGATCAATACTGGGACAATCCATATGATTACAAAGATTACAGATTGAATGTACCATTCTCGAAGCCTGAAGGAAATTGAAAAGTGGCGATGGTCTCCTGAACTCATGAAGACCATCGTACTTCTTTTTTGTTTCGTTTATCTTTATTGTGATCAACATAATCAATATAGGTCCCTTCAGTTCTTTTATCGCGATCTCTTCTACCACCGGTTCTACTGCATGCAGCACGACAATAAAATAGAATAGTTCCATCTATTTTAAGAAGAGACTCGTGATATCTATCAAGAAGAATCGGAGTAGAACAAACACAACAATTCATGAGAACTAATTGGTCTACAAAGAAATAAACCGACCTGAGTTGTGAGCTACAGGGGACACAATAAAGTAGTGCGGCAGAGAAGGGGATAGACTGTAAGTCTAACGTTATCCAACTCCTGTTTATCTTTTATAGGTTTATCTTGTATAATAGGGCGTTCTCGTTCCTTCATTGATATTATTTAATTAAAGTCGGATGAGGAAATGAAGCGAATGCTTCAGGAGGCAATTGCTTTACCAGAGCAGCAGTCTTCTCTAATAAATCCTGAAGAATATTAACTTGTTTCTTTAGTTGTTCATTTTCGTCTCTTAATTTCTTCGTCTCTTCTTCATTCTTTGAATTCTTATATAATTTCCAATCGGTTAACGCTTGAAGGGATTCTTCAGCTGAAACACTGTGCCAGATATCTTTACCATCATTTCTAAAGAGATATAAATCTTGTTTAACTACATCATAAATAATACTTTCGATGTCTCTCATTTCTCTGCCGCATTTATTACCAACAACTAATACAACTGGAATCGTACTCATTTGAGTTAAACACTCGAGAATTAATTGGTTAGTCAGACTGCTGGTTTGAACTTAGGACAGCGAACACTAGTTGGATTATGACCGTCAGGGCAATATTGACAGAAGCTTTTCACTTTTGGTAGAGGCATTTTAGATTGAATTTCTTTACCTCTTAATCCTTCGTAACAAGCACATAAACCCTGACAAAAGAAATAAGTAGGTGGATTTGGGTAACAACCATTTGGGCACTCATTATAAATCGAAATAGGTTTAGGTGGTATATAAACTAATTTCCACAGCCATTTATTATCTCTGGGATACCACCTCCACTCCCATTGTTCGAGTAAAACGTAGTCATTTTCTTCTCTTAGCCAACCATATATTCTAGCTACATCTTTAAATTGTCCTACTTTTCTATTATTAGCGAAAGTTTTCTCTTCCTCTCCTGCATCAAAATAATCAGGAATTAAGTTCATGAATACTGATACTTTTTTTACAACAGGAACTACAATTATAAGACAAGCAGTACAAGCAGATTCACTTGAAGATTTTGAACGTGCTTTACAACTCTATATAAAAGGAATCAATTATTATGTGAAGGGTTTAAAATATCTTACTCCTGGTTCTACACAAAAACACCTCTATTCAAATAAATGTAATGAATATATGGTAAGAGCAGAAACAATCAAAACTGCACTGAAAGAACGAAATAATAACGGAGCTGAATCTAGTTCAGCTCCTAGCAATGCGAGTAATGGGAATGATTCTGAAAAATCTCGATTGCGCTCAGGTTTATTATCAAGCGTAATTAAACAAGGTGAAGTGAATGTGAAATGGGATGATATCGCGGGATTAGATCAAGCCAAAACAATATTAAAGGAAGCACTAGTTTATCCTAAATTATATCCAGATATGGATATTGTTGCATGGAAAGGGATTTTGTTCTATGGTTCTGGCGGGACCGGTAAATGTCTCAGTGAACTTACTCCAGTGTTATTATTTGATGGCTCAGTCAAATTCGCGAAGGATATTATTACAGAAGATATCTTAATGGGTGATGATTCATTGCCTCGGAAAGTTCTATCTGTAGCTGCAGGCGAAGATGAAATGTACGAAGTTGTCCCAAACAAAGGTAGAAGCTATACCGTTAACAAATCTCATATTTTAACTCTAAAAGGTTACGATCCAAGCATTTGTCAAGCGTTAAAAAGAGGTATTAAGCGCTGGTACGTACGTTGGTCAGAACAAGGAACCTGTACATCTAGACTCTGTGATTCAGAAGAGAAAGCAAAAGAGTTTCTGCAAACTTATCAATTCCCCTCTCCGATTTTTGATATTCCCCTTGAAGATTATTTAAAAAAGACAAAAGCCTGGAAATCGAACGTCTATACATATCACGTTGGAGTTGAATTTGCTCAACGAACTGTTCCATTAGATCCTTATCTTTTAGGATATTGGTTAGGGGATGGAACTTCTGCCACTTGTGAAATTACAACAGCTGATCCAGAAATATTGGAAATTTTTAACGAGAAATTATTTCAATATGATTTACGTCTTAACGCTCAAGGGAGATATCGATATGGAATTAAAAATATCGCGAACTCTAAAAATTTAAGCTCTGGAAATACTAGTGGTTATAACGGAATGAGAAAAGGAAGCAATAATGGCTGGATAGTGACATTTAACTGTGAAAATTCTTCTACTGGATCCAGACAGAAACACTTTAAAGATAAATCAGAAGCAATTGAATTTTTACAAACACAGGAAATCAGAATTCCACTGTTGCAGATAAACCCATTTCTGAATAAATTAAGGCAATTAAATGTCGTGAATAATAAACATATTCCTTTTATATATAAAGCAAATTCGAGAGAAAATCGTCTACAATTGTTGGCGGGCCTCCTCGATTCTGATGGCTATACCGACACTCATTACATCGAAATTATCCAAAAAAGAAAACAATTAGCGGATGATATCGAATATTTAGCTTTATCTCTGGGATTTATGGCAACAAATAAGAAGGTGTTCAAGACTTGTACAAATAGTATAAATGGGCCAGTAACGGGAGAATATCACAGAATTAATATATTCGGAGAAGGAATAGAAGATATCCCTTCTATCCTCGCAAGAAAAAAGTGCAAAATCAGAAATCACTATAAAAATGCAACTAAACAAGGATTCTCTGTGAAGTCCATCGGAATAGGAAAGTATAATGGTTTTATTATTGATGGAAATAGAAGATTCTTATTGGGCGATTTCACAGTGACTCATAATACACATTTGGCACGTTGTGTTGCAACTGAACTGAAATCCTTTTTCCTGTCTATTTCATCTTCTGATCTGGTAAGTAAATGGCACGGTGAATCTGAAAAATTAATAGCTGAATTGTTCGACCTCGCGCGTTCTAATAAACCTAGTATAATATTTATCGATGAGATTGATTCATTATGTAGTAGTAGAGGAGATGGAGATTCAAATGATATAACAAACGCAAGAATTGTGACTAAATTTTTATATGAAATGGATGGAATGGGAAAGGATAATACAGATGTTACCTTTATAGGTGCTACAAATAGACCATGGGTGTTAGATGACGCAATGAGAAGAAGATTCGAGAAAAGAATATATATTCCATTACCTGATTTAAAAGCAAGAGAAGATCTATTTCGACTTAAATTAAAAGCGAAAAAAATCACCCTCTCTGATGTACAATTCCTTGAATTAGCTACATTAACAGATGGTTATAGTGGTGCTGATTTAGACATTCTAATCCGTGACGTCTGTATGACACCTATGCGTCGTTTATCTAAAGCTGTCTATTTCAAAAAAGATGATCAAGGGTATGATGCCCCTTGTCAATCTACTGATCTAGGTGCCGAGAAAAAGAACCTCTCTATGGGTGGATTAAAAATAGATAATACAATTAAATATGAATATTTTATCCTCAGTTTAGAAAAAGTGAAACCTTCTGTCTCTCAACACGATTTAGAACGATTTGTTAATTGGACAGACCAATTTGGTGAATCCGGAAATTGAAAAATAATAAAAATAAATTTAAATCTCCCTCTTACTTTAATTAAATCAATCGAAGAGATAATATGATCATCATGATGAAATAATAAATCATTTGCAAATTCTTTATGTTTATGCATTATTCCAAGTAGCTCTTGTTCATCTGTACTACATCTATATAAAAGGTTAGGTTGTCTTAATTGATATTCACGATTGATCAGTATAATTAATTTTTCACATAATTCATTCATGATGAACGAACTAGTTAAAGATTGGTTTGAAATTGATATACCATTATATAAAACTAAAATAGAAAATTATTTTTTAGAAGAAGATAGAGAGTATAAAAGAGAACAAATTAATTTTTATAAACAAGAGGTGATACCTAATAAAACAGAATTAAATACTATCCAATCCATCGCTGAAATGATGTATATAGTAGTACATTCCATTCATTTATTAGATCAAAGAAAAGATCGTACAACTCTTCAGTATATTCAATATTTTAAACAATTAAAAAATCAAACGATATTTGATGAAATTACTGTTTACAATTTAGAACTCTATTGGGATTATTATTTAAGAGAGTTTGAAAAAATTGTTCATACTGAATATACTCATCAATATGAAAAACAAGCAGAAGATAAAATAAATGAATTTAAACGCACGATTAGTTTTATTGATACTTATTCATTAATCCCTATGCAGTCTGCATTGAGACAACAATCGTTTCCATTAATTAAACATTTAATTGATTTAATCCAACGTGGGTATCAACCATCTCCTTCTTCTACTATCTACCTCTTAATAGAATCAGAAAGAGATTTTATTAATCGTAAAAAATCATCAAATGGTAATCATACTTGTTGGATTATTCAAGATCATGTAATATTACCTAGATATGAAGTAGAAGTAATGAAAGATATAAATGATTATTCGGGTAGAATCATCAAAGAAGAACTCCTCCCTTTGTTAGCAAATAATGAAGAATTACAAACTCTATATTTAACCCCATTATCGAGACCGGTGATTCTTAAAATTGATGGAACTCGAGATGAAAAGGAGATCACTACTGTATATGATTCTTATCATCAGAAGTATAAAGAAAGTATTAATCAATTGATCCATCTAATTAAAGATGAATTGGAATCGGCTTCAATCCAAGAGATTAAACAGAATATTGAAAATAAATGGGGGGACGAAGCTCTGGAGGACTCTTCCTCCAGAGCTTCGGAATCTGATTTCATCTCTGCTTATAAAAAAGAAATGAGTTGTTTATATGAATATAATATGATGTGTTATTTGAGAGAAAAATGTGTATTGTTAAATGAAATATTTAGTAATACAGTGCTTTTTCCTCTCAATTCAAATAATGATATTATAAAATATAATAAATGGTATAAAGAAGAATATGTGAAATTTTGTGAATCGGTTGAAAAGAATTGGAAAGATGCGCATCTCAGAAGTAATGAATTCCGTTCGCAACTTCTGGAACGTTTATATCAACTTGATTATCTAAATTTTATGACAACCTTAAATAATAAGATGTTACCTATTATTAATCAAACAAGACTTTTATTAAGTATACCTGAATCTACAAAACGGAAGTCATTACAGTTATTGATGAGATCACCAGATATTCCTCTTCAAGGATTTTTAATTAATCAATTATATGAGAAGGAGAAACTGACTATACCTCCAAAAGATGAAATTCAATCATTATTGAATAAACGTGAAGATCTCCCTTTAATTAAAAAATTATATGAAAGAACATCACAGCGAATTGAACAGATGATTAAAAATAATATTACACGTTTTCGTGAAAAAATTAAAATGAATTCTAACAATAAACCATGGCATCAATATTATATTACATCTAAATCATTACAAACTGAAACTCGATCAAATAAACGCAGAAGAGGAGGAGGAGGAAGTGGGGGAGGTTCCTCTCCCACTTCCTCGCTAGTTGAACGTATTAATCGATTATACCATCTAGATAACTGTATTGATTATTATGTGAAACAGATACAAGATCAAGAACAAGGTGATTATGAATTATTTGATCGTAATCAATTTGTACCAATCTTACGAAAATTAGAAACACAAGAAAATGATATTTCATTAGAAGAAATTAAACAATTTATAATAACAATCATCTTAGTCGCAACTCTGAACTTACGTCCAGAGTTGGTCTCACAACCCGGTGAAGAGAAACACTAACCATGTTGGAATAATCCAACCATACCAAGTTGGATGGTTATAGACGAGTTGAATCCTAGAAATAAGATTATCAACTAATTCTACAACAGTTACTGATTCGGTACAATTCTTACTGATATATAGAAAATCAACATATTTTTGTCTTGTTAAGAAAGTAATAATATACTCTGTTATATCTGAATTACAGATAACAGTAAATCGAAGATATTCTTCTTCTATAAAAGGTAAGACGTACTTCGCATTATGAATGTTGTTCTTAGTTGTTTCAGATGCATTTTGTTCAATCAAAACTAAATCATTTGGCCAATCATTTAATAGTGTATATTTATCAATAACATCAAGTTCTTTAGTCTTAATAGGTGAATTATTTTCACTTCTAATTGTTTCCTTTTGTATCGGGATTCTTTCACCTTTTAAAATAAGGTGAACATGTATCCAATCACCTAATTCTTTATTTTTAACTGCTTCTTCTAATTCATATAATTCAGCTTCATCATCAGCCGTAATAGAAGGAGGAAGATGACTCGCAAATGACTCACCGTCATCCACCTCAAGTTTTGAGTCTTCCAGCATGATTATCGTTAATCCACAGATGAAATAATTTAGTTGATTTATTGTATACCTGTTGTTTATATTCAAATATAATAGGAGGTTTTTTTTTATTCGTAGTTCTACTTCCAGTAGAGCTACTGTTGGAGTTTAATGAATAAATTGAACTAATCTGCTTTAATTCATGCCATTCAACAAGTAAAGACTTCAACCACGGTTGAGGTGTGATAAATTTAGAGTACAGCGAATCAGCTGAACTGTATAATATGATCAATGTATGATACCATATTGAATAAGGTTGTTTATTAAATAGAGGACTTGAAGTTATTAGCTGAAATGTATGATAACACAATTGACCGAGTATATCAACTTGTTCATCAGATATGATTCTTTTACAAACAGAAAAGTATAATTTAATAGAGGATTGAAAAATAGATAACCAAGCATGATGATCATTATAATAAGAATATGGATTATGATGAGTGGTAGGGGTTGGTTGTAAAGATATAGTAGGTTCTGTTTTTAATCTTTTCATAGGAGGAAGCGACGGTGGCGATGGTAGCGATACAGAGGATACTCTTTTTACTACGTCTTTCCTCTTCCTCATTCTTTTAAGGGGTACATAATTTGATTTCATATAATTCGGGACAAGTCGATCTTTATTTAAAGAGGTGTGTATGTATTTTAGATTGATTGGGTCTTCTTTCTTTTCTAATTTTATCTGTTTTATCTCTTCAGGAAGAAGTTTAACAGTTCTTCGGTGTTGCTTATTCTCAACAGGTGCATCTTCTACCATTTCTTTATAATTCTCATAATCGTTGGTGTCTTCTTTTTCAACTTGCCATTGATGATAATCAAAAAAACCAAGCTCTCTGCCAGTTCGGGCGCAAACATATGGATAAAAGGGATGATCCTGAGATCCATACAGACAATCATCAAGGGAACAATAATGAATAAATCCACTTTCCTGACATTGATACCAATCATCTACTGTATTAATCATAGTACAATTTAAGATCCCACAGACGTGTTGCTCGTCGCAACTGCGACGAGCAACTCCTCCT
>Ga0265326_10000158_pt1 | contig 35853 bp, 49 predicted proteins | sample 41424metaG_FD_192439 | JGI IMG/M metagenome (GOLD analysis project Ga0265326, IMG submission 192439) | Rhizosphere microbial communities from Carex aquatilis grown in University of Washington, Seatle, WA, United States - 4-14-24 metaG | ecosystem: Host-associated > Plants > Roots > Rhizosphere... | reverse complement strand
GTAGTCGCCCCACACGACTACCCTTTTTATTTTGATTACCTTAGGCCAGCCGCTTACCTATTTGCACGGTGGGCGGCTTTTTTATAATTGTGTCTGGAAGTATATCCAGAGATACCGATAGTATTTTCGGTTCATAGTGCTATAATTGGTGTATGGCCGAAAACGCCTCATAAGCGTTCTGTGCCATAGCATTAGTTATCCCGTTGCTAATAATGTTGCCCTCATAAGGCATTACCTAGCCGAACGGGGTTGAAGAGTATTACTGAAACGAGAAAAGTCTGGCCTCTACCCTCGTCGTGTAGGGCAAAGACAGGATACGACCGCACTCCCCTTTAATAAACTATCATCATACCCTTATTCTCGTGTCTATTACTTTTTTGTTCCACTAGCGGTTCATATCAGGCCAGTTCCACGCCTCTACAAGCCACCACAAGCCCACAGATTGCCTCTACAACGACAGACGTACTCTCCTACGTCATAGAAGCCGCCCAGAAAGCCCAAATCTCTACCACGACGCTTAAATTACTGCCCAAGGTAATCCAGTGCGAAAGCGGGTTTGACCCCGACGCCATTAACGTCAATCCTGCCTACACGGATAGAAAAGGTCGCTTCCACGCCACCACCACAGACCGTTCAATTTTCCAAATAAACAGTACCCATATTCCCGAAGCAGAAGCGATGGGGCTAGACATAGACGACTGGCAAGACAACGTGGCATTTGGTATTCACCTCATTCAAGAGCAAGGATTATCTCCTTGGAAAAGTAGCCAAAACTGCTGGCAGTAGTATACTGAGTATTATTCGTAACTTATTATAAATATGTATAGCCGAATTTTTTGGGGTGCGCTTCTCGTTAGTGTTGGTTTGGGATTAGTATTCGCACCGTGGCCTGTTATTATTACCGGAGTTTTAGCGATTGTTGCTGGTATTTGTATCATCGCAGGAATATAGATTATTAGAATAACTAACTAATTCAAATGTTGACTCAAAATGAAAAGTGGGCGTGGGTGGGTGGAGTACTAACAGTCGTTTTAGGATTCATTCAGAGTATTACTCCGATGATTCCTCAACCTTGGGCGGCCTTAGTTATTGCTATCTTAGGCGTATTCTCAGCGTTCCACTTATATCAAAGCAACACGGCCTCTATTGGTGCCCGTGCGGTTGCAGGTATGAGTGTGAAATAATATGGAAAAGGAACTAAAAGAATTAAAAGAGGAGGTAGCAAAACTTCGTATGGAATTGGAAAGGATAAACAGAATTGTCTACGTTCCCCAAGTAATTCCTAATTACCAACCATCATATCCGCCGTATTCACCAACAACTCCACCGTGTCCGCCGTATTCACCAACAACTCCACCATTCTTGTCCGCCGTATTCACCAACAACTCCACCGTGGCAAACACCAGTCTGGTATTTTAGTGGTGGTGGCTCTGTGGCGTAAGCAATAACAGCACCAACAAAACGCCCGCCTTATAAGCGGGTTTTTTGTTAGCCGATTGAAAGCACCAAATTGCTATGGTCGTATTTACACCGCCAGATATACCCCGTAATCTTTTTAGCAATAGGGTCGTACTGGGGCTTCATGGGCTTTTTACAACGGGGACATTTGGGTATTTTACTCATAGTCATAAGTGCTTTAATCAGTGGCGGACAAACGTGAAGATTGCCTAAGGTGTAGTGGCATAAGCAATCAGGACAAACAGTTTCTTTTCTAATCATATCAGTTTCAATATCTTTTTTTTCATATCCGCCAGTCCCTTATCGTATTCGTCACTTTGTAATTGAGGCAAGGTGTCTGGTATCCCCTCTATCTTCATCCGTAGCTTCTCTCGCTCCTCCATCTCATCTTCCAAGTATGCTCGGAAAAATGCCGCCAAGCCGTTAACGTCATTTCTCTCCAAATATTCACCGATGATGGTTTTGGTATTTTTCATATTATAGATTTTCTTGTATCCATTCTTGTAACCAGTCTCTGTCGGCCTCATCAGTAAATTTCATTCCCTCAATACCTTTCGCCAGTTTATCCAGTATGGCGTGGCGACAGGCTGAAACTTGGGTGAGGGGGGTTTGGCGAATGAAAGATTTCATATATTCCGCCGTGGTGGAAAATTCGTGATTGTGCTCACTACAGAGCATGCACTGGCAGACGAAAGTTTTATCAAATTCTATTTCCCAAGTATTCTCTGGTGTAGGGTTCATAGTTCTTCATTCTTAAACTTTTCCTTTTCAAGTTCTGAAGCAATTGCATACGCTTTCCAAAGCGGTACCCTCGACTCAACTACCGTTCCACCTGGATACGAAACCCTTACTATTACAGGACATTTTTTAGTTGTTTTCATCTTTATTTCATTAGCGAATAATGGAAGCGGGCTGGAAACTCTGTTCAAGGTGTTGGAGCCGTAAGGAAAGTTTTTTCATAAACAAACCATATTGCTACTTGAACAGAGGTTTCAACCAACTTCCTTGATGGGCTAGGGACGACACTCTGTGTGTATTTCTACGCCCCCAAAGTGCCTTCTCCAACCCACCCCTACGATTTATTTAACGCCGGTCATAGTACGGCAGGGGTGTCATTTGAGTAAATCCTCTGCCTTACTTGCTAATAAATACTCGGCGCTTTCAATGTAGCCGTGGAGTAACATTAAATATTGTCTGCCGATTACTTCGATACGGCTATTTTTACAATTTCTGTTCAACTCTGCCAGCCGTTCTAACCACGCTTTGGGGACACTGATGAGGGGTTCTGGGTTCATAGCAAGTTCTTATTAAGCCCTGTTTCTAGGATACTCTCTAGTTTTGCTACTTGCTTTTTAAGCGCCCGAAGGTTCAAAATGTCTACCGAACCCGATTCAGAGTGTCCGACAGAATAGTTGCGAAGGAACACGCGGCTCGCAGCGTTCCAACGGTGAGCGTAGTCAAGCCGGTACACGTGCACGAACCACTGCCCATCGTGGCGGGCCACGCAGACGACGGAAACATTGCCCTCATTGTTTCTTACAAAGAAGAAATTTGACCAACCGTCTTCTAAGCACTGGCCACTTGTAATAGCGTGGTAGACATCGCCCAATGTAAGAATTTCAGGTTTTTGTGATTCCATTTCCGCAAAAGTCATGGGTTTTCCTAATTCCACGCTTGTATACGTTCCTTTTTTTTCTTTAAACGTATTCGGTAGGAGCGAGATGTTGGGGTCAATGTAATCGAACAAGTCGCCTTTTTTGAAAATGTCTTCGGTTTTAAGGGTTTTCATACTCTAGTAGTTACTTAGTAATAGAAAGCTCTCTCTGTGGTGGTGGCAAGGATTTGACGAGAGGCAGTGTCTTATGCCTACTGATAAGCATTACTCGTATAGTCACCTTGCATGGTAATCAACCTTGTGGACAGACTCTCTATTTGCGGTAACTCTTGGGGGTGACCCAAGTTTGATGTTGTCGTTTCCCGCACCTGACTGTCGATTGACTCAATGCGTCTACCTTTTCCGCCACACCACCACAGAAAGAACTTTCTCTTTTGCGTTTAACGTCCGCAAACACGACATAGTTACTTAGTAGGGGTGGTTAAACAGCGAAGTGGTATTTCAGCAGTAGTATAATTAGCGAAAAAAGAACAGGGTTTTGTTGCTAAATCATGGCTATTGAGAATTGCCCCAATCACCATCATGGTGGTTATGGCTATAAGTGTTACGGTTATGTATTTCATCTTCTTTATTAGTTATGTAATAAGCTAGTGGGTGGGGCTACTTCCAATGACTAAATAATAAACCTATAAGGGCGATGTCGGTGAGGAGGGAGAGAAGCATGAAACCTAAGCACCCAAACACGGTGAAAAACACGGTGAAAAGTGATACCTTATCCTCATCTATATTTTCTAATATCTTCTGCCACAAATATATCGTTAGTGTTGTTAGCATGGTTAGTTTCTATATCCTTCTGACTCATAAGAAGGCTTCGTATTCTTTGAGGAGTTTTTGATAATGTTCAAGGGCTTTGACGATTTTCTGTTTGTCTTTGAAGAGTTGGTCAACTGCTACTTGGCCGACTTCCGCCACGAGGTTTTTATAATATGTTGCCCCGCTTCCTCCAAGATTAATGTTGCAGTGGTAGCATTGAATTCTAAGATTACGGAGGTCATACCGTAGGTAAGCACCACAGATTGAAGAGGGGATAAAGTGTCCAGTTTGGGCACTTGATGGTGAATCAATCCTACGCCCACAGGTGAAACAGTTAAAACTTCCATCTTGGTTTTTGTATTTTTCACGGGTTATTCGTTTACAATGTTCCCAGAGCTTATCTTGTATCTTTCTAGTTACCGATTTCATTCCCCTATTGTACCACCACGTCTGCCTGCGACACACGCAACTTATACACAGTTTTCTTGTCCTCTCCATCAGTTGCTACATTGGTGATTGAGCGAATTTAGCCCACAACACTAACCTGGATATCTTTGCCCATAACAAGTCTGGCTACTTCCTCTGGTTTTAGTTCAATACTGCCGGAAAATCTAAGAATGTTTGTTGGCATGTTAAGAATTTTCATTAGCTATACTCTGGTTAAACCCCTCTTGGTCAAATTCTCTTTCATAGGCATCAGTGGCCATATCGCCACCCGCTTCATAAAACGGTGGCTCAAACTTTCCTTCGGTTATTTTGCCGAAATTTGGTTGGCCTTTTCCGTCAGAAGTAGAACCAATTTCTTCTTCCCCTGAAAGGTGTTTAATAATAGCGTCTAGTTTCTTTTCAAGAATATCCAGTCTTTTATGAACAGCTTGAAATAGCGTTGCGGGATTTTGACGTATGCCGCCCTTAACACTCTTTTCGTCTGCTATTGAGTCCCAGTTATCCATAATTATTTTGTTTTTTCTTTCACAAAAGGGTCTTGATTTTCGTACAGCGACTCAAGGTTAACGTACATATTTTCGTATTTATGAGCGATATTTACGTCAATCGGTGTGGGAGGGTTGGTTGTAATAGTGTATTCCGTGTCCATTCCTGCGCCGGTGCGGTTAACGTTAATGTCATATAACTTAGGATTTCCCCAGGCCTTGTTTTTAATATACGCTTGCATTGCTTTCATAATGCCTTTCTGGGTAAGTTCAAGTACCTGAATACGTTTTGCGCCGTAGTTATACACAACAAACGCCCAAAAATGCTTGATAGTGCCGTCTTTCTTAATATCCTCCGGCATGGTATCAAACGGCTCCTTACTCCTTACGGGTTTATTTTTATCAGTAAAGTATTCGTAACCAGTAATTGCACTCGATAGCACCCGAAACGTATTATCGCCCTCACCGAGCTTCATGTAGTTTGAGGTTACCGGAATTTCGTAATTTTCATCTTTGAAGAAATCGTCCATAAAATTAAATAGTTATTTTGTTAAATTACTCTGCTACTTCCGACTTTGGCTTTCTGACACTGATGTACTCTGTAGACACCGCCTCTATGCCCTCTGGTAGCTCCGTAGCGTTGCGTAAGAGCTGGCTAGCTACCAATGTGTCAATTTTAACTGCTTTCGCTTCTAATGCCCATTTTAGGGCAAATACCTCATTCGTGATACTGATACCTTTTCGTATAGCTTTGGTGTACGTTTCACCACTTGCGACCTTTATTGATGCCAACCCTGTTTTATTCAAGTCGGCAATCAGTTCAAGTTGTACTACGTCACGTTCCGTTTTCAATGCCTCTAGTTCTAATTTCAGAGTGTCTTCCTTATCGGAAATGAGTTTACGGATTTCGTATAACCGTTCGGCTTTTGAAGTGATTTTAGTAAGTGAGGTTGTTGCCATGAATTTTAATTAACATTTTAGTAATCGCTCCCATCTTCGTATCCGACCATACGACTTCACGATACTTTAACAATCCTTCTCCGATGGTTTCTTCCGCCGCCCACTGTTCCTCAAAGTTAGCGTGTGGTTTTTCATCATGCCATTCTCCACACTCACAATTGCAACCTACCCTACGGCAATTTCCTGAACAGACGTGGTCGCAGAAGTCTAGGATTTTATCTTGGCGATATATTTTCATATGAGTAGTAAGCCAATTACACAAACTCCACACAAAAGAATTACTAATCCTATTCCAGCAATTTCCTTCCAATCGTAAATTGTTTGCATTAGAGTTGCGGTGTGTAGGTTAGGTTGTTAATAATCTCCAAGTTCAACTCTACAGGGAGATATTCTTTGTGGGTTTCGCCGTCATTCTCGGTGTGAATGTAATACTCACCATTCTTGTCGCTCTTTACATCGTCTTCGTCGCAGAGGTTATGCTTCAACCATTCTGCACGGGCTTCCATTTGCTGTTCTTGCCATTCAATATTTTGGTTCATTGATACGATGGTTTTGTATTATTTTTTAATACTCATGAGCTGGATAGGATGTTGAGCCTTGAGCAATCGGAGACGGTTAAAGTTCTCCGACAAACAGGATTTCAACACCCTAGCCAACCCGTGAGGGTTAGTGGAGTAGTGATTCAAAAGAATGTACTCCGAGATAGGTTACTGACGAGCACTACAGCCGAGGCCAGAGTGTCGTTGTTTCTTATCTTTCTCTATCATATACCCAGTTAGCGGCTATGTCAATCAAATACACAGTTACCCGCTATCTATTGCACTATGTCAAGTTTGGCTTCAGATAAAGCTATATTGGCGGAATTTTGTGACTTTTCCCCACGTCGCATACCGCCCCACTCTTTTATCTTTTCATGGGAGTTATTTTTAACTCGCTTCTTTCCACCACGGGAGCCGATTTTAGACATATACTCACTGACTTGTTTTGGTGTTTTCATATTTCTATTTCTTTAAAAAATTCTTTGCCGACTTTGTAAAACTGATTATCACCTCCTGCTACATAAGGCGTACTGTCTATTCTTACTAAATGACATCTATACCCTTTTTTCTTTTCCACAATCTTTTTATCTTTGAAAAATTCCCTATCGGAGTGTAACTTATTCCAAACGCGGATATGCTCGTGGACTTTCCATAGGCCGGTTTCGCCAAATATCTTAAATGTTTGGTCGTCAAGAATATATCCCTGCTTGTCTAAAATTTCCGCCACCTGTTCATACTTTCCTTTCTTTGTGGAAACAACTTTCATGCCGGAATAATATCACATACCCGCTATCTTTGCAACCCTTTCTTTTAATGAGGAAATGGGGTATAAAAGAGAAATGAAAATCCCTATCCCCCATTTAGGTTATTGGGTTCTTGTTAAGATAAGTCCTAAAGAGTTCTATGGTTCACAAGAAAAATCTATTATGTTCTGTGAAGATACGGATAGAAGCAATGTAACTATTTTCTTTAGGAAAAAACCCACACAATCAGAAGCCGGAACAGTCGCCCACGAAGTCATGCACGCTCTCCAATACATCGCTCGGAATAGGAATATAAAAATGGAAAAAGAGTTAGAACACTTTGGCTACCTTATGCAGTATATATTTAATGAGATTTACAATTTCAAGTATCTAGTACCAAAAGATTGACATCTAAACACCACTTTGCTATCATGTCTGTATGGATAAAAGATTTTTTAGTCTGGCTATTATTGTACCTGAGCTATCGGGTTCAACAATGGCTATTAAAGCCTTTTATACATCGCACTAGCCGCTCTCACGAGCGGTTTTTGCGTGTAATTTCTGACGGATAAGGTAAGGCGGAACTTCAATCGCCCCCGTTGGATGCCATTTAAAGATTGAAGACTTGTTGCAAGATGTGACCGGCAGCATCCGGCTCAACCCTCCCAAACAAGATTACCTCTGCGTTGCAATAGTTTCTCTGGCGCAGACAATTCACAGATAGGACTAGAGTCCTTCCTCTGATAGTGGAGAATAGATTAGTCCGAGAGACAACGGATTACGCTAATCAATTGACTTACTGTTTGACAGGCATTTACTTGTCTATTTACCCCCCAAAACCATGAGAAAGAATAAAGCCACTAAAGTAGGAATTGGTTACGATTGTCCTAAGTGCCATGAGCCAATGGAAAGAAGAACCCACCCAAAAGACTGGAAAGGTTTTATGGATAGTCACTTCACTAGATGGGATTACTGCTGGAGGTGTAAACATCTTCAACATTACAAAGAGTTTTATCAGTCTGGTTTTCAATAAGAAAACACCCTTAGTTATCCACTTACGTATCTTATCCTCCTTACCCTCCCGTGGTATAATAAGTGAAATGGAAGTATGGATATCTTCAAACAGACTCTCTAAGATTCCGAATAAGACAGACCCTAAGACAATTAAAATCTGCACTTCCTGTTCCCAGAAATTCCGCATCACAAAGATTTGCACAGAAATATGTCAAAAGTGTTCCGGTTATCCTGATAGGAAAGAAAGGAAAGTAGAATACAAAGTTCACGAGTATAAAATCCGCAGACCAGCATTACTAGATAAACAAGCAGAATACACAGCGACTTGGAGAAAGAATAAGGGCGTTGTATAATGTTGGGATATGGAAAATACTCAGGAAATACCTGTTGAACAGGAAAATATCAGGGAAAAAAGAATAGCACAAATTGCGCCATGGCAATTTAAGAAAGGGCAGAGTGGAAACTTGAAAGGTAGAACCCCTGGTAAGTCAATGAAAGAATATGCAAAAGAGTATTTAGCCAAACTTTCAGATGAAGAACGTGATGAATACTTTGAAGGAATGAATAAGTTAGATGTTTGGAAGATGGGAGAGGGAAATCCTAAACAAGATACTGAATTGGGTGGAGAGGTTAAGATGATAAATGTTGTTGTTCCTGCTCCGGTTGCTAAAGCATTTGAAATAAATGGAACTAACCCAGAAACAGGAGGAAGTAATCCTCAACAAGTCTAGATTCAAAGTTTTGAATTGGGGCAGACGTAGTGGTAAGACCACACTCTTTGCCTATGAAGCATTAGGAACGGCTCTCACCATTAACAATGCTCACGTTTCGTATTACGCTCAAACCTTTGGCGATGCAAGGGATATTGCATGGAATATCTTTTTAGAAGTATTTGGTGAAGCGGTTGTGTCAAAGAATGAAACTCTGCTTGAAATCAAGGTACAGAATCTAAAGGGAGGCACATCACTTGTTTCGCTCAAAGGCTGGGAATCGGTATATCAAACAGGCAAAGGCCGTGGGACTGAGAATGATTTAATCCTTGCTGACGAAGTAGCTTTCTGCCGTGCGTTCATGGAGTATTTTGATAAGGTATTAGCACCAACACTTCTTACAACAAAAGGCCGTGCTGTTTTTGGTTCCACACCTAACGGCTTCAATGATTTTTATACTTTAACCACGAGGGCGCAGAATAATCCTGATTGGTTTTATTCTCATGCAACGTCATACGACAATCCAGCCAACGACCCAAAAGAAATTGAACGCATTAAGAATGAAATCACCGAAGATAGATTTGTTCAAGAGTATATGGCCGACTTCCGCAAGTTGGAAGGATTAGTTTTTAAAGAGTTTAATCGTGAGCGTCATGTATACGATTCAGAGGTTGAGGGTGAAACAGAGTTTCTTGGTGGGGTAGACTTTGGATATAAGAATCCTGCGGCGGTTACTCATGTTAAATTCAAAAATGAGCATTATTATGTTAATGACGAATGGTATCGGACAGAAAGAAGTGAAGAACAGATTGCTGACTATGTAGCTCTATGTAAATTTAATCGTGTCTATCCTGACCCAGAAAACGTAAGTGCTATATCTCTATTAGTTGGTAAAAATGTTCCCGTAATGGAAGTGGTAAAAGGTAAAGGCTCAATAAAATCGGGCATAGATAAAATGCATTTGCTATTCAAGATGGGCAAACTCCATATTCACAAACGGTGCGTGAATTTAATCTGGGAAATGGAAAACTATCGATATAGCGATAAGAAAGAAAACCACAATGAAGATGAGAATCCAATCAAGGAAAATGACCATGCTATAGATTCACTACGCTATGTGGTAATGACTCATCAAAAAGACCCTGTTATAAGCCCAGGAGAGGCGATACGACGAATGAATGAGCGTAGACGAAACCTCCAAAACCATGCACGCTAGCTTTCTAAAACACTAGTGGTATAATTACACCATATAAAAATTGTTGCGTTGCACAACACCAACAATTTCAATGCAAGAACATAAAATCAAACTCAACGAGGAAGTAAAGAAGCTCATCGCTGATTACGAAACTCGCTCGGTTCAAATAGTTAAAGGACTCCCTTTTAACCAACATAAGAAGCTAATGATGGTGGAGTTCTACACAAACTCCAAGTATCTCAATGGCACAATCAACACAGGACTGGAATATAACCTGACACTCAACGCCCAGCGTGAACAGCCGTTTTACAACATTTGTAATTTCCGTGTCACCCTAGCGAAGACCGCAACTGATTTAGACATCAAAGACGTTCAGATAACCTCTGACGACCCTGAACACTACATTCAGTCAATGCTTCTCCAAAAGGAGTCATACGAATGGATGAAGAAAGTTAATTTCTCTTATACCCTTAACAACTCTGGACAGGTGCGTGCGAAATACGGTGGTGCATTACTCAAGACCACCATTCAGAAAGACGACGAAGGTGAGGATGAATTGTTCATTGACACGCTTGATTGGCGCAACGTCGCAACAGACCAAGTAGATATTCTCTCCGGTGCGATTGTTGAGACACATTACTTTACGCCCGTTCAACTCAAAGACAAGGAAAAGGTATGGACTCTTTCCAACATAAACACAATCATCAAGAACACCAAGAAGACCAAAGGCCAGTCACAGAAATACGACAACAAAGAAGAAGTCCACAACACTGACCGCATTATTATCCGTGAGGTTACGGGTATGTTCTCGGAAGATTATTACTATGACTTTCAGGGAATGGATAACGAGTCTGACGATGAGTACACTTACTCACTCCAACATTATTTCTATGCCGAAGTTTCAGGAAAAGCGTATCCACTCTTTTGCGAGAAGTTAAAAGAATCACCATTTGATTATCTCCCGTGGGAAGAAATGCCTGGCCGTGCGCTTGGTAGGGGAATCGTAGAAGACTCTGAAGAAGCCCAAGTATGGACTAATGACGCTGTCATCACTGAAAAGACAGCTATGGACTTAGCCGCTAAAGTTTTGATTACCACGAACTCAAAGCAGATTGGTAATAACATTTTAGAATTAGACAACGGCCATATCTTTGAACTTGAAGAAGGAAAGACGGTTGAGAAACTTGAGCTTATGCCCTCGGCTCTTGGAAAGATGCAGGAGATTGTTACTCGTTGGCAGAACCAAGCTGACCAAGCTACCTCATCATTTGACGCTAATACAGGAAAGCAACCGCCTGCCGATACACCTTACTCTCAAACTGCATTACTCAATGCTGTAGCTTCTAAACCTTTTGACTATCGCCGTGAAGAGGCTGGTATTTTTTGGTCACGAATTTGGGAAAAGAGAATCATTCCTCATCTCATTAAGAAACTCAAGAAAGGTCATCTCCTTGCTACTGATTTCACCGCAGACGAGCTTGAAGTCATTGATACACAGTTTGCTATCTCCCAAGCAAATGCTCGCCTTAAAGAGGCAATTCTAGCCAATAAGATAGTATCCCTAGAGCAATATAACTCGGCAATAGAAGGTTTTAAGACAATGTTGAAAGGCCAGAAGCGTTTTCTTGAAATCCCCGATGGTTACTTTGATGACATTGAAGCTAAAGTTACTGTCATGACCACGGGTGAGCAGAAGAATAAATCAGCTATCCTGCAATCGCTCTCAACGATTATGGGTGATGTCATGAAGTCCTTTAATCCCCAGACTGGTAAGTTTTCTGTTCTTGAAGACCCCGTTATGTCTCGTATCTTTGGAACTATCTTAGAACTCTCCGGCGCAGGAATTAGTCCAGTATCATTAGGTATTGGAAAACCTATTAGCGCAACAGCTCCCGCACCACAGGCCACGCCGCAAGCTCCGACTCCTTCTCCGGTGCAACCACAGCAACAGGCTCAAGTAGCTCAACAATAAAATGGCAACCACAAAAACAACCCAAGAATACTTGAACGCAAAAGCTGGAACGACTGGTTTGTCTAAACAGCAAGCGATGAATGTGTTAGCAAATACAACGGGATTAACCTTTCAACAGGCGGCCAATGTCTATGCGAATAAAACAGGACTATCAACCCAGCAAGCCCTTAACGTAAAAGTTGGTCAAGCAAGTACAACGCTCTTAACTCAAGAAGCTACCTCATTACTATGAACGAACTACTCCAAATCTTTTATTCTAACAAGCCGGAGTTTGAAGCGGTTAAGTTGTTCCTAAAACAGACAACTGATAAAATTGCCCTAGAATCACTTTATGAGGGCAAAACCGATGAAGCTGATGCCTGTGCTCAAGCGAGCAAAGTGGTCGGTAGGGCATTTAGCGAACTAGAAGAAATGTTCAAACCAATTATTAAAAGCAGTTTAACGAATAAAGCACGATGAAAAAGAATTTTGACGCATTGAAGGCAGTAAGAAGTGTTCAGGGTGCTGACAAGGGTGGTAGCAGGGGTAATGAAGGTAATGTTAATCCGAGCAATCAGGATAGTGATTCCAACACTGTCTCAAATGTTCCGACAGTAAAGGCAGTAGCGCATGATAGCGGTATGACTCACGATGGTGGGTTGAATCATAATTTCACTTCACACAACTAACATGGCTTTACCAAACGAACTAGGCGTAGGGCAACCTAAAGGCCAACACCTTTCGGAATCTACAGGGAAGTTTGGTGATTCTCATGTATCAGAGGGTCAACAGGCTAAGGTTCCGCAGAATATGGATATGAAGAAAGGTATCCGAGGTGGTGTGCGAAGTTCAAAGAGTTGGAGTATCTAGTCGTAGGAGGGCTTTAGAGAACGGTCACCTCGTTAAAAAACTATCTCGCTAACCATAGAGCTGTAGCAATCAGCTTCAAAACTTGCTTAAACTATGGCCAACGAAACAGAGCAGCCTACTTCACAGGCTAACGGGACAGGTAGTGCCACACCCGCACAAAGTGGGACTTCACAAGACGGTTCAGAGATGATGTCTAAGACAGCATACGAGAACCAAGTAAAGCGAGCCGAGAAAGCAGAAGCTGAATTGAAAGCAAAGGCCGTACAACCTGCGCCAACAGTCCAGCCAACGCCAACTCAACCTTCTCCAGCAGTTGATGTGGATGAACGTATTTTAAAAGCAAACGGTATGCCTGATGAACTTCTCACGAAGCTGAAGGATATTGCCGCTTTTAGAAAAGTAAATCTCATTGACGCTCAAAAGGATGCTCTATTTGTTGCAGAGAAAGCTCAATTTGATAAAGATGAACTTTCAAAGAAAGCCAGTGTTCGTTCTTCACGGGGTTCAAGTGTGCCACAGGCCGAAAAGACCATTAACACGCCAGGACTGACGAGAGCAGAACACAAAGCACTTCTGAATAAGTAATCTTTCTGGAGAAGCCTTACTAAGTTTAAACTTTAAAACTAATATGGCTTTTCCTGCCGGTTCAGAGACCCAAGCGTCTCTAGCCAGTGAAATCCCTTTCCCATTCAGGGGGATTTAAAACCGAATCTAATCAATGGCGAATAGCTAAGAAGTAACTAAATAGCCAACGCTCAAGAACCTTAACAATTTAATACTCTAACCCTATACTTATGGGGTGAAGTTATCTAAAGAATATATAGCAGGATTTATAGATGGATTTGAAGACCACAAATACGATGAGGCAAAAGCTGAAATATATTCTAAGTTACGAGTATTAAATAAGAGAGGACTTGCAGAGACTAAGTGATTTGGGAGCATAAATGCTCATGCAATAGTCCGACCAGTGTCTATATATAAAAACATTGACCGAGCAGAAATGCCCTCGGCGACTCGAAAGAGTTAGTAACAACAAGTTGAAGTGGGGCCAGCGCCTTAACGACTTCTATAAACAGAAAATCGTTTGCGCTGACTTCTTCGTAGACCGTTCAGATGAAGTCGCCGATGGCGCACGCTCTCTGTACACTCCGACACTCACGGAATTCACAGCAAATGCTAAGAGCAATGCCACTACGGTAACTCTTAACGCTCCTTCAGACACAAAAATCACTCTTACCATTTCAAACTGGTATGAATGTTCGTTTGCGATTGAAGATGCAGAAGCGGCTCAGATTTTTGCTTCGTACTCCCTCATGGAGCGCTATGCAAAGAACTGCGGTTACGAGATTGCTAAGACCCTCGATGTTGCGATTGCTACCATTTTCGGTACATTCACCACATCTGTTGGTTCTTCAACCGTAAACCTCGCCGACTCCGATGTTCGTGCGGCTATCGCACAGTTGGAGACCAACAACGTGGATATTGAGGAATGTGCATTCTTCTTGTCTCCGAACGTGTTCTGGAAGCAATTGCAAGGAATTGATAAATTCTCCCTTGCCATCAACTCTCCAGTGCAAGACCCAGTAGCGAAGTTGCCCCGTGCGACTCTCTATGGCATTCCTGTTTACATCAGCAATTCCATTCAGTATGTCTCCGGCACAACTGGCCGCTACAATGCCCTTGCTCACAGCGATTCTATCCATTTTGCCACAGCTCCTTTGGGTTCTGGCGGCTCAATGGGTGCAATGGTTGGTTCCAACGGCATTCGTGTTCAGTCCAACTATGTTCCGCAGTACCTTTCAACCGTTACCACCGCAGATATTCTCTACGGTGTAATCTTGAATCGTTCAAATGCGGGCATCAATGTTGTTACCCCCGCTTGATGATTATCAACAAGTGTGTTATGGTGTAATCTACAGTTATTAACTTAATTGTCCCTATCGGGCAGGCATTTCAATCCGCTATGCCCGATAAGGATTGAAGGCAATTATGATTAAAATAAGATTTATAAAAAATCGTGTTAGGGCATATACTCCGTAAAGAATGTCACATAAAATCTCACTTCTATTGCAGAAATTGTAGCCAAGCGTTATAATTTGAGTAATTTATTAGTTTGTTGCAAACTTACTGTGAACATACAATCTCGTGGAGGAAAAATCGCTACAGGCACTACGGTCATAGCCGCTAATCTTAAAAAGGTTTCAGTGGTTATTGACAGAGAGGGTAATCAGATAGACCTTAAAACAAAAAAGGTCATTAAGCCGAAATCAGAATGAAGACATATTTTGTAGAATCGGGGTTATCTGGCTGTTACTTCGTTCGTTGTCTTTTGCCTTTACAAGTTTTAGGCGGCGATGGCGACTACACGAGCATTAAGCGTGAACGTGCTAAGACCCCAGAAGATAAATCCCGTGCCGCACAAAACGCAGATATAGTTGTTTTTCATAGACCAGAACAAGCAAAGAAATTAGAACTCGCTAGGATATTAAAAGACCGTGGCCAGAAGATAGTATTTGATAATGACGACACGTTTAAAAGCGATGTGGGCGAATTTAAGCTCAACGATTTCATGGATAAAGCTAGGATTAGTCGTGGCCTCCAACACCTCAATGAGGTAACCGATGCTTTTATCCGAGAAGCAGACCTCGTAACCTGCACCACAGAATTTCTACGACAGGAATATTTAAAATTAAATCCCAATGTTGTCGTATTGCCTAACTGCGTAGACCCCTTTTATTTTGATGAACCATTACGAAATGAAACCGATATAATTAGGATTGGTATTATCGGCTCCATTGGCATTACTTCTGATTTTGATGTTCTTAAACCCATTATGCTTCACTACAAAGATGATAGGCGAGTACAGTTTGTTTTATTTTCTTTGCCAGCAAACCGGCAAGATGTAGAAGTGCGTCGTATCTATTCAGAAGAATATAAGTTCTGGGATGAAATGAAGACAGTAATGAATCTAGAGCATCAGCCGTTCGTTCCCCACGATGAGTATTTTGACACGATAAATAATTTGAAATTGGATATTGCGGTCATTCCAAGAGCAGATACCTATTTCAACCGTTGCAAATCAAATCTAAAATTCCTTGAAGTATCAATGTTTGAAATTCCCTGCATTGCGCAATCATTTCCTTCTAAAGATTCGCCCTATGAAGTAGACCCAGAAGACGCAGAACATTTGATACTCGCCACCGATACTAAGAGTTGGATAAATGCCCTAGAATTGCTTATTGCCAACAAGGAAATCCGCCGGACATTGGGTAAAAAAGCTTTTGAATATGTTAAAGAGAAATATGATATTGAGAAGAACGCTTATAAATGGATTTATGCTTATAAAACACTATTATGAAAGTATCTTTAATTGTTCCGATATATGACATGCAGAATGGTGCGGAGTTTTTATGGAGGAATATTTGCTCCATCGCAGAACAATCATATACGGATTATGAAATAATCATAAGCAAAACTGGACATGGTATGGCTGGGAATTCAAATGATGGAATGAAACGTGCTAAGGGAGAACTAATTAAGATTCTCTTTCAAGATGATTGCTTTTCCCATACAGATGCCTTAAAGGATATGGTTGATAATTTCAAAGGTGGGTGGCTTATGACAGGAACGCAGAACAATTCTAATCCACATTGGACACGAGACATATTGACGGGGAATAACAAACTCGGTTCACCGTCCGCCCTTCTATTTGAGAATAATGGGCTTATGTTTGATGAAACTATGCAGTGGCTGATTGATTGTGATTTCTACTGGCAACTATTTCAAAAGTACGGAGAACCAACTATTTGTCCAAAAGCTAATGTTGAATTAGGACTTGGTAAGCATCAAATAACCAACCAACTTTCAGAATCAATTAAACGTAAAGAATTCATCTATCTTAGAGGTAAGTGGTTACAATGATATATCTACCCGACGTAACTTTGATTGCGGTCACTGGTAGAGATATTACTGCTCATTGGCAGGCGTTGAATAAATCTTCGAAAGATATTGAGTTTGGAGATATTAAACTGATTGAAAAGCACTTCGATTCCATTGATGATTGGTCAAAGTATATTGTATTTAACCTAACCGACCACATAAATACTAAGTTTGCCCTACTCATTCACGCTGATGGGTACGTTATCAATCCCCAGGTATGGAATCCTGATTGGTTAAACTATGATTTCATTGGTGCGCCGTGGCCACTTCCTACAGATTCGTTTTCCTACAGAGATACTAAGGGGGTAATTCAAAGAGTAGGCAATAGTGTATCTCTGCGCTCAAAACGCCTCCTAGACCTACCTAAAAAGATACATATGGAGTGGAAATCGTTTCATGGCTTCTATAACGAAGACGGGTTCATTTCAGTCAATATGCGCCATGTCTTTGAAGAGAATGGTTGTACATTCGCCCCTTTAGATGTTGCGGTTCATTTCTCTAAAGAACATACAATAGAAGAAAACAAAGATATAGATAAAACATTCTGCTTTCATTCAATATGACAAAAGAAGAAATAAAACAACTTGTAGGAGAAAATCCCTTGATTCTAGAAATAGGGTGTGCTGATGGAACAGACACTAAAGAATTAATGAAAATTGGTACTGTGTATGGGTTTGAGCCAGAGCCTAAGAATATCGCTATCCTTGAAACAATAAAAGGTATTAACTTGTTTCAGGGCGCTGTTGGTAATTCCGATAGCCAAGTAGTCTTTAACCGTTCTAGTACAGATAATCCAAACGCTCTTTCTCTCTCTGGCTCAATTATGAAACCAAAAAACCACCTTAAAAGGTGGGATTGGATTTTCTTCAAGGAACAATTGGTTGTCAACTGTGTTCGCCTTGATACGTTCTGTAAGGATATGCCATTGATTGACTTTATTTGGTGCGACGCACAGGGAGCGGAAGAACAGATAATTCTCGGCGGCAGTGAAACACTTAAAAAGACAAGATATTTTTATACCGAATATGGCAATGATGAACAATATCAAGACCAGCCAACCTTAGAGCGAATTCTTGGTTTACTACCGAATTTTGAGATTGTAAAAGATTATAAAACTGATATTTTGCTTAGGAATAAAAAACTATGATTGCTACTGAATTCTACACAGGTCAAGGATTAGGTAATCAACTATGGGTGTATGCCGTGTGCCGTTCTTTGGCAGAAAAGTTAGGTTGTCCATTTTCCATAATGTCACCAGAGCGGTTTCATGGAAAGAAGTTTATCACACTGGATTTTGGCGAGAAGTTAGAAGGAACAGGTGAAGTACCCAATCCTCATTTACCTAAAGGTATTAAAAACTATATTGCTGAAGGTTATATTCTGCGAGATGGAATTGACGTATCTACGACTGACCCTGAAATACAAAACGTGCGACCATTCACGAAGATTGATGGTGTAATGCAATCACCTGCCTATCTAAGCCCAAATGTTCATAAGTGGATTAAGGTACAAGCTCCCTATAAGACCGATGCTTGCGTTGTGCATGTCCGTTTAGGAGATTTTCAGAATATAGAAGTCCTACTTCCCAAGAGTTATTTCTTTGATGCTATGGAGGAAATGAAAGCCAAGAAATATGAATTGGTTTCAGATGAACCGGATTTTGCCTCTAAGATTCTAGGTATTCCAAGTATAAGTTCACCAGAGCCGGATTTTCACAAAGCCCCACACCACATGGGAGGTGATATTTCCGTAGATTTCTCTTACCTGTATAATGCCAAACAGCTTATCATTCCAAACTCTTCTTTCTCATGGTGGGCGGCATATCTCAACCCTAACAACCCTAAAATCATAGCACCGAAGTATTGGGCCGGCTGGCGCAGAGGCTATTGGTCAACAGGTTCTATTCAGACAGATAAATTTACTTATATAAAACCATGATATACGATATTTTTTCCTATAACGGTGAAGCGGATATCTTAGAGATACGACTCAATATTCTCTATGATTATGTTGATCAGTTTATAATCATAGAAGCACCAACGACGTTTAGTGGGTTGGATAGGTTTGTCTATTTCCCATTAGAGCAAGAGAGATTCAAAAAGTTTTTGCCAAAGATAAGGCACTTTATTATTGACGAAACCTACACACCAGAGGAAATCTACCTAGCTGAATCTTCCCCTAACACCAAAGGTGCGGCGCACTGGAAACACGAATTTCTCCAAAAAGAATCTATCAAGAAGGCCCTCACTCATTTACAAGACGATGATATTTGCTTTATCGGTGATGTTGATGAGATTTGGCTTACAAAGTTAATAATAGATGAACCCACTAAATTAAAATTAAAAGTTTATTGTTACTATCTCGATAACCGTTCTTCCGAGGAATTTTGGGGAACACTTGTGTCGCCATATAAATATATAAAAAATACCTGTCTTAACCATTTACGTTCTAATAATGGTATTGGAACTACCCAAACCTTTGGTTTTCATTTCACCTCAATGGGTGGATATGAATCTGTTAAAGAGAAACTCATCAGCTCATATACTCGTGAAAGCTATTGGACACCAGAAGTTGAGAAAAATCTAAAGGCCAATATAGAAAATCGCAAAGACTTTCTTGGTCGCCCCTTTATCTACACGAAAGATGAATCAGATTGGCCTCAATGGTTAAAAGATAATAAAGCTAAATACCAACACCTATGTCTACCGTAAGTATTATCATTCCAGCATATAATTACGGACACTATATCGCTGAAACGATAGAGAGTTGCCTTAAACAGACCGTTCCGCCTCTTGAAATCATTGTGGTTGATGATGGTTCTGCAGACAATACCAAAGAGATAGTGGCAAAATACCCCGTTAAGTACATTTACCAAGCTAATAGAGGCCTTTCTGGGGCAAGGAACACGGGTATAGCCGCCGCCACAGGAGATTATATCCTCTGTTTAGACTCTGATGACACGATAGAAGAACATTTTTTAGAGTTCACGGTTGATGTAGATGATATAGTTGCCGTATTCGTTACGGAGTTTGACGGCAGAGAAGAACATTATCGTTTCCTAGACCACCCAACCTATGCGGATTTTCGGAAACATAATCAAATTGTAGCCTCATCCCTATTCAGACGAAAGATATGGGAAAAGGTCGGAGGTTACGACGAGCAAATGAAATTGGGATATGAGGACTGGGATTTTTGGATTCGGGCAACTAAAGCAGGTTTTTCAGTCACCACAGTACCGATTAGATTGTTCAATTACAGGATTCACGGGGATTCTATGATTAACAACACACTTATTCACCACGAAGAAATAGTAGAATATATAAATAAAAAACATGATAATAATCAGTAACAAAAAGCTGCGGGAATATTTGGAAGAAAAAGATATTCTTGTTACTAAAGGCCGGAAAATTTCAATTGAGTTGGAGGGTATTGAAGTTGAATTGGAGAAAATGCGAACAGAGCAACGAAAGTATACCAACGAGTGTAACCCTAAAGAGTTAATGGAAAAAGGCGATGCTCTACAAAATAAAATCAATGCTGAAATTGAGGAATTAGAAAAGATTGGCAATGAGATTCAACAGATTAAACTTGCCGCCATTCCGCCTGAAAAAAAGAAAGCATTTGAGGACTTAAAAACGATTAAGGAGGGTAAGGAGATTGAACGTAATAAGATTGCCCTTAAAGTACAGAAAATCAAAGACCGTGCCATTCCCATCATTCAAAAGGAAGTTAGACCTTTATTAAAGGATGAGTATGATGACATTGAAACGGCTAACATTAAGGGTGGAAAGATTGTTGTTGATACCTTTAACCACCTACAAGATTGGAAAAACAAGTTCCGCCAGCAGAATAAAAACTCCCAGAGGAAACCAGAAAATCTAAAGAAATAGAGAGCGCATTGTTCATTACGTTCTGCTCTCTGCTGGACTAAACATCCAGTGCAACCAGAGGGCAGTACATAGTGTGTAATTGCACGCAAATACCACAGTGGTATACTATAGGTAATTAGCAAACTCTCGTTGCAGGGGTTTTAATTAAACCCCAATGATTTTTAACGACGTCGTAAACAACACGGGATTAATTCAGAATATTGAAACCAATCTATTTGGTGATACCGGATTCGGTCAAATATCAAACAACACACAACGCCTCCAGCTCATTACGAATTATATAAATGAGGGATATTCCCGTTTCCGTAACATTGTCGTAAAGAGTGACGGTCGTTGGCAGTTTGATGACAATAACTATAGTGATTATCCTTTTGCGATAACTAACCTCGTCGCCAATCAACAGGACTACCAATTCGCTGTTAACTTCCTAGAAATAATCTCTATTGAAGTCCAGAACACAGGAGGAGTTTGGTATACCCTCAACGAAGTATCTCAAAGGGATTACGCCAATGACAACGTGTCTATGACACAGCGTTTTATCGTTCCTTCGCAACCGTATGCTTTTATGCGGACAGCGAACTCTATCTTCCTACTTCCAGCACCAAACTTTGCCCGCACAGGTGCATTAAAGGTCAAATACCAACGCCCCCCAGCGTATTACCTCTATACAGATACGACAAAGGTTCCTGGCTTTGCCGAGACGTTACACCCTTATTTGGTCGACTATGCCACATGGAAATACGCCATGTCGCACGGTATGGATATTGGAAAAGAGTTTGGAAATGAAGTAATTAGATATGAGCAAGTAGAAATCCCAGAGTTTTATTCAGATAGAGAAAAAGATAACGTAAAGAGGTTTTATCCAAAGTATAAATATCGAAGATAATATGGCAACATTCAACAAATTTAATCCGTTCGTAGCAAACCTTGCTAATGGGCAATTTAACCTCGGCTCTGACCAGCTCACTGTAGCTCTTTGTGCGACAGCGAATACTCCCGTTAATACTAATAGTCAACTAACTGACTTGACACAGATTTCCTATACCAACCTTTCAACAAGGAATATCACCACGACCTCCTCAACTCAAACAGGAGGAACGTATAATCTTAAATTAAACAATCTTACTCTTACGGCCTCCGGTGCGGTTGCCGCATTTCAGTATGTCGTTATCTATGACTCAAGCACTGGGTATTTAATCGGTTGGTATGATTATGGTTCATCTGTAACGCTAGTAAATAATGACACCTTCGTAATTACTTTTGACGGTACGAATGGCTTGATAAGCGTAACGTAAAATGGCCATTGCTTTTGATAATGCGAATAACGGGACAAGTGCTGGAACAACCAGCCTAACGCTTGCTCATACCTGTACTGGAAGCAACTTAGCCCTAGTTGTCTACGTTGAGCAGTTTTCTTCCACTGATGATTTAACCGGCGTAACTTATAACGGCGTGTCTATGACACGGGCAAGAGCGAATAACCGTATTGGAGGTTCTCGTTGGCAATATCTCTATATTCTTCTCGGTGCCCCATCAGGAGCGCACAATGTTGTTGCCTCTTGCTCGTCAGCGAAAATTGAAATAGTTATTGCTTCTTCGTATACAGGAGTTACGGCATCTGGTTACGATGTTGTTGGCGGCCCTGGCACTGTCGGAAGTAGCATAGTGAGTTTAACGCTCACTCCAACAGTTGATAATGCTTGGATTGTCTACGGAGATACAGAACCCTCAGTTGCTAATAACTATGTAGGAATGACCCAGCGTTCTGGAGCTAACGGATATAACATATTTGATACCAATGGGGCAATTACCCCTCCTGCCGCACACTTAGCGAGTTTTGACAACAATACCGACGGTGCTCTATTGGGAGTTACTCTTTTACCTTCTGCAAGAATTTTTACAGCCGCACAAGGTTCATTCTCTCTAACAGGAAACGCAACAACACTGAGTCGTGTTAGACATTTAGTTGTCGCTGTTGGAACATTTGTCCTTACTGGTTTTACGGCTACGTTTAAGTACATTCTTAATCCGTGGACTAATCAGAGTAAGAATAATAGTTCATGGACTAATCAAACAAAAGACTAATGGACATACAAGCCTTACAACAGAAAATTAAGGAACTTGAGACTAAAATTAGTCAGTTGTCTCAATCTTCTACTATTCCTAGAAATGTTGAGACTGCTTTTAGGGAGCGACTTGGTATTCAAATAGGTTCTACAGCCATAATTACTTACGTTGCTTCTCTTACACAAGACGGAATAACAAAGGTTGTTACGCCCGTTACAAAAACACTTACCTTTACGAATGGAAGCCTAACGAGTTTCACATAAAATGTATACCCTGCCAAAACAACCAAATCAATTCTCACTACCTCAGTGGAATCAGCCGAACAATTCTGATGTCAACGGTTCGCTGTGGGCTTCTACGAATATAGACGTCACTTCAAACGTGGGGAAATTGCGTGTAGGAGATAGAATGATGCTCAATACTTCTGACACATCAGGATATGGTATTAGTTCTAATATAAGTGGAATGGGATTACCTGTGGCGTTTAAGACGCTTGATGGAGAGCCGTATATTTACGCCGTAGCTGGTTCTAAACTTTTAATTTCCGATGGTGCGTTTGGATTAGCTGGCGCATTTACAACGTTGATACCTGGTTCTGGCAGTCTACCAACCAATCTTTCAGGCGCTTCTGATATGGAAGCATTCAATAGTTATCTATATGTTACTGGAAATACCAATTCTGTTACAAAAATAGCTGGTATTGGCAACGCAACACCAATCTTAACTCAATTCACTCCTTACACCTCTGATACGGGAGAAAAACATCTTACTTCCTATAACGGCAGAATGTATATGTCTACGTTGGGTTCTCAAATTGGTTCGTGGGATACAAACGATGGAAGTGGCGTAGCAAGTCTTGGAAGTCAATATACTCTCCAACTTGGAAATACGAATCAAAATTTAATAACGTGGATTCGCGCAGCTTCTAACAGAATTTGGATAGGAACAATTAATTTGCTTGGTGGAAAGGGTACTGTGTATACTTGGGATGGCACATCAGTTTCTCCAACAACTTTTTATCGTCTAGAATCTTCGGGTACTCTATCGTGTGTTATTAAAGATGATGTTCCGTATATCATGGATACTAACGGTAATTTCCTTTACTGGAACGGTGGAACATTCGTAAAACTAACAGGATTAAATCGTAAGGATAACTTCTTGCTTTTTAAATCACTCGTATCAGAAGCTAGTGGACAGCGTTTCATTCATTCAAACGGGATGAGTGTTATCAACGGGAAAATCTGCGTTCTGATTGATACCAGAAACTACAACACCCTTTTTGATACAGAAGAAACAATGCCCGCTGGTGTGTATGAATATGACGACTCTACTCAAAGTCTAATCCATAAATACTCACTATCCTATTTAGATAGGGCTGGAAATAGAATAGCAGGAGAGGATTTTGGTCAGACCAAAATCTCTGCCGCAGGTGCGCTTTCAGAGATGAACATTCCTTCAACGAATAGTGTTAGAAACGGAACTTTTCTTGCTGGTGCTGGGATTTATTCTAATGCTACTAACCCTATCTATGGCATTTGGTATGACGATTCATATCGCACTCAACAGAAAGCTGGTTCATTTATCTCAACAAAACTCCCAGCTGTAGACTATCAGGGGAATCCTACAGTAAAGGCTATGTGGAATAGTTATATTACTATTTATAAATCTTTCTTAGATAACGCAAGCAAGATTGTCTCTAAATATAGAATTAAGGAACAGGAGCCAGTAGAAGCGACGATAACATGGACTTCTCCTACTACATTCACCGTTCCTAATTCCTCGGTAAACATTTCAAACTACTGGACTTCTGGTGTCGGTGGTGAAGTGGAAATCCTTAACGGTGTAGGTGCTGGCCGTTGTGCTCATATCATAAAAGCTAAACTAGCGCTATTTAGTGGAACTTGGACTGTGACCGTAGATGAAACCTATACCACAGCCTCAAACCAGACGGCTATCGCCCGTTTCCAAAATTGGATTAAGATTTCTTCCATTACCGTCTCATCAAACAACAACGAGGGGCAAAACTCCGATACCATCGGTGCTTCCTCAACGTGGATTCAGTTCAAAGTCTGGATGCTGTTCACCGATAAGCATGAGATAGAGAAGATTTTAATTACTAGCGCCGATAACCTACCAGCGAAGTAGGATATACATTATAATCAAACTAACATGGCATCAGCTTCAACAACAGTAGATTCAAACCCCAACGTACCGAATACGGGTATGTACAATTCCATCAATGGTCAGAATGGCGGTGCTACTGCCCCACAAGGTAGTGGATATGTATTTAATAATGGCGGTTCTAGTTGGACAATGGCTTCTACTAACCCACTGCAACCTTCTCAAAACTCACCGTCAAATATCTCGCAACCGCAGATTCCTGTTACTTCGTTAAACACCCAAGCTGCAAATGTTCCGGCCTACACTCCTCCTGCCGCAGTTGGTAATGCCCAATCAGTCATCTCAAATGTTGGAGCGTTGAATGGAAATAATGGTCAGAACATAACCCCTTCCCAGAATGCTTTGCTTAATACCACTCAAGGAAATGTTAATGCTAATACAGACCAATACAATGCCAAAGGAGCAGATATTAGTGCGCTCATCGATCAATATGCGGGTATGGGTGCAGACCAAGCCGCCCAGGAGCAAGCCGCAGGCGTTCCAGGCCTCCAAACGCAATCCAATGCCCTTACACAGCAATACAACGCTATGCAGGCAACTTATAACCAGCAATACAACGATATTCTTAATCGTGTTGGTGGGACATCAGAGGAAAAAGCCCAAGAAATTGACGCTCTCCAACAGCAACATGGCTATAACCTAACCAATGTCGGTATTCAACAGTCCATCGCCCAGAATGATTACAACAATGCCGAAACGCTTATTCAACACCAAATCACCTTGAAGTACAGTGGTCTTGCAAATCAGATTTCCTATCAACAACAATTCTTGGCAAATGACAAAGACTTACTTTCCCAAAGTGAGAGTCAGAACGCCACAGCCAATCTCCAAGTGCAGCAACAGATGTTTACCCAATCTACTTATGCGGCGCAATTAAATGGTGATGCCTCTATGGCAGTTCTGAAAGCTGCTACGGCTAATGGCGCTCCTGCTGATACGATTACAAAAATCGGTCAGCTTATCGCCTCTGGTGCCTCAACGGGAGATGTTGCAGCCGCCGCTGGTCAATATGGAGCTAATGGCAATTACTCTATCGCCTTTAATCCGGCTACAGGAAATCTTGAGCCGTTTAACGCTAACACAGGCCAATTTAAGAGCGGCGCAACCGTACCAAGCAATTCTCCTATCATTAACTCCACAGACCCCAGTTCTGCAAGCACAATAACTACATCAACCGGGCAATATAATCTCTCTACCTATGCCACAGACCCTAGTTACGGATTGAAAATAAATCAGAATATGGCGCAGGTACAAAATGCTGTAGGAAATGTTACAGACGCAAAATCAGCACAGGCCGCTATTTCTATCCTCGCTCCCAACTCTCCCATTACAGGTCAACAGATTATGACTGCCGCTACTAGTGCCGGTGTAGACCCGACACTTCTTCTCGCTCAGATAAAACAAGAATCATTGTGTGGTGTTTCCACTGTAGCGACGAATAATAATAACTGTGGTGGAATTACTTGGACTGGTTCAGCTGCTCAAATTGCCGCAGGAATGACACAAGGTGGCGCTCGCCCTGCTTCAGAGGGCGGAAACTATGCCAAGTTCAAGACGATGCAAGACGGCTTAAACTATCAAGCTCAAATCCTAGCCAATAGCAAAGTTCCACCCACATCAATAACCCCAGGACAGACCCCTACTATTCAGAGTAAGATTCAAAGTGTTCTGGCAACAAAAACTGCATTACCGTCAAACATTAGCGGTGCTGTAAATTATGTTAACTCTACTGGTGATGGGTATATTGACCTTTCAAAAGTTCAAGACCTTCCTGGCTATCCTGCTGGATATGCAAATAACCAAGCTCTCGCCTACGCTAAACAACTAGGACTAGCTACTTTAGACTCGGGACAAGTTCAGGATGTTCAAGCATATGATAAGTCAATGGCAGTTCTTAATAACGTAGAGAATGATTGGAAAGGTGTAGCTCCTGATGGACTTGCCAATAAAATTGGTGCGGCAGAGGTTAACCCAACAGCAGGATTGTGGGATGCAAACTTCGGAACCCAATTAAAACAATATTCTTCAAACACTTTGGCGGCTCTCTCTACTCTCAAAGGTATTGTTGGTACTGCACGACCTGGTACTTTTTCAGTTGATTTAGGAGAAAATGCACTGCCTCAATTGCCAGTAAATAACGCAATTCCCTCTCCGTGGAATATCGCTTCTTTCGTGCCAACCCTCGGTTTATTGGGTGTAAGCGGAGATACTCTTACAGACGGACTTGCCAAGATAGATAATCTAAAAGCCTCCCTTAATGCTTCTTTACAGTCAATTGACCCGTCGCACTTTACCGGAGCGCCACTTTCAAATCAAACACCTCAAACACCAGTGCCAAAGGCGGGAAGTACTGTAACAAAAAACGGTGTTACAATTAAAATAAATGCCGATGGGAGTTCGGATATTGTTCAATAACATGAATCCTACACACCTAGACCCGCAACAAACAGCCGATTTTACTCAAGGGAGTAGTCCTACTCCGCAACCAGTTGGTACACATATGTCGCCTTCTCAAACTGCCGCTTTCTTTGCTCAGCCAGACAAATCAAATGGAAATCCCATTGTTAATGGACTGTTTGACTACGGCAAAATGGTGGTTAAAAATCTTGGAAATACATTCAGCCAGGGCGCACAAAATGTCACAAAAGCAGTAACTGATATTCCCCAAAATGCACAAAACGCTGGCGGAAGTCCTCTTGCTGATGTTGCTTCCGTTGCGACTGCTGCAGGACATATTGCTGGTGATGTTGCCGGAACTGCTGGAGGTATTCTAACAAGTGTTCTACCTCCTCCTCCAGAAAAGAGTCTAGGGAAAGATATATTTAATGCTATTGGTTCTGGTATCAGTAAAATCCCAGGCATGACTCCTGATATTCAGAAAGGGTTAAGTGATGTTCTCAATACTGCCTTAATGGGTGTTGGTGAAAAGGCCACGCCCGTTGTTGGAGATGCTATCAAAAGTGGCGTTGATACTGCCGTAACTAGTGCTAAAGATATGGCGACTGCTGTTACTGATAAGATACCAAGTATTCCAAATCCTAAAACGGCTATAGAAAATTTAATGGCAAATCCTATTCCCGAACAAGTAAAAAGCGCTCTTGGTGAATCTTCTGCTCCTACTTTTGATAAATATGCACAAATTGCTAAGAATGCTACTGCCAGTTATAAAAATCAAACACCGCTTGAATATGCTGGGACACGAGCGCAGGAAGCATTAGATACGATTCAGAGGAAACTAGATAACATTGGTTCTACAAAATCTGATGTTCTTAACAGTGCTGGTGTTGGTGACAAACCAGTAGGAAATATGGTTACGAAGTTTAGACAAAATCTCAATAGTTATCTTTCTGGCAAGACTGCTATTGAGGGAGATACAAAAATGGTCAATGACATTTCATCCCAAGCTCAAGCATTAGGAGCAAATCCAACGGCTTCACAAGTAGATAAGTTTATTGATTTTGCCCAAGACCGCATTTATTCAGGCAGAAAAGACTTGACTGTTCCAGTGACAGACTCAACCACAGCGGCATTAAGGAAATTTACGGGCGAATTAAATACGTCATTAAAAGCTAAACTTCCTGATAGTTACAGCACATTAAATTCTAAATATTCTGACTTGGTGCAAACTAGAAATGAATTAAACACCAAACTAGGAGCTGAAGGTGAAAAGGGGGGCGCTTTGATGAAGCGTGTATTTAGTCCGTCAGATGCTAATACCAAACAGTTATTCGCTGATGTTAAAAAGAGTACTGGAATTGACTTAGTTAATGAGTCAACGATTGCAAGATATGTTATGGAAACTGTGGGCGATTCACGACAAGCAAGTATGCTTCAACAATTACAATTACCCAAAATGTCACCAGAAGGAATTCTACAATGGGCTAGGGATTTTGTTGGTAAGAAGATTAACTCACCAGATGCTATGTTGAATAGGGCAAAAAAACTAACACAGCCAACCCAATATAGAGAAGCAAAGTAATTAACCTACTATGATTCTAAATATCAACAAAACAACATATCCTACAGCAACTAGGAACCCTAACGGTGGACAGATGACACAAAGTATTAGCCAGAGGATAAACGTCATATCCCCAGTATACCACAACCACTAACAATGTCAATATGAAACTAGACCCTAAAAAACTCAAGAAACTAGCCGTGGTGTCTGCTCTCCGTGACCCCTCGCAGGTTGTTCTCTTACAACATATTGATTCTGTTGAAGAAAGATTAGAGAAATCTATTGGCGAAATTTCTAAAAAGGTTGATGGTTCTTTACCTTCTCTTAGCGACATTCTTGAACAGGTCAAGGGTACTGATGGCGACGATGGTTATACACCAGAAAAGGGTTTAGATTATTTTGATGGTGATGATTATGTATTAACCGAAAAAGACAAAGCAGAAATTGCCTCACAGATTACTGTTCCGGTTGTTGAGAAAATCATTGAAAGGATTGAGACGATAAAAGAGCAACCTACTATCACAGAAATAACTAAAATTACTAACGAAATTAAAGAGGTTGCTATCACAGAAAATGCTGAAATCCTAAGAGATAAGTTAGAAGCCCTCAAAGACAATGAACGTTTAGATATCTCTGCCATAAGGGGAACTGATATTTTTATTCAACAACCAAATCTTGATAGAGCTATTTCTATTCTTGATAAACGCACAGAATATTTACTCAATAAAACAACTACAAATGGGATTGTTTCACATGATTCAACCCTTACGGGGAATGGTACACCTTCTTCGCCTCTTTCTGTTGTAGGTGGAGGAGGTGGTGGAGGAAGTATCTCAGCAATTACTATCACCGGAACTGTTGATGATTCTAATGTTTCATTTGTTGCCGCTTCAGCACCAACATTTCTTGTGATAAACGGAATAACCTATCAGCAAAATACCGTGTGGTCTTTGTCGGGCCTGAATATAACACTAACAATCCCTGTCGGCGTGAACGGAAGCATCTTCGGAATAGGCGTTTCTGGTTTGGCTGTGCTTACTGCAACTGGTATAATAGATGACAGCAATACTTCATTTACTTTTACCTCGGCTCCCACTTTCTTAATTATCAACGGAGCAATGTATCAGAAAACTGGTGGAGCGATAACGTGGTCAGGAACAACTACGGTAACACTTTCAATCCCTGTAGGAATTAACGGTTCAATTTTTGGTTTATAACATGAAAAAAATACTAAAATCACTTTCAGTTCTTGGTATCGCAACTTTGGCAGTATTTGGCACTGTAACTTTTGTGCAAGCTCAAACATCGGGAGGAATTACAGTTCCACAAGGTGGCACTGGGTTTACCGCAATTCCTGCTGGTACATTACTTGTTGGAGGTTCGCAATTACATCTTTCAGGCACTACCTCTCCAACGGTTGGTTATATCACAGCTACTTCAACAGCCACTTCTACTTTTGCCGGTGGTATTAAATTAAATGGTGGGTGTGTTTCTGTTTTAGGAATCTGTTTAGGCACAAGCAATGGACAAGGGAATGTGCCTGGTGGATATGCCATACTGAATGCCGCAACTTCGTCATACATGACTGCATCATACAGTCAACTTCCTACCGACTCGTATGGAGATTCCATCACCAATGGCGTTGGTGCTTCCGTTCAGAGCAATGCCTATGTAAACCGCATCGGGTCTTCAACTGACTCAATTTTTGTAAACCACGGAGAATCATCTCGCACACTCGTTGACCTTTTGAGGGAAACAATTTATGTGCATGTTGTTGCTACTTCAAGTATCGCCACGACACTCTTTGGGTATAACGATATGCGATATGAGGGTACTTCTGCTGTTGGTCTTACAGGTTGGACGCAGGAAGTCATGGCCGCCTATGCATACCTAGCTATTCCTGACAGCATGAAAACATGGGCAGACACGGGCGGCCCTTATGGTTCTTTTACTTTCGATGCTGGCTGGGGCTTGGCCGGTGCTCTTTACGGAAACCACGGTACGTTCCAAGCAACAGCAATAGGTTCCACCGCAACCACCACTCAATACGGTACGGCCATCTATGTCGGGTACACCGCATTTCCAGGAGTTGCCACCACGCTTGATGTGAACATTGACGGCGTTGATTATGGAAACATAAACCAAGGAACTTCCGGCGGCCATTCTAACGATGGGTATAGTTTCTACCCTGCGGCGGCTCGTTTCGGCGGCTTACAAAATAGCGTGCATACTGTTGTGCTAAAAGACACGGGCGGTCAAGTGTACCTGGACTACGTTTCCTCAAATGGTGGTGTCCGAGATATAACAATGCCTCGTGTATTTGCCGGCAATGTTCTCCGCATGACAGCTTCAACGTATGCTATTTCAGGTAGTTCTCCCTACAATGCTGGTTCTGATGCGGCTGTGGCAATGTTCAACCAAATAGGATTAAATACCGTTAACCTGCTCGCCAGCGACGGACTTTCTATCGTATATGTGGACGCCTCCTCAGAATATATACCGGAAGCCAACCAGATTACTGGAGTACACCCGAACGACCTTGGCCACTTAAACATTGCCAGAGCATTCCTTTCTGCAATGAATCAGTCAATAACACCCTATGAACGCCAGGGTGCAATTGCCGCAAATGTGTTGTCGCAAACACTTTCTGCGCTCACTGTTGGCCAGCCGCTTATAGCTACCGGCTTTGGTTCCGTAGCCACCACGCCAACGACCACGGCCACCTGTGCCGGCAACGCCACCTGCAATCCATTCACTATTTTTGGTTCTTCGCCTATTACTATTTCAGCTTCTGGTGGTGGGGGAGGCGGCGGTGGAAATGTTTCAACCTCTTCAGTGCCTGTTGTAGGCCAACTTGCTTACTGGACGACGACCACACCTACGCCCGCACTTCTTTCCAGTGTGGCCACTTCAAGCGAAAGCTGTACCTCTCCACTTTCCTGCACTGCTTTCAATCACGTCGGCCCTGGCGGAGCAATTTCACTCGGTACGGTAGGTATTGCCAACGGAGGAACAGGTTTGACTACTATCGGCGCTTCCAGCACGGTACTTATTTCCAACAGCACTAATGCTTTTTGGCAGAAACTGGCCACCTCACAACTGACCAATGACAGTGGCTTCATCACTTCGTCTAATAATTATCCTGGCACCTCAACGAATCCGTCCATGGCTTCTTATTTTGTTTCTACTTCAACGACAGCGCTGAACGTTTTTGCCGGAGGCGTTTTGATTCCGAGAAATATGGACACATCACTCCGTAGCCTCTATGACACGAGTAACGTGGAAGAAATGGACTACAGCAATTCTTCTGGCAGTGGCGTGAGATTCCCCAATGGAGTAGACCTGCTCGGTTCCACTCTGACAATGAATACGGGAACCATAGACTTAAACGACGGAACGCTCTGTGGTAACGACTGTAGCGGTTCAGGAGCTTCGGGAAATGTCTTTCAAGGTGATGGAGGAATTTTCTCCAACTTCTCAGAGGGGTTGATTGTGAATCGCTTTGGTATTTCTTCTTCCACACCTGGTACATTTCTTTCAATCGGTTCCACGACTGCTAATTACATAAACCTTGATGCCTACGCCACATCTACCCTCACAGCTGGCATCAACATTAAAAATGGTTGTTATGCCATCGCTGGAGTGTGTATAGGAGGCGGGGGTGGCGGCGCTGTTTCATCAGTTTCCAACTCCGATAGCACCCTGACTGTTTCTCCGACCACGGGTTCGGTAGTAGCGTCGCTCAATCTTTCACACGCAAATACATGGTCTGCAAAACAAACTTTCTCCACCTCAAACATTTCCATTACGGGCGGCTCAAACACTAACCTGCTTTCAACTGACGGCTCCGGTAATCTTTCATGGACAGCGGCAGGGGCAGGCTCAAACTATTTCACCAATTCCGGCAACAACACCTATCTCAATACCGGCATAAATCTTGAAATGCCATTCTTCACCGCAACAAGCACCACTGCTTCTTCTTCAATCGTTACGGCGCTTGGTATAGGCACCACCAGTCCCTGGACAGCTTTTACTGTGGCCTCTGGCGCAATTCTCAACACCGAAACCCAACCCGCTACCACCACCAGCATGACGGTTGATTTTCGTGCCTCAACCAATCAGCTCATTCGTTACTCCACTTCAGCCATGACCATTACTTTGGCTGGTGGTGCTGTTGGCCAGCACTTGACCTTGACGACCTGCAACGCTTCCACTGGTACGGGTGGAGCAATCACGTTCGCTGGTTCGGTTTCTTTCTCCGGTGGCGTGCAACCTGGGAACAGTACCCAAGCCAATACCTGCGACGTTTGGAGCTGGCTCGTTTCCCAAGCCACGTCTACGACAAAATATCTGCTTATCGGCCAAACTGCGGGACTACAATAAAATGAAAAAATTACTCGCTTCACTTTCAGTCATCGCACTCCTGGCATGGTATATGCCCGTCCAAGCCGACATATACGGTTCTTCCTCCCTTGATAGTTGGTTCACGCTGGACTCAAACAACATAAGCGGCACCACTGTCACTGACGGAAGTGGTAATGCAAACACCGGAACGCTCCACGGCACAGAAACGCTGGCAAGCGGAAAAATGGGACAAGCTCTTGTATTTGACGGTTCAACGAATTACATAAAAGTTCCACAAAGCGCTTCGCTCTCTCTGAACAATAGCTACACCGTCACTGCGTGGTTCAAAGATAACGGCTCACCAAACAACGGCATCCTTTTTTCACGGCGTTCCAATACGTTCAGTAATGCCGAAACTCGCCTTTCGGTACAATGCGCACAAACGTGTGTTCGTTGGGACATAGGCAATTCAGTGGGTTCAGATAGTGCCGTTAATTCCGTGGTTAATGCCGTAGACGGAAAATGGCATTTTATAGTTGGGGTGGTGAACTACAATACGAATATAATTCTCTACGTTGACACGGCGGCTCCGGTGGTCGGTTCAGCAATCGGCGGCACGTTAAGTGACACGACGGCTGGGGATTTCTGGGGAACGAATACCGACTACGGTTCGCCATTTCTGAAAGGGACGCTTGATGATGTTCGCTTTTATTCAAGAGCATTGTCGGCGAGCGATGTAGCACAGCTTTATTATCAGTCGTTTAACGCCCATGCGGCATTTTAACCATGCAAATTAACATTCAAGATGACAGTGGCGCACAAGATGTTTCGGCTCTTCAGGTGCAGGTTGTGGAAACCAGCTCTCCCACCGACCCCATAACCACGCAAGATGGTTCTATTGTTACTGGCGATAATTTAGTAGTGACCAAAACGACCACCACCACAGTGACAGACCTGCAAACACAATCAGATGACCTTGCCACTCAAATTGCCGCTCTCCAAGCACAGAAAGACGACATAGATGCTCTTTTGCCGCAAGTGACGGACAAACTCAATGCATTGGCTGTTTCTAGCAATCGCACATTCACCGCACCAGTTTCCAATCAGTTGCAGGTAGCAAGGCCAATGCAAACCATTAAATAACATGATAATAGACGACCAACGCAAAGCAGAGATTATCAAGGAGCGTGAAGCTATCGCCGCTTCGTTAAAGAACGTGGACTTAAGCGCAATCACCGACCCCGCAGACGACGAGGCTAAAGTGTGTATTGCGTGCCAATGACATGGAAACTCCTTACTCCAATCGTGAACTTGATGCTCAACACACAGAGGTGATTGAGTATTTGAAGCGTATTGAAGCGCAGACCATGCGAACAAATGGCCGTGTCACTTCATTGGAGGGTTGGCGTAATCGTATTTTAGGAGGGTCATCTATGGTGATACTTATTGGCGGTGCTATTATAGGGTTAGTAATTTATACTTTTCAAACCGCCCGCTCTGAATTAAAAACACAGATTAGCCAATTACAAAAATGAACCTAGTAAACAACTTCATCGGTGCCGTAGAACGTGCCTTAGACTTGCGGGATTGGGATATAAACGACGTACCTGCTCAGGCCGCCATTCCTGCCTCATTCGTTCCTCACATCTACAATCAGGGCAGTATTGAACCCTCCTGCGGTGCCGGTATGCTGGCCACGCTCCTCAATTTCGCTAATCCTGGCTCGGTGCTCTCAATGGAATACTGTTGGATTCAGAATCGCCTGCTTGACGGCTTACCTCTTTCTAGCGGCTCGGATATGCGTACCCTATTCCAAGCGGCGCAAAACAGTGGCTCATGCGATGAAACGCTTTTGGAACAAGACGTACAAGAGCCGTTAAGTACCTACGACTCGGCCAGCAACATCACTCAAGCACTAGTGAAGAACGCCATGCCACGCCGTATCAACTTCTATGGTTTTGCCAATGCACCTTTTTCTTGGACTGACCTACAGCACATCGTAAATACATTTCACATGGTAGGTGCTCGTATCCACCTCGGCACAGGTTTCTATAATCCCTCATGGCTTCCGCAGGATATTTTTCCTCTTAAACTTGGAACATATGTAGACGACCATTTTATAGTTCTCATTTCACAGGACATGGCGAAAGTGTATGGCATTATGAATCCTAATCCCAATGTTCAGTATTTCGTCAACGATTGGGGGTCAAACTATGGGCAAGGAGGTGTTGGCTGGTTTGATGCTTCGTATCTTCCCCAAATTGTAGAGCTAGGTGCAATTAGTAAGTGAGCCTATTCCCAACGGCCTAAAATAGCTGGGAGATGTTCTTACAAAGGAGGTGCTATGTGGAACGGTTTTGTCGTTATCATGCCGGAGAAACGTCAATCGTGGAAGATGCGGCACGAGTGCTGAAATGTAAACCAACCGAAGTGTTTGCGAAGGCGGCGATTGCCAAAGGGTACATCGCCTACAATCAACAGGCCGAGAAATGGATTTCTCACTACGTTGAGCAATATCTGGCCGAAGAAGTCGTTGACTTCTGTCTTACCGCGCTCACCGAGCACAAGGAGGTCGTGCATTGAATGGACTCGTCGTGTGTGGTACCATCCCAACACAGAGGCGCACGGAAGTGCCAGATGAGGGCCACGGCTTCAAAACCAAAGCCCCTTTCTT
>Ga0265326_10000157_pt1 | contig 35926 bp, 48 predicted proteins | sample 41424metaG_FD_192439 | JGI IMG/M metagenome (GOLD analysis project Ga0265326, IMG submission 192439) | Rhizosphere microbial communities from Carex aquatilis grown in University of Washington, Seatle, WA, United States - 4-14-24 metaG | ecosystem: Host-associated > Plants > Roots > Rhizosphere... | reverse complement strand
GAAGGAAGGAAGGGAGGGGGGGGGCAGAAATTAGAGGGGGGGGGTGGAAATGAGAGGGGGGGGGGCAGGGAATCAGTAGAGAGCGTGAGTGATCACTCACTCACTCACTCTTCATTGCGATCATGTCAAAGCGATCGTTCACCGACGCCTTCAAAGATCAAGTGATCGCTGAATGGAAGCGTGTTGCACGTCCCTCACCGTTGGTGGCATTGGCTGAAACGAGTGACACGTGGTCGGTGGAGTTTGGGTCCTTTGAGAACCGCAAGCTCTACATGGTGTTCAGGTCTGGCGCCTTTGCGTGGCGCTTCCGCACGTTTGGCTTGCATGAAAACATGCCGCCCGAGGATGCCTCCTACCCGTTCATCATTGCGGCGGGCCCATATGGGAGGAAGGTGGCGCCGTGGTTGACGCCGGATGGGCGTGCGATTGCACTCGGGACGCGCGATGTGGTCAACGATCTCGTGGCTGGCATCCGCGGTGCCCTGACGCACACGGTTGCATTTGGGCGGCGAGTGTCCGCCCTTTGCGAGACGCTTCTCGGAGCAGTGGTTCAACTGCCTCCGCCTCCCGTCGAGGCCGTGGACCAGATGGTGGACGTGCCCATCATGTGCATGGGCGGCGACGAGCGATCGCCGCTCGTCCTCGTTCTCCTTTACGTGCTACTGCGGGCGACGCGCGCCGATCGCCCGCTTCCCTCGCACTTTGACCTCGAGAACCACGTGGTGCAGCCCTTTGTAGCGCAGATGAGCCGAAAGTCCGTGTGGCAAGGCTGCAACTACGGCATCACGGCGCTCCTTCTCCGCCTACTCGCCCTCGAGGAGGGGCTGGTGCCCCTCGCCAAGACGGCGCCGGTCGCACCGCCCGCGGCCCCGGACCTTATTATTGTGATTGATGAATGAATAACATCTTAACTGGCTTTACGACCGCGGGCAGAGAGATTGCGGTAGATCGCCGTGCACTCGGCGGGGGTGAGCACATGTCGTATGCTCCTTGAGCATTCGAGTGTGCGCATCGATATCGGGGCTGGGGACGACGCCAGCATTCTAAGCAGCAAATACTTCCGCGCTTTCTCACCCACGGCGCCGATGAGGGAGTCGAATGCGCCCCAATGACAGGCAGTGGCGAGTCCACACATGAAGAGCGGGATATGCTTGGCTTGGAGGAGCGCCTGCGGGACGGCATGATCCGGTGCGTAGCGCCACGAGACGCGCAGGCAGAGATTGGGTGCCGGCATAGGCGCGACACCCTTCTCCTTTGTTTCGATATTGCCCACGTCCCGCGCATCATACAGGTCATACAGAAGCATGCCTGCCGCCAGGGGGTAGTCCAGTGGCACGCGACCACACAGCCGTCGTATTCGGCGGCATACGTTGGCCATGACGAAGAGGTCGGCGACGTTACAGTGCCGCCGCAGGATCAGAATCCAGATATCGTCAACCAAGGGACACCCGTCTGTTTCCAGCGCTGGCGGCGGCGGAGCCAGCAGCATCCGTCCGTGGGCGTCGCGGATCAAGTCGATGAGCAGTGGCATGCCACGGGTCGGCGGCGGGTACTTGAGGGCGAGCAAGAACCATACCGGCACGAAGCAGACGAACGCGAAGACAAGGAGCGAAATGATAATGATGCTAATCCACATCATTTTTTTCCGTGTAGCAGACTGACGGTCATTCCTTCCTCGCGGGCGATGGCGGCGCCAAAACAGGGCATTTACGCGTCCGTCTCGGGACGGCATGTATCGCTGCGGCCCCTCACCCCGAGCAACGTAACCCGCATCCTGCCGCTCGTGACTCGCTATGGCTCCGTGACCGAGCCCGCGTTGGCCTATGATCATGGTGCATCCGCGTTCTGGATTGATTTTGCCGACGAGGAGCAGGCGCAGCAGGCCTTCGAGACCCTACTGGAACACGCCGAGCGCGATCCGAGCCCGCCGGTGATGCCCGAGTCCAAGCCATGGAGCAGCTTCGACCGCCCCTTCTTGCCGTCCTCGGTCACGTGGGCGGCGGTTGACGAGGCATACCGACGCATGGGCGATCCACATGGAAGACCCTATTGATATGATCATTTCCTCCAATGACCGCTCGTGCGGCCGTTGAACGTGGACGCGAGGGTGGGTTCCGCGACAACCAGGACGCCGTCATGGCCCGCTTCGCCGACGCCATCGATCGACACTATGGTGCGCGCGTCCAGCGTGCCGAGGTGCAGTGGACTGCGGGCCGGGACGCGGCGCGCCTTCTCTACGTCCAACTCGCGGACGCGCCGCTCATTGCGGTGCATTGTCACAACGACAATAAGCTCCTCGCCTACCTCCGCGTGGGCGTGTCTGGAGACAAGCACACAGACCGCAGAGGGAAGGAGACCAAGGACGCTCTTTCCCCCGAGACAGTTGCCGAGGCCATGTCCGACCCCACGTCCCTTCCATGCGAGGAATACGACGACGACCCCTCCATGGGGTTTGACTTGTTCGGGTAAACATGTCGTCAGTTGCTTCTATGTCGGCCTTTGTTGTACTCGTCGAGTGGCCGGGCTCCATCATTCCGGAGGTTCTGGCCTCGTTCGACACTCTCGAAGAAGCAATCCGATTCAAACGCACTAAGCGAGGCAGGGTCTTCATCATTCAGCGCGAACCGAATGCCGACTATACACTGTGCGACGTCGACGCGAATGCTTCGACGAACTAGCTGCCCCACCCCCTTGACATGCTCGGATGCATGAATATCACACGGCACTACTGCGGGGGAGACGCCGAGCCGCGGGCGGCGTAAAAGGCCAGCAGGGCCTTGACCCAGTGATCCTTGGCCTGGTCGAGCGTGCGCACGAATGCGCCCATGTGCGTACTGTACTCGTACTGGTCGGCCGGTGTCCCCTCGTCGGGTAGGTCGGCGAGGCACTTGTCCAGTACATCCTGGAACCGGCGGCGCTCCGCTCCCGGGTCGACTTGCGGCACGTGCGCGTAGTGCGGGTCGATAAAGCGCTCGTACTGGGCCTTGTGCTGCGGAGACGTGCGTGCCATCTGAAGCAGACTGACCGAACGCTCACTTTGCACATGCCCGACCTCTTCCTCGTGCCGCTGCTGGTTATTGGGGGCACCATCTGGACGGTGGGCATCTCCCTTGCGGTGGTAAGTGCCTTTTTCGCCGGCGTCTGGTACGGCGCCACCCGGTACACGGACCGAGCGGAGCGTACGGGCGCGCGCTTTTGGCGATGCTCGCGGCGGCTTGCGCTCGGACGGTGCCTGCGGTGGTGGTACGGGTACGAGCGCACCGGCCGACTCCCCTCGGGCCCATGCATCTACGCCGTGTCGCCACATGGCATGGTCACGGCGGCGACGGTGCTCACGTTCCTCGTGGAAGACGAGCAGATGGACGAGGCGACGGCGACGGCGGCCATTGTCACACACAAGTACATGCTGAGTGTGCCACTGGTGCCACGCGAACTGGCGCTATGGCTGGGCTGCGTCGTGGCGGGGACTGACGTGGCACGCGAACTGCTTGTGAAGCAGCGGCGGTCGCTCGTCGTCATCCCCGGCGGCGCCCATGAGTTGCTCCCCACCACGGGCCAAGAAGTGCTCGAGACCCATGCGTGGCTCCTCGAGCGCGTGTACGAACGGACATGGGGTGACAACGTGTCCCTTGTGCCCGTGTGGGCACCCGACGAGCACGGCGTCACGTGGGCGTGGCGCTGCCCATGGCCCTGGCCCATCACGATCGTGCTGGCATGGCTACAACGGCACCTCGAGTGGCCCGTGCTGCAGACGCTCTTTGTGTGGCCACGCCTGCCGCGGGCCACCCATCGCTTCCGCGTGCGCATCGGGAAGCCCATCCACCCGCGCTCTTACCCCACATACGACGCGTTCGCGCAAGCCTACGCCAACGCACTGACAGACTTGCGGAAATGACAACGTGGCGGAGTTGGTTAACGCATTGCTTTGCTAAAGCAAGCCCTCTGGGCTCGTGAGTTCGAATCTCATCGTTGTCTACTTTTTCTTTTTGCCCCTAAGAATGGCGTCTCTTGGCGTGATAGATAAACTTGCCTTGCCCGCGGTCATACTCCACGTCCACGGCAACAGCGTCGGGGGTGTGCGCCCGCATCTTGTCAACAATGTCGACGGCAAAGGCATAGGCCATCATCGGCCGGTTCGCCTTGAAGAAGAACGCATCGCACGGTTCCCAGGGGGCGTTCTCCTCGTCTTGGCACACGGGCAGCTCCTTGAGACATAAATACACGGCGTCAATCTCGCGCTTGCACGCCTCTTCGTATGGTGAACGGCTCATGTTCAGTGGAATGACCCCTCCCTCACTCTCTTTCTCTCTCCCTCCCCCGCTAGGGATGATTTCAGACAATGAGCGCTGGTTGGTGCGCGTCGCGGCCGTCGTCCGTGCCGCGGCGACGAGCGTGCCGCGTGCTGTTCTCGTCCCGCTTGCCGTTTCCGGGCTGCTCGTCATCAGCCTCATGACAGAATCCGAGGCGGCGCGGCAGTGCCTCGTCTTCATCGTATGGGCCATTATCCTGACGGCCGGGCCGAATGCCTGGCGTCTTGGCCCGCTCGACCGTGTCGATCGCAAGCAGACCCCTGTCGACACAGGCTACGCGTTTAGCGCGGTGGGTGCTGGCCTGTCTGCTCTCGTCGCCGTTAGCATTGCCATTGCCTGGGTCGTCTTCCTCGTCGACGCGGGCCCGAGCGCCGCCGCGGCCAACTTTGGCCTGCATTACGCCGTCCTTGTCTTCCTCGGCACGCTGTACGTGCCCGTGTCCATCCTGGCGCACGACCTGCTGTTGGCCGCGATCGTGTTTCGCTCGCTCGAGGCGGAGTTCCTGGCCCGGCTCATGGGCGGCAACGTCATAGTGACGGCACGGCTGCCAGCCAATGGCGGCTGGTCGCCCATCACCAACCCCTACCGACACTTTGACGTGCTAGAGCCCGCGGCTGCCGCGGTCGACGATGCTGAAGAAGGACGTCATATTATTGTGACATGAGCAAATGAAAAATGATGCCCCGCCCCTGTCGATCACTCCCGCTCGCGATGCAGGAAGCGCAGCAACGCCCTCCCTCCATCTGGCGCTACCTGCGCGTGTGGGACGCGCCGCTCTTCCTCGTCTTCTTCCTCGACGTGGTCGGCGACGCGCTGGCGTCGACCATGCTCGTATTGCTGCTCGAGCAGAACTTCCACGCGAGTGCCATCCTTGCGCGGGCCTTCAGGGCCGGCCTCTTCATCTTCGAGGCCGTCATCATGTCCCTCTTTGGCCGCGCCCTCGACCAGTGGCCGCGCGACGCCCCCCTCCTGGCGCTGACGTACGCCAAGCCCGTGGGCGCGGCCGCCCTCGCCGCCGTGCTCGCGCTCGAGTGGTTCTGGGGCGAGACGCAGTCGGCGGTCGCCTTCTACGTTAGCCTGGCGATTGTCATGGGCGTGTTCGCGCCGTCCGAGGCGCTCGGCTCGCTGGCCGCACAGCTCACGATTAAGCGCGTGTGTGACAACCGCGGCCTCAACGAAGGCGACGACGCCGAGGCGGCCGGATACACACCCGAGGAACCGCCCCTGACCCACAAGGAGGCGGCCGATTTCGTGCGGCCCCACCTGTTCACGTTCAACTACGGTACGGTCAATGCCGGCTTCCTCGTTGCCTACATGGGCATCTTTGCCTTGCGCAACGTCTGGGGTCCGACTGGGCAGGCGACGGCCAATCGCGCGACCTACGCCGCCGCCATTGGCCTCTACCTGATGGCCGCGCTGGCGGCGGGCATTATGCACCGCATTCTCGTGTCGCGCGGCCTCTTGCTGCCGCGTGCGCGCGTTCGCAGGGGCGCCCGCCTCGTCGTGATTGGCGCCGAGACGTCAGGCGCAGCCGAGGCCGCCATTGGGCGCGAAGAGGAGGATGAAGATGGCGATGGCTACGACCCGTGTGGCTGTGATTGCTCGGCGAGCGGGTGGCGCGAGATCACCCACAAACTCCGGCGGAAGAGCATGTGGGCCTATCTGGCCGTGATCGCGGCGCTGGCAGGCGTGTACGCACTGTACGTGCAACTGGACGACACGCAGCCGCAGTACATGATTCGGCGCTTCGGACAGACGGAGACGTTCGCGACGATCCAGGCGGCCAATCCCTTTGTGCTCATCGTCCTCTGCTTTGTGCTGCCGTTTGTGCCGGCCGTGCAGCAGTTGCCCGTGCCCGTCAAGCTCGTGCTGGGCACGACGATCATGGCCGCCTCCATGGTATGGCAAGCGGCGATGAACACGACCGTGGGCGCGACCGTCATCTCCACCATCCAGTTTTCCATTGGCGAGGCGCTGGCCATGCCGCTCGTGAACGAGTACGCCATGCGCGTCGCGCCCAAGGCCGAGGAAGCTTTTTATGTGAGCATGTCGACGCTGCCCCGTACGGTGGCGCGCTCGGGCAGCCTCATGCTGTCGGCCTTTTTGCTCGACACCTTTTGCCCGGCGACGCCCGAGGCCGCATGCACGGTTGCTGTGGCGGGCGCACGCCCCGCGCTCATCTGGTGGACCATTACCGGGGTCGCGCTAACGACCCCCATTGCCCTCGGACTCTTGTGGGCCAAGAAATGGCTAAAGTAAGTAAGTCATCACACTATCTTGACGAATCTGCATGCCTTGCGGTTCTGCTTCACGGCCGCGAGGCAGATCTCGAGCGTTTGCTCCTTGACGTATTCGAGTGCCAATCCGGTCTGTGTCACAGCGGCGATGCAGAGCTCTGGTGTTTGTTCCTGGACATAGTGGAGTGCCAAGCCGTTCCGTGTCACGGCCGCGAGGCAGAGTTCGGGTGTTTGCTCCTTGACGTGCTTGAGTGTACAGCCATTTTGAACCACCGCCGCGAGACAGAGCTCGGGCGTCTGCTCCTTGACATATTGGAGGGCATGTCCAGTGGTGTGCACAGCCACGCGACAGAGTTCCGGTGTCTGTTCCTGGACCCACTGGAGCGCCAGGCCATCCTCGGTTACGGCGGCGAGACAGATCTCGGGTGTCCGCTCCTTGACATATTCCAGTGCCCATCCACACTCCATCACTGCGGCGAGACAGACCTCGCGTGTTTGCTTATCTTCGAGGTAGTCGTTCATCCGGAAAATTTGCTGCATGTCCTTCATCCCGCGGTTGAGTTTGTAGTCCTGATAACTGCGCCGCACGGCCAGGACGCAGAGTTCTGGCGTCTTCACGGGGACATGGACAAATTCACTGGGGTCGTCCATGACCCGGCTCCAAGGTTCGAAATACCGAACTTCCATCGTGAGCCTAATGACAGGCCTGGTCAAGAGATCGGCCATGCGCGAGGACGTAAAGAGAAGCGCCGCATAGTGCGCAGGTCGGACGAGGAAGGAGGCAATCAGGGTAATCGCGTCATCACAGAGATCGAGGAACTCGGCACAGTGATCGAGCCGCGCCGCCTTGGCGGCAGGCGCAATGTCCTCGGTGGCTGCACGCTTCATGTTTTATTGAGACGAATGAATGTTCAGTGCAGGCGACAATGGCAGATGCAACACGTCACGCGATCGCGCGGATCTGTGAGCTGCCACTGGTTCCACGAGTCCGTCGGGTCAAAGGTGCGGCGGAAGCTCGCCTGCTGCGGGCACGCGCACAGCGGGTCGGTAGGGGCCGGCTGCGTGATCTCACGCGGCGGGTGGCACCATTCGCAGTCGCGCGTACAGTTCCCACAATCGCCGCATCCCCCGCCCGCACAGCAGACGCTGCCGTCCGGATGGCGAACGCGGTCGAACCCCTCCTCGGTGCGGAAGGGCACAAAGGCGTCCATAAGAGTGAGTGAGTGATGATTGATTATTGCGTGGGCTTGGGACACACCCCCTTATGCGTCGGCCAATCCGCGCGTTGACACTCGGTGTTGCAGTAGGACACAGCCTTGCACCGCGTGCATCTCTTCTCCGATGGCTTGCCACACGTCTGGCACCTGATGACGGGCGTGACTGTCGCAGCGCCTTGGCCACCAAGAGCGGCGGTGACTCGATCGAGGTGCCGACACGTGGCCTCGACGCAGCTGTCCTTGCCGCACGACAGGCCCATGAGAGCACAGAACATGCCCAGCATCTTCACGTAGCGCCAGCTGGGCAAGCACTCGACCCCAACGAGGGCGGTGCCCGCCGTGGGCGGTGCGAACAAGTAGGAAATGGCCGCTCCCTCCTCGATCAGGCTGGCTGCACAACCGGGACAGACCATGGCACATGGTGCACCCGGAAGCGCCATGGCCTGCTCGGTCAGCCGCTTGTGGAACGCGGTGACGGTGGCGTCGTCATCGTTGTCGTCTGCCGCGAGGCCGGCCAGCGCGTCGGTGGCGTACGGCGGGCTCGTACGCACGGAGTCGCCATTTGCACGCGGCACCCACCGCATGCACACGCGAGAGGCAGTCATGTGCGAAGGGATGAATGAATGACTGATACATGGATTTATTCACATGCCCTCGCCGGCGATCAGCGTGCGCAGGAAGAGCAAGATAAAGAGCATCATGATCGCCCCGACGATCGTGTAGACTGGTTCGGGTAGCCGCAGCATTGCAGAGTGAGCATCAATCAATCAGTGGTCGTCCACGTCCAGCCAACCTTGCCACCGCTTCGTGTCAAGGCATTCCCGGGCATTGCACACGTACGCGACGCCCACATGCGAGTGTTTCACCTCGATCAGGAAGACGTGCCGCCGAATCCCCGGTCGCAGTTGGCAGCAGCTGCACGTGGCGTCACTGGGCGGTGGCCATGCCAGCCCGAGTCCGCCGACGATGCACGCCGCAACGGGCTTGATGGCGCGATCGCCGCGGCGGTCATTGGGGACGCGCACGGTTGTTTCCATGGGCGCGGACGACGAGGGGAGATCGATTTGAATGCGGCGATGGTATAGCGCCGATGGGGTTTCCAACATGCTCGGCCCACGTCGGTTGCTCTTGAATGCGGCGAGAATGGCCTGTCGGTCCTCCTCGGACACGGCGTCTTGCAATATGCCCATCCACGTCTCGGTCGGGGTTTGCTGCCGGAACACGCCCGATCGCAAGACATCCCTATGCCTCGCAATCGAGTCCAGGTTGGCAAGCTTGGCGGCGTGCTCAAGCAACGGGCGAACGCCCCGGGCATACCCAACGTAGTGAGTTGCCACCTTGCGGAGTTGGTCGATGCTTTCCGCGTGGGTGAGCTCGTGTGTCTCCAGAAATAAGCTATCACGCACGGGCGTGAGCAGCGGCACCTGTTTCTCAAGGAGCTGGATGGCCCGGGCCATGCGCTCTCGATCCGTGATCTCGAACAGCCGTCCGTGCACCCATTCGCGGAAATCGTCCGCCAGGATCATTCCGTAGAGCCACGTGAGTTCATCGGGCGTAAGTAGGTCGGGCGAAATCGTAGATGTATCCCATCGGCCAATGATAAGGATGCACTTGGAGTCCAGCCGCGTACACCGAAGACGCTCCTGCACGGCGGGTGGCTGTCGCATGGCCCATCGGATGGTATCCACGTCCGTCAGGAACGCGGCCGTGCATATGCTGCGCAGATGGCTAATCTCGGCAGCGTCATCGGACTGAACATGCGCGACGAGCCAAGCCAGTTCGCCCGCGCTCAATGGACGCATGGGCGGCCGATTGTTGGTGTGCCATGCACCCAGCGTGACATAGATAATCTCGGAGGCAGTCTTGGGTGGGCCCATGATGCGTGCGAGCTCAATACACGACTGCATCGTACGATGTGGCGACGCGAATAGGTACTTCCATTCCTTCCCCGTCAGAGCACCACCGTCCTCTGGGTCGATCGGGGCGATCGCGGCGAGCATGGCCGCACGGCCGTTCAAACACGCCAGCAGGAGGGGCGTGTCATCGTCCACCGATGCACCCGATATGACGACGTCCCGGGGCGTCCTGGCCAGTAGTGTAGCCCATCGGCACACGCGTGGTGCGACTATCCAGTCGGGCGACGCCGGCGCAAGCCACGGCGGGGGCGTCTCCGTGAGAAAGTGAGACGCATGGAAGGGTATTACGAGTTCCCTCATATTTGGAAGCGCCAGCAGCACGCGCATTTGTGGCGCTGCCTGGTAGGAGAGCGCGCATCCCACCAAACAGCGCATAACGTCGGACGGGCCGATCGCGTGCATGGCATGGATGTTTAGTCGATGCCACCAGCCAAGGAACGTGGTGCAGAGCCGAGGCACTGGGCCGCTCAGGTCAAAGTGCTTTTTTTCGATCGTGCGATGGGCAACGAGCCAGCTGAGCCATGCGCACACCACCCCGGCCCTCGGATCGCCGCGGAGCCACGGCGGCGTGTCGGCCCATCGCCGGCGTATTGCCCCGTTGAATGCACGGCATGTCATAGCCAATAGACGCGCAACGGGCCGGCGTATGGCGTCGGGTCTGATATTGATGTGACTTGTCTCGGTCGGGGTCAGGGAGATAATATCGCATCGGCCGAATGTGTGCGGCGCGGCAATCTCCTCAACGATCACTTCCAGTGGCAGGTCCATTGCTCGGACGAGGGGAAAGAAGTGAGTGATCACCTCCCGTCATTTCATATTGTTGTCCATGACCACCGCCGCTGGACCGATCGAATCGTGGAGTGCATCCGCCAACTGGCCCTTCCATCCGAGCGGCGATGGCGAGACGTGCCAGAAGACAAACGAGGCTAAGCACTACATTGAAGTTCTCGGCCATACGCGCATCATCTGTCCGCTTCGCCAGGGTGGCTACGTCTACGGCTACGCCAACGGACAGTTTGTGCGGCGCGGCCTGCCCAAGTACCAACTGTCCGAGGAGTTCGCGGCGCTGGTGAGCGGCTGGGAACGGAAATGCCCGAGCATTGAGATGCGCGAGAGCGAGACTTCGCAGGCGCTCGCCGCTCTCAACCGATGGCTGCAGCGGGCGGTATGGGGCGAGCTGCCGGCTTCATGGGACACGATCCGGCCCGAGGCCATGACCGCCCTCGCCACACGGCTGCGTCGATGCAAGAACGTGCGGGCCGACGTGCTGCCCACGCTCAAGCGACTCGGTGAACTGTACGAGCAGGGCCTGCCCACGGCGTCGACGCCATTGACTCAGTAATGATGTTTATTATTGTTGCGCGACAACGCGGCATGCCTTCTTGTGGTTCGGCCAGTCGGCGCGCTGGCACACGGCGTCGCAGTAGTGGACGAGCGTACAGGCACTGCATCGCTTCTCCGTTGGCTTCCCACACGTCCGGCAGGGCTGCCCAGTGTCGGCGAGACCACATGCGTGGACGGTGGCGTCGAGCATCATCGACGTCGTCTCGATGCAGCTCGCCATGGGGCATGCAAGGCCCATGAACACGCCAGTGCCTCCGCCCACGTAACGCCACACGGGGAGGCACGTGTCGCCCGGGACGGTGGGATCGGGCTTCCCGAACAGGGTCGAGACGGAATCGCCCGCGCTGATGAGCTCGACGCGACAGCCCGGACAAACCATGTCACACGGCGCCGGCGGCAGCTTGCCCGCGGTCGCTGACTGGGCCAATCGCGCGTGAAATTCATCGGTCGCGTCGGGCGCCACATCCGCGAGCAACTCGCTCGCATAGGGCGAGCTGAGCATGGCCACCTTTGCGCCAGGCGCAGGGGGCGCGACCCACCACATCATCATCATCATCATTATTTCACAGGAGAGTGATGATGTTCGGTGCGTGGGCGTACGAGTCGCGTGCAGCCTACTGGTCGCGCTTCTTCCCGTGGGAGCTCGCATGGAAGTTATGTGGCGCACCAAGCGGCGCCGAGGGCCTGGCCCACCGTTACACGTCATTTGGGGACGATGGCGGCGGGGGCATGGTGCGGCACGCCACGTACGAGACGGCCGAGACGTGGAAGCGTGCATTGGCTACGGACCGCACGCTCTCCGTGCACGGCCTTCCACCGGCCAAGGACTTTATCGTCTTTGACTACGACATGCGCGACGATGGGCAGGCGCCGCCCGTGTGCGTGCGGCACGGGGCTCACGGCGCCCGCGACCTATGCGCCGAGTGCTGGAAGGCGCGCGCCGTGCCCGCTATTGCGTACATTGACCGCTATGTGCGACAGCCCCTTGGATTGCCCGCGACATCCTTGCTGCCCGTGTTCTCGGGCGGCAACGGCGTGCACGTGTGGATGAACCTGCGCCGCCATATGCCGCCCGAGCAGCGTGCCGCCCTCGCCGGCACGGCCGCCGGACGCGCCTTGCTCATGGACGAGTGGCTCGGGGCGGCACACGCACAACAGCTGCGGCTCCTGTACGGCAGCGACGGCACTGGCGGGCCTACGCTCAAGTTTGATCGCGGCATTACCGTGGACGCGGCGCGGCATCTCATCAAGCTCCCCTTTTCGCTGCACGACCGGACGCGACTGGCGGCCGTCCCGCTGCTGGCGCTCGACGAGACGCCGCCGCACCTGGCCCGGCCCAAGGCCACGATCGAGGAGGTGCTGGCCGACCATCAGCGTCGCGTCGCCGCATTGGCCGCGTTTTTTTAGTACGCAGGCTGACTATGCATACCATGGACGCACATGCGCGGTCGCGTGAATAGTAGTGTGTGTGTGTGTGTCGTCCATGGAGCTGACGAAGCAGCCGCCGCCTGCCGGTTCCATGACGGAGGCACTGGATGAACTCGCCGCGGTCATTGAGCAGACAGTACCGGGTACTCGGACTGCACCCGACACGCTATTCGCGTATGCCGGGGCTCTCGCTGCACTGAGCAACATCCCGGAGGCCCCGACAGCGCTTGTTCTCATCCAATCTATCATCGACAATGACGCCCTTTGGATGGAGAACGTAGGGACCACGGTGAAACATCTGAAGCAAATCACCGAGCTCATTCCACGAGTGAAACCAACGAGAGATCCTATCAGCGTCGGTGTCTACCTGTGGGCAGTGTATAGGCGATGCGAGACGTTCGTAGGCAATATGCGCGCGTTGCAGCAGCAAACAACACCACCTCAGCAACAGCCACTCACTCCGCCGCAAACGCCTGCCAGGGATGTGGAGCCCAAAGAGCTCCCTCCGCCGCCACCACCGCCGGCACCGGCACCTGCCGACGAATGGGACGGGTTGCAAGACCAGTCCGATGACAAACCAAAACATAACGACCCAGCCGTCAAAGCGAGCATGAAGCAGCTCCGTGACTTTGCGGACAAGCTCCAGGCTCTCGCCGTGGCAACGAGGCAGCGCATCGACCGTCGGCGCGTACCCGACGATCAATTACAAGACGAGGCGCTGTTTGAGGCGATGCGGCCTGACAAAACCCCGAGTGTCGTACCGGCCGATCTCATCCAAACCATTCAGAACCTCGTCAACGCTGCATCGTGGCAATCGAAGCAAACTGGTCAACTCTCAACCATTCTCGTTGAGCTCGAACCGCTCGTGATGCTAGACCGGAACCCACCGCTCGACATTGCCGCCATTCAGTGGCTTTACAACATGGCGACCGCGGTCGGTTACCTGCTTGAGCGGAAAATCAACTTCTTCGCGTCGCCGCCGCCAAAGGCGCGGTCATCATCGACGACGCGGACGCCACCCCGGCCGCTCAGTCCGGACGCAATCGACACGATCAGGAAGAAGCTGGGCCCGGGTGGCGCACCCGCCACGCCCCCGCCTCCCATGGCGCCAGCGCCCACTGCACCGCCGTCAGAGGCATGGGCGCTCCTTGACAATCCGCATATTCCAACCGTCGAAAAAGCCACAAGGGTAAGACAGCACCTCGAGATCGCATCGAGGGCGATTGCCCTCACCGACATGCTGAAAGCGATGATTAACAACAACATCGATATCGATAAGGGTATACCGAGTAGCGTCCATGACAATGCCGCCCTACGGGCGATCTACGAGTACCCACTCTTCGACGAGGCACTCCGCGACCAGCGCGGTCAGATCGTGACATCCATCACAAGCGGTGGACCATGGACAAGCGCGGCAATGGACGCAATCACGCCCATCCTCGTGAAGTGGACGAACGCTGCCGGCGAACAGAGCATTGGAGACGACGCGTTTGCTCTTTACCAATTCGTGCGCGTTCTCGAACTGGTCATTCCCAACCTGATCGCGGATCCGCCGCGGCCCCCTCCTCCGTCAACGCCAGGCCCATCGACTCCTCTTCTGCCGATCCCAGTGGCTCCTCCTCCGCCTCCTTCCCCTCCAACGCCAGTCCCATCAGTCCCTGTGCCTGTCCCTCCGCCGCCTCCAACTCCAGACCCACCGGCCCCTGTGGCGCCGCCGGCCCCGTCGCCTCCTATAGCCCCGCCGTCCCCGCCTCCTCCTCCTCCTCCATCAACACCGGCCACGGGACTCGCTGATAGCGACGAGAACGAAGCCGAATTCGATGACGAAGAGCGTGCGAGGGAACTCTACATTCGCATCTTCGAGCTGAACTACGACGACTGGACGGCTGGGGATGAAGATAGCTTCGGGGACTGGTACAAGAAGCGACCGCGGCCGGCCGCCCTTGACAGCGTCGACTCCGACCCGAACCCGGCATGGAATGCCGTCGTGGGCCCCATACATGATTTCACACTCGAGGCCGTTGGCTACGCTGAGGACACATACGCGAGTGATCCCGGCGCGGTTTGGGCACGGGCCGGAATCTTGCTCGATATATGCATCAATGCGATCGCCGTAGCAGGAGCGAAAACAGGCGAACCCATGCCACGCGTGGTCCCCTACCTCCTCACCCATCTGGTGGATCGTGTGAAATCCACTTGCGACAAAATCAGGAAGAGCCTGGTGGTGGTGCCTCCCCCGGCGGCGACGACACCGACGGCGCCGTCGGTGCCAGCGACGCCGTCGGTGCCGGCGGGGCCACCGGCGCCGGCGCGGCCACCCCCGCCGTTGATCACAGCGCTGCCCCTTCGTGGCGTCCGCTGGACCAGGGCCTACCGCCGGCGCATGCGCGACAATGCTATTGCCGCCATTGGCGCCGACATGGCGTGGCTCGCCAGCGCGCGCGCATCGGCGGCCACGCATCAAACGCTCGACGACCTCTGGCTCACACGCGGCACGCCCCTGCATCCCGCCGTTGCCCTGCACGGCGAGGTGGAAGACGGCCACCCTGCCCTCGACAGCGATCTCTGGCCGGCCATTCTCGAGGCCCGTCTGGGACCGGCGACGACTCAACTCCTGCGTGCCGTGGCTAGGCCCGGGCGACCCTGGCGCGCGCTTTGCCGGCTGCTGGTCCCGCTGCACGATTGGCTGCGCAGCCTCGCGCTCTGGATCACCGCCGTCGGCGGCCAGGCCGCCACCGTGGAATGGACTCAAGTGGGAGGTGCCGCACGGGCCGTGGTGCGCGGCGACCCAACAGACGCGTCGGCCACGAGCTTCCTCGTCGATGCCGTGCATGGCATCCCGCCGCCGGCCGCCGATGGCGTGATCTTGCCCCTGTCGCCCGCCCGGCTGAGTATCAGCGGCACCGGCGCCGCAACGGGGGATGGCACCTTTGTTGTCGCGGCGCCCTTTTTCCCACACGCGGGCGCCAACCTCATCGACCGGCCCCTCCCTCTTGTCACCGGCGGCACCCTACCGCAAGTCCTGCTCGGGGACGCGACGGGCCCACAACTCGTCCTCCAGATCCCAGACCCTTCAACGCGTGTCGTCGAGCGGTTTGCCTATTGCCCGTCGCTGGCGTCCGTCTGGGCCACCACCACACGCGGGAGCGTACAGGCGACCACCGTCGCCGCGGTGCCGGTGGCCGACATTGACCAAGAATCGGACGAGGACTCGGCTACGTGGGCGGGCCGCATCGTCACCTGGCTATGCAACGGCGATCCCCGGGAGCATGCGGGACTCGTCCTCCTCGGTCCGTACCGAGCTGAAATCATCGAGCTGGCCGGCATCATGTGTGGCAATGGCGCCGCCGCCATTGGTCCCGCGCTCGCCGCCCTGCTCTCGTCGCCCACAGCGACCGGACTGTTCGACTTGCTGCCGCCGAATACGCGACGGAGCTATGCCCGACAGTAGTCATTCCCTCCTCTGTTGAAATCAACAATGGCAGCATCGAGACGGTCGCGTGTTGAAGCGGGGATGGACGACGGGTTGCTGGCGGACGAGCGCATTGTCCCTGCACTGCCGGGCAACGTCGCCACCCATGACCAGCTGACGCTTTCGCGGCAGGTGGCGCTGGCGTGTGCGGCCGTTCGCCCGTCGCGCCTCGTGTCGAGTTCCCGGCATCTCCCATCGTCGGCGTACGACACGCGGACCGCCTTGCGTGTCATCCCACGCATGCAGGAGGCGGTGCCGACCAAGGTCGACCACTACGACGTCTACCTGGACTTCCCCATCGACACGGAGTTGTCGCCGTCGCAGCTGGACCTGATCATCCTCGTTGACGCGATGCGCACGACGGCGCCCGTCTGCCTGATTGGCGCGCCGCCCGGCAGCACCGACCCCCTGCTCACCCGCCGCATCATCCACTGGACCCTGCTAAGCGTGCACCGAGAGCTGCTGCCGGCGCAGGCTCGCGTGGCCACGACGACCATTAACCTGTTCACGACCGTCCCTCACCCCGGCACCCTCACCCCCTCGGGCACATCTCCGAGTGCGATCGGGCGGTTTGCCACATGGCTGCTCGAGTCCTGGTTCACGACGACCCCACAGGACGCACCAGCCAAGCCTTCGTAGTGCGCACGAGCCATGTCTCGGCTCCCGCCGCCTCGACCCAGTCGTTGATAAAGATTGCAATCGGCAGCATGAGGGTGCGCGAGGCCGCTTGGAGCACGGCGCGAATGCGCTCCACGTCCGCTATAATGAAGTCCCGCAGCGCCGGCTGGCCGCGATTGACGCCCACCGGGAGGTGGTAGCTCTCGACCGCGAGCGCAAGGGCGGGCGCACGCAGTGCATAGGCCAGCCGCGTCACGGTCCTGTCCTTGGCGCTGGGCATCATGCGCCGAGCCAAGGCCAGTGCGTCCTCGGGTGAGCTCGTCAGTGCGGCATTCTCGTCAAACGGGTCAATGTAGTGCGGGCGCAGACGGAGGGATGCGCCAATGTCCCGTGCCGTCGGCACCACCACCGCGTCCGGGGAGGGTCGGCCGAGGACGACACGCGCGGCCACGAGCGCGTCCCAGAGCGGGGCGTACACGTCGATCACGTCGTCGTAGTCGAGGCTGAGCACCAATGGATGGTCGTCGACATAGAGGGCGAAGACGGCCGGTCGCGTCTCGGGACGGAAGCTCACGTCCTTGCTGAATTGCTCTCCCGTGAGTCCCGCGGCACGCGAGAAGCGGCATATGGCGCGCAGCACGCCGTCGTCGTCGCCAGTGTCACCCGTAGGAGGCACGGCCCGCTCCTCATTCGTCTCAGCGAGTGTGTGTGTCCCCAAGAGCACGCCGGTTGTCGCGTCCACAATGCCGTCAAGCGCGCGGTGCGTCTCCGCGGTCGACTGACGCAGCCGCCCGTAGATGTTCGTCGCCGTCGGCTCCAGCGAGAAGACGACCCGACGGCCTCGCGCCAAACGCTGCCACGCAGACAGGAGCCAAAGCAAGTCATCGTTCTCGCGTCCATAAAGGGGGCCGTCGTAAAGGGTCATCCATTCCGTCACCTTGATCACACCACCATTGGCGGTTGCTGTCGCTCGCAGTGCCTTTCCCGCAACCATGTAGAAGGAGCCAGCCGCAAGTTGCCAGCTGCGGACCGCGTCCAGCCAATCCAGCGCCAAGCGACGTGTGCATGCGCCCGTGTCGACACTGTCAAAGGCGTAGCCAACGCCCGGCGTTGAGTAGCACCAGAGGGACGCGGTGAACGAGTCCTCTGGATCGTCACGTTGTTCAGGTGGGCAGTACATGCGCCAGCCGCGGCGGCCAGCCACCAGCCGAGCATCCGCCAGGAGCGCGCGCACCCCGTACGCATTGCTCGCGTCCTCTAGCTCCTTTAGCGCCGCGTCCGTCATCCGGCTGCGCACCCAGACCAAGGGGAACTCTCGGCCACGGCCCATGCCGCTGCCCATAGCGGGCCGTCGGTACATCCAACTTCCGTCCTCGGTCAGGTCGGCCATCTCGCTCGCTAGGTGCATCACGACAGGCGATCGCGATTGCCAGGTGGCCACAAAGCCGTTGCGCGACCACTCGCGCACAATGTCGCGGAACGCCAGCATGAGTGACTACTGAGCTACTCTCTCCCTCACTCGCCTTCCTTCTCCCATGTTGCATCGTAAAACACCCTTCTTCCTTTGTGTTGCACTGGCCCTCGTTTGTGCTGCTGTTGCTGCCGCCCCATTGCCACCGTTGCCACCCCTCCGACAATCGCCCTCACCCCCGCCGACGCAGAAGCCGCCACCGCCTCCAAAGCCCGATGTTGACGGAGGAGGAGCGGCGGTCCTTGACACGCGTCCTGGCAGCAACAGCGATCCCGGGTCGGCCGTCGGCTTCCTTCAAGAGAGCTACGAACAGTGGTCCTGGCAGCTGACCGAGCGCTCGCGTGCCGCTCATGCCTCGGTCGTGCAGCGGCCGCTGCTGCACACGTTCCTCGTCGTGGCGTGCGTCGCTGCCGCCGCGGCCGCCTTCTACTACCTGATTGCCGCGCCTCTGCGACTGGGTTCGTCGGCGAGCGTCCTGTCGACGCCACTGACACTGGTCATTCTGTCCGCCGTGATCGGCGTCGCCCTTGTCGCCTTCACATGATGATGTCATATGCGAACTTAATACCACGGCGTTTCCGCCTTAGTCTCGTGCTCTCGGTCATGATTGGGCTCGCAGCCGCTGCCTATGTGTACGAGGACGCGGTCCGCTTCTACGCGGGACCCGTTGCCGCGCTGGCGGCCTCCGTGACCTTTGTGCTCGCGCCGCCGAGCATGCCGGCCGTCGTCATCCCCCTGGTCGGCTACGGGAGCGTGCTCTGGGCCAGCAAGACGGCGGCGCTGGCCATCCAGGGGCCCTTCTGTTGGGCGCTCATTCTTCTCATTGCGTGGCGCAGCGCCCGATTCTACTGGGCACAGCTCGGCCAGCCCCTCCTCGCATGGACTATGCCGACGACGAAATCCACGTAGCCGATCTGTCAAGAGAAACCCCCGTTGTCTGTCTGCGGTGTGGGGTCTTGTATACGCCGGCGTACTCGGTCGGGCGGCTCGAGTGCCGTGTGCACACGGACATTGTCGACGCCAAGGGCGCCTGGAAGTGCTGTGGCGTGTACGCAGACACGAGCGCCGTCGGGCTCCTGGCGACCGCGTACGGCGCCCCTCTTCCGTCCATGCGCGACGTGAGGGGCTGCACGCGCGCCGACCACTCGGATCGCATCAAGGGCCCACCCACGACCCTTGATGCGGGCATTGAGATTGCCTTCCTCGCTCCGCCCTTGGCATCGGCATGGCGCCCTGGCGCCGGGCCGCTCGTCACCACGCGCGCCGAGGTGCGCACGCACGCACTCGATTGGCTCGCCCGGCACACCCCGCCCGGCATGGCACCGGCACCCACGGCTGCGGACGAATGGGTCAACGTCTTTGTCGAGCAGCAATGGAGCACCGTCCTCGACGTCAACGGCCGGCGCGGTGCTTTCCCCCTTGTCCGACTGCTATCGCTCGTGGGCGACGTGGCAAACATGGGCCTGATTGGTCGGGCGACGCGGGAGGCCTTCCTTCGGCGCGACGTCCGCGACCTCTTCCTCGCCTTCATGGCCGAGTACGCGCGGCCGCCCATTGGCACGCTCGGCGTCGTCGCGGCCGGGGCCAGGACGCCCGTCACCGACCTTCTGCTGCACAACACGGCCATGCCGATCGTCTTCTACCGACAGCTGGCCACGGCCGTGCAGTGGCTGTGCGAACGCGCCTCCGATCCCATGCAGAGTGGCACCCTGGTCGGCCGCAACTTCCTCACGCAGTGGCGTGACGATTTCGTGCCGACCCTCATGGCAACCCTGCGGCCGCTGCCGCTCCCATTGCTGCCTTTCCGAACGCTCCGTGCCATGGCGGTCGCCCCCGAGACTTCAGTCCTCTTGTCGGCCGCCACTGCCCAGCGGATTATCCTGGGTGCCGGAAATGACCTCGCTCCCGACGCTCCCGGACCCGATCTCGTCCCCGTCCCCGCCACGAGCCACACGGCCTTTATCAATGTCGGTTCACGACGCCATCACTGAGAGCGAGACTAGCAGCAGCAGCGGCGGCGACGACACTGATGGCGCTCGCCGGCAACTCCTTGCCGCCATGGAGGAGATTGAGTTGCTGAAGCGCCAGCTGGCCGAACTGCGTTCCTCGACGCCCTCGAAGAGGGAGAGGAAGAAAAAGCATCTGCCGGCGCCGGCGCCGGCGCCGCCTCGCCTGACCGCGGCTGAGGAGACGACGATTGCGTTGCTGCAGCGCGAGATGGCCGAGATGCGGGCCGAGAAAATCCGCGAGTCGCAGAGACACCCCTTTGCGAGCTGTCTCCGCTGGTCGTTCTGCTCCCTCTGCAATTTCGCCGTCCTCGTCGTGATCGTCCTGTTCGGGGCCAGCATCATCAACGGCATCTTCCGCGGCGCGTCCAACTCGGCCTCAACGCTCGTCGAGATTTTCACCACCCAACAAAACGTGCCCCGGCCTGGCGGGGGCGCCGGCCCGGCCCCACCGCCATCGCGTGCCTCAAAGTAGTGTGTTCATTCATGCGCCTGCTTGCCCTCCTCCTCTTCCTCGTGGGGCTCGCGGCCGGCGCCCCGCAGAAGCGATGGGCACTGGACCCCTCGGCCTCGGCCATGGTCCGCTCGTTCCTCGACGAGTCACGCGCCATTGCGCCGGCGTGGAAGGGGGCCTTTGGAATGGGCGGGCCCTTTGCCACGAGCGTTGTCGCCCAGGCGCTTTTCATTCGCGCCTTTGCATCCCACCTCCTGTACAAGACGTCGAGCGGTAGCGCCACGACGGGCGAGACGTGCCGCCTGTTCGGCCAGGCAGCGGGCGACGCCTACCGCACGATGCGTGACTACGGACAGCCCTACCCGGGCATTGGCGTGCCCCCGACGGACACACAAACCCCCGAGACGGCCACGACGGCGTACGAGACCCTGTGCCGCGACACCCTGCAATTGCCCACGTGGACGCGAGAGGCGCGCGACGACCTGCTCTTTATTCACACTCGCATCGGCGCCTTTGTGACCCTCCTGTCGTGATTTGCTTTACTGGGCAGCCACCTCCGTCGGGGGCGTCGTGTCGGCCGCCGGGGTGGTCTCGGCGGCCTTGAGCGCCTGGGTGGCGGCGGTGCCGTAGATGTGGGTGTCGCCGAGGACGGCGAAGATCTTGCCGGTGGCGAGGCGAGCGTGTGCCTCCTGGAGCCGAGAGGCCTTGGCAGCGAGGGTGTTGCGCGCCGTCTCAATCGCCAGCTGCTTGAGCACGGCCTCGTAGAAGCGCGAAACGACACGCTGCGGCGGGATGTGAGGCGCACGCACAATGCCGCGCAGCGACTTCCAGGCGTTGAGGCCCACCGCATGGATGCGTTGCTTCTTGGCGGCGCCAGCAGCCGGCGCCGCTGCCGCAGGCACGACGATCGCCTTCTTCGCCTTCTTCTTGTTGTTGCCCTTGTGCACACCGCCCCCGTTGACAGACGACGACATGAGGAACGAATGACGGCACGCAATTAATTACAGCGAATGAACAGCGCCCGCAGTGTCTAGGAAGGCGGGCGCCGCGAGTTTGGCAAGCTCGGCGTCGCGCAGTCGCTCGTACATGGGCAACAGCACGTCGGGTGACGCCCGCGCGAGGAAGGCGCGCTCGTCCGACTCCCGTGCGTTGACCGTGTAGAGACACACGGCAGCGTCGGCCGCTCGAGCGTGCAACAGCTCCCGTGCACGCGTCAATTTCCGCGTCCCCTTCTGCCACTCGGCGACAAAGGCGTCGGCGGCGACCGACGTCTCAAACGGGCCGACCACGTACTCGACGCGCCAGTAGTCCGCGCCCATGCCCGGCGGCGAGCGCGTCATGGCGTCGGCCAGGGGCTCGGCCGCGACGGCCATAATCGAGCTGGGATCCGTGGGCGACGGCCGGCCCACGAGATGCATGGGCAGCAGGCCGGCGAGCCGCGTCAGGGGCGTCGCGTAATAGGCCCACATCACTACCACTTCTTCGTTCATTTTTCTGCCGCCCTCGCCTGCCAGGCAGTAGAGGTAGTCGAAAAATGGGGACGGGCTATTCTTCGCCGACCGACAGCACTGGCAGCACCGACGTCGATGACGACGACGACCTCATGGATATCATCCAGCCCGACGAGCGCACGGTCGAGTACGTTGACCAGCCGCCCTCGGGCCAGCGCCGGGCGGCGCACATGATTGACCAATTGCGCGCGGCCAAGACGAGTGGCGGCATCGCCCTGCCCGACGTGCGCGGCGCCGTGGCCGACTTTGTCGCCGTCATGGACCGCCTCGCCCACGCGCGCGGCGCGAGTGCCGCCGACCGCTCGACGGAGCTGCCCGACCTCAGGACGCGTGCCGACTGCATGCAAGTGCTGGAGTGGTTCTTCGCCGTCCCGCGCACGGGCCGTTCCAGGGACGCTGACTTCCGCGCGCTGCTGGACGGCGCCCGTGGGCGCATGCCGCCCGCGCAGGCACACCATTGGCTGCAAGACGTGATGCGCATCACGGACGAGGTGTCCGTCAGCACGTCGCTCACCAAGCCCGTGCTCTACATGGCGCAACTGACCGACGAGCGCCTGCGGCCGCTCTTTGGCCACCGCAGCGGCGTCATTCTCAAGGGCCAGTACGTCAACGAGCAGACGTGGGCGGAGATTGGCGAGAAGCTTCGCCCGGTCGGCCGCAAAGAAGACGACTCGGTGCTGAACGTGCCGGTGCTGTCGCTGGCACTGGACTTTTTCCATGGGCGCTACCTGCGCGAGCTCGTGACGCGCTGGCCGAAAATCGCGACGCCGCACTTTGCCACGGCCATTGACGCCTTTGTGGGCCCGCCGCTGGACCTGGCGAGCGGCGGCCAGGGCAAGCGCTTCCGCGAGGCGCCCACTCGGCCGCTCATCGCGTACACGATCACTGAGCGGGCCGACGTGACCCTATGGGACGCGCTCGAGAAGGTGAGCATCATCACGTATGGGCCCGGCGGGTTCGCTGGCACGGAAGAGTACGTGCTGACGCAGAGGATGCGCGCGTGGCTCGTGGCCGTGTGTCAGGCGCGCGACGCGGCGGCACTGGCGCTCGGGATGATTTCCCACAACGACCTCCACCCGGGCAACGTCATGGTGGCGGCCTGCCCGGCGGACTCCCCCTACAATGGCCGCGCGTGGGTGTACGAGTCGCCCGGCGACCGCCAGCCGTCCGACCTCGTGTACGTGCCCGTGGAGGCGCACGGCAACTGGTTCGTCAAGATTATCGATTTTGGCCGCACGGCCTTTGTCGCGCCCGACGAGCGTCGCCGACCCGACTTTTACGGCACGTATCGCTCGCTGCTCAATCAAGGCTTCCTCGAGGACCTCAACATGCTGCTGGAGATGACGATCAAGACCCTGTCGACAACCACGTCCTTTGTCAATCTGACCCTGTCGCTGGACGATTCGCGGCAATGGCTCGCGCTCGCCAAGCCCAACCTGCTGCGCGGCGGCTGGCGCTCCATCCCGTTTGTGCGGCAGTTCGTCGGCCGCCAGCCGCGCGACCAGGCGCCCATGGTGATTGTCGGCACGACGCCGGCGACGCCGCTGGCGCCCGACGCCCTCCAAGGCGACGAGGCGTACGAGACGATCTTGCCATTGGGGGCGGCGACTGTAGTGGGGCCACTCGCTATTTGACCAGTCAGTCGTCTCTAATGGACGAGTTCATTACATGGGTCGAGAGGGTGCTGCCGGGACTTGTGGGCGCCCGTGCGGCGGGACCCGCCGATCCGCCCGGTGCCCGACACCACGCCATCGTCTTCGTCATGCCCGAGGATGCCGACTACGCCAAGGCCAAGCTAAAGGCCGTCGCAGTCTTCAGCAGCGTGCTGCGTGAGAGCGGGGCCGCGCCCGGTGTCAAGATTCGATTCACCACGACGCCGATGGCGTACAATAAGGACGGCATATTGGATGAGATCGAGCCCGCCGCGCAGACGCCGCCACCGGAGAAACACCGCTGCGTTCGGGTGGACATGACCTGGTGATCAGCTGTTCTTCTAATGGACGAGTTCCTTGCGTGGGTCGAGTGGGAGTTGCCCTTACTCGCGAGTGCCCGCACAATCGGCGATGCAGACGGCCGACGCTATAAGCTCATCGTTGAGGTGCCCGCCGACGGTGACTACACCGCAGCCAAGGCAGCGATCACAGCGACCGTCCTCAACACGCTGCATGATCCCAAGCCCCGGCTTCGGCTCTCCGCGAAGCCATTGGCTTTTAGGGAGGGGGGACTACACGATATGCGACCCTACTCCTTCTGGAACGAGCCAGTGCCGTGGGCCTCAGAGAAACCCACCCACGTCGAGGTGACCATGATGGTTGCGCAATAAAGATGTCATTTGCTCCAATGGCATGGCGAGTGTTCATTTCCGACGAAGAGTGCAGACACATTGTCTTCGTGCAAGGACGTCCATGGCAAGCAGGCTTGACAGAGGACCAGCTTGCCTTGTATGAACGGCTAGCCGATGCCGAGCGGGCGTCGGGCCTTGCCTTCTGCTCGCCCATGGTCGAGCATGTGCTGTGGGACGCCACTGGCCTTCCGCCCCCGGCTGGCGTGGCACTGTTTATTCTATGGGCCACTGGCGATGATTGCGCGTCGATATGCGATGCAAGTAGGGAATGGTATGGCAAGCAAGAGGAACGGCTCTTCGTCGGCGCACTCACGGCCGCTGTCGCCCGCGCAACAATGGGTGGCATTGCACAGTTGTAGGTCTAATAGATGCGTTCCACGCTCGTGAGCGGGGTGCGGCATGAGGGGCACGTCGTGGGCTTGGCGGCGAGGATGCAGGTGACGCACGCCATGACGTGATTGCACGGTCGGCAAATGGTCTTGGTCTTCCGGTCCAGACAGATGGCGCAGACGAACTCGGCTGGCGTTCCCTCGGGCGCGCTCTCTTCGTTGGGGCACGGGGCCGGGTACGTGGTGATGACGGCGGCAGCTGCAGGCCGCCGAGGGCTGTCGTCGGAAGGCCACGAGGCGTAATCCGGTGGAACGGCCGGGGCCTGATCAGCGTCCATCAGCCCACCGGCGAGATGGGCGCGAATGGTATTGGCCATGGTCTCGTAGCTATAGGCTTCTATGAAGTCGACCAGTTGCTCCAGCGTCACCCCGCACGCTCCCAGTCGCCTCAAGGCCGTGTGCCAGTCCTTATCCGCGGTTCTCATGTGCGTATACTGGAACACGCGCCACGTAGGATAGTAACTCCCGCGAGGGGGCATGCACAGGATATCATCCATGACTTCGACCGTGAGGACGGGCCCATAGAAGCACGCATCCAGAAGGCAGTCCACTGTCGGAGATGTGTCCATTAGAGAAGAGAGTGAGTGAGTCTATCAAATATCATCGTCCTCGGGGAATTCAACATACATGGCGGGACTGAACCCGTTCGACACCACTGGGCCGGCCATCTGGCGCAGCTCGGCCGCGACCGCCGATTGCTCCGGCGTCCCTTGCAGGTCGAGGATGTGCGCGAGTCGATGGAGGGTCAGCCGCGTCGCTCCCGCCGGGTACTTGGCATGCGTCTCGAGGAAGGCTCGCGGCGTCGCCGCATCTCGGCCGCCGTACAGCTCGCCTAGCCCCTTGTAAAGCGGCCGGCCGTTGAGATGCGCCGAGGGTCGCGCAATGGCGTCACAGACGCGGTCGACCACGGACGCGTCAATGCCCGCGCGCAGCAGCGCCTGGCCCGCCATGGAGGAAGGAAGAAGACTGGATGGACGCTATTTATTGTGTCCGGCTGTGGCCATGGCCTCGCCGACGGCGGCAATGAACCGTTTCAAGTCATCGAGCGATCTGATCTTCATGCCAACCTCCATTGTACAGTGGAATGAACATGTATATTCAATCGATGCGGACGGGGGCGTCTTCAGCGCCCACTTCCAGGATCAGACAGGCGCCGCCAGTGTGCTGGCCCATCTTCTTGCGGGCAATGTGCTCCATGCGTTCGTGGGCGACCACGACGTCGCCGTCCATGACGACCCACCAGCCGAGCGTGAACTCTCCGCGCGCCTTCCGTGTATCGTAGGCCGCACTCGTGATGCCGCGGTGGAGATCCTGGATCCAGCCCGCCAGACCCGGGTTGCACGACCTCCCGAACATGCGATCGCTCCATGCCTCGGCAAGCACGTCAAAGTTCTCGAGGAACGCGTCATAGGCGCGCAGCATGATGAAGCGACGGTGCGACGTCAAGTCGGGCCGCACGGTTTCAATGCCGGCGATACAGGCCTTGAGCGCCGCCCGGTCCATTGCCCAGCGTGTGCAGAGCTCTCCCGGCTCCACTGTCGGGAGATCGCTGTCCAGAATGTCATCGATCGAGCGCCGCCCACGGGAAGCGGACATTGGGAAGATAAACGGACTGAACGGTGGCATGTATTGACCCACTTACTTAATAGCCGCCGCCAATGGTATGCACATGGACGGTGCTGTAGGCAGTGGAGTACATTGCCGGCGCCATCACGTGCGTAATGAGACGCGCGGCCGTGTCAGTGAGGAGGTCGCGACGATCGCGCACCGCGATCCACTTGTAGCGCAGGAACTCGTCCGGGAGCGGTTCCATCGCGCGCCACTGCACACGCCCGTCGAACGTCGCGTACTTCTCGAGCGCCTCGGTCACGAGATTAGGCGAGTCGGGCAGTTTGAGGCGCTCCTTGGTCGCGAGCGGGATGGTGATGTCCCCACTGGTCGCGCTATCCTTCATCTTGCCCACCAAGATGACGACGACGCTCCCGACAATCTCGTGCAGTGCCTCAGGCGAAATCTCCTCCTTCTTCGGAGGAGGAGAAGCGATCCACTTGTAGCACACGAACTGACGGGGATGATGCACCGGCACCTCGATCCAGTGCACGGTGCCGCCAAGGCTGGCGTGCTTCTCGAGTGCCTTCGTAATCAGGTCGGACGACTTGGGCAGCTCGAGGCGCTCCATGGTCTCCATCGAGATGGCCAGGAAATCCTCGGTTTTGCCGGCTTCCACCTCGGTCGTCACCTGGACGGACGCACTGCCGACGAGCTCGATCAGCGCAGCGGGCGCGATCACCTTCTCCGTGGCCGTCTTGCTGCTCTCCATATGCACGCGCGTACAAGAATAAGAAAGAGTGAGTGAGCAGGTGATCCGCCGCATCCATATTATTTATTCGTCGTCGTCATTCACTCTTGTTTGTGACAAGATGGACTTTGTTGTGCGTGATGACGATGGAAACGCAGTGTCGCGAACGCGCATGTTCACTGGCCTCCCGTGGCAGAACAAGCTCCCCGGCATGCTGCGCGCACACGATGACGGCACGTCGCTCATGTATCTCCGGCTGAACGGCGAGCCGCTTTTCCAAGTGACCGAGCATGATCCAATCACGGGCCGGCGCGAGCTGAACTTCTCTCCTGGGCCCATCCGCCGACTCGTGGCGCTCGCCCAAGCCCAGGGCCAGATGCTAGCGGCGCCCCAAGAGGAGGCAGCCCCACCGGCCGACGGGGAGAAGGAGAAGAAGAAAAAGAAGAAAAAGAAGCATGAAGACGCCGGCAACAGCACGGCGGAACCCTCTGCCAAGAAACGTCCCCGCGAGGAGGACGCAGCTGGCACTGCCGAGACGGGCGAGCCGCCGGCCAAGCGTCGCCGCGGCGGGCACGGCCCTCTGTCTGAGGAGGCGAAGCGTGATCGCTACGAGAAGATGAAGGCCAAGGGCACACTGCGCACCGGCAAGAAGAAGGCCGACTCGCGTGACGAGGCCTCGGCCTCAGCCGTCGCGCCAGTGCCAGCGGTTGCCGTGACCGTGGCCGATACGCCCGCTGAGAAGCCCATTGCCTGATCAGTCAGTTGATAACAATAATATATGTCATCATGCCCAGCCCCAGAACCGCTGTCCTCGCCACCCGAGCCCGACGCTTGGTTCATCATCGCTGTTGACCCTGCCGACATTGGCATCGTCAGCGTGTTTACCGGCACGCCGACGGCGGCTGCATCCCCTGTTGGCAATAAAGCGTCTCCTTAGTCGTCTGTCCCATGTGGACAGAGTGGGCCGAAGCGTCGGCGGCGGCTGTCCTCGAGGAGCGGCAACATGAGCTCGAAGCCGCCGCCCGGGCCTTTTCCGGCATGCGGCGCGAAATGTACATGTACACGGCCGAGGCAGCGGCCGCGCGCCGGCCCGGTCGCAGACTCCTCGAGCGCTTCCACCGGGCGTGGGCCAAACTGCGCCGGGGTCTCTCCTTGCCGCCCGCACAGGGCGGGTACGGCATCTACCTGTCGCGCCCTCAGGAGCGCCTATGGGAGGCGATTCGGGACGCGACGCTGCTGAAAATGTACGGCGGCAAGATTGCCGATTACCTGGTCGACATCCGCGTCGTGCGGAAAATGTGCCCGACCGCCCAGGAGCTACACACGAACGTGGCCATTGTGCTGGGCCGGCGCTTCGGCAAGACGTTTGTCGAGCAGACCGTCATCATCACGGCCATGGTGACCTTCCCGACGCCCAGCTCGCTGCAAGTGTACAACATGACCTGGCCTCAGGCCAAGACGTACCTGACCGACTCGGAGCGCATGCTGAACCTACTCAAGGACGATCCCGAGTGTGGGTGGAAGAAGGACCGCGACGCCTCGGTTGGCGGCCGCAAGCTCGCGATCAAGCGCAACTCCGACGGTGCCAAGACGAGCCTGAGCGTCTTTGGCAACGCGATGAACAAGGCCAACGCCCAGAACCTGCGTGGCACGGGTGGTGGCGCCGTGCTCGTCATCCTCGACGAGGGTCTCTTCTTCTGTGACGCGGCCTACGAGGTCATCCTGCCGACCATTGCCAACGGCGCCGGCTTTGTCATCACGTCGTCCCAGCCCCCGCTCGGCACCAACGCCGTCGGACTCCTCACGGCCACTATGCCAGACACGGGAACCCCAGTAATGCGCGTGCTCAACTGGACGCCCATGTGTCTCGGCTGCAAGGCGAAGCAGACGCTGCAACAGCGTGAGATTGTCTGTCGACACGAGGGTGCGCGCGATGAGCACCATTTCCGCAGCCGCACCGATGCGCTAACGCTCAAGGCGTTCATGTCGGCGTTTGGCGGCGACGCCCACGCACGTGAGATGCTCAACCTCGCGTCGGGCGACACGAGTCGGCCCTATTTCCGCGAAGCCGCAATTGCCGCCACCTTTGATGCGCGGCACATGGTCGACCGCATTGGCACGCCGATCAACTGGTTCATCGTGTCGGTTGATCCCGGCAGCAAGGGCGGCCCCAGCGACACGGCCGTTGTCACCTTCACCTGCACGCCCACGCTGCCGGGCCGACCGCCGCGCGTCTCGGAACCGGCCGGCAGCGCAAGCACCCGCGACCCGCTGCGGTCCGGGCCCCTCAGCGGCTATCTCCTGGTACGCTTTATCTTGTTCCGTCCGGCGGCACAATGGCCAGTCCAATCGTCCAGAGAGAGCGAGCGCGCAGAATGAACTCGTCCGCGTCTGCTCGGCCGATGCGCGCGAGGCCCTGAAACGTCTCGATCAAATGTCGCAGGTCGGCCATGTACACCATGGCGCGCCCGCGTGGGGGCGGCTCGAGGACGAACTTGTTGCTCATGGCCGCGTTCGCCGTGAAGAAGAGCTCGCGCACCGGATGGGCCTTGTGGATGGCCCCCAGCAGGAGGGTGCGCCGCCAGGCCAGCAGGTCCGGCCGGTCCGACGCGGCAGCGGCTTCAATCGCGGCCATCCACGAGGTGGGCGGAGCCACCGGTCCCGCGCCAGCGCCAGCGGAGGCCCCAAAGAGTCCGGTGATATCGAGGGGGAGTGTGCCGGGCATGAGGAGGTATTCCATGCGGTCGCGATCCGTGCGCACCGCCTCCGCGAGGAGGCCGAGGACGGCGCGCAGCGCCGCATCGCCCCAGTCGTAGAAGATGGCGTCGAAAATGGTCCTCCCCGCCTTGTGTGTCGACTCGCCTCCGCCACCACCATAGTCCGGCTCTTGCTCTTCTTTAATGTCTTCGACTACGACCGGGGGCATGTCGTCGTCACCTGTCGCCATCCATCCAGAGAGTGATCACCCCTCCCATAGTGTCTCGGCGCCGAGGCCATACGGCCCCACGACGAGGTGGACCTGGCCGTGCGCGTGCTGCGCCACATCCGCGAGGTGCGTCGCATGGACGAGGCGTTGGCGTCGGCGCGCGCCCTCGTCGTCATCGAGAACAACTACACGGACTGGATCACGGACCGATTCAGCGCCGCCATGGACGACTACGAACGCAACACGTCGCCCACGGCCAGTGGCATTGGCACGGCCACGGCCATTGCGGTCGGCAGCTCCCTCAACGATGATCGCGTCACGGGCGTCCAGCTGCTGGACCTTGACATTGCCCTGCGCGAGATCGCGAGCGGGTCCGCTTCCCGCTCCCGCAGCGAGGCCGAACTGGCCCGGAAACGCATGCAGCGCGCCATCTTGATGCCCGACGTGGCGCCGGCCGACATGCATGGCGTGCAAAAGCGTGGCGCGCGCACGACGCCCACGATGAAGCCGCTCATGTGCGACCTCTTGCGGCGTCTGCTGCACGACGGACGCATCGTCCTGCACCGCCACATGGTCGCGCTCGTTAGCCCCACGGTGGAGACGCTCGAGGCCTTCCTCGACCGAACGGCCGGTCACGCGGGCGCGGCCGAAATCAGTGCGGTGCTGGCCCGCGCAGGGGTGAGCACGGCGGGCACGACCGAGGAGATGCTGCGGCGCCTGGCAACCGCCCCGCGGGGTAGCGCCGGCGCGGACGTGATGGCGAGCATGGCGCAGGCGCACCGCGATGCCGTGATCGAGATGCTCATGAACCAGTTCCGCGGCTTCCGCGAGCACCACGACCTCGAGGTTCGCCGCGATGGGCGCGTCGACGAGACCATCTACCTGACGGGCAAGCGCCGGCAAGGACCCCACGAGAAGAAAGACGACCTCGTCTCGTCGCCCGCCCTCCTCGTCTATAGCATCCTGTGCGTCGCCGAACTCGCACCCCTGGCACACATACGCCGCAGCCTGCGCATGGAAAGCGGGCGGTCAGCCGATTGATTTTTTCCCCCCTGCCCAGGCCGCGAGACAGACAGCATCGGACGTGAATAAGTAGTACATGATGTCATCAGCAATCTCGGCCGGGCCGAGGACGCGCAAGTTCCTATGGCGCGGGTCGCTCGACAAGGACAGCTGGCGCTATCGCCGCATGATCGAGCGCAGCCAGGAGCGGTACTACATTTACATGCCTCGCCGCGGCACGATCGCGCTGCTCGTGCTCATGTTCCTGGCGCTGGCGCTCGTCATCGTGCCCCCTATTGCGCAGACGCGCGCGGCCGTCTACCGCCTGTCGTGGCTGGCGGTCCTGGAACTCTTGCCCGCGACGATCCTCCTGTGCTCGGTGATCGCACGTGGTGCCGTCGATGAGATTGTCGACGGCACCCATTACTGGCTGACCAAGGACGAGTTCAACACGCCGATTATGATTACGTCGGCCGCCGCCGCGGTAGCCACGGCGGTGGGGCTGGGCCTTGCGTCGGCCGCCTACTACCGCTGCACGCCGAACACGTACGCGTCAGTGCCGTCCCTCGCGGCCTTTGTCGCGGGCGTGGACGCTACTCCGGCGCCGGCCGACTTGCCCGCCCTCCTGGCCGTGTCGCGCCAGGCCCAAGTCGACTACGAGCTCGCCCTCTTCTCGCTTTGTCTCGATGACAGGTTACTGACGTGGACGACGCTTGTGGCCAACTCGGTCCTCATTGTGCTGAACGTGGCCACGATCATTGTCGCGACCGAGATGCGTAAGCGCAGCATCCAGTTCGAGATCGACTTTGCCGAGGTCGGCGAGGGCACGGACGTGATGGACGGGGAGGACGCCGAGGATGATGACAACAACGGCGCCCAGCCCCTGAGCCCCCTCGCAATAAGAGCTCATTGATTCACATTAGGAGGGAGGGGTAAGAACCAAACGCCGGGACGGTCCGCAGCTTGTGCAGTGGCGGCCAGGAATATCTCGCTGGTCGTCTCCGCGATGAGAAGAAAGTCGACGCGCTGCGACGAGCTTAGCCCGGACATGCGCAGCACCTCCTCGCGCGTTGGCTCTGGGTCACCCATTGGGGTGGTCATCATGCCGCGTCCATGCCCGCCGCCGAGCACGTACATGTACACAAAGTAGCGACGCTCGGCCATTTTTGTGGGGAGGGGGAGAGAAAGTGATCATCTGTGTGTTTATTGACTCATCGGCTGCAGGGGCACCATCCAAAACGAGGAGTCCACGTCACCGTCCGCGTCGGCATGGGCGTACGTCTCGGCCGTGGTCTCCGCGACAAAGACAAAGTCGACCTCGGCGCGCTCGTCCTCGCTGAGCGTCGACAGCACGAGCTCGCGCGTGGGCAATAAATGGCAGGGCCCGACCGTGCGGAACCAGCCCGTGATACTGTCTCCATTGCGGCAAATGCAGACATGGGCAAAGTGTCGGTACACTCGCTGCTGACGCCGGACGTCATCCAGACGCTTTGAGCGCCGCTTCATGCTCGCCGTCGGCCGTGCAGCAGCGCCTGACATCACCAGGAAGAAGGAAGAAGAATGATTTATTATTGCAGTGGGAGCATGGGAAACTGCCACGGTCTTGTGCTCACGTCACGGTGAGCGCATGCGTACTCATATGTCTGGGCCGTGATCTCCACGATGGAGACAAAGACGACGGGCTCCTCTCGGGACAGACCAATGGCCACCCAGAGCAAGTCCTGGGATGGCATCGTTGACGGGGGTGCGCCGGTCACGTGGAACATGACCGACCGCGCTGCACTACCGTGAAGGTAGGTGAGTACGTAGTAGCGCCGTGCCGCGCCGACATGCCGGAGGCGTTCGAGCCGCTGTACACGCTGTGCGTAGCGCTTCATGCGCGCCGTCGGCAGCGATGCACCTGACATCTCTACGTGGGAAGAAGAATGAAAATGGTTTATTCATATTTGAGGGGAACAGGCCAAAACGGGGCGTCCATGTCGCGGTGCGCAACAGCATGCTCGTACACGTCAGATGTTGTCTCCATGATGAGGAGGAAGGCAACGTCGTCTGGCGTGCTGCCCGTCTTGGTGGCCTCCACGGCAGTCTCTCGCGAGGGCATGCCGTCCGCTGGCCCGATCGTGGCGAACATGCCACGCGAGAGCCGTCCATCTTTGAACGCGCATACGTAGACAAAGTAGCGCTTGACGGCCGCCGACGACGACGACGGCTGTCGAAGCTCGCGCACGGTCGCGCGCTTAACGACCCGCTTCAAGTTGTCAAGGCGGTGTGCACGCTTTGTGCGACCCTTCATGCGCACCGTGGGTGCCTTCGCTGACATTTCACAAATGAATGAATGAATGATCTATTTCCCATCTTACTGGGCGCTGGCCTTCTTCTGGCGCTCCATCTCCTGCTTGCGCTTGTCGCAGTAGACCATCTTCCAGTAAAGGTACTCGGCGTCGTCGTCGGGGTAGTGCGAGTGGCGCGCGTGCGGCGCGACCTCGGCCATCCAGGCCTTGAAGTCATCGTAGGCGTCCAGCTGGTCCAGGCGCTCCGACGGGTCCGAGCATCCGTGCCGCACGCCGATGCCAAAGTAGCGGAGGGGCTCGGGCCAGACACCCAAGGCGTAGCCCAGATGGTCGAGGCGGCCCAGGTCAAAGTCCGGGCAGTCGCAGACGAGCTTGGTCTTCTTCGGGCCCACGTCCTTGGCCACCTTCTGGAAGAATTCGAGGAGCTCGCGCATCACGGTAGTGGGATCGCGGGCCTCACGGTCCAGCGTGTCCTTGACCTCCTTGAACTTGGCCCAGAACTCGATCATGGTGGCCGGGTCGTCCTTCTCGCCGGGGCACGGGAGGAGGGCCCAGCGCTTCTTGATCGGCGGCTGCTCCTTGAGGAGCGTGTAGTCCCGCGGAGCAAAGAAGAGGCCAATGGCGTTCACCGTGTTGTCCAGGTTGCTGCCCGTCGCCTCAATGTCAATGCAGAGATAGTGCGTCGCCATGAGAATGGAGAGAGTGAGCGAGTGAGTGCGGGAAGGAAGCCCACAGGGCAAGAATCTCGCGCAGTGGGTCCGACAATGGCTTGCCCGTCCACGCGACCCCGACTCGGCCGACCCGGTCGAGGAACTCGGCAATGACGCTGATGTGTACTAATTTTTCCTCATGCGGTCGCCTGTTGGCGCGCGAGTTCCTGGACGCGAGCCATGCTGAGAACGGGCGCTCCCGTGTCCTCGCGGCAGAGGGCAACAAAGGCGTCTGCCCCAGCAGTGGAGTCAGGGACAAAGCGAGCGAGCATGCGCTTGATCATCTCGTCCGTGGGCGGGCCAAACTCGAAGCGACAGTCGACCCGGCCGGAGCGCGTCAGTGCCGCGTCCAGGCGATCCGGGTAGTTGGTGGTCATGATAATGACCGTGTACTCTGGCGCCGGCGCTCCATCGAGGACGTTGAGCAGACCGGAAAGCGTCACGCTCGAGCGCGTGGGCGGTGCACCCGGAGGAGGCGGCGGCGCAGCGGCGCGGTCCACGAACAGGGCGTCCGCGTCCTCGAGTACGATGAGGGCAAGCCCGTCCGGTCGCGCGCGCAACGGGTGAACATTGATGAGATCAGCGAGGACGGCATCACTCAGTTTGGGGTCGCTCAGCGACAGGAGCCGGATGGGGGCACTCAGTGCGTCCGCCACCGCAAACGCACACGACGACTTCCCATTGCCGGGCGGCCCATGAAGTAACCAGGTGCGCCGATATGGGATGCAGAGCTGCTCGTACCGGTCACGCGTCGCTTCCCGCGCAAAGATCTCGAGGTCGCGCCGCATGGCCTCGCAGAGCGCAGGCGACAAGACGAGATGCTCAAATTTCCTGCGGTGGCAGCGGCGAATCTCAACCCAGCGGGTGGACCCCTGTTCAAGCGCCGGCACCATGACGCCTGTCGACGTTGCATGCTCGCGCTTAAACGCCTTCTTCATCTCGTCGAGGAGCCCATGGAAGACGTCAACGGAGGTGCCGCGCGTCCAGACGATGGCCACGAGCCGGGCATTGTCGGCCATGCCAAAGGAGAGCGTCGTGCTCTTGTTTGACTCGTCCGTCACGACAAGCCGGAAGAGCCGCCCTCGGAACATGAAACGAATCGGGTCGCTCGCATCATTGGGCATGAACCCGTAGGCGGCATTCGCTCGGGGGCGGAGACGCACATGCTGCACACGGCGCTTCATCGTCCGCCCCGCTAGCTGATCGTCTTCCTCCATCCAGGCCATGAACCAATCCCAGGCCTGCTGCCCCTTCTCGATCCGCAGCGAGACCGTGCGGCGCTGCTGCCAGACGCCGTAGACATGCTGTGCACCCAACGTGACGGCGTATATCACGCCAGTCGCCAGACTCATGCCGATCGCAGAATACAGCATATCCATCGTTATCCAAGCGAATGACCACCAAAATCGACACGAATTTCGAGCTATGCCCATTTCCCCGCGCAATGTTAAAAAAGACCGGCACCTCGTCGCGATTTTCGAACCATCCGAAAATCGAAATGTTGCGCGCGTTTCATTGGGCCGAGGGGGGGGGGATGGCGACGACGGCGGCCGACGACGGCAGCCGCCGCCGACAGCACCCGCTGACGGCGGCCGTTGACGCCGCGGCGACGCCGAGGCAGCGCCGGTCCATCGCCGGGATGTCGTCGAGGCAACGCCGAGTCGCCGGCATAATGCCGGTAGTACCTCCGGCGCCGTGTCGACAATAGATGCCGACGCTGTGCCGGAGAGTGTGCCGGTGTTTCTCGGGACGATCCGACTTCCTCGACACGGCACCGGCATCACCGGCGACAGCAGGAAGTGGCGACGGCGGCCAACGACAACGGCGGCCGACGACGGCGCCCGCCGCCGTCAGAGGGGGGGGGGTCACCAATAACATGGATACATAACCAAACCCAAACCTCTATACCCTTCAGTGAATCTCGGTTGTTCGCGGCGGTGCCGGTCTTTTTTTTCGAAAATGTTTCGTTGTTCGCCACCCC
>Ga0265326_10000156_pt1 | contig 35969 bp, 43 predicted proteins | sample 41424metaG_FD_192439 | JGI IMG/M metagenome (GOLD analysis project Ga0265326, IMG submission 192439) | Rhizosphere microbial communities from Carex aquatilis grown in University of Washington, Seatle, WA, United States - 4-14-24 metaG | ecosystem: Host-associated > Plants > Roots > Rhizosphere... | reverse complement strand
CATTTTTTTATTTTTTCATTTACATTTTTATTTACCTTTTTTTTTCACCACCTCTAAACTTTTTCTTTTTCTAATTACGAAAAAAGTGAGGAGCTCTCCCCAGTTCTGCACGAGATCTACAAAAAACCTGAAAAAGAAAATGAGTGCTAAACGACAACGAACTCTTGTTGAGGGAGCAGCTCCTCTTTCTGCTCCAAGCCCTTTCCTCACAGGAACGATGCTTGTTCACATTAATGTGAACCAAAATGATAACCAACTCATTTTCTGCAGAGGATCTCACAAGTTTCTTTCTGCTCTGGAAGATCTCATTTGCAAGATTGACGAGAATATAGAACTCGGAGATCTTTTCATTGATGTCGCCGAGCTCTTTTTTCTCAGTGATAAGAAACCAGAATCTGATGAATGGTGGAAATGGACTCATCCTCTTCACCCAGGTTCTGATAACGCACGAGCGCTGCAGGATTCTTTGAAAGACTTTCAAAAACTGCTTGGTCAAGAGCGTTTTATCACAGACATTGTCGAAGAAGACTGGTTCATTGAGAAAAAACAATTTTCTCTCCCTTTCAACGGATGCGTGAGAGGGATTTCCATTGATTATTCCATTTTTTTGAATTATATTTGTTAATAAATATTTTATGTTTTTTCAACCCAACTTTTTTCTTTTTCCCTCTTTTTCTTTTTTTCAATTCGACCAAAAAGCGAGGAGCTGTGTGACCTCAATTCCACAAGAAACCCCCCGCCAAACACTTAAAAAGAGAAAATGGCAGCAACTCCTTCTTTTCCTTCACCAAATGTGAGGCTCTTTAACGTGCTCATTCACAGTTCAGATAATCTCGTAATGGAGACTACTATCATTGCAACTCTGGAAATATTATTTGATGAAGGAGCAGATATCAACGCGTATCTTGCGGCCAATGGAATGACTCCTCTCCATATCGCAGTTTGTCGAGGATACAGAAAGGTTGTTTCTTTTTTGTTGAATTACAAAGAAAAAGTAGATATCGATGCTGTCAACAATTATGGAAAAACCGCTCTCTGTTATGCTTGCGAAAACGACAATCCTCATATTCTGTTCGAATTGTTGAAACACGGAGCAACAAAGAATCTGGATAGAGCCAGAGAAGCTCTTGCGTTTGTTAAAGAGGATAGCTTTGATTTTTTTCAATTTCTCCTCAGTCAAACTTATTCTTAATTTTTCTGGATACTGAGATACTGAATGATCGTATCTAAAATAAAAGATACTGATTTTTTTTTCAAATAAATTTGATATTTTTTCAATCCGTTTTTTTAATCGAATTCTGTTTTTCTTTTTTTAATTCGGTCAAAAAGCGAGGAGCTGACCTCAATTCCACAAGAAATCTACACAAGAAAGAAAGTAGAAAATGGCGTCTCATACGATTGATTTGAGTGATTTCCAATTGACTGCAGCAAAAGCGGCTGAAAAATGCATTTCTTCTCCTCAGCAAATAGATGAAGTCGATTCCACTACACAAAGAATCAAGCGACATCGTGCTGCTGATTTTAACAAAGAATTTACTGAAGGAACGATGTTGATCATTGCCAGTACCCCTCCGCGCCCTACAGAAGTATTTCTTTGCAAGGGGCCTCATGTGTTCTTATCTGCATTGAACAAGCTTGCAATTGCGATTCCTAAATTCGACGAAGACGGAGATGAATATTTCATTGATTTCGATGCGATTTTTGTTCGAAATACAAAAAAACCAAAGGGGGAAGATTGGAAGTCTTGGATATATCCAACAAAGCCAAAGATTATGACCAAAAAGGATTTTCAAGAAGCATTATCCGTATTTCAAACAATTATCGGATGTGAATTGTTTGAAAAAGCTTTTGTGAAAGAATCTTGGTTTTCTTCTCATGAAAAACTTCCTTTTATTGGTTGTAATGAAACAATCAACCGAAATAAGCCAGATTATATCGTAATATTACCTTCATATTATGATTAAAAATAAAAAATATTCTGATACTATGATCACCGTATCGCGTCATGTTAAGATACCGTGCCTCCGTATCGAGGATACTGAGATACTATACTATCGTATCGTGGAAAAATAAAATCATAATGCGTTTTATTCAATCATATGTTTTTCCAAAACACTTTTTAAATATTCACAAACAGTATGTAATGCATTAGAAATACATTCGGTATGTGTAAAGAATATTGCTTTTTCAAAATCAAATGAAACACAATTATTTGCAATATTTCCATTTGAAATGGTAATCTTTTTCAAAACCCACTGAGAAGAAATATTTCTTACATCATATCTTATTTCTACGTTTTTCCACCCAATTGAATTATATTATATATTTTGATAATAAAATTCTTTCTATTGTTATCCGTCAAAAGCTTCATATCTTCCATTTTTTCCAATTCAGAGATAAAAAAGTTAGTTTTTTTTAAAAAAGAAGATTTCCACAAAAAACAAAAAAGAATTTCTCGTGCCTCAAAGATTTTTTCAATTGCCGAAAAAGTCAAGAGCTCACCTCAATTCCACAAGAAAAACAAAAGAAAAGCAAAAGAAAATGGCAGCTTCTTCTGATGTTCAACCAATTGCAAAACCAGTTCCTCATGTTATTCCAAAAACACTTTTCCTTCTCTGCGGATTACCTGGAAGTGGAAAGACAACATTCGCAAAAAAACTCTCAGATACTGTTCTTTTTGACTGGCTTTCTCAGGAAGAGCATTGTGGAAAAAATAGAAAAATATTTAATTCAAAATTTGAAGAAAAGTTACGATTCATGAAAAAACATTTCGTAATTGATCGTTGCAATCATTCAAAAGAGCAACGAAATTACTTTATTCAATGGGCGAAAAGATATAACATTCCAGTTGTTGTAATTGTATTCAATTTCTCTGTGGAAGAATGCGAGATAAATATCGACAAACGAATTAGATCTGGAAAAGTTCATCCCAGCATCAACAATTTGAAAACCGCCAGAGAAGCTCTTGATTGCATTAAGACTCAATTTGAATTTCCTGAATTGTCAGAAGGTATCGGAAGAATTTATCAATGCAATAGTTTCGAAGAAATTGATGAAAGATTTGAAATATTGAAAGCAGTTGCAATGTCATCTTTTTCCAAATAACCAAATAATTAAGAATAAAAATCAAATTCCTTTTTTTACATTTTTAGAATAAGAGCAGGTTTATTGAAAAAAATAGTTTTCATTGAAGAATGGCTTCCTCACAATCTCAATTGATTGAAATGTTAGATGGTATTATCAAAAAATGCGGATTTAATCCTCTTTTAATTGATACAGAAAAAATTGACAAAAAAGATGAATCTTCTCGTTTGATGAAAGCTTCTTCCTTTTTAATTGAATATATTTGTCTCATTCTTAAAAAACTCGAATGGTATGATATTCATTACAAAATAGATATTCCATTCTGTGGAAGAACATTAATATATAGAGTTTCAAAATGTGAATTCTATGGAAAAATGAATTGGAATCCTGAAATTTATTCATCTTCAACACGCTCAAAATATGATCCTGAAATGAATCAAATATATTTCCGATCGTATGAATCCGCTTTATATTATGGTTTAATCACATTATGTAAAGTTCTGATGAAAGATTTTGAATTTGAGGAAATAATGAAATCTAATTTTCCAGAATAAAAAATATTTCAATGATTTAAAATAGGTTTTTGGAGTTTTTGTCGGTCAGGAAAAAGAAAAGTTTAAAAAACAGCTCAAATGGCAGTGACTTCCGCAGAAGAGGATTTTCAGAAGAAACTAGAGTTAGTTGAGAATAATGATATTGATTTTCATGTGTGGTTTGTTAATCGTATCAATTTCCCTTTCGATACTGCAATGCGGTTTGCACATGCGGTTTTAAAGAGTAATTATTTAAATATTCTAGTAATGTATAATAATGTAATTCCATTAGAAGCAGCCACACTGCTAGGTGCTTTTCTAATTCAAAACAAATTGAAATGTTTAGTTTTGGCAAATGCAAGATTGCAAGATGAAGGATCGAACGTTCTTTTTGACGGCCTTTCTCTAAATACCTCTTTAAATGAATTGAGATTAGATGATAATGGAATCGGACCTAATCCAATTAGAAAATTATGTTCTGTACTAATGGTAAATACAGTTATCCATACTATTGACCTTCAGAACAACAGAATGGAAGACGAAGGAGCTTATTCAATTGCTTCTGTTCTTCTACATAACAAAACTCTGACCTATTTAAATATTTCAAATAATAGGATCGGAGACAGAGGGTTTAAAGAAATCGGAGATACGCTTTCTTTGAATGACACGTTGAAAAGCATTTATTTGCAAGGAAACTTAATGGGAGATAATTATATCAACGTAAGTGTAATTATTCCACATATTTTTTTAAATGGAACGTTGCTTGCTTGTATGCTTGGCATGGACGTTAATGACACAAAAAACAAAGCAAATGAAATAGTTTCAAGAAATAGGCATAATCATGAAATATTTCATTCTAAAACCCTTTTTCATTTATTATTTGCAATGTTCAAAAAATACCCTGAATTTAACGAATCTGTTGATTTGTAAAATAAAATAGATTTTTTCTTTTTCCTCTTTTCTTTTTTCTTTTTCTGTTTTCTTTTTTTCCAATTGTGACCAAAAGTGAGGAGCTTGTCTCAGTTGCGCTTGAAATCTCTACGAAAAACAAGAAAAGGAAACAGAAAATGAATAACGATCCTCGATTGATGAGAATGCATATTTTGAATAATATTGAAAGAGATTATAATGTCCAAATTTGGTCCGGAAGGCTTGGGCTTGATCAAATTCATTATTATGTTAGAAAATATCAAGGACCAAGGCAGCCCTGGGGACAGACATATACTTTTCATATATCTAAATCAGATGATTTGGATAAAACATTAAGATTCGAATTAAACAAGTTATATGATTAAATAATTCTATTACCGTATTTCAAGATACTGATACGGTTCATAGTATCTTAGGATACTGATACGATGGTCATAGTATCTAAAATAAAAAAATCATTTCTCTTCTTTTTTCTTTTTTTTCTTTTCAAAAAAGGTGAGTTTTAAAGAAACAAGAACTTTTCACAGAACAACTGATTAAGCATCTGATTTCTTTTATTTCTTCAAACATGGCAGCTGAGACTATTCAAAAGATCCCTCGCGGATATATTGCAATTGATATTGAACGTACTGGCAGAACTCTTGCTGATATTACATTTGCATTTGGATTAGCACATGCTCCTCGTGATGCTAAAAATATTACCGAATTGAAAAAAATGCACGTATGTTTGAATTTAAAAAAGCCGTCTGATATGTCTTGGCAAGAATTTTGGATTGTAAAAGGATTTGAACAGAGATGCTGGAATGAATTCTGGTCAAAGCCGGACATCACCCCTATCCTTGATTTTTTGCAAAATCCTATTGAGGTTATTCTGGTAGATACTCTTGAAGAATTTGCAAGAATGATTAATGATATTCTTCATGAAGCAGAAGAATGCTACGAACGGTCCATGCCTGTTATTGATTGTCCCCTTTTCGATCCTGTGCATGTGGGTGAAATTTTGACAAAATACGGATATATGCCTATTCAATATACTCGTTCTAATAGATACCGCTCCAGCTGGGAAATTGACAGTTTTATCGCTGGTATCGGCTGTTTCTATCCCGAAGATTGGGAACCTCGCCGAAATCTTGAAGAAAAGAAAATGAAACGGTTTTTATTGGCAGAGAAAAATCACAACCACCATCCTGAAAACGACGCCGAATCAATTCTTTTAACCGCTCTCGCTGCCGTATCATACGCCAAATATTTGAAAGAAAAAAGGGATCTGAAGAAGAAAGAAAAAGATAATGATTCTCCGAAACGACAGCGTTCTGAATAATTTTTTTATTTACTTTTTTTTATATCAAATAATTGTTTTTATTAAAATAAAACATTCCGATATCATTTATAACTTAATTATTTTATTTAAGGGTTTTCAAATTTTATGTCTTTTCCGAGCAGCTTTTTCTTTTTCCGAGCGATTTAGTCGATTTAGATTCTCAAAACTTGCAACATCTCTCGCGAATTTTCTCTCTGTTTTCTAGGTTCACGTGAGACGCCTAGAAGGTCAGATCGAACGTAGAAAAGGTTAAAAAACAATTTCAACTCCAAAATGAGTCGCCAACCAAATTACAAGACCAAGGCGCCCTCCATGCCTGTGCCCATCATTGAAAAGAAAAAGAAAAAGGAAGACAACAAGAAAGACGGAGGAAAGAGAAAGACAAAGAAGCAACGAACAACCAAAGACCCCGACCCTATCATTAGTTTGGTCGACAGTCCGAAAACGCCAGAAATACCTTCTCTGAACGAACTTCCAATTCCCAATGGAATCGACATGAGCGTCGTTCATCCTGGTGATTTCACTCCCATTCGAGAAGACGGTGCCGATAATATTTTGCTTTCTCCTCCCATTGATCCAGATCCAGACGAGGACATCCCGAATTCTGAAAATACTGAAGAATCCCTGCCAAAGAAGAGAGGCAGAGGACGTCCTCCAAAGAGCAAAAACAAAACAACTGTCGACGTAGTTTTTGAAAAGAGGAAACAAATGGGACGTCCTCCGATGATCGACATCAAAAAGGTTATGCAGCCTGAAGATTACGAAACATTTCTCCGCATTCTTCAAAAACATCCTGAAGTTTCCAGTGCGGTCTGGTTCAAATTGAAGCTCCCTTTTTCTTTCTGTCCTGATCGCACTACAAAGGAAACTTCGACCTCTTCAGGATTGTCGAAGAAACGTGCAAAAACATCTTCTTCCTCTTCTCAAGACCCTTCTCAAAAGAAAACAATTTACCAGCTCACTTCTGAAGCGTATGCGGCGCTTTACAAAACGAAGACGAGTGCCACAAACACCTCTTATTTTCCTCAATTCATCAGCGCTCTGGTGATTCATCGATCTCGGTTCATACGAACTGCTTATTCCGATTCTCTCTTTCAGCTTCTTCCTGAAGTTGCAGAATCTTTCAAGATCACCGTTCCAGATTGGTTCAACAACGTCTACGTTCGTCAAGACATTTCACCTTTTGTCCCTCAGCGTGCGTTGCATACTGAAGGATATGACGATCAAGAAAACCCTGTTTATCGTCTTGTTTACAAGGGAAATCTCGTCATTCAACTTCCTCATCCAGCGACTCAACAACAATGCGACCAGTTTGGAGTTTTTCCTGCAATTCCTTATTTCAAGAGCATCGATCCGAGCTGTGCTGATCCAGAAAAGATTTTGAAAACCTTCAGCGTCGATTCTGAAGAAGTAACGCCTTTGCAGCAATTTTACAACAGTTTCACAACTGAAATGCAAAGGTTCTCTCTCCTTCCTCCAAACTACACCTACGGAGCAATGACGCTTTTCCACATATCGCCAGAAGCAAAGGCGATGTTCCAGCACATGAACCTGAATTCTCCGTGTTTGTTGATGCTCTTGAAACACAATCTGAAACAGAAAAATCCCAAAGAAAGGAAGGAAAGGGAAATAATTGGTTGCAAAAAGACTCCGATCGATCTGACTGTGACCGAACAAGACAGAAAGAAAAAGACAACAAAATTGTCAGAAGCGAACAAATTTGTTTTTCATCCTCGCATTCCCTATATTTTCGTTCCTGCGAATGATGGATCAACTATCTCCGGTCTTCTCGCCACGAACGAAAATGTCGCTGTTTCCTACATCCTCATCGCTATCACAATCGTCAAAATGCATGATTAACCATCTTTTATTCACTTTCTTCAAATAAATGCTTTTCCAATGCAATTTTAAATTCCGCTTCGATATTGAATAGTTTAGAGTATTTTATGAATACGAATCTGTCTCTGAGGAAATAGATGACGCGGTGTGCTAGATCTTGCTTTTCTTCATATGTTGCGCCAGGAAAGAAATAAAACCAGATGTATGATTTTTTGGAATAAAATTGAAATATATGTTCAAATTCTAGGATATAATAATACAAATTTACATTACAGGTAAATAAAAGTTGGGTATGATCGTGAATTTTTAATGCAAAACAAAATAATCCTGGATATTCTCTTGTTACTTGGTGAATGCTTGCTAGAGGTTTTTGGTCAAGTTTGCTTCTTTTAGAAATGTAATCACATGTGGGAAGATTACCAAACGAATAATAGCTCGTTTTAATGTCTTTTCCGTAAATAGAAAAAGATTTCTTCAAGCTCTTTTGAAATGTTTTTTTATCGAAAGCTTCTGCGGTTTTTATGTGATACAATATTTCTACGATCGATTCAGGAGCTAATTTATTTATTCTTTCAAACATGTCTGTTTTCAACATATCAAGCTCCCATTCTGTCCGATTGTTGGCAGTCATTTTAATGAAAAAATCTTTTTCTATTACCAAGAAAAAAAAGAAACAATTTCTCATTTATTTTAATTAAGAATTATTTACGAAATAATGCAGATTGTTTGTAAAATTCAACACAATTAATGCAACTGAGATTGTAAGCACTTTGATGAGTGTGGTAAGGACATGGAAGAAAAGGCTTTTCTGGATGAACATTTGGAAAAACATGTTCTGGAGGTACACCATTGCTTAATTGAGTGGAATAATCTGAGGATTTTGATAATGAAGGAAGGTTAGTATCCGGATTTCCTTTTTTTTCAACTGGAGACGAAACAGGATAATGAAGAGCAGGAACAGCAGAATGATGCCTTTTTGCTGCTGGAGTATATAGAAGAGAGTTATTTTCTTCCATATATTTTTTCATCGATTCAGGCAATGGTGCCGTTTCGACATCTTCATCGTTAATTGTGTTTGTTGTCGATCTTGTCACTGGGCGCGTTCGTTTTGCCATATTTGGAATCGAAGAAGGCAATTGAGGCCTTTGTCTTTCAGGAAGATAAGAAGAGGAATTTGAAGATGGTAGATTGTAAGCTGCTTCAATCGTTGGGGAAATAGAAGCAAGCGATTTCTGAGAGGCTGGAATTGCGTTAACAAATGCATTATTTTGAGGTGGGAGACAGATTTTTGAAGTTACCAAATGAAACGATTTTTGATAATCAATTGGATCGTTCGGATTTTCTGATTGTGAAGCGTTTTTTGAAGAGTCGTCCGTCAAATGATGAGGAATTGTTTGGAAAAAATGTCGAGAAATGATTTTGCAAAGCTGATGCAACCGATAAATGGTAACATATTTTGAGCATTTTTTGCACATTAAGTTTTTGTTTTTGTGTCGATGATCACAAATTTCATATTTTAGGCAGCAATTCATGCATCGATTGAAAATGTCGTTGCATTTGCAAATTTTGTGAACAGAACATTTTTCACATTTTGCAACATATGTTGCTTTTAAATGTTTGTGAATAGTGCAATATTTGTCTGGTTGAGGACAGCACATTTCCCGATAGCCACCATGATTTGTTTCCATACACATTAAATCTTCAATGCAGATATGGCAATCTTTGAAGAGCTTCTTGGGCGTGCAACTGCAATAGATAATCTTCAATATTTTTCTTTCTTTCTTTGAAAATTGGTCTTTCGCTGTCATAACGATTTTGTCAATTTTTCTTGGTCTTCTTCTCTTCTTTTCATGAGTCAAATCCGGTATGTCAATTGGTTGAGTCATATCTTCAATAAAATCGTCATCGTCGGTTTGACTCTGATTTCCATCGTCAGAAAGAGACGTATTTGATGGAGAAATATTTGGTAATTCTTCAATAGTTGAAACATTACCATCGGTTGAAGGAATTAAAGCAGGAGGATTGTTTTGAATTGGAACGGGAGTTGCTTCATTAGAAACAAATCCAGAGATCATAAAAGAGCATAATTTGTCAATTTGTGATGCAGGACACCCAATTTTTCGCGCTCCTTGAATTGTTTCATTGATATATGGGCAAAGAATACATCTTGCATTTCCATGCAAAACGCATCTTGCAAAAGGAGTTGAAATATCGCATTCTGATTTGGGAACGCCGTGACACAAACATTTTTCATTGCAGGGAACGCAATTTTTTTTCAAAATTTGGTGAGAACAGAAAGCCGAGGGATTGTGAACAACACACTCTTCCTTGGTCTTTCCACACGGACATTTGAGGTTATTTTGATTGCAAATATGGCAAGTAAAGCGAAGAGCGTTGTGTTCTTCGCAAAACAAACTTTGTCCCACACTTTCCATTTTTGGTTATTTTTCTCTTTTTCGGTGTTCTTGGCGCTGGTAGGTGAAAACTGCTGTGGAACTAGAACCTAGCTCTGCTCGAAACCGAAAAAAAGGAAAAAAGAAGTTCAGAAAAAAACGGAAAAGAAAAAAAAGAAAAAAGGAAAAATTTAAAAAAGTTGGTGATTTTATTTTATTTGAAAAAAAAGATACGATCGCATTCATTGTATCTTGGACTGAAAGCATCGTATCACTGATAAAATGAGTTGTGAAAATCCTGGATGTGAATGTCTGAACAAGACGGGAAAAAAATTAAAACTTTCAGAGGCAATAGATAATGCAAGCGGAAAAACGATCAAAATTTGTTCTAAAACTTTGGTTGACAAAACAAAAATATTCGGCAAATGTTGTATATGTAAGAAACACATGTTCCGGAAGTGTCTTCACATACAGAAAAACAAAAGAACTCTCTATTTATGCGTAAATTGCGCTGATCAAGAAAAGGGGGGAATGTCTTTTAAAGAATACTTTGAACGAACGATAGAAAATGATAATTGTTTATTATACAAGATGTTCCCCAAATTTTTATTTCATTTAAATAAAAAAACAACCGTACCCTCGGAATTTTGCCCAAAGTGTGAAAAAAAACATCCAAAGAACGTATTGAAAGAATTAAAACCATTTGTAATTTTTTCAAAAGCGCGCGATTTCAAAATCTCAGAAACGCAGCTAATCATGCGATATATTTCAAAAATGATCGAAGAAACGAAAGATAACACAGTTTTGACCTCTTTTATCATGGGTTTCTTAACTGCAAAGAAAAAATGCATTAAGGGAAAAAATACCATTACCTCCAAAAAACGAACTGAACGAATTAAGAAAACAACCATTACCCCAAAGAAAAAAAGTATTTCAAAAGAAGAATGCGATACCATGATCCATTATTTTATTCCAATTGCAAAAAAATCTCAAATAGAGAAGATACGGCCAAAGCGAGTGAAATGCACTCCGTCTGAGATAGAAAAAACGATGAAAGAAAAAGATGTCATTGCGTTTGCAAATTTCTTAAAAACAGGTAATGTAAAATTAAATCCACCAGCTAAAACGGGTCGAAAAAAGGTAAATTAAAACGACAATAAATATCATTAATCCGAGAAAAATCTTTAAAAGAATGCCGCATCCTTCGCTCATAGCACATGAAAACCTCATTTTTAATGAAAACTCACAATACTTTCTGGTAGGTTTGGATAGGATATTCACAAATTTCGCACATGAAAAGGATAATTCTTTTTCTAGAAAGATATACCTCGATAGGAATAAAACATTCTGAACACATAAATACGTGCTCACATGGAAAAACTTGAATATCCGCGACTTTTTTTTCGCAATTAGTGCAGATTTGCAACGCATCATCCATTGAAGAATTACATAGTTGCATGCCATGGTGTTTTTTCGGTTGTGTTGTAGGTAATTCAGACAATCTTTCAGGCCTTTTTTGAACAAATTCTAATTGCATTAATTTCTTTTCGTGATCAGAAAACTGTTCGGATAATTTTGGATTAATGCATTTTTTTGAACAATCTGTAACAATATCTGTAGGACAACTACAAGAAGTGTTAAAATTTCTAAATACAAATGGATTTCCGTATGTGTAATCAATCATTCTTCTTATTCCCATGCATTTTAAACAAAAATCAGTTGTTTTGATATTTGCCTTTTCGTTGAATAACAAACTATATAGTTTTTTATCGAAAAATAGATTTTCATTTAAATAGTTTGCAAATGACAACAAATTGATACTGGATTTTTCATCCAAATTCAATACTTTTAAAGTAAAAAAGTTTCTGCCGAGTATTTTTTTCATTTCATCCAAATAAAATAATGACAGATCCAGATGTGAATCATTATCTAGAAATAAGCTAATGTCAAAACTTTCTCCTGGAAAGATAACAGGTGTTTTGTCAGGTTTCAAAGGATGAGTTATAACGAAATTAACGTTTGATCTGTAAATACATGCAATTGTAAACATTTTCAACCGAGGAAATTGGCCTCCCCATTTTACTTCTGCACGAATATTGAGAAAAGTAATTTTTGAGATTTTTAGAACGTATTTCTGAATACTAGATAAATGGGATTGGTATATCGAATTATCTGTTAATTCGTCAAAAGAAAAAGATTCTACGATCGAGCTTTCTTTTGGAGTCACAATAGATAATTCAAAAGAATATCCGCTTGGTTTGCTAATGAAAATACATTCAGTCGCAAAATCAATTACCAATCTGTCATTTTGTTCGTTAGGAGAAATCTTGCAAATTCGCATATAATAGCTGTCTTTAAGAGAATCCATTTTTTTAAAGAAAATGGCCTTTCCTACAATCGAGGTGCAACAGATGGTGTTCAAACTCTTCCGAGAAATATTTCCCAAACACAAAATTACACATTACCCTTTTCTAATGTCGGCAAAAAATTATTGGTTTTTCTATTTATGCGATTGGTATCCTAACCAAACTAATGTAGAAGAAGAAGAAATTGCATTCTTTTTCGAGGATATCGTTTTGTTCATATCTTTGATCTACATTCATGATGTTTTTTTTATTTACCAACCCATTTTCAGAATGTGCAATAGATGCGGTAAATGCCAAAATCAAAACTGTTTCGCCATCACTTTTTACATTTGCATTACAGATCATTGAATTGTTTACTTTTTTCTGTCTATTGCATATGATAATCTAATTTCTAATAAAGGATCAACTTTTAAATTAATGTCGATTATTTTTTGCAAAAGTTGTCCAGTTTCAGGATGCAATTGTGACAGAATCGCTTTTGGTTTTCTCCCGCGCGTTTCTCGCCAACCGATCGCTTTTGATTTTTGTAAATCTTTCAAAGGAATCAATGGTTCTTCTCCTCTTTTTGGCCGACCTCTTTTCCTATTTCCAATACTTCTTAACGCTTCTATTTCATTTATCGTCAATTCAGCCGATAATCCACTGTAAGTATAATCTTTTTTTTTCAATCTTGCAGGCGCTCCGTCCGATTTTCTTAATCTTTTTGATAAATTCATATCATATTCTTCAGAAATAACAAGTTTCCTTCTTTCCATATCTCTTTCTTTTTCTTTTTCTCTTCTCTTTTCATCTTCCAACATTTGTTGTTCCTTGTATTTTTTATAGAATTCTATTTCATGATCAGGCAACCCAAAATCTTTTACATCCAGTATCTCGTCCGTATCCGACACATCTGAATTTGTAACATTTGACAATTCAATACCACTGCTGAAACTGCTATAAAATTCATTCTTACTTTGAATTTCTTCCGAATCGCTCATTTTTCACAAAAACACGTTTTTAAAGAGCTCTTGACCGATTCTCGACTCAAGCTGGTCGAAAAAACTGAAAAAAAGAAAAAAGTGTTTTTTAAAAACAAGAAAAACCTGCTTTTTTATTTTATTTTATATAAAAGATGAAGGTTTGTTTTTGCGACGAATTTGATTGTTGCATGCTGAACCGTTTCACTCTAGATACGATCCCTCAACTCCAAAAAAAGAAAAAAACAAAAGTTATTCAATTATCCAAAGAAGATATCGAATTAAAGAAAATTAATGTTCGGAAACCAATATTTACTATTGTGTTCTAATCTTTTTGGGCGTTTCTGCAATGACTGAATCGAGGAGGTTTGCCAGCTCTCCTCGTGGCCCACGTTTGCGAGATTTCTTTTCTGGCTTTTCTGAAGAGTTTTCGAAAATTGTAATTCCGAAATAATTGATCCACCAAAACGCCGTATACGCATGATCAAAAATATGTCCTGTGACAGAATCGTTAAAACAACATTCTAGATCCCATATTTCTTGAAAACAGACATTTGCGTAATATTTTGTCGGTTCCATAGAATTTGTGTAGCGAAACTGATCGTCGGGTGTTTTTTCAAAATAAATCTTCTGGGTCGCATCAGTTCGTGCGTATTTGGCGATCTTTTCTTGTCTGAAACCAATTTCTTCCAGAGTATAGAATGGTTTGATATAGACGCCAAAAGTGTCTTTGAACCAATGCCACGGTTTCTTTTGTTTGAGAATTGGTCTTTTGTAGTTGCTCATCATGCTTTTTTGTGTTTTTGTGCATTCAAAAAAGAAATTTCCCTCATCATTGATGCAATCGAAATGATAGGTCCCTCCTTTGCACGTTAAAGAGAATAGATATTCTCCAGTTTTTTCGTTTTTTTCACATTTCAGGTGATAAATGTAAAAAGTGGGAAGACGAGGCATTTCGGAGAAAATTGGGAGAAAAGAGGGTCGAGGAGTTGCTGTTTTCGAGAAAAGAAACGCTCTGCTCCCCGAAAAAAAGAAAAAAAGAATTTTTGAAAAACATAAAAAATGATTATTTTATTTTTCTATTATAACATTTTTTTTGAATTAAAAAATAAATATATTCATTCAACCATCTAAAAGCATCTTTGTAACAATAACTGAAATTGGTTTTGTTTTAAAAACAAAAAAATTATCGCTTCGTATGAGTCCTCTTTCGAACTCGAATTCTAACAGATTACTTTCATCTCTTTCTTCGATAGATCCATCAGGAAGCACTTTACGAATATATATCTTCTCTTCTTGCGATGCTTTTTCAAGTAAAAACCAATCTGTAGTATTATCATTTCCGTTGAAACAAAAATAGAGATTTCTTGGATTGAAAGATTCGATTCCTGGTAAATAAATAAAAACATCGATAGGAATAATTGTATCGAAGGTAGGATCGTCAAGATTGTCGTAATCAGAATCCCAGTCTTCGTCTCTAAATTTTTGGAGATATTCTTTGTTAAAAAAGGTTTTCACGTTTGAAAAGTCTAAATATGGGTACGTGGCATTATAAAAATAACCTTCTTCGCCTAATTCTACTTCTTTTGGATTAACAGGACTATCATACCATATTGAATCCATATGTTTTCCACAAGCTCTTAATTTAACAAATATTTTCTTTTGAAATTCAATTACATCAAAACGTTTGATCCAACGACGATCTAATCTCTTTTCACTTACAATCCATTTGTTACCTAATTGTAATTTTGAAACTTTTTCCAAGATGAGATGTTTTTCGAAATTATCCTTTTCTTCTTTAACTAATTCAATCAACTTTTCATATTCATCTGTGGTTTTAAAATGTTGTGTAATCTCACGGATATTATGTAACCATTTCTTTCCTTCATTTTTAGCTGCCATTTTGCCTGTTTTTGAAATATGTTTTTTTCTTTGAAAATGTCTTTTCTTTTTTCTCAAATATATTTCAGATTTTAATCTTCTACTCTAATTAATCTGCATTTCTGTCGCTTTTGAGGAAAAGTATCTTTTTGAAGCAGATAACGTTTCTTGTGAGATCTAGGAATTTGTCTATCAATAATATTAGAAAAAATAAAAAACCACGCCGGAGGATCGTTCAGCCCCCATTTCTTTGGAAAACAGTTGTGATTTAAATACCAATACATGTAACAATGATGGATATTAGGAAATATTTTAAAATTAAAAGGAATATGGTCATGTGGAAAAGGTGTTAAATTGAAATTAAAATTCATTCTAAATTGGATTTCACTCGCTTTTTTCATTAAATTTCGAGTTAAATCGATCGCATATGATATATCATTATTCTTTAACCGAACCAGATATTGGTCGAATAATTCAATGCAATACAAAATTACCCAATGATAGTTGCCAAATGTTTTTCTATTCCATTCTACAATTGGGTGGGTTGCATCTCTAATTGGCCCCAATCCGATAGCATCTGAATATTTCTTTCCTTCAACACCCATTATTATTCTGAAATTTGTCGATAGCATTTGAATTGAAAAATGTATCATTGTCAGAATATGGTAATCACACGTCCAAACAGCATTTTTCTTTGGACAATCTGAGAGAAAGAAAAAGTTCATTTCTTTAAAAGATTCTTTTCAAAAATGGCTTCTTTTTCTTCTCCGGATTTTTTGGTGGATGCGACCAAAAACTTTCAATCAGAAAAAGATTTTGACATATTGATTCAAAAAATTAAGATATTACAAAAAAAGTTTGAAGAAGGTAAGATAAAAGAAAAGATATCGAATCTTAAAATCGGAGATAAATTGTTTCTGACGTTGGATGAAATAAATATAGATGATTTAAATCATATCGGAAAAGAAGAAATAAATATTTACATTGATCTTCATGCGTATGGAAGATATATCGATGAAGTTATTTATCAAGGAATATATGATCCAGAAGATGGAGACAATTTCGAGAATTATTGGAAGGTAGACGATCCTTTTTATGTAAAAGCTTACAATTATTTAGATTTTAGTCATTTAGAAAAATCTTTTTCTAACGAATATTTCAAAACAACACCAAACGCAGATTGGAAAAATAATGAATACTATAAAGATCCTGGAAATGATGCAGTCTATCCAATAACAGTATATGCATATTTCCATTTAATTCAAAAAAGTGAAGAAAATAAATATATTTACGGAATTAATCTTGATGCTGTTTTAAAAAAGCCCAAATGGTTTCAAATTAAAACAACAATTGAAGTTGATGATGGTAAACCTCTACGAGGGTATCATTTTTGTAAAGTGAAAAAAGATGGAACTGTGGAAGAAGAAAATGATGACAATATCTCGTTTTTCGAGGGATGGAAATATAAAATAGATTATGATGGATATTTAATTCTTAAAATAAGTGAAAATAATCCGTACGAACGATCTAAACGTCCGGAAAACAAAGAACCTAATGCGAAAATTGCAAGAACAGAATAGTTTTAAAAATTACAAAATAAAGTTTACAATAAATTACAAATTTATTTTTTGTTTGAAAGAATTGAGAAAAAGAGAGTTTTATAAAAATGGCGCTTTCGATGCCTGATCCAGAAGTTTTAGAATGGGCGCAAAAAAACAAAGAAATGATTCAGAAATTCGTAGGATGCTGGGATAGAATATATAACGAGGAAACATTAGAAGGAAAAGAAAAGAGTTCTGAGATAGTGGATAGTCAAATGGTTCAATATGTTAAAATAGAACCGTCTAAAGGATTTGAATTAGGCGGTTTTATTCCTTTCAGATTCAACCAGAATATCGATTTCTTTCAAATAGGATACCATTTAAAGACTGATATAGAACGCATATTTGATCCGTTATATCGGTTGTATATTGAATGTTTTTCTTTAAAATATGTAGACGGTGAAAAAAAAGAGGTAATGATTGTTTTTCAGAAAGAAGAAGATGTCAGAGAATTTCTCACTAAATTAAAGAATTTCCAGAATATATATTTCAAATTTTCTTTTTCTGCAGCAAATATGGAAAAGATATATCCAATTATTGTTGAATTCAACAATTGCCAATTTTCTTCATTACCTGATGATTTTTTCGACAAACAAATTGAATATATTCAAAATTACAAAGATGATCCAAGAAGAAGCCAAATTATGACTAAAGAAACTCGACCATCACTTCCTCGCCCGATTAAATGGATTCCTGAAACATGCTCTTTTTGTAAAAGAAATACAAAAATCGATTGTATGTACATTCTTTCATGCCTTCATGCGATCTGTAAAATCTGCATGAAAACGGTGTTTAAGAAGACAGCGTCGGCTGTTTTGAAATGTGGAGATAGAAAGTATCAGATATGTGAAACAAAATGCCCTGAATGCAATACATGGGTACGGTTTAATATGGATATTGCATGATTAAAATAAAAAGATACTGAAAACCCGCATTGTATATAAATATATAAATACAATCATATATTTTTCTAAATAAAATAAAAATTCAAAAAATGTTTGAAATTATTCCTTTTTGTTTGGTGAGTAAAATCGAGGATTTTAAAAAGACAATCTTTTCTATTCGCAACCTAATGGCACCTAAAATAGGAAAAGTTGTAGCTTTCGTTTTGTTCACTGCTTTCCTAATTGCATGTGGATTGGCAGGAGATCGCGGAACATTGAATGATAGATTCAGACCATAATGCGTTATCTTCTTTTAGATATTCTTTTCATATTTTTTTTGATTTTTGTCTTCGTTTTTGTTTTTTCAAAAGTATATTGGTATTATAATTGTGAAATATATATTCAAAACTAAAAACTATTTCTTTCAATTCGAAAACACATTTTTCATTAAAATAGGAAATGGCCAGTATTCAGTCAGAAAAAAAAAGAGGAGCATTCATATTGTTTGAGGGAGTAGATCGTTCAGGTAAAACGAGCCAATCTAAGAATTTATTTAATAATTTCATAAACCAAAACATTCCGTGCGAATGGATGTGTTTTCCTGATAGAAAATCTCCTTTAACAGGTATCGCAATCGATTCTTATTTAAAGAAAATGATCGATTTATCTCCGGAAACAGCGCATTTATTGTTTGCTCTAAATAGAAGAGAAAAAGCAGAACAAATTGTGGAATCATTAAACAAAGGAATTACTATTATAATGGATCGTTATTTCTACTCGGGAATTGTTTACACTCTCTCTAGAAAAGAATTTGAAAACAATACGTGGGTAGATTTGCTTGATCAGTCGCTTCCTCTTCCTGACGTTTTATTTTTCATGAAAATGCAAAAAGGCGATCTGGAAAAACGTTTACAAACCACTGAAAATCCTGAATATTTTGAGAAAATAGAAATATTGTGGGAAATACAAAAAAAGTTTGATAAATTATTCGATGAAAATGAAACAACGTATGTAGAAAAAATTGATGTAACCAAATCATTTGAAGAAAATGCAACATATATCGGAGAAAAATGCATTTCATTGCTGAATGAGATAAAAGATAAACCAATTACGTATTATTGAAAAATTACGTTTTTTAAGAGAAAAAAAGTCAGTTTGAATTATTGTCGATTTTTTTAAAAAATCTTTATTTGTCTGGATAGAAAAGATGCATTTCAATTTCGCGATTTTCGTTTTAATCATTTGTTTTTCATTATCCATTACTGCAGAAAAAGTGACTATATGTGATGGAACTCCAGAAACATGCTTTTTCTCATTTTCAGAAAGAGTTATTAAATTGGACATGATGGATTACAAAAGATTCATTGTATTTCAATTTTTTGAGACACGTGTTTCTTTAAAATCTCCTATATTAACAAGGCTTTCCATAACTTGGTCGTGCGTACCAGAAAGTAATGAAGATTTATCAGAATTACAAGCGAGTATCTCAGAATTTCGGTTATTCAACAATTATTGCAAACAAACAATCGATGGATTTTCCTGTAAGAATGAAAACTACGATTTATTCTGCGAATTTGAAAATGGATGCGATTTATTCTATTATGAGGGATGTTATTGCGCATATATTGATGATATAGATCTTTCTAATATTTTAATTGAGATAATATTTGACGAAAAAGAAAATATATCTGGAACAGATTTAGTTTTGATAGATTAGATTTTTTCAGAATAAACAAAAAGGCTGTTTTTATTGAAAAATCATGACTAACGAAAAAAAACCATATTATCCTTGCAGATTCTTTATTCGAGATGAACATTTATTAGGAGAAGATCAATATTTCGGAGTAGATCCTATTTTATTTAATCTTTCTGATACAATAAAATCTTCTCGATCAGAACTTTTACAATTTTATTTAAACCAAAAAAGATCAGATGAAATATGCATGATCGAGCGTTTCCAATCGGATTCCGCTCGTATCCGCGATTTCCATTTTGATTTTAAAAATACATTACTGATGTTTTACGATATGCAGAAAAACGAAGAAGAAATTGAGTTTTGGAAAAATCAGAACCGTACTGACGGAGATGAATTTATTAAATCATTACATGGTTTGAAAAAATAGTATAAAGTGATTTTAAATATAGATTTTTTTTCCCTTTTTTCTTTTTTTTCTTTAATAGTAGTTTTTATTGAAAATACTTTTTACCGAAATTAGAAAGGTTCTTGTCTCTCAAAAAATGGAATACATTCCTGAAGGAAAAGAACATTGTCGTTTCAACCAATATCTGGAAGAATCTCCTTTACCTGTGAAACAATGGTACTTTTCCGCCCACAGTCAAATGCAAATGATATTGATCGGATCAAGCATATTTTCTGGAATTTCTTATTTATTGATGAAATTTATTTCATCAGATAATGTTGGAGAATTTGTAACTTTATCTTTTTCTATGACGTTTTTTTTCTGTTCAGCATTAATGTCGGTTGTTTTTATTGCATCTTCTAATGCTTTGAATCACAGATTCGATATAACATCCGAATTTCTTTCAAAAAGGTTTAATAAGCTCTCTCTGTTGAATTACTTTTGTTTTATTACTGGATGCGGTTTTTTCTTTTCTTCTTTTTTAATTTCATTATTTGATAATGTTTTTGAGCAATCAATATCTGCGGTAGCTACTGTTTGCATGTCTATATGCGCTGCAATCTTTTTTTGTTTTGGTATAATTATTAATGTTCTCACTGGTTGTTTTCAAAGCCAAGAAAACCCTTTTGGTAGGTTCCTCAGGAAGGAATAAATTATTTTTTTTTCTCGTATCATTATTCCGTGATACTGTACATCGTATCGAGGATACTATGATACTATAACCATCGTATCCTGATTCTATGATACTGTACACAGTATCACAAAAAAAAGTTTTTTTTATATATTTAATTTTATTTTATTTTAGGTTTTTAGATTTTATTGCTTTTCAAACCAACTTTTTGAAACTTTTTCAATTTCCTTTTTTTCAATTCTTGGTTTGTGGAAGGAGCTCCTCAAATCCACAGAACGCCGACAAAATCCCACCAATCTTCTGTTTTTTAATTCAATTTTCTTCTTCTTTCAATGGCTTCTATTTCTAGTTTTAGTCATGCTAATCTCAATTTGGGAGTCGAGCATGTTCAACCCCACAAATGGGATGAAGGAAGAAATGGATGGGGACGACTTCTCACTCCCGATAATTTGAACAGTCTCAATTTGAATCCTTGGATTTTCAAAAATCATGGAAACGCTTTGCCTCGTTCTAATCCTCCCAAGCGTTTCTCTGATATTATTTACAGAGCTCAAATGACAGAGCCTCGAGCATTGGTTCTCTTTCACATTTGCAGGGCTTTGGTTGAAATTTCTCGAGTTGATGTCGCAAGAGAGATTGAAAACGATGCAATTTATAACCCACAACAAACGTTCAATTCTGGAGCTGGTTACAATTCTCAATTGTCATTAATTGCCAGCCCCCCCAGCCAGGAACCACTCAAATTCAAAGACGTTCCTCCGAGCATTTTGATTGACTGGCAAAGAATGTTTCAACCGACGCCAGATATTCTTTTCAGTACTTTTGGAAAGTTCGGACTCCGCACGGGCATTTCAATCTCCACTCTTTCTGTTCTGAAGGAAGTGTTTATTATGGGAAAGCCGAACGTTTCTCTTGAAGAAGTGGCACAAGCCATTTACAACTCTTCTCCTGCAACAAAGCCTCTTTACGACGCAATGTTGTTCTATAATAAGAGTTTGTACGCACCTGCTGCAATTCTTCAAGACGATGCTCCACAAAGCGCTGCGCCCACTCAAACTGTTTTTTTCGTTGATCAACGAAAGAACCTTCCTGATGATGGTCCTTCTTCTCCTGCGTCATCAAGCAGTGCTCCGCGGTCTTTCAAGGACGGAAAAAAGATTGATGGAGAAAGTTTGATGAAGGACATTCCTCAGCGCCTCTTCATCGAAGTGTGGAACAAATATTTCACAAACGCAGAGGTTGAAAAGATCGATTCTTCTCTCAAAGAGAGTGATGTCGAACGCATTATTATTCCAAAGAAATTCTCCGAGGTCTGGAAGAATATGGTGGAAGCAGAAAAGATCCGAGCTCCCGGTGCGCACGAAAAGACTGTTTCTGAATGGTTGAAATACGTACAGAGCAGGGCTCCTTCAAGCATTTCTTTTGTCAGGCTCTGGGAAAATATTGACGTCCCTCAAGATACAGCCGACAAGCGCGGTTTTCTGGTCTCCGATCTCACTGACGATCACGTATGGATGATCATTGGACGCGCGGATCATTTGGAAATCGACGAATGGATGGATCTTCTCAGGAATTACAAGATCATTTTTGACACAGGCATGTCTGACGATCCGTTCGAACTGTTTCAAGCGCTTCGCCACCAAAAGCCGGAACTTTCTTTGGATCTGATGCTGAAAAGGACCGGAGTGCACAAAGATCTGCACGAATTGCTCGAACAAATCTGCGAGGGCGTGATTATCTTTTAATTTTTCTTAATTATCAAATAAAAATAATTCTCAAGATACTGATACTGTAGTTAGGATACTGCGATACTAGGTTACGTCATGTTAAGATACTGAGATACGGATACGATAAGTTGAGATACTGAGATACTGAGACGGTAGAATTGATTATATTTGTAATTACATAATTATTTGTAGATAATGAAACTTTTTTTTATTTTAATTCACAAATTTGATATCTTTTTCAACCGCATTTTCCCTTTTTTTTCAATTCTGTTTTTTTCAATTCAGAAAAAAGTGAGGAGCTCTCTCGAGTTCCAAACGAGTTCCACAAACCTCCTGGTCACTCCAAAACATAGAAAAGATGCCAAAAACGACTCCGTTGAAAGAAGAGAATCTTTTGGATTCTGTTGCTGATAAGAATCTTCGCCGTTCTGATCAAGTTCTTCCAGAAGAAGATCGAGCATTATTCAGGAAGAAATGGAGGTATTTGGCTCCTCTCTATCAAAGAATGGATACTAATTATCCCAAATTTTCATGTGATTCTGGAGTCAATTTTCGTCTCACACAATTAGAAACTATGACAAAGTTTTATTCTCGTCCAGTTTTTGACGCTTTTACTTTCCGTGTTGATTGTAAATCATCATCGGATATGGTTGTTATTGATTTATTATGTGATTTTCTAGTTCAGGAATGTCAAGTTCTTAAATCAGTCAGAATTGACGGTTGGATTGGAGATCCCTATGATTACTCAAAATACTATGCAGAATCCTCTTCATTTGGGATGGAGGTTTACAAAAAGCTTTCTGCTGCTTTCTCAAAGATGCCAAATCTCGATACCATTGATTTTCAAGGCATCAGATGGATCCCAAAAGACGATGAAATTGCAGTCATTTACGACCTTTTCTCAACTCATCATAATATCTCGAAAATCCACTTTCCAAAATCGGATTTTACGATGGATCAAGTTGTCGTAGATTCTCTTAGAAAAGCATTGGATTCACGTCCGACCGAAAAACCTTTCTTGCAAACACGATGGAGTCTCAAAGATTTTGAATTTCTTGATATTAATGATGAAAAATCTGTTTGGCAACCAACACACAAAGTGCTTGCTGATATGCAATCTCATTTCCTTTTATCCCTTGAAGAAAGAAAACCTTTTCTTTCCAATCAACCTTCTCATTCATCTTCTTCTACTTAATAAATTAATATTTAAGATACTGATACCGTAGTTAGGATACTGCGATACTAGGTTACGTCATGTTAAGATACTGAGATACTGATACGGTAGAATTGAATATATTTGTAATTACATAATTATTTGTAGATAATGAAACTTTTTTTTATTTTAATTTACAAATTTAATGCGTTTTCAGAACATTTTTTTTCTTTTTTCTCGAATTTTGTTTTTTCAATTCAGAAAAAAGTGAGGAGCTCCCTCGAGTTCCAAACGAGTTCCACAAACCTCCTAACCACTCCAAAACGCAAAAAAGATGCCAAAGACAACACCAACTGATGAACCCACTTTGAGTGAGGTCACTTACGAAGCCAACCTTGGTCGTCGTGACCAAATCGTGGAAGAAGCAAAAGAGAGAAAAGAAAACAAAAGGAGGACTCTGCGCCATCTTTTCTCTCGTCTTGACATATCGAATCGAGATGCGTTTTTTTTCGAATTGGACGGAGATTACATGTTAACTCCAGAAGAATCGATGGAGCATTTCGAAGATCGAGAGTTCGAAGATGCGTATCTTTTTCAAGTGGAATGGACAAAAGAAGAAGATATGGAGAAAGTGGATTCTTTTGTCCAATTCATTCTCGAGAAATGCAAACATTTCCGCAGCATCGAAATCAATGGCCAAATTGGAAGGCGAGATGCGTGGATTTTCTACAATGACAAAACAAAATTCGGGCTCAGAGTGTATCAAAAGCTTGCTGATGCATTCGCTCAGATGCCGAATCTGGAAACCGTCAGTTTCTATAATATTCGTTGGATTCCTGATGATGAACAGGTAGCAGTTTTGTTTGATTTGTTCTGCAGAAATCATAGTATTTCAAAGATTCTTCTTCCTCATACAAATTTTCACATGCGAAAGCTCGTGCGTGAATCGTTTCAACGCGCACTTGACTCTCGTCCAAAAGACAAACCTTTTATTCAAAACAGGTGGATCATTAGGGACTTCTTTTCTGAAAGGAAAAAAACTAACGAATGGACGCAAACCTATGATCTTCTGAAAGCATGGAAAGAGCATTTCAACGCTTCCAAAAAAGAAAGGAAGCCTTACAAAAAGATGAAAAAAACTTCTCAGCCAGCTTCTTCTTCTTCCACTCAATGAATAAACATTTCCAGCTCAATTATTGTATTTTAAGGTTTTTTATTTTGTTTCTAGCAATCTATAAGAAGAGAAATGGATCTCTAAAATTTCAGAATGCGTTTTGAATTTTCTGAGTATTTTTTTTACATTTAAATAATTACCAACCATACGTATGCTAAATGAATATTTCAATATATCATTAAATGTGCATGTGGATTCGTAATCATCGAGATTTTGAAAAGAAAAATTACAATCGTCAGATGATGCAGAATCATTGGAATTGGGATTTAAATATATGTATAAACAAACAACAATTTTGAAATCATTGCATTTAACATTATTATCTCTTAAAAATTGTTTAAATTGAACATATTGAATAGGAATAAATGGATGAATAATATCTCTTTTTAATTTTTCATCATTCATTTTTACGTTTTAGATTTGATGTTTCTTAATCAGATTTTCAATAAAAATAAAGATTAGACAAACAAAAAAAATTAAAAAGATTGAATAAAATCATATTCTTAAATATCTACCATTTGGGTATTCGTGTCGTTTATGATATAATGAATTTGGAGAAAAGAAAATTAGAATTTGGATAATCTGGTGAAAAATTCAGTAGAGCAATCCAATAGATTTTCGTATCGCCGACTTTTGTCCAATAGAATTCTGTATCGCCGAAAAATAGTAATTTTTTCGGCAGTGAGGTTTATTCATCATACATATTACATATGTCCATATAATAATGTTCTAATTGTCTCAATTTGGATAGAAACATCGGCATTTCTTCTTTTGAGAATCGTTGTGAGACTTCAAATATATTTACAGTAAATATATTTGAATCAGGATCGTAATAAAGACATTCCATAAAATCCAACCCAAATTTAGAAATTAATTCATTTTCTTTTTTGTAACTACCGGATATCAATGGAAAAATGGAAAAACATATCAGAAAAAAATAGAAAAAATTCATTTTGAAAAAAGTGTTAAAATGAATCTTTTAATGAGTTGAATCTTTATCGTCGTGGGTTTTAAAATGTTTATTTTTTCAATATTATTTGTGTATTTCTAAACAAAATAAAAAAGTTAAAAAGATTGAATAAAATCATATTCTTGGACATCTACCATTTGGGCATCCACGTCGTTCATGATAGTTAGAATTCTTTCGTCGTGCATAGATATTTGCAAAAAATTGTTATTTATCATTTCTATTTTCTCAATGTTGTATTTTCTAGCGAGTTTTAAAAACTTTCGAAATATAATATGAGAATGTGGATTTGTTTTTTCTATATATGTTTTTTCTCCGTTATTGTATTTAGTTATGCTAATAAATGTAACAAGAGATTTAGAAACAGGCACTTTTCGACTATAAGAAACCGAAATTACACCTGGAATTTTAAAACACCAGTAATTGTCAATAATATCGTTAATTGAAAAATTATCAACTTTTGTTTGTTGAGGACATTCGAAAGCCATCTTTTAGAGATTTTTAAAGAAAACAGTGATTTCTAAAGAATTCTGAAGACAAAAGAAAAATGGCAGCAAATTATCGATTTAAAAAAATACTTACAGTTGAAGATTTGAAAGATATCGAAACAAAAATATATAATTTAAGAATTCAATATAATGAATTACAAAAAAGAAAATTAGAATTTGAGTATTCTGGTGAAAAATTCAGTAGAGATGGATTAAATGCATCAATTGCATGTTATAGAACACAAGATGAAATTGATAAGCTAAAAAGAGAATTAGAGGATTCAAAACGCCAAATAGAATGTCAAAAAGAAAAAGATATGGAGCTCGTATTTCTTGATTACAACAAAAACATGACAAATTTTATTCATCACAATAATTCTGACGAATTTAAAAATCTACGAGATGGCATATTTGAAAAAGAAATTATCTATTATCAGGAAAAAGAAAGACAAAAAGAAGAATTAGAAAAACAATTATTGCGTTTATCTAAATTAAACACTATTTACGAAAATGCTATCGAACTGCACAGAATTATGCCGGAGATATTTGTAACAACGTTCAATATTCCTGAACAAAAAGAATTGTTAATTTCAAAAATCAATGCATTAAATGCTGAAATTGGGGAATTACAAAGAGAAATTGATTCATCTTCAAGATATTCATTATATAAAATTAATTACGACAAAGTTTTGATATCTTTAAATGAAGAATGCGCAAATATCCTTTGGAATAACGGATCAAGACCTGAAAACTTTGAAAAGAATGTCAAATATATTCTAGATAATTATGACAAATTTAAGGTAACGTATTGTTCTCATTGCGGAGGGAATGAAGCAAAATATATGAAACCTTCTTTTCTTTTCAAAAAAGAACTTCATATGTTTGATATTAAACAAAATATCGCCCATGAATCAGGAGATCAAGGAGGAAGATGGTCATGCAGGTAAATAAAAAATAATTCATTTTGTTTTTTCTTTTTTCTTTTTCTTCAGTATCAGAAAAAGGAGAGTTTTAATAAGAAAGTGAATTAGTCAACAAAGATGTCCAGCCTCAAAGATGATGACGATTATAAGGAAGAGTTTAAGACTGAATTAGAAAATGTAAATAAGATATTTTGCAAAAAGCGTTCTTATGCAGATTATATCAATAGTTATATATTTGAATTGTTTGAACAACATGAATTCATTCATAATGAGGAAAATTTTGAAATCTTTGTTATTTTAGTCGACATTTGCAAAAAGACACAAGAATTGAATAATTATGTATATATTGAGGATTTGAAGGATCGCGGTTCTTTATTACATTTAGTTACACATCATGGATATGTCGAAGCAATGATATATCTTTTGAATTGTGGTATCGATCCTAAAAAGAGAATGCATGGGAGCAGTAAAACAGCTTACGATATTGCAAAAGATATTGCAAAAACCGATCCTAGTTTAGGAAATAGATTGAAAAAATTGTTGGAACATTTTATGAAATAAATACAAATTAACCATTTGATTGTGAATTGAATTTGCAAGCGAGTTGATAGATAGCATTGTGTTCCATCGACAACAATTGGTAGCAATACTCGCATTCTGGAGGGTCAGGACATCCGTGCGCGTTCCATTGCTGCCACACGGTTCTTGTGAGACAGCCTATTTCGAGCGCCCATTCGTCTGCAGTGAAGTCTAGAAAGTCGTTATATTCTTCAGAGCTCTCAGAAGAATCGTCCGAGTTTGAAGAATAATCGCTGGAAAGATCCGACATTTTCTTGGAACAGAGTTTTTTTGTGGTGGTTTGAATGGTGTTCTGGGTTGGATCATGGTTCGAATGAAATAATTACAATTTCAAAAACATTTCTGGTAAAAAAATAAATAAATAAAAATAAATAATTTTACAGTATCATGAGATACGATGATCCGTATCAGTATCAGTATCCTAGGATACAATGCTCCGTATCAGTATTCTAAGATACTAGCTTCTAGAATCTTAAGACTTTCAGACAAGGCGCGAATGAAATCTCATTAAAAAGCTGCAGCAAACATCTTTTGATAGGCTGAAAAGATCAAAAAGGGAGTTTTTTCGGGGGTAAAACGCCGAGGTTTTTAATTTTAGGATTGTGTTTTTTAATTATATTTTTTAGTTTTAGTTTTTTTTAAATTCGAAAACAAAAACTACCGATAGTTCCTCAGAATGGAAAGCATCAGAAAGGTGGAGAAAGAGAGATTGGTGTGTTTCACGAGAAAATGGCTGCGAGTTCTAAACGAACGGAAAGAACTGATGAAAAATTAGTTCTTCAAGAAACTCTGCAGAAACTTTTTGACAAAGATCACGCCACATCTGAATCCCCGCGATATTTCACTTGTTGTCTATCATGGCTTACGAAATATTGGTTTAATTTACACAAGATTGATATGAATCTTACTTACAAGGAATTGTGCTTTCTTCTTGTAAAAGAAAGATACACAACTGAAGAGTTATCTTCTTTTCTAAAAAAACTTCAAGAGAACTGGAAAAACAAGAGAAGATACGACGCAATGTTTTATCTATCTACAGAATTAAATAAGACAACATTATTTGTTTCTGAAAAAGAACGAGAAAACAAGCTTGCCGCACTCATAGATGCGATTTGCACGCGTAACAAGGGTTCTCCTTCTTATTCAAAATATACGGAGTTTCACACCTCTTTTTGCAGAAACAAGCCTTTAATTGGTGTTCTTCATTTTCCTCTACAATCAATAACTGCTATTCCTATTGAAGAATACCTCGAATTTATCTATCAAAAAAGAAAAGAGTTCTTCATGAAAGAGGAAATGGAAAGAGGAGGAAAATATGAATTACATGTTTTCAACTGGCTTCTGTCTTCAATAGAAACTGAAAAATATTCTTCTGGTTCAAAAAAACAACATATTTAATATATTTTTCAATCATCTTTTTTCTTTTTTCTTTTTTTCAATTGAAAAAAAAGTGAGGAGCTGACTCGAGTTCCAAGAGAGTTCCACAACAATCAACGAAACGCGGGGATTGATAAAATGGCGCAAGAATGGACGACAATGCTCCCTCCTAGAAAGGGATATTTTGCTATTGCAGATGATGAAGGTAAGCTTATGTATTATCAACCATGCCTTGATAGATATTGGACAGTTTGTATTCTTTTTCATGTGCCTCCATCTTCTGCTCCTAAATATCTTTTGCAACACACGACTGATCGTTTAGAGATTGAAAATGGAATCAACGTTATTTTTTCATATTACAAAACACTTCGTCAAATGATGGTAACAGAATGCATGGTTCGTTTAAACTCTCTAGAAATTTCATATGATTCTGATTCTGATTCTGAATAAATAAATAATATCATTTTTTTCAATATCCTCGTATTTTAGTATCTTAACATCGCGAAAACATGGTATCAGTATCTTGGGATACGGTGTTTATTAAGGAGTGGAGAAGGAGTCGCGGAGGAAAGAAATCGTTTTTCTGTTCGGAGGAATGTCGAAAGAGCCGATCACACAGAGAGATTCGATCTTGTTGGAAGAGATGAATCTGCGAACAGCACGCGCAGTCTTTTTGCACATGCGGTTGACAACAAAGACTTTCTTTTTTGCGTCGAGAGAGTAGTAGTCTTTCTTCTCTGTGTGTTCGGGCAGCGTTTCCCATTTCTTGTGGGCAGCGTATCCGGCAGCGTTCAGAGTGCATCTGTTGAGCTCTGTTGTCTCAGTGTTGTTGATAATCAAGGTAGCGTCTGCGGATTGGATGTTCATCATTGACCGCCGCATGAAGAGCTGTGCATTCGTTTCTCCGCGCCGCTTTGCCTTTCCTTTGGGAGGTGGAGGGGCGTCTTCCGTGGAAATTCTTTTTCTTGGAAGGACTTCCAATCCGAATGAATCCATTGCTCCAAGAGCACCGTATCCGCATTTTCCAGAAGTAGAAAGACCGAGGGTTTTTGCAGTGTAGAGAGCAGAAATATTCGGTCCAGGAGATCCGTCACTGATGATGCATTGCAGAGGAGAGACTGGTTTGTAAGATACAAAAGATATCTCAGTCGATTGTTCTTCTCTTACGGGAGTAGCAGCCATTATTTTTCTTTTTCTATTGCGTGGGTTTCTGTGGAATTGGGGTAGCTCCTTTCTTTTTTTGCAATTAGAAAAAAGAAAAGGGGTATGATTGGAAAAAAATAAATAAAAAAAAGGTAAATAAAATATTAAATAAAAAAAAATGTTAGGATACGATGAACAGTATCGAGTGATGTTAAGATACGGTGGTGTTCGAGAACGTTCAGACTTTCTGATGTGCGCGAGTGAAATCTCACGAGAAACCTACAGCAAACACGTTTTTATTGGCTATAAAGAGCAGAAAAAGAGTTTTTTCGGAGGGATTGTTCCGGATTTTATTTTAGGGAAAGTAAAGTTTAATTGTGATTTTTTCTGTTTTTCTTTTTTTCGGATTCTTTTTTTCTGGAGAAGAAAAGGAGGAGGAGGAAGAGCAAGAGAGTGAAGAGACACTTTTTAGCGAGAAGAAGAAAAGATGGCGTCGTGGAGGACAGTGATTGAAAAGGTGCATTTTTACATTGAAGATTGGGACGGGAAGTTGGTGATAGTAGACGAGAAGACCGGAATACATCAAATAATTTGCGTGCTGCTGCAGACAGAGCCGTCACAGGTGCTCATGTACATTCTCGAGAAGACATCGGATTTGGACGAGATTCGTCAGGTCATGCAGCTTGTGAAGCAATTTTTTCTGGGCGACAAGATGAGCGCAGAAATCAATGAAAGGTGGGTCCGCATGCACATACCGAAAGAGCCGAATTCTTTTCAATAAACTTTTCTTTTGCTCTCATTACCAATATCTTCGTATCTTTTTTTACAGTATCTTAGTATATTAGTATCCTCGTATCCGTATCCTAGTATCTTAGTATCTTAGTATCGCCGTATCAGTATTTTAGTATCCTAATATTACTGTATCAATATCATAGTATCATATTATTTAAGAGACGGGAGGAAGAAGGTTTATATTAGATCCAGGAGTAGAGGAAAAGGGGAGGGTAGTCGGGTTTTTCGCCCTTGAGCACGGGGTTGAAGGGGTAGGGGAGGACTTCTTGTTTTGTGAACCAAGGTTCGTCGACAATCGCTGTTTTGAAGCGTTCGGGGCCAAGGAGTTCGCAAAATTTAAAAAGAGAGGATTGGAATTCGTCAAGGAGATCTTCATCTAATTCTTCATTATCAAGCGTTTTCCACTGTGTCCAGTCGTCGCCGAGAGGTTTGACGCCGTCACGAGCGAAAATACAGTCGATCTCCATGATGAGAGATTTGAGATTGGAAGGGCCATTGTTGATGGCAATGACGAGATCTTGGAGAGCAGAAAGGAAGGTGTGGGAACCTTTGCAGAGACGGACGTTAAGAAAGGTGTCTTCGTTGACGGTGATGATGAGCATGGAAGCTTCATCAAAGTCCTTGTCAACAGTGCGCTGACGTTTGGGACTGATTCTGTTAGAAGAAGAAGAGAAGTCACCTATATCAAGATTGACAGAATCAGCGATGGTTTTGATCTCTTCAGGAGTGAAAGTAGCGGCCATTTTCTCTTTTCTTGTGTGGATTTGGGGTGGATTTGGTGCAGAACTGGGGAGAGCTCCTCACTTTTTTCGTAATTAGAAAAAGAAAAAGTTTAGAGGTGGTGAAAAAAAAAGGTAAATAAAAATGTAAATGAAAAAATAAAAAAATGTTGAGATACGATGAACAGTATCGGGAGATGTTAAGATACGGTGGTGTTCGAGAACGTTCAGACTTTCAGATAGGCGCGAGGGGAATTTCGGTGGAAACCTGCAGCAAACGCGTGGTGATAGGGTACAAGTGACAGAAAGTGAGTTTGGTTCGGGGGGGAGGCGCCGGGGTTTTTTATTTTAGGGGTGTAGAAGTTAATAGTTTTTTCTATTATTTTTTTTCTATTTTTTCTTTTTTCTTTTTTTTCTTTTTTCAGAATTCTTTTTTTTCGGAAGAGACCGACCGATCGGTGGGTGGATAGGAAAGAGAAAGAGAAAGAGAAGAGAAGGGAAGGGAAGAAGATGTCGGGTACGAACGCAATGGGGTCGGATTGTGATGATCGAATGAATCAGTATTGCATTGATACAAAAGAGGAAGTGGAAGATCTGGCGAGAAAGATTGGATGCACGAAGCAAGAGGTGGCTTTGCAGTGGCTGCTGCACGGGTGTGGCTATATTCACAAGTGCGCTCATTGCAACAGAGAGTTGAGAGCGTTGATGCAGAAAAAACAGGAGAAAGAGCTTTTAATGGAAGGGATTATTTTGTCGACGCATTATATGTTGTCGATGAAAGACGGAAGCATTGCGCGTCGTTTAAATGGGTCAGTTGTGTGTGTTCTGATTAATTCGTGTTCGGGAGATATTGCAGATTCTTTCTTGTACGAAACAGTTGATTCATCGAAGTTGGACGAGTTGAAAAACTTGATGGATCGTTTTTATGATGAAACAAGAAAAAGAGTCAGGGCAGGTATCCGTGAGAGAATGGACCTGATACTGATAAAAAAGTAAACACTCTCTACTCTCCACTCTCTACTCTCCACTCTCTTCGTATCCGTATCAGTATCCGTATTCGTATCCGTATCCGTATCCTGGTATCCTGGTATCCTCGTATCCTCGTATCAGTATCCGTATCCGTATCCGTATCTCCGTATCCGTATCCTCGTATCTTGGTATCTCCGTATCTCCCCCCGTATCTGTATCGGTATCCGTATCTCCGTATCTTAGTGTGGTATATTTCGTAATGGGGTTGAAGATGTGGAAGTATTTTCTAAGTAATTAAAAAAAGTAAAGAGATTTATGGAGTGGAGTTAGGAAAAAGATACGGGGGGTGGTGTTAAGTGGGGGCGGGCAATCAGAATCGCGGTCTCGCGGGGGGAAAAGGGATGTTAAATGCGGGAAAAAAAGTGTTTTCTCTCTTGGGGAAACATGTTCTCATAGAGCAGCTCGAGCTCCGATCGGCGTTTTGCGGGGGGTTTCCTCGGCAGGCGCTTCTTCTTGTCCAGTATCTGGAACTCCGTGGTGAGATTCCTCTGAGAGAGAAAATCTCCGCGCGACACAATATCCACGTCTTTTTCGTCCTCGTTGTCAAAGGCCCAATTCTGGGTGACCCTCAGCAGCCGGGGCAGTTCGCGTTTCGTCACCTGATCCTGCGGCGTTTTCAGGCCCTCTCCATCGTCCTGCAGCTTTTGTTGCAAACCCTGAACAACCGGTTCTTCAACCGTTCCTGGCGTCTCCGACAATACCTCGAGGTCCTCGTCAAAGAAAGAGGATTTGCTGCGTTCGTCCACAGAGCGTTCTTCAAACGGAGTCTTTCCTTCATCCTCCGTCGTTTCCACCACGTAATTCCTCGTCGGCGAGGGGGTCCGCAAATCCGTCATCGGCGGGTTCTCTTCCCTGCCCTCTTTTCCCCCATACACCACCCATTCTTCTTCCTGCGGCAAACGCTGCTCGTGGGGATCTTCCTCCCTCTTATTCTCCTCTGCTTCACTGTCATCAAACAGTTTCTTCCACCCCTCCCTGATCTCGCTCGCCAACTGTCGCTGCTGCCAGAACTCCTCCACGTGGGGCTGCTCGTCCACGTCAAGAACAACCCCGTTCCCAAACCGTTCCCTGTCCACATGCCCTTTCCACTCTTCCGTCGCGCTCCTGTAATCCTCCACGCTCACCGTAAACGGCTTCCTCCTGTACAACGCCCCGATCATCTCCTCCGTCAATCTCTGCGATCGCTGCACCATCCCCCTGTGCGCCGCGTGATCCACACTCCCCTGGTACATCGCGCTCATCATATAACTCCTTCTCACCAACATCCAGTTTTCGCTCAAATCGCAATATGTTTTCTCCCAAATCGCAATATGTTTTCACTCAATTCCACACCCCCTCTTCTCTCTCTCCAAACACTCTCTCCTCTCCCAAAACCTCCAAAAAACACCTTTCCACAACACAACAAAAACCTCCTCCCTCAAAAAAACCAAAAATTTACAAATCCCTAAAATATATTCCAAACATTTTTTTTTATTCTTTTCCCCTCACTTTTCCTCATGTCCAACCTCCTTTTCCTAATTCCCTCCTTTTCACCCCTTCCAACGCTCTATCCTTTAATTATCTCCCCATTACCCAATCACAACCCCCTCGGACTGAAAACAATCTCCAATCAAATCACCGTTCCTGGTAATCCACATGAAATTCCCCTCGCGCCTCCCTCCCAAAAACCTCGTTCCTCCTCTTCTTCCTTCCCTTATCTCTCCCCGCCTCTTACTTTCTCTTCTCCTCCACTCTCTCCAATCACCTCCTCTTTCCTGCTCATCCACACGAAATTCCCCTCGCGCCTCCCCCCTCCAAATATTCAAACTCACTTTCCCGCCAAAACTTAAATCATCATCACATTATTCCTCCACTACCTACATCCTATTTTTCCCACAATTAAATATTCCTTCCATTACCTCTATTTCTTCTTTCACTATCTCTCTCTAAAAAACCCTCTCCACATTTCGCACGCACATGCCCCCCTCACACAAAGAAAAACAACATATATATCTCTCTTTTACTCTCTCCCCTATATACCTCACTTTTTCATCCCATCCACCCTCCACAAAACCCTTTTACATCTCTCTTTAAAATACTTTTCATCATCATTTGACCCCCATCATCTTGAAATATTTATGTATCTCCATTGAAAAAAGATCCAGATAACGCAAGAAATATTCGTAAAGAAAAAATAATTAAAAAAGAAAACTTCGGAAAACATTAAAATAAAAGAATCACAAAAAAGAGCCGCATTTGACTATTCCACGAGAAACGCATTAAAAAACACTTTCATCCTCCTCTTGCTCTTCTCCATAATCCTCCATCAACGGCGGCTCCAACCCCCATTCTTCGTCTTCCTTTTCCCTCTTTTCCTTCACCCAGCAGCTCTTCGCTTGCTTTATCAGCTTCTCCAGCTCTTCTCGCTGCCAACTTTCCTTCTTCTTCCTCGCCAGCTTCATCGCCGACATCCCCTTCCCATCTTTCGCCCACGGGTCCGCCATGTTGCACAATAACAACTGCACCACCTTCACTGAACATATTCCCCCGCTCAGCGCTTCGTGCAATGGACGTCTCTTCAACGTCTCCTTCCACTCTGCATCCACGTCTGCTCCCGATTCCAGCAGCATTTCCACCATCTCCGGATCCTTCTGTCTGCACGCCTCATGCAACGCCGTCCAGCCCTGCAATCTCTCCGACGTCGCGTTCACATCCGCCCCCTTTTCCACCAAAAACTCCGCCATCTCCTGGTCATCCCGCATCACTGCCTCCAACAAACACGTCCTTTCAAACCTGTTCTCCCCATCCACCTCCGCTCCTTGCTCCAACAGCCTCTCCATCTCCTCGTAATCTCCCGTCTCGCACGCATCATGCAATCCCATGTTCAGCAGTCCCGTGCTCTCCACAACCTTCAGCCCCCCCATCCCCACAGTCAATCCCGACGACATCTTCTCGCTTTCCAGCTGTTATCCTTTCTTCTCCGTTCCTTCTTTCCTCACCACTCCTTTCCTTCTCCTCTCCCCCACCTCTTCCAAATATCCCCTTTCCAAATTCCCTTTCCCTTCCACCCCAAAAAAGAATTCTTTTTCCACTTACATATTCCTTTCCTACCCTCCTTCCGCTCTCTCTTTCTTTTCTTCGACCCCACTACTCACCCCCCGCCCCCTTCCTCTCTCTCTCCCCTCCCCCTCTCTCTCCTTTCCGAGCTTTTCGGGGGCTAGGAAAAAATGTGGAGGAGTGGTTGGGGTTAGGGGAAGAAAAGGAGGGGAGAGGGAGGAAAAGGAGCCCAGTACAGGAAGGAAGGGGGGAGGGAGGGAGAGAATAGAATATCGGAGCTTTTCGGGGGCTAGGGAAAA
>Ga0265326_10000148_pt1 | contig 36858 bp, 59 predicted proteins | sample 41424metaG_FD_192439 | JGI IMG/M metagenome (GOLD analysis project Ga0265326, IMG submission 192439) | Rhizosphere microbial communities from Carex aquatilis grown in University of Washington, Seatle, WA, United States - 4-14-24 metaG | ecosystem: Host-associated > Plants > Roots > Rhizosphere... | reverse complement strand
CGGCGGTTATAAAGATATTGCGCATCGCGTAGTTGTCTGACAATACCCTGCACGCGCCAGTTCCAGAATGGCACTTCTGGGTTGAAGTACGTCATCACCGGAACGAATGGATATTCATCAAGCTCAAAGTTCTCATCAATGATCGTGTTGTTGTTAACCAAGATTGCTTGCCGCACGGTTGGTATTTCTTGTTCAATAACAGTGACAGAAGGATATCGTTGTAGATACAAACGCAATAGATTCTCGTCAGGAGACTTCCATTCCATTATCTGGCCAGTCATACGATCAACAAGTAATTTTTGTTTCCTGAAAGAACGGTAATAAAACTCATCATAGGTCAGCTGATTGTTTTGGTCGAACGCAAATACTTCTGGCATATATTGGAACTTAGCGTCTCTTGCACCCTGGCCGCCCTCCATGCCACGAATTTCTTTTGCATAGTCTGGCAATAGGGACATTGCTGTTTCTTTCGTTACAAACGAACGTCGCATGATTCCATTGCAGTCTGATAGATCTGACTTGCGTGCGAAGGTATCCATAATGAATGCGTTGTACGGAACTGATTCAACTTTTAGATCGCCAGAGATTGGATCTTTGCGGTAATCCATGTAGGCGTGTAAGAGATACATTCCGGTTACACAAGCACCCTCAAAGGCGTCTGAGATTGTTTCACCTATTGATTCTTGTTGGTCAGCCCAGAACATAATCTTTGAGAATTGATCTGCGGTTTCTTGAGCGCCATTCTCTACAGGTATTGCCACTAGTGATTTACGATTGCGTCGTTGAAATCCAGTAATGGTATTGATAACGCGCAAGATACGGTTGAAACTATACATATGTGGACGACCAGGAAGAACACCATACAGCTCGGTCATAAGACCCTGCTCACCAATAAAGAACCGAAGGTCATACGTTGCTTCAGTCCAGTATGACAAGTTCATGGTAATGTTTTGGGTGTAAAACGTATTGGCCCGCTCAGAAGTCTCTGAATAGATAGACTGTGAGTAGTTGGGGCCTAGATCTTGTATTATTGCCATGTATAACCTTCCTTAGTGCAAGAGCTTCTCTATTGCCTTAGGATAATACAAGTTATGTAAATGGAAGAAATCTAATTACCATCTCCATCCATTACCGCGCGGCGAATCTTGTAAAGGTTTAGGGATATTACTCTGCGTTCCATAAAGAGCACGCATTTTAGAGGCTTCAAGTTCTTCTTTTGATATGCCATCTGATACTTTAGGTAATGATAAACAAAGATACCTTAGACAGTCACAATAATCTGATGATGCATCATGAACAGGCTTATCACGATATCGATTAAACTTTTCATCCCATTCTCTATGATAAGATTCTAAAGCATGGATAAGTTGTTTGCATTTAGTTTCATCAATCCAAAATCTATTAAAGTTAGTCCAAACACATTCGATTCCGTCATCAATAGATATGTTAGGCGCAATTTCAAAATTAATGCCTAAATCTCGCGCCTTGTCTAATCGGGTAACAGCTCCACCAGCCCATTCGCGAACTTTAAGATCGTGTGGACCAAAAAATTTACCATAGATATAAGGTTTCCTTTGAATTTCTTTTGCATACCATTCAAGTCCTACATTTGTATTAGCCAAGCAATCAATAATATTTATTTTGTTACCATCTATTTGGAAAAAGAGGCAGACCGTTTTGTCAGCTACCCCCAGATCGAAGCTGCAATGTGTTTTTAGGCTTGGGTTCCAATCAACTGAACCAATTTGGTTCTTTCTACGAAGATCATCAAGATTTTTCGCATAAAAAGCTCCATCAATTCCGCGTGAAAATGAAACTTCGAATTCTTGAGCAAAAAGTTCCGGGCTCATTGCTTGTTTTTCAAAGGCAAGATTTTCTTCGCTAATATGATGCGTATCATGAATACTTAATTGATAACAAAACCATGTTTCTGAATGATTTTTACCGAAATTCCATAGGTCGAAAAACCAGTTATGACCCCTTGGCGTACTTAGTATCAAACACCACCCATCATTAGCAGCAAGAATAGGTCGAGCAAATTCAAATGCCTGGGGATCCATTAGTGCATATTCTGATAATACAAGCCCATAAGGATTGGTCCCCACAAGGGAAGTATTATAGGTGTCACCACCAATGAGCTGAAGAATAGAATCGTTTTTAAATCTGATTTTCATTTCTTGGCTATTAATATTTGCAATGACTTCTTTAGGTATAAAATCTAGAAATTTTGTACCGTCAATTGCGATTGCATCCCAAACAGTTCGTTTTGCTTGTGAAAATGTAGGCAAGCAATAATAGACAAGGCAGGTACGCTTAAGACATTGCCGAATCGCTATATTCCATGCAGTAATGTCTTTACCAGAACGTCTCGCAGCATTTATAATGACACGTTTATAATTTTTATTTTCTATAGCATCAAAGATAGGCAGCTGATAAGGCCGAGGCTTAAATTTATCAAGAATTATTTTTTCTTCCATTTCCAGGTTTTCCCTTTTTTGGATTTAAAAAAACATTGCCTGCATTGCTTTGCGCGCCCATGGCGTAATTCGCTGCTTTTCTTAATGGCAACAGCTCCACAATCACAAATGCATTTATAAAATCGATCACCTTTTTTATAATCGGGAACATGTTCAATCACAAGATATTTTCCAAATCGTTTGCCCGGCATTTCATCTATATAAATAGGATTACGCATATTATCTAAGTTTTCTTTATGCGTAATCCAGCGGCAATTACTGGGTTCATAGTTGCCATTAGTGTTGATTCGGTCAATCTCATGCTTATCAGTAGGTCGCGCACCCATATCTTGATAAAAGTTTTGAAATGAATCAGCCCAACGCTCACAAACTTTAATACCTCTTCCACCATACCAGCGATAACATTTTGATTTTGGATTTGAGCAGCGCTGTCGCATACCAGTCCACACTCTATATTCTTTTATATTATGTAAACCATGGCGATAGCAACTATTATGTTCTCCATTTCTATCATAGCAATGAAGACATCGTTTAGATTTTCCGTTCAATAAATCGTGTATAGCCACTTCTTTAATAGTTCCGCAATCGCATCGGGCAATATAACTTGTCCCTGTTATTTTTGGCTTGTCTGTTTTATTTAACACAGTCCATTGATTAAATTTTTGCCCAGAATAATCACGAGAAAATTCTTTGAGCCTACAGTTTTTACATCGCTGGGAAGAACCATTCAGCAAATTATGTTTATGAACAACAGATTCGTCACCACAAATGCATCTGCATAAATAAACATATCCTTTAGATTTTGGATTTTTTATTTTAGCAATTACGGTTCTGTTCCCAAACTGTTGGCCAATCATTTGCGCTCAGGGACTATATCAGTTTTAGGATATTGAGGCATAACAATAATTTTAGCACCAGTATTAAGCGCTTCGTCATTAAGCTTAGCTTTCCATTCAGCATCTTCTTTCCAAGCTGTCGAATAGTACGTCATAACCTTTTGAAGTGTTCCAGCATTATATGTTGGATGTGTTATAGCCCATTCTTCTCTACGATTACCAAGAATCATTTTGCAATACTCAACTGCTTTCTCTAAAACAGGTGAACGTTTCCGCCATTCAGACAATGTTTTTTCATAGAGGCGTTTAGTTTCGTAAAAATCCGTAAGTCTTTTAGCATCTGGATGCGCTTCGAACCATTGAACCATTTCAATAGCAAGCTGTTCAAGGTAATGGTTGCTTACTGGGGTAACGCGAAGGGTTATCATATCTTGATATTCGCCCCACCAGCTGTCTTGTTTTGCTCGTGCTGAACAATCCGTGTTATCTTTTATGATTTTTTTAGACTTTGCCATTACAGCTCCAGTAGTACGAATTCGGTACGTGGGTTATCAGCAGTATACACTTTTTCTGACAGTATACGACAAATTTGTAGATCATTTTCATAAAGACCGGCTTGTTGTCCAAGATCACAAACCCACTTCAAAAAATTATCAAGGTCTGGTTTGAGAAGAGCGGGTTGGTCTTGGTAGAGTGGTCTTTTTTTCTTACCAAGGCGTGCGGGTATGGTGATAAAGAATTTTGCTTGGAGTTCAAGGGGTCCTTTGTAGGGAGGTAAGTGTGCGTGTTGGTTGCGTAAATCTATACCAAGCACGAGTTTAAGTGCAGCTTGAGCATCGTAGACATGCCCGCGGCCAAAACGAGGGCGTGCCATTGCTATGGGATCACCTTTAAGAATATAGACATGGGATGGTTTGGGAATGATTGGTGGCGTGCAGAGTTCCCAAAAGGGATGGGGAAAGGGCAACATAGATAACTCCCGTACATAGAGCATCGTATACTTTACAAGAGTCTAACCAATGGGATGGGTATATGCAATAGAAATGTAATGAACTGGTTACGTTTTGTCACCGGTTGCAAAAAAACCCCCAACGCCGCTAGACAATTGGGGGAGACCTAACAACTTCTAGAAAAGGGTACTTAACAGAAGTGCTATCAGTATAGTAAAAACCCCAGGGAGAGTTAAGCCCTGGGGTAATCCGCTGCACAATAAATAACGGATTAATCATAAATGGATTGTTGGCGCGGTGATATCCCTTTTGCTTTGTTACGCTTACGAATGGCGTCAGCGATTCCGACATCTTTTGCTTCTTCTGGAGTATAATCCCATGTACAAATGCCACAGCCTCGTTTTTGTCCAGAAGTAAGATGTGATGAAAATACCCAATCATAATGTCCACAATTGCATTGAACAAAGTGACGCTTTTCTTTAACAAAAAGTTTATTCATGATTAAGGGCTTTCTTATAAGTAGCTTCTACCCATTCTTCAGGAGATAATTTACGATAAGCTTGATCGTTGTGGCAATGCATTTTCATGGTCAAAGTATTTAAGCAGATCAATAAGCTTTAAATTAAAATCATTGCGTGGTTCAGCATTGTTAATATCATTGGCAGAAATAAAAGCTGCCTGAACAATGGCTTTGGCAGTTGGTAATGCAAGACGATGTTCACAAAAATCATTTAAAGCAGCTTTATACTTTGGTAATTCAGGCATAAAAAAGCCACATTTCAATGCGCGACAACAATGGGTTGAAAAATCCCGTGCATTAAATAAGAGATACAATGTCATTACTTGTACATCTGTGTAAAACTTAGGCTCTTTAAAATCATCAACAGGTGTTTTTGCATTAAGCTTGTCTGCCAACATTTTACAATTTTCAGCAAATTGATCGCTACTTAAATAAAACGTCTCAACCTTTGTAGGCGGTTCAGTTACCACACCACCATTTTCATTGCGCAGCTTAAACACAATCCCACAAAAATAACCAAACGGATTCATAAGCTTTTTACCCTTATGTACCATAATGTATGACAATTTATCTAGCCCAGTTTTTATTTCTTGTTCACTAAACGCTTTCAACTGCTGACGCATATCATCGCTTATATCAATGCCAGTCATCTTCGAAAATCGTTCTTCAAATACTTCATATATGTTCATAATGTCCTCTTGTTTGATTGAATGAATATCAATTTGTAATTAATGTTGGCGAAACCATAATAACTATACTTCTTTTTAAAATGAATGACGTTATAATCATGTCGTTTTCCATGGATAAGGAATGTTCCAAGGACTATCTACTGGTAAATCAAAACCCTTCTTAGTCCTTTGTGGGATTCTTTGGTTAATTGTGATGGTCTTTTTTTGAAAATCAACATTACTTGGTGGTGAACTGTTTGTTTTTTGTCTTGTTTCTGGAAGTTTGTTTATTTTATAATACTGTAAATCACCCTCCTTAATTATAGGTGTAATCAAATTCCCATTGTCAATTGCATTGAACTTTTCACTCCTGGACTTTTCTACAAGATAATTTGATAACAGATAGCCCGTTGATACGCCACGCATGGCAGGCAATATATCACTTAAGAGCGCTCGCAATTGTGGTTGTTTAAATAGAGCGGGCAAAGAATAAATGCAAGTATCATAGCGTCCGCGTTTTTGTTTAAATAAATATCCTCTTTCAACAAGCCGCGGGATAGATTTATGATTAGCATGCCCACGTGAAATTCCTGCTTCACATGCAAATCGCTTCTGTGTTGCATTAACGTTAAGATAAGCATTATCAAGCTTTACTACATAGTTCAACAATGCAATGTCATACTTTTTAAGATCAGCAACAAGTTGTTTTTTAAACAATTCTAATGGGCTTAACGGAACAGCCTGAATTAAATTTTGTGTTTTTGGCGGACTTGCAAGCGATTGACCGTTTAACTTCTTTTCAGATTCGCTTGACTTACTTAAGAATGTGTGGCACATTTTAACTCGCTTATGGAAGTTTATTAATCCGCGTCGCAAACAACAATTAATTTACTTCGTTTTTAAATTTAAATGGGTTGCCAACCGAGGCAGCCCTTTAAATTTATGTCAATTTTTTGATGTCATTTACCTTACGCTTCTTATAAAAATATGCAAGAAAAATCCCACAGGTTTGTTATTAACCTGTGGGACATGCTTTAAATGAAACTTTTCCAACGATACTTACTTTACCGTTGTAAAGCTGCTTGTAGCTTACTTTTTTTGCTCAAGTTTTTCAAGGCGATCCAACAAGCTTTCAATAAAAAGCATAAGATCATCAAAAGCTAATTCATCAGCTTCATAATGTTCCGCATGAATTCTCATCTTAGCTAACACTCTATTGATAATCTCTTGCGTTTCAGGATTTGTATTTATTAATTCTCCCAGCGTCATAATCCCTGCATTAATAAGACAATTATAAACCCGTACAGACAATCCAAGAGCATCAATCGACATATCTAGTACATCAATAGTTTCTGATTGCTTAACTTCATTGAGAATGTTTTCACAATCATTAAGGCCTTGTTGTGCTTTCAAAAACAACGCAATAGATGTTTTAATTTGTTCAATGTTATTAGATTTTATTTTTACATGTAACGAATTATCAGCTTCACAAGGAGCAATAGTAACAAATTCATTATCTAACTCATAAAATTTTATCTTGTAATTCATAGGTCACTCTGGTTGTTCAATAATAATATCTTCTATGGGTGGATAGGGGTTGGGGTCAATAATCAATGGCGGGCGAAGGCTATTGCTCTTTGAAGCACATGAAAACAACAACGCAATAAGTGCTGCCAAAATAAATATAACAGCAAGCGCCACGCCGCGAGGGCCTTCATATTCAAGTTTCATTGCTTGTCCTTCCTTTTGCTAAATTCATAATGTCTTTGTGGTCACCATACAATCTTGTAATCTTTTCGCCCGTATAAAAATCCATCATCACCAGCGTTATATTCAACGTAGAGCATAGTTTCATCAATGTACTGATACGCATGTCATTGGTCTTGTGTAAGATCGCTTGTAGGGCATTGGCTTTGATGTTCATCTTCTTTGCTACTGCTATTTGGCTAACATAATAATGGCGCAAAACTTCACGGTTTATCCTTTTCTGGTGTTAACATTTCATCATTAATGCCGCAACAGCTATCAAGCCATTCTTTCTGGTCTTCATAAAATTTTTTCTTATAATCTGGCATTTCTGGCACAATGCAAGGTTCAATCTCTTGCTTGTCCTTTGGCAATGGAATATTGTTTGGATCAATCCAATATTTTATGTGAGACCGCGGCCTCCAATCAGCAGGATAATCACTCCAATAGATCATACCACCATCAAAAGCGCCACAACAAATTTCATTGTCCAAATCAATACCTATTAAAAATTTACATTTTTCATCGGGCCACTCCTGATTCGCATCATGCCATTTCATTGCTTGTCCTCTGGTTCATATATAAACTTGGCTTCATTATTCCCAAACATACACTCAGCACAATAAAATTTAGTTTCATTAAGGCCCACAATAAATGACCCTGCTGGTTTATCACACTTACAACATGTCATTTGTACACGCTCAACATTCTCATCTTCGCAGCCACATTTAAAATCGCTGTCGTGAAAATCGCTGTTTTCAAGTTTTATTGTCCAAGAATCTTCTAATAATTTCTTATCACTCATTGCTTGTCCTTATGCGTCAATCTTTTTATCAGAAACAGTTATGTGAATTGATACTTCTTTTTCATCCCATAACTTGCAACATGGATTACAGAAGTAAAACTCAAGTTCACCTTTGATTGGTTCAGTAAATACTTTAGTTCTAAATTCACAGGGAACATTATCTTTCTTACAGTTTAAGCAGTCTTTGATCATTACTTGTCCTTATGTTTTCTTAAAGATGTCTCTGGCTTTCCTTCATATCCGCAAACAGGGCATGCAGCAATGATTTCACCGCATTCTTTTTCAATCATCTTATCCAATCCATCCCAATTTAAGATCTTCTGAAACTGAAGCGCAGTCTCTGAGTCTTTAAGATCTTTTGGTATAACCATGATTGGTGCTGGCTCCCAAAAAACAAACGTTATATTCAACGTAGAGCACAGTTTCATCAATGTACTAATACGCATGTCATTGGTCTTGTGTAAGATCGCTTGTAGGGCATTGGCTTTGATGTTCATCTTCTTTGCTACTGCTATTCTGCCGCCTGCTTTCTCTACCGCTTCCCTTAAAGGAATAAGAATGGTGCGCTCATATTCTTGGCGGCGTTGTGTTTGTAACTCAATCATTGCTTGTCCTTATCTATTTGCTACTAAAAATCCAAAAAAAATTGTTGCTGCAACAATAAACCACATAATCTGGCCAACTTCGTTCATTTATTATCCTTATGCTATAAGCTTTAAAATATTGCCATCAATTGTTACCGTTCGTTTTAACATGTCTTGATTGCTGTTAACAACAACTTCATATTTGTCTTTCACAAGTTCAAGCGATCCACCATAATAACCGTTGCTGGCGTTTCTAAATTCAATGTCGCAAACACCTTTAAATGTTTTCAAAGCCCACCCATAAGTTTTTATTACATGATTTTCACGTGAATCGTCTATTTTTTCAGGAAATTCACACTTCGATACGCCAACAATTTCTTCGTTAATAAGAAGCTCTGGAAAAGATATATCTTCAATCCATGTTTCAGAACAACATTCAGCTTCACTTTGATAAAGAAAATCTTCATTCGATGTTCTGAAAAGAATGCGTTCTTTATCTGAATAAACACAATAAACAATTGCACCAAACAATTCAATCATTGCTTGTCTCCTTGTTGTTGTAACCAATCTTCAATCTTATACAAATTATAATGCAGCATTCCCTTGCCATTGAGCCAGCGCGCCAATGTCGTGTAGTTAACCCCACATTCTTTGGCAATCCTTCGTATGCTCACTCTCCGCTTACGTATATTCTCAATAACTAATATTCTTAAAGAATTCTGACTTGTATCTTGTTTGTCCATCAATTTAAACTTTCATAATAAAACACTTGACACAATTGAAACATATGATACAATTGTACTAGAATGAATCAAAAACACAAGGATAAAAGATGGAAACTCTACACAATAAACAATATGATGCAACGGGAAGAAAGATAGTTTATTTACCTGAAGAAGCTAAAGTTGAATACATGCCGCTATGGGATGATCTTGTTGCTGCTGCTAGAGCAAGAGCATCATCAGATAAGGAAATGCTACATCTCGTAGAACAATTGATTAGTCACAGAGATGTTCACTTAAGCAATGAGAATTATACTTATAGATTATATTGCCAAAAATTAGAACAAAACAAGAAACTTAAAAAACAGATAAAATCCTTGAAAGGATTATGATGAATTTTGATCTTATCGATGATGAACTGGCAGAACTTAAATTTCAATCAGGACGGCTCAAAGAACAATTAGATAATGTCAGCAAATATATTATGGCATTCGAAAAAAGCATCACGCATCTTTGGGCAACATGAAAAATTAATGCGGCCGCTTTGTGAAATGCCACTTAAACAAAGATTTGATTTACTTCCTCATTTAAAAGATTTTGTTAAAGCATAGATGAACAATGTACACGCAAAGATTTCAGACTTAAAAAACCAACAAGGATAAAAGATGACATATATATATTTAGATGATGGCAAGATGATATCAATAGAAATGCCTCTTATAGAATTTATGAACGAGCTTGAGTATGCTATGGCCCATAACACATATATGTGTATATATGGAACGCTCATTTTTCCTGCACATATTACGCACGCATATGAAAGGTAGCCAATGAAACGCATTCTCTTATCGTTGTTGGTTTGTTTCTCGTTGCATGCCGGTGTCTATATTAGGACACCGGTACTTGCTAAAGTACAAACCGAAGGCGGGCATTATTATGATAACAAAGAACTCTTTGAATGGGGCAATGGCCATGGCAACAAGCAAGTAGTTTCTTTATGCCAACAACAATTTTGTAATGCCTTTGAATATTGCCACCAGCCCATTCACTTTGTACGCTGGCAAGCATTGAAAGACTATTATGTGTATGTGCTTAAGTATGACAATCAATATGAGTCTCTTATTGTCACCGGGCGTCAATGCTTTCAAATGAAGTGCAAAGAAGAATGTCCCGAATGGACTGAGACACGATCACTGCATTTTTTGTATGAGAACTACCCCGAGGACACCATTGAGATTGCTCAACTCCCAACAACGGTTAACGGTAAGCCAGCAACAAATCGCTGGGCTGAAGTGGTAAGTCTTACACATATAACCCCCGACAAGAACATAGAGAAAGAGTTCTTTGACGTTTCTGTTGAAGAAACCCATACTCTTTTGATTGGCAAGGGCCATATATGGGCGCACAATATGGGTGTTGGCGCTGGTGCTCTATGGGCATTTGGTGAAGGTGCCGGTAAGCAAATGCTCTTTAACCCCATTGAATATCAAATGAATCTTGGCAGGGCACAATTCCATATGGATATGACCATGAGAGAACATGGCAGGCCCGCGCCAGTGATTGAACATGGCCAGATTGTCTATCATGACAATGGTGCACAAGATACACCAGTCATTAAAGGCGGCAGCGGTGGTCCTGGTAATGGCACCGATCCAGAAAAAGATGATGGCCGTTATCTCAGAAAGTCCATTCAAAGCTATAAGGACCAAATCCAAAGCCACAACCAAAAGATACAAGATGATAGAAATGGCGTTAATCTGCCCGATGACTTGCCTCCTGAGTTGAGAGACATTGTTAAGCAGGGCCAAGAACAACACCACCAAAAAGAAATAGATACTATGGTTAAGAATATTATAGATGCCGTTACGGAACTTAAGCGAAGAGGGTTTGAGCCATGAAGAAGTTATACATGCACATAAGCAACATGCTTGGTGAAGAGATGGCCTCAAGTGATGCCTTACGCTCAGAACAAGCCACTATTGATAAGCTGCTGCATCTTTATGCACAAGCCTATGCCACCAAGAAGATTGCTGAGATCTTGCTGCATATGGCAACGGTATGCGTTACCGATGAAAAAGATATGCCGGTACAAGAACTAACTAATCTTATACAAGCAGAAGATAAGGTAATGACATATATAAAAGATAATGTATTCACCATCAAGGATAACTAATGTTTAACTTTGAAATCAAACTTCACTCAGAATCACGCGACAAGCTCTTTGAAGCTCTCTCAATAGCCCAAGGCTCATTCTTACAGATCACACCAAGCGGTTCTTCAAACTATGGAACGTTTGCCACCTTTGAGGATATAATCAACGCAACCAAGGATGCCCTTAAAACAAACGGACTCAGTGTAACCTTCACCGCACTACCTTCAGCTGACAAACGTTTCTTAATGGTCAAATTAGGGCACAAATCTGGCCAGTTTGATGGGGGTATTATGGAGCTGCTTACTGAAAAGAATACCATGCAAGGTCAAGGTTCAGCGGTGAGCTATGCCATGCGGTACTTGTATAAGACCATATTGGGGTTGGCTATCAATGACGCTGAAGAAGATGATGGTGATTCTAATGAGCCAGTTAATGATGAAGTTAAGTTGCCTTCACAACAGAAGTCATTTGTGCCAAAGAATCCATCAAAGCCCATATCGCCTGCTCAGCTTGATTGGCTTAATAAGCTCTTGAAGAAGGCCCCTAAAAGCAAAGAAGATGAGCTAGTCAAGAAATATGGCGCGCTTATCAATATACCTATGGGTGATTTTAATGCGGTTAAAGATGGTTTAATGGCTAAACCGGTGCAGCAGGTAACTGTGTTTGAACAAGAGGGGAAGCCTATTGAAGCAGTGAGTGACTTTGAAGAAGTAGATGACTTACCATTTTAAGGATAAATGATGAAAAGAAAACCCGGTAGGCCTAGAAAATACCCACCATGCAAACAACTAATCTATCCAACAAATATGGAATTAAAAATTGATAAAGATGGGACATGGTATATTTTCCCTAAAGAAAAACTTACGCGATGGCAACGTATTAAAAAGTGGCTTGTAAGATGATTTCATCTCCTATCTCATTGATAGGAATCCTTGGCCCCGTTACTCCAGTGACGGGGTTTTACTTTAACCAGGAGTAGTATGAAATATTATGGTATTCATCCCTATATTGCAGCTGCAATGGAAGAAATGGATGCAATAGACTACAAACATATGCTACGCTTAGAAGAGATTTTAAAACAATTGGAGGATGATAATGCTTGTAAAGTTCGCAGCACCAACGAAGTTTGATCTCGCCCCCTATTTGAGCTTGTGGCAGAAACGAAATGATGATGGATCGGTGAAGTACTTTGTCCAGACATCACAAGATGACACAAAGCCACTATGGGAAGAGGTTGGCATGCTGTTGGAAGAAGCCTGCGAGTATTATCTATTGAACGACGATTGCTTTATGGAAGACATGATTAAGCAGCGTGAGCTGCATCGCGCACGTAAACAAGCTGAAGAAGCAGCAGCACAAGAAAACTAAGCTACGTGGTATGTTTCTTCAACATACTCATCAACTTCTTCTTGTTCAAAGTCATACATTTTTACCACATCGGTGCTGGGTAATTTGTCATCAGACAACGCCTCAACTAAGTCATCATCAGTTACATCAGAATCAGCAAATAAAGGCTTTCTCTTGCAACATCCTGGCAGCAGGGTGATCATTAGCAGCAGCATCATCAATTCTTTTTGTCTCATGCGATCCCTCTATGAATAATAAACGCGGCGACAGCTATTATACTATCACCGCGCTAGTTTCGTATAGGATTATTCAACCCTATTACGCATGAGCTTGTTCATCAACCTTTTCAGGTGATGTTGGATCAGACAGTGTCTGATTTTCAACCAAATCTGGTTTAACTTTACCCTGTTTTTCGACCAAATCTTGTTCAGCAGAAGCATGCTTAACAAACACGCGGTCTGAGGTGAACGGATTAGGTATGCTGCACCCGAGCAACGGGAGTATCAGGGTAAGTGGTAGAAACTTTCTTAACATTGGTCTCCTTATTGTTTCGATGCGGTACAATGTTTTTGTCTTGCTCCATCTCATCAAGTTGGGCATGGCATTCATCATCTGCCGCAATCAACATATCATATTCCAATTGTTTTACCTCACGCTTGGTGCATCCACAAAGTAACAATACGCCACATAGACATAATATTAATTTCATAAAGCACCTCCCTGTGTGTTAACTGCGTTCAAATAGATTCTGTAGGATTTTATAAAGAGCCACTGCTGCTACAATGGCCCCTATAATCATTACGTATGTTTCCATAATCCTCCTTACTTAGCAGCAAGTTTAGCCTCAAGAACTTCAATGCGCTTATAAAGTTTCTGGATCTCATTGAGCAACATAGCAGCCATTACATGATATTTCACAGTAAAGGGTTGTCCATCTTTATCAAAGGTAACCATTTCTGGCATTATCTGCTCAACTTCTTCAGCAATCAAACCAGGCTGTACTGATTTATCGTCACCAGTCTTATAGGTAAAGGTAACTGGACGCAATTTCATCATTGGCGAACTAAAGTTACCCATGTCTTGGATATTTTCTTTAAACCGCTTAGATGATGCAGCTACACCAAGTTGATCTGAGCTTGATACTAAAACTGGAGTTCCTGTAACTGTAATAGTTTGAATGCCAGAAATATAAGCTTTATTGAGCTGCCCATTTCCAGTTCCCGTAGCTGTACCAATTCTCAAAACGTTAGATTCAGCCGCAGTTCCAACAGTATTATAACCAATACAGATATTTGAAGCTTCTGTTGACGTATACCCACTTCCGGCCAATGATCCAATAGCTGTATTATATGAAGCACTTGTAATAGCTCCCAACGTACCATAACCAACACAAGCATTATTAGAAGGAGCTCCAGAAAGCGTATTAATACCAAAAGCACTTGATCCAATAGCAACGTTATTTGTTCCAGTGATAGTATAATTCAAACCATTTATACCACAGTTGGTTCCAATCATTACATTATCAGTACCAGAACTAAATGATGCACCTGCCTGGACGCCTATACCAATATTACTAGCACCTGTTGTTTTGAATAAAGCATTATACCCAATAGCACAACAATTATTATTTGTTGTCATAGCAGATAAAGCTGATCTTCCTATAGCAACATGATTGGCTCCAGATGTTAATAACGCTAATGCTCCATACCCAATTGCCATGTTGTTAGACCCAGAAGTCAAAGCATTTAAAGCATTGGTTCCTATTCCAACATTTTGGGTGCCGCTTAATGTAAAATTACCAGAAGTAAGCCCTATAAAAGCATTATCTGTACCATAAGCATGAAAAAAACGAGCAGCGTTTATCTGTATCTGCCCCGCCGTACTTGATGTCGTTGGAAGCAAAAGATTGCCAGCCGTACTTACAAGATTAGTTCCAGCCGTTACCGTTGTATTTGCAGAAACAGTTCCCGCAGGTGCAGAAATATTGCCAGCAGTAGCTACAAATCCATTTGAACCACGAACCGTCCCAGAAATATAAGCATTCGTCTGGAATGCGTTACCGATGCGACAAATATTTGCATCACCAGCAACACCCGTCACACTTGAACCAATTATAATGTTATTCGTTTCTCCACCAGTCCATGCAGTCCCGCAATCATCACCAACGATAGTGCAAGTATTTGCATTAGCTGAAGTGCCGCCATTTGAAAAACCAACATAACAATTGTGGAATCCGGTTGTTAGAGCTGCTCCAGACAATTGGCCAATCAACGTGTTCTCTTCACCCGAGGTGATATTAGTACCCGCAGAACCGCCAACGCATACGTTTTGCCTGCCTCCGGTTAGATTTAATAACGCTCGCTTTCCGATACCAATATTTTCTATAGTTCCCGTTGCAGTCGTTGTTGTAAAGTTACCTGCACTCGGCCCAAGGAAAATATTGCCAGATGATGCTACAGCGCCGTAACCATGCAAAAACGGCACACTGTTAATAAGTATCTGTCCGTTCACACTTGTCGTAATTGGCAAACTCAAGTAATTAAATGATTCGGTCATAGTAGTTGTACCATTACCTGTGAAAACTGCTCCTGAAGTACCACCAGTGAGTGTTACAGTTGAACCTGTTACAAATGAGCTGTCGCCGTCAATAGTGGTAATGCCACCAGAAGCCGCTGCTTGGAAGGTTGGCGCTACGCCAGGGCCATTTGAGGTAAATACTTGACCGGTACTGCCAATCGCTGGGTCTGGTACTGCAAAGTAGTAGTACCATGAGCCGGGTGCTGTACCATTTGAAGCAAGATAGACCGTTAAGAATCCACCCGATGGAATAGTTGCCAGTGTTGCTGCGCCATTAGTTTCAACAACAACGTTTCCCGAACAATCGTTATCAATCCAATAATACTGCGCCGGTGTCAATGTAGTTGCATTAGGAAGTACTATAGTGCCACCTGTGCCTCCCGTATGAATATATTGGGGCGACGCAACGGTTAGTGTTGCTGTGGTTCCAATAAGGGTTAGTGGTGAAAATCCTGGCACAAAAGCATTAGCAGATAAGTTTTTGCTCACATCCCAACCGGCAAACGATGTTGCTGTTGGTGTTGTTGTAACCGAAGTCACTCCTGTGCCACCATAGGTTATGCCAAGTGTTGTGCCAGATTGAATTTTTCCGGAACCATCAGTTGTGAGAAATGGCGCTGAGGGAAATTGAGGAAGCGTACTAGCCCAATTATTTAAATATGTAGGCATTTTTTCTCCTTAAGGTGTTTGCAAGGTGCCAGTTGATGAGATGACAATCCACAAATTTAAAATACCGCTGTAGACCAATTCAACTGAATCAGAAAGTATCTGCGAACTAAGCGATGTGATAATTGTGCTATTGAGATATGAAATCGATTGGCCAGGTGTAAGAACGATTGTCCATCCTCCTGCTCCATATCCAGCAATACGCACAATGTCGCCTTGTGATGGCAACAATGGCAAGTTAAAGGTAGTTAATGCCGTATTTTGAGTAATATACCCATGATTAACGACCATAGTAACTGTATAAGGGGCGCCAGTATCAGTCAAAAGCACCCACGCCATACCTACATTAACAGTATTTGCAGAACCTGGTTCTACATACGTTCCACCAACGCCATGCAATGTTATAACACCTGAACCATTGGGTGATACGGGTGATCCAGTATCACCTTGAATTTGGTCAACGGTTGTCCCTGAAGGACTAAGAACGTGAAATTGTGTAATTTGAGACATATTTGCTCCTACCCGTCGTTTTGTTCATAGAAACCAGATAGGAACACTTTGCCCGTTGATACCGCAGTAAATCCTGAAAGTTGTTTGACCTGTACTTGTATTCCCTTGCCCATCAAAGGACCATCTTCATGTTGTCCAAGATGCTTTGAGTTGCTCGTAAAATCAAAGATGACAGAAACCATTGGTGCTAAAACAAACGCATCACTGCTGCCACCATCAAGCGAAATTTGAACATAACCGTCGGTAAGATTCTCCATAAGAAGCATTCTTACTGGATTTTGCAATACAACCCCAACATTGACATAAGCGCCAGCCGCACCCGAAATGGATGCGGCAGTAGCTTCATGCTGTGGGATATTTAAAACCTTCTTGCCCATATTATTCCTTAACTTCTTCAGACGCTGGTTGTTCAGCAGCAGCCTTTTGTTGCTCTTCTGCTTGCTTTGCTAGTCCTTCAATATTCTTTGCAATTTGTGATGCTGCTTCGTGAGCTGCTGCAAATGTGCAACCTGCTGGCATTTTGAATTCAAAAACATAACCGCCAACTTGAATATCTGAGATTACATAATTCTTAAAGTCCATAATTACTCCTTAGTAATGGGGGCCGTTTTGGCCCCCAAGATTGTATATATTAAGCAGGGTTAATAATAATCCAATTTACCGTAGAAGTATCCGCAGCATTATCACTATTAATGACAAAGCTTGTTGCAGCAGTAATTGTTCCAACGGAAAGATTTCCACGTGTACCGCCAGAAACAGCTCGCGTTAAGAATATGATTGAGTTTGCAGCAACTGCTGTTGTAGCAACCGATATTTGTGCTCCTGGACCACCCGCAGCAAGAGCAGCTGAAGTTCCAGCTGTTGCATTAGCACCCGTAGCAACACGAAGACCTTTGCCAGCTGTATTAATTAGTATGTTGCCAGTTGTTACACCTAGATCACCAACTACCGCTGTTTTACCAGTAGCATTACCGATATTTACTGCTGTTGTACCAGCTGTCCCAATTGAAACAGATCCAAGCGTGGAAGTATCACCAATTTTGATAACGTTCGCAGCAGAACCACCGACCGTAATAGTTTTCACACCAGTACTTGCAGCAAAGTTAATTGCCTGGATTCCTGTACCACCAAAAAGAGTTACCGTGCCAGTATTATTGCCTGTACCACCAATATTGAACGTTCCTGTCGTTGTCGAAGGACCAAATGTATACGTCGTTCCAGCAACTCCATCAAGAGAAAATGAAAGATTAGACAAAAGAGACATAGTCGAATTTAAGGTTGCTGAACCAATGGTAACCAGTTTTGCGCCAGCGCCAGTACCAAATAAATAAGAATAAGCAGCAACATCAGCACCAATACTGACATTGCCACCGGTTTGCGTAAATGCACCAGTTATTGATTCTGCACCGGTTACGGTTAAATCGCCTGTTATTGTGCTATTTCCTGTTACTGTTGCTCCACCGGCTAAAATTGTCAAACCTGTTCCAATTCTTAAAGTTGTGCCTATGTTCCCGCTGCCAGTCGTTGTCAAAGACGAACCAGTAATTACACTATTGGCTGAAACATTACCCGAGCCATCCACATACAGAATGCCGTTGGCCATTGAGCTAAATTGAACTGCGCCGACAACTGTTAATGTAGCAGGAGAAATTGCTGCAGTACCAGTCATAGATACCCAACGAGCACCAGTTGGAAGATCTTCAATCTTTACATAACATGCATCCGTGGCTGAATTACCAGTCTGGTAAAGCCATAAAGATCCATCTGGTCTCTGATCTGATGTGGTAGGTATTCTTGGGGAAGGCGTTGGAGCAGGGAATGCTGTGCTAAACGGTTGATTTCGCGAATAACAGGGGTTTAAAATCTGTCTTTTTGTTGCCATATATATCCTTAAAATAGTAAAAAATCTAACTACAAAGAAAAGGATATCACCGAACATTGACATGCGAGAAGTTTGTATGGTAGAATTATAGAAATACAGAATTAAGGAGAAAAGATGGATAAAAAAGTTAAGAAGATTTGTTTTTGTATAACCGTACCATTACATCAAAAGATAAAGATTAAAGCAGCGTTAGAAGAGAAAAGCATGGCGTTATGGATTGTTGAAGCGATAGAAGAGAAATTAAAGGAATAAAATGGATTCTAGTCCGTTGAGGCAACATCGTATTGATAATTCTTTATGCCGACAATGCGGCAATGTTAGGGATGAGAATTGTTCTAAAACATTATGCTTAAGATGCTTATCAATAAAAAAACAAAGACGTGAAGATAGAAAGATTAATGGATTATGCGTTGAATGTGGATTGTCTAAGGATTCACTACTAACCGTTTGTGATATATGCAGAATAAAAATAAATAAATCTCATAGTAATAGACAGACATTAATTGTTAATAAAGGACTTTGCCGTGCATGCAAAAAAGAACGCGGGCAAAGTTCAGCAAAAACGCTTTGTTCAGAATGCGCTCAACAAACAAAAGAAAGATCTAATTTTCTAAAAAAAGAAAATCTAGACAAAAAAGGGCTGTGCCGAGTATGCAAAAATAAAAAAGATACCAATACATTACGATGCAATAAATGCAGAATTGAAATACATTTACAATATAAACAAATAAAAAAAGTAAATAATAACAATGGATTATGCGGAGATTGTAATAATATAAGATATTTTCAAAGCAATTCATGCAGGCATCATTATGCTATTGAAAAAGGGTTCTTGTGCGGATTTAACAGTTTAAATTCTGAGATTCTTGTAGATAAATTGGAATCAACAAATTTTGAATGTTTTTACACTGGCTTCAAAATAATTCCTGGTGAAACTGCATCAATTGATCATATCAAACCTAGAAGCAAATATCCTGACCTTGCTTCTGATATAAATAATATTGTTTGGTGCGATTTTAAAGTTAATGCATTAAAACGCGACTTATCTTATGAACAGTTTGTAGATTTTTGCGTAAACATAAATCAAAAAAAATATGTTTCTAAAGAAAGCAAAGAATTAGCAAAAGCAATCATTACACATTTTAATAAAGGGAAATCATGATAGCTGAACTAATTCTGCTTCTTATTACCTATTGGCTCTATATGTTTATTAAAATCCTTTGGATTCTTTTTTTCTATAAACAACCAGATCAAACAGATTCATATGACCATTCACCTTGGGAATCTTGTTGATTTGTAGAAGCCTCTGACGTGAGTTCTGGATTTTTATCAATAAGTTTATTTAATTTATTCATTGATGTGGCTACTCCAGCAGCATTTTGTTTAGCCGCGCTCTTCATTAAATCAGTATAATATTGACGAGCTAGCGAACTTTCTTTTAACAATCTTCCAAATCCAATAGGGCTTATAGACATAAGTTTTCCAACGCCAATCTTAGACAATGCCTTATTTACTAAAGTATCTGATTGAACAAAGCGTGATGCATCTTCATATTTTTTGACAGCTTTATATAAATCGCGAGCGTTGGTAAAATCTTTATAAAGTTCAGGACTTGCTTTGTGCATGTCTGCTTCAATAGATTTTTTAATCTCAGAAATGTAATGCTGTCCAGTTGGTGTCAATTTATCTGAAAACTCATTGAGATCTTGTATAAGATTACGAGCATCCGAAAAGGTTAACTGATCTGCTTTTCCTCTGATATTTGTATATGCTTGCTGAATCTGGTTAAGTTTGTCGCGCATAGGTTTAACATCTTCAAACGTTGGCCTTAGCTTCTTGTCGATTGATGCCATTGCTTCTTTAGTTTTTTCTACACCCAATGTTTGACCTGGAGCCTTCTCTTCAAATGCTTGATAAGCTGGAGCGATTTTTTCTTTAAGGTTCTTTGTTCTAAGACCTGGATGAAGTGCTGTGGCTGCAGTCATAAACCCAATATTTTCTAAAAGAGGACCAAAGCGACCTGTAATGGGGCGAAATTGCTCAATGCCTTTTTGTGCCGCGGTGGCAGCCGTTCCTTTTAAGGCTGCATTTGCTGCTTGCCCTAACGTTTTCACTTCACCACCAAAAAGAAAGGCTGGTATATTTTCAGTAGCCGATTCTGCTAATCCTCGAAACCCAGTTGCTGGACCAAATAACGCCTGCCTTGTTTCAGGAGTCGCTTTCTTTTCTGCAATTTGTTCAAACAATTGCCTAACAGAAGTTGGCGACGGAATCCCCAAAGTGCTAGAAACAATATTTGATGGCACTTCAGACGGTTTACCCGTAACAGTTTCATAAGCAAGATTCCCTAAGCCTACAGGTATATCTAATAAAGCGCCCGGAAAGCCTAGCGTCCCTTTTGCAGCAGCAATACCAAAGCGTCCTAGTTTCTGGCCCGTTGTTATCTCTGGTGATTTGGCAATTTCATCAGTAGTCGAATATGACCAATTTTGTTCATCCATAACACTCCTAAAATCCGTACCACGATCCCCGATATTCAATTTGTCTGTCGCCAGTAGAATTATTGGTTCGCGTTCTTAAACTTTTGCCTTGGGCTAAATCTACTATCATTTTTCCGTATATCTTACGATTCTTATCCGATCTATCATAAGCAAGATCAGAAATGTTACGTGGTGCCGTTTTGGTGCGTGAAGTTATCTGTTTTGCTTGTTCATATGGCAAGATCTTAATATGTTCTTTAAGCGTCAAGATATTAAGCATCTTTGCTAAGCCTTCAGGTGTATTTGATAGCGAAGGCATCGTTTGTTGCAAGAACAAAATATCTTTATCGGACAAATTGCCTTTAAGATCTTTGGCAGCTTCTAACACAAGTTTGTTAACAGCACCCTGGAATTGACGCGATGCGGGATTCAAAGCTAAATCTTCTAAACCGAATCTTTTTAAAAGCGCGGGCCCTGCCCCTGTTTGAAGTTGCCCAGATTTTACATAACCAGCAAGCTCTTTATACGTATTTAATTTAGTTTCTGCGTCTTGGGCTGCTTCTCGCAGTGTTTTTATTTGGCCAGTACCTTCTTTCTCTTCTGCATTCATCATCTTTTGTTCTTCGCGCCAGTCTTGAAGATCAGTTTTATACTTTTCTTCAGCATCGCGTTTTAATTGACGATATTGATTACCAAGTTCTTTTTCGCGCTTTGGAGAAATCTGAATACCATTAGCTCTCTGTTGTGCCATAAAATCAGCAAAGTTAGGCATCGCAACGCGTTGTGGTTTTCTTGCAGATCCTTCATCCACGACCTCGCCTAACATTGGCTTCAAGCCTGGCAAACGTGATGGGTTTTCAATTGCAGGTTGTTGATTAACTTCAATGGATCTTTGTGGAACTTGTTGCATTGGATTGATAGGTGTCTTCTGATATTGCTGACCTTCTGCCGCTCCTTGCAATATATTGCTGATTTGATTGTATGAGTTAAGATCACCCATTTCAGCAGCTTGTTTTTGCTGGTTAATTAATATCTTAGTAAGATTTTCTCCGCCAAGTGCTGCAAGTTGTGGATTTCCAAGCGATTTTGCGATTGGGCCATACATCTGTTGCTGTTGTTCTGCTTGCTGCTTTGCTGATAATTGATTAAGTTTTTGCTCAGCAAGATGCGTCAAAACATTCCCTGCCCCTTGTCCCAATCCTTGACCTATTATCTCACCAAGAGCAGGTGCTCGTGGTATAACTTGTATCGCCATTAGAACATCCTTCCAAAGTTAGACATATAAGGATTCGTTGGGTTATATCCCGAAGAAGAACCAGCACCAGCATACGGCATCTCGCCTAAGCCGCTACCAACTGAGAAACTGCTTGTTGGTCTTGTAGGCGTAGATGATCCACCAAAAAGCGAAGTTGCTAGATTTGAACCAAAACCTGGAAGCATAGCGCCTGCAAGCGATCCAACTAGTCCCGAAGTTGCTGGTCGATGAGCTACATCAAACATTTGTTGGGTTCCTTGGCCTAGCATGTTTGAATAAATCCCAGATTGTAATGATTGTTGCTGCTGAGCTACTTGAGCCCTTAAAGCAGCAAGACGCGTGGCTAAATCGGTGCCCGCTGAACTCAACTGCTGGCCAAAAGCTGATGATCTTTGCAACCCAGCTGTAGGCGATGCAGACAATGTTTGCATAAGCCCAGGGATAATCTGTTGCTGATACTGCCTCATTGCTTCGTCTTCCATTGCTTTTGAATCCAATGGATTTTGTAAGATATTTTGTAATCCTGCCTGCCCTTGTTGCCCCATCTGCTGCATCATTTGCTCTTGCCATGGTGCATATCTGCTCACCTGTTCATTCGTCTCAGGTTTGCCAAATAAGAAATCCCAAAATGCCATATTTAACTCCTTAGGTAATTTTTCATATCATAGATATCATAAATGAGATATGTGAAATACAAAAAATTAGGAGTGATATGGCGGGAAATTATCCAGATTATGCAGATCTTGGCGTTTATTTGCAAACCACATTCACGTATGATGTACAGAAACTTGAGTCACTTGATGTCAACTCTAAAGAGTTTAAAGAGCTTCTGGTGCGCATGTATCAAAGCATTAACAAGATCGCCATAAGTCTTAACAACAAGCAATCGGGTTATTATCCATTGACTGAGTTTGTCTCGGGCGGTCAATTCTTTCCAATAACAACATCATCAGCAACAGGTGCTGTTAATCAGCGACAAGAATACGTAAAGACTTTTAATTTTGGCGTGTTACCCAATAGCACCATCAAAGCAATACCACATGGCATTACCATCAATACACCAAACGACAACATAACATTTACCCATATCTATGCTACAGGAACAACATCTAACCCGGTAACACCAATAGGACCAGCAGGCATTTATGGAAATTTAGTTGGATGGCCTATACCCTATGTTTATCCGCATCCTTCAGAGATTGCTCTTTATATAACAACGACTCATGTGGTTATTGAAACATTTTCTGATTACACAAACACTGATCGATGTATAGTAGTACTTAAATATCTCAAAACCATTTAAGGAGATACCATGGCAGATATCAAAACAGTAGAAGACGGATTTCATCACTTTGTAAGCTGGGGAACCACTAGCCTTCATGAACTGTATATTTTAGGAGAAGCCATAAAACAAGACACAACATTTGATGCTGTAGAAAAAGACACCAGGCTTGCCCAATGGGAAAAGGATTTGATTGAGCTGTTGATAGTTATCAAGCCGGTGTTTTCGTTGATTATAGAGCGATTTCCAGGGCTTAGCTCGCTTATTGCATGGGCAACTGATGTTTACAATCATTTCTCATCACTTGGAAAGGTTGCGTGATGGATTTCCTTGGCTCAGGATGGCCGTTATTTATTATTATAATTTTTCTAACATCGGTATCGGTGATTTCTGTGTTAGGATCAATAGCAATCATTAAATCATGGATGGAATAAAAAATGATTAAGCACGTGGCATTGGTATGTATGTTAGCATCATCATCACTGATAGGGCCCATGATCCCACCAATGAAAAACACCACCGCAAAAACAACAGGAACTGACTTCAATAATGATTATATATTTAGCCAGGCTGTCCTTGTCTTTTGTGGTTCTATAATGGTGGTGCATTATCTACATCAATGCTTAGTGTTTATCGTTGAACGTTACCCACAAAAACAATGAAACACTGCATGTTCTCGTTACAATTGTGTGGCGTAATGTTTTGAAATACATGAGATACTGGAAAACCGCTCAGATAAAAATGGGCGGTTTCTTTTTATTAAAAATTTATGCTAAGGTTGAAGTACTTCATTACTACTCTCCTTGGTTGAAGTACTTCATTACTACTCTCCTTTTTTACCGGGCGTTTTTAGAGATGTTAGCGCCCGGTTTATTTTTTATTGCAGTCTGCTGATTGGTTGGGCATAAATGACCATGGCATGCAACTCAAACTGACTTGAACTGATAATTGCATCCCGTGTTTGATCATCAGTCAGATAGAATCTGAACTGCACCGTTTCTCCATCAGCTTGAAAATAGACAGGATGCCATACGCGCTCTTGCAGTTGTTCATACGGCACTAATGCATACGGCGATGTCTCAAGCACACTTGTACCAACAATACAGCCTGTTCCCGTTGATCCACCAGCAATATTAAGTGCTTGTGTTGTTTGGGATGATGTAAAGAAATCAATCGTACATTCACCATCGGTTGTCTTTGTCATAAAGTAATCAACTTTAGGCACAAAACAGTTTTTGCCTTGCTTGGTGTAAAAGTTGTATTGCTTGGTGTAAATATCAAATGGCGTTATCCGTTCAATGGTACCATTGCCTTTATACGTTCCCAATGAGAAGTTATCCGTATCAATCTGGAACGTGTTGTAATCAACAATGGAATCAACCTGTGCAATGAATTTTGCTGGGTTCTGGTAATAATACACACCGACCCCAGGTTCAGCTGCGGTTATGTTAAGAAAGCCGGTGGATGTGTCAAAGGTATGCGTAACCGATGTACCATTAAATGATGTCATTGGGCCACTTGTGCCAACAATGGTTAGAATCTCAGATGTTGGTGTGAGTCCAATGGAAAACTGTTGCCCCATTGCCCCTGTTGGAACCGTAGCCGTAAAATCTCCTGTAAGAATATCGGTTGTTCCAATAAGAACGCCATTCGTCAGATTTTGTGAGACCGGCCCAACTCCAAGTGCATTGTTAATTGCAACATAGTCATTCACTTTGAGGTTGTGATTCATGACGGTGAATGTTGCAACGCCTGCTGCGCTGGTAAGATTGGTAATCTGTAATACAGATGCGTTATCAAGCACATCACTGGACACTAAGAACGTATAGCCTTCTTGATTGCCCGCAATGATCTGTTTAAAAAACTTGTTTTCAACCGGGCTGACCCATTCAAAGTTGGCAGTCTCCCATGACATACTTGCAGTACCCCATGTGAGATAATTTTGTTGTTCAAAGTATCCAAAAGCAGTAACACTATCATTATTGAATGCCCATGTATCATTGCGATAGTTGTAGGTCAGAATTCTGTTTGGATAGATATCTGAAGATCCAGGTGTTTGTAATCGTGTGTCTGGCCATGACCAATAACACATTTCCAAGAAGTAATCACGAATACCACAAACACGTAAAGGCCCATCATTCGTACGTGCAATGTTAAACACTTCATCGGGTATCTTCTGGTCAATACGGGCAACATTAGTGCCATTACAAGCATGAACGCCAACACGACCAACTCCAAGAACTTGTTGGTCAAATGGAATCTCAGAAAATGTTGATTGTGATCCAAGTTCTGTGTTCAATTGTTGCCAATAAAATGGAAACACTGAATTGCCCGACCACACAAGTTCCCATGTGCTATCTTCAAAGTAAACAATAAGATGATCTTTTAAGAATTGTGCCGTGCTTATGCGTTCTTTTGTTGGTGCATCAATGAAAAATCCTTTGCCAGGAATATCTTGGTTCCATGCATCTGCCTGAAAAGGGTTTCCATTTTGGCAACAACGAGCGCGATTAAAATATTCAGTAGTGGTTGTTCCAATAGCGGCGCCTGTTTCTTCTAAGGTATCAAGTAAAACCAAATAACCCTTAAATGGAACAATTATGCGGGCTCCAAGAATGACATGCGATGCCGTTGCATCATATTGCGGTACTAATGAAGTCCAATTTGTACCATCCCATGTTTTAATTCCATCCCACCCGCTTTTAGTTAAATCAGCAGGATCTACTGGTGTGAAAGCTTTAAAATTAGTAACAAATAAAATATTGTCATTATTATCAACACCGCGCCATGTTGTACCCCAAAAGAACTGACTATCGGTACCAGACCATAATCCAACATTAGCCAAGGTAAAACCTGGAGGTAAAGAAGCAAGGCTTGATGGTGGAACGTTACCTAATATATCCCATCCTGCTGTTGTATATTGATAAGAAAACTGAGTATCAAACGCATAAACAGGAAGATCAAGAATATTGCCTGTATTATACGTAATAAACCCCATAACAGGCTGTGAAGGATAATAATAAACAGCAGCGGTTATTGCAGCACCATTTATAATTACTTCACCTGTTGCCGAATCAAAAGTGCCCGTTGCAACCCCCGTTGATAACATTGGTTGGGCGCCAGCAGCATCAGTTTTGACCGTAAAAAATTGTTCAGGTAACGAACCAGAATTGACACTAAAAGCAAAACCGATTGCTGTTGTATAAGCTCCAGGGACAATTGTACCAGCTGGAAGATTGCCCGCACCATTAGTATTAGCAATATGAATTCTTAAACGCGATGTTTGTTGTGTTGCAATACTTGTACTTGATGGATTGAGATACTTCGAACCAACACGCCTTCTGACGCGACCACGAAATACATAGGCATTATTTAATTGGCTAAAGGCTGTGTCACTTATTAACCAGGCTTTCACATCTGTTTGTAAACCATCGCCTTGTGGGGCAATGATAAAGCGATCGGTTTGTGCCATGTTAGCTTCCTATTGCAATAAAACACACATCATAATTTGTAGATCCTGCTGTTGAATCTACATATGCTTTAAATTGGTGTTTAGTATCAAATTGAATAACAACCCCGGGACCAACATGCAAATTTGGGTTGCCACTTTTAACGGTGCCAACAATTGAAAATACTGTCGCGTCAGCTGTAAAGTCTTTTGGAAATGGAACTGTTGTTGGGGAAAAGCTGCTTGTCGATACTGATGCAGTAACCCATTGCATAATGATACCTGACGGCAAATATGACCAACCATTTGTAGCATTGTTTGATGCTGATGCTCCACAAATTGGAATTGTTGAAGTTCCGGGTTCATTTCTAATATAAAGTGTTTGTGTAGCTGAATTGTTATACATCCCAAATTCATTAGTTCCAAATGATGGAGCGGTTGCAGCGACGAAACTAACTTTTTTGTGTTTGCCCGCATTTGCACCCGTAAAAGGCGCTAAGGCCGATAATTCAACGTGGTCAACAGCAAAACCTGCATTAATGCCATCAAAGTTGTCTTTTATAGGTTGCTGGGTGAAACTTATAATCTGTGATGCCAACGGTAAAGAATTTAAAGCCATGATATCTCCTTATCAACCTATAGAAAGCTGTGTTAATTTATAAAATTTTCCTTTGCGTGCTGCATCGCGCATATTATCTGTATGCGTGCCAATCCATAAATGACTAGGATTTACACACAAAGTGTTATCACATGAATGACATACTTCCATATCATCAGGAATAGAACCTTTATAAAGTTCATAAGAGATACGATGCGCTCTTTTTAGCCGTCCTTTATCAAGAAATCTTCCATAATTATTATCTGATGTACAACCTATCCAATTCCAACAAGTATTTGTAATATTAGTATGTGATAAAAATCTACACAACATAGAACAAAAAGAAGGTTTTCCCTTTATTGTTTCACATTCTTTGTCACAAATTCGACAATATGAAATAAGCCTTTTCTTCGTCATGTCATTATCCAATAGGTCCCTGCCATTGATTTCCCCATACACCAAAGTAAGGATTATTATCCAGTTGAGGGCTATAAATGGTTGGGGCACGTTGTGTTGTATTTTGTACGACTTTTTTGCTAAGCACTAAGTTTTCTTGAACCTTAAGCTCAGGCATAATTTGTTGAATGCTTTCAAGATCCAAACGATCATCAAAGACTTTTTTAGCAGCAAGATAACTTATATATTGCCACCACTGATTTAACTCTGGGCTATCTCCCGATTCAAGTAGTTCAGCCGGCAGTCTGAATGCTTGTAAGTTAACAGGATAAGCGCCATCCGGTATAGGACGAACGGTAAACACTTTGTTGTTAATTACTTTACCGGTTGTTGGATCTATACGTCCAAGATTGCTGTAAAGCAATGATGTTGGTGGTGATGGGGTATATGGTAATGACTGACGAACGACGTTTGTGTTAGCGAGAGGGACTTGTTCAAAGTCAATCAAGTATTGGCCCGTAATGTAATTAATCGTTCCTCGGGGAACTGCAGTGGATGCATTAACCAAATTGCCTACATCTACTCGTCCCAAAACAGGAACATCAACATACGTTAGCGTTGAGTTGTTAGCTACGATGGCGCTAAAAATGACACTGTTTTGATTCACAGGGAAGTTGTCAAAAGCGCCAGTAAATATTGTTGTTACGCCATTGCCTTGCGCAAAATTCTCAACCAAATTGTTTTGTGGGAATGCCCCAAAAAACACGTCACGAGATTGCGTATAGTAGACGCGGTTGCCAGAAATGTAGACTGGCGCGTCTATGGTTATATATTTTTGTTCAAACTGATAAAGCGGGTCAGTTGTTGGCAAAGAATCATCAACATAATAAGTATCACGATATGCTTGCGTATACCATGTAATGTTAGTTAAGAGCGTGTTAAGTCTCAAATGCTGCGGCAAATCATACAATACGGCCGTATTGATGTACTGTAAAAGGTCTGCATCAGACAATTGATTGGGTGAAGGCGCGCGGCATAATCTGCGCACTTTAGTTTTTATAGCTTGTAACGTTGTATCTGCCATTGAAATCCTTCCTTAATTTAATACGGAAGCACGTTACGTTCAGCTTGTGCAACCGATAATGCATTCTCTGCAAAGGGAACACATTGCGCATTTATTTCTATGATACCAGCAGGTACCACAAAAGCAGTAAATAAAGTTGAATCAATTGGCATACTAAACGTTGTTGGGCTAAGAACTATAATTTCGCCGGTGAGCCCATCAGCTTGTGTCATTCCGTATACGTGAGGTACGGTCAGCCTTACCGTTAAACCCGAACCATACAAGTGATTGCCCACCGTTGTCACGATTAATGGATTGGATTGACTGATTGCAGCAATAAATCTCATTGCTGGCTGAAAGAAAGGCTGAGCATAAGTATTTATTGGCATAGCCAATCCTTAGTGTTAAATAGGGGTAATAATATCTATTTTAGGCGTATCAGAATTCACGTCACTGAAGTCAGTTGGGTAAAAACTGAAACGCTGAATCTTTGTTCCAACAATTGCAATGGGCTTTCCATTTTCATCCGTTGCATGTTTGTGGATTGTGTATTGGCAATTGTTATTAAGGTGAGTTGCAACTGCGCGGGGCAATTCGTATATCTGGCCATCCATCAAAGTGTATTCTTTCACAGCGTCTTGTTTGTACTTCCTGAAAGGGAACGTAACAGATGTTCCTGGGATCTCATGGTTTCTAAAGATACCACGTACTAACTTGCTATCTTCCACCCAGCGGCGATGCATATCTTCTTCATGCAATTGCCGTTTGCTTTTAATAACTGGTGGTGGTGGTTCTACTGGTTTCTCAACCGCTTTTTCTATTGGCGTTTGAACGGGTGTTGGTGCTACTGCTTTATAACCAGGCTTACGACCAGGCTTTTTTCGTTCCACGGCTCTTGTAGCTTCAGGAACAGTTGGTTGTGATTCAGTGCTTATTGTTTGATCTTTTACTATTGATTCATTGATATCTGACATAGACAACCTTCAGGTTTAAGGGGGAAGAAATTTCCTCCCCCTATAATACCATTAACTAAAGGATATTAGTTATTGCTGAATGAGCGACCGGCTTTCCAGTAGATCATATCGCCAGTTGTTGGATCACCAACGGTACCAGCAGGGCCAGCAATCGTTGTTGTACCAATACCTGTGCCAAGAACAATGTTAATTGCTGCTTGGTTTTCTTCAGCATCACCAAGAACATTGACATTGTTTGCAAGAGCAACTGCGGTGTTTTCACCAACAGGTACTGCTTGTGGGAACGTGCAAGGAACTTGAGCAGCTGTTGGGAATGTGAATGCAGTGATTGTGTTATCAACAACATCCAAATCAAAAGCACCCATTGAAGGAACAGCAACAACTGTACCGACAATGTTATCCAATTCAATAGACCCGCAAATTGCAGGGATATGAAGACGGATTTCTTGACCAACAGTATAACCATGGCTTACTGATGTTGTTACACGAACAGTATTGGTTGTTCCCGTTGTTGCAGTGCCTTGAATGTTCAAGATAGTGCGTGAACGTGGATAGAAGATTGGATCAAATGGACGAACAGTGTAACGGCCAGTTGGCGTCACAAGATTACTTGCAGCAAATGCTGTAGAAGCTGCCCAGCGCATTACAAAGCTAACGCCGGATGTTACCGTACCAACTTCGTAATCAAAGCCACCAAGGTTAACAGGAAGTGCACCTGTTGCATCAGTGAACGTAACAATTGAACCCATTGTTGTCGTAGTAGCAGCAAATACGCCCGTTGTTACCGATGTGGTTACCGTAGGCGTTGTTGAGTTACTTGTTCCTGTATCAATAATGTTATTTGCTATAGGTCCTTTAGACGTATCAACAACATAAATGCCGCCAGCAGTCATTAAATATGAATTGGTGACAGATGTTGCAGCAGCATGGTAATCAGCCAACGCAGCGCCTTGAGGCATGCCTTTTTGCCAGTAGTATTTTACACCAGCATATTGCGTGCTTGTTCCGAATTGGGTGTAGTTCCATACTTCTACCCATTCAGGATCAATACGGCAAGGAATCACTTTAGGGAGAATAGTTCCAGCAGCATAGGTACCAGCGGTGGTTACTCTGAAGTTGCCTTGTTCGATAATTGTATTATATGACATAGTATCTCCTTAGATCGTTGTGGTGCACATTAAGTTGCCAATCCACTGATCATTCTTGATCCTGCAGACCTGTGCCATCTTCCAACCTACTGAGCAGTTTTGAGCCAATGGGCCGCCAACAATTTCAGGTGGGAGGTAAATGAACTTAGCCGACATACCATCTTGTTTGACACAAGCAGCAGCTTCAAGACCAGCAAACGTAATTGCATATACGTCTCTGTTTCTTAAAGAAGCATTTTGTATTACTGAACCAAGTGTCGATAGATGGAAACGCAAGTTACGTACTGCGCCCCATTCTGTACGAAGAATGTTCATTGGGCTTGGATATTGGCTAGCAGCGATAAAGCCATCTACTTTTTCAAGATCTGGCTGAATTTTGGTGCTTGCAAGTGCCAAATAAGCAGCACGAACAGGAGCTGTACCAAATTTATTTTCTGCTTCTACAAAGTCTTGGATTGTCCAAGCATTTGCATTAAGCAAAGATTGTATTGCTGCATCGCAATCATCCGATGTAAGCTCGGTCGGTGAATCGTTGTTAACTCCCCCGACGCAATTGATGCGGGCTGCGGAGGAGAGCAACATATTGCTCATCAATTGGTCTTCTGTTTGTCTTCAATTCTGTTACTTTTATGACCTATTTCTAGGCGGGGAAACCTCTTCGGATCTCCCTCAAGCTATCACTAGCCTGTTCAGACTGTCGCATCCCACAAGGGTCTTCTCACTCAGTCGTTCACCGTGGCAATTGCCTTCGGCCCTGTTGTCTGCAATGCAGAGTTCCAAGTCAATCAGAGAAGATTTATTGTCCTCAAGGCAGTTTAAGGACACGCCAAGACGCTTTGCAGCTGCGTTTAATACGCTATCTTGGTTATGAAGTTGTCTATCTGTTACTTTTGTGACCACTAATGTGGCGGATGGTCTTGTTATTCCCATCTCAACGGCTTTTCGCACGTTGTTCGGACTATCGCTTAACTCATTTCTGAGTTCCTGCAGGTTTAGTCTCTCAGGCTGTACATTTATTTTATTTGTTGTATAGTTGTGCATGACACTACACAACTCTTCACAAAGGTAATTAACATGAAAGAATACACAATCGCTGAATTGGCTTATTTTGCTGGCATCATTGATGGAGAAGGAAGCGTGACGATTGGTAAAAGCGGAAAACGTAGAAGCGCTCAAGGCTTTCATTACTATCGTACGATTATAGAAATCAATAATACAGATAAACGAATGATTGATTGGCTTACTAATCATATTGGAGGCAGACAATTGGAATTTACACCAGCTCAAACATCTAGAAATTCGCGTCTCCAATGCTATCGATGGGTTGCAAATCGAGATGTTATTGAATATGTTTTGCCGCTTGCTCTTCCCTATATTGTCGCCAAAGTTGAACAATGCGAATTGGTTATTAAGATGCGCCAAACATTTAACTACAATTATCATCCCAAAAAAGGACAACAAGGCATCCCAGTTCTTGATGAAGAACTTATGAAGTTGCGAGATAAATTGTATGAGGATCTTAAACTTTTGCATTGTCGTAATTACCTAAAATAAACACTTGCCCCTTGTCACCGGCTCTTAAGCTTCGGTTTCCAAGTCAATTACTGCGGGTTTATAGCAGGCACTATTACTTACCTGCTCATTAATATAAATGTACTGGCCATACCAACTGACCTTTGCATCAATATCAACACGCTGTAAATCAACAGCAGGAGGCGTTGCGCCACTAGGACCTAATGGTACCAATGATGATGGTAGTGGGTTGTAACGTGACCATCTCAAGGTATCGCCACCATGACGTGGAAGCAATGCTGGATCAGCTACGTATTTATAAATAAAGTTTGGAGTTGGGGTTGAAAGCAATTTCAAGCTAAACGTCTGCTGCACTTGTGGCGGCATCGTTGTCGCTGTGACAATATTTGCCATAGAAACACCTTAAAGTAAAAGAATATCACTTTAAGTCTGGACGAATGACTTTTACGGCTTTTGCGTCCGGTGAACTGACGAGGTTCATTTGCGTCTATGGCAAGTATAATACTACTAATGCAAATTCAAATAATTATTGTCGCGGCATTTTGCTATAAAGATTCATCTCTTTTTCTAATTGGGCTGCAATTTCATCATTGAATTCCATATAAGCATTAGCATTATTTAAAGGTGTCTGGCCCCTGCTAGGATTGACGGTAGCAATAGAACGTGGCTTGCCTGCATTCTTATTAATCTTTTGCTGAGGAACGTATTCTGATTCATCCTGGTTTATATTTTGCGCTTTGATTAAACGATAGGCAAGAAGACCTTTTGCATAAAGTGTAGATGCTTCATCCATTGCTCGTGCACCATCTGGATCAAGTCTGCGCAATTGCTGTACATTCTCAGGAGTAATAACTGAATCAATATCAGGATATTTGGAACGGAGAGCGTTTTCTTGCTGCTGGGCTACGGTTTGTTGCTTAAAGCCATCAAGCTCGCCTTTAAGCTTATTGATTTGTGCTTTAACATGGCGATATTCAACAAGGTCTGAGTCTGATGGTTCTGGTTCTGATGGAGATTGTGGTTGTTGTGGCTGTAGCATGCGTGCGCGTTGTTCAAGATCGTTTATATACCGTTGCTGCTCCATGTAGCGGCGTTCAGCTTCTTCTTTTTGAGCGCGAAGTTCCTTAAAGGACTGATTGGGATCTTTCTTCCTTGGAGTATCTTGTATCTCATCAGGAGTTTCAGCGGATTCACGCAATGCGTGGTCGGTTTCTAATTGCTCAGGCTGTTCGGTTTCTTCAACTTGAACTTCAGGCAAGTCATTCATTGTTTGCATGTTTGCTGATAAGTCTTGTTGGTTATTTCCTACAATGGTATCCATTAATTCTCCTTAAAATTCAAAACTATCTCGATATTCATTACTAGCGTAAATCATATCTTCAGCGAGATGCCAATCGTGTTTTTTTTCTTGTGCAAGAGCGGTTTGTTTAGTTGAAATCACTTTATCAGGAACGTCTTTATTATAATCTTTAGGCAGATTGAAAAATGCTTTAAAGCCTTTAGATGTCATTGTTTTATCGTCATTCCAATATTTGCTAGCCATCAACTAACTCCTGTAATTATATCGTTTTGTGGCGTCTCACGGATTTCTAAGACTATTTGTGGTGCATCAGGTAATTCACCATTCAATTTCTTGGCTAATTCTAACAAAGTACCATCATAAAAGTCGAGAATGTCTTTAAGCAACGCTTTTTCTTCAGCAATGACATTAAGCGCATTCATTTTATATTGTATACATGCTTGTTCATTAGGAAGACCCCACAAAAATTCAATCATTTCATCGCGCCAATGATATTTAAATACTGATTGGTCAAAGTCAGGCGTTGGACATGCCAAGACCCCAGCAAAGTAACGTCTGAATGTTCGCGGCAATGCAGGAACCTTTTGGATAATAATAACAATATAAAAATCTGATTGAATAAAGATTCTTTTATGAACATCAATACATTCTTGTATTTCATCCCAAACAGTTTTTTTTGCAGGCTCTGCTAACTCAATAGGATCTCTAGTATCAAGGGGCTTGGCAACTATTTCTGCCGCCAGAGCCCCAATTGTATTTTTTTTGTTAAGAATCTTTTTTGTCATAGTCACTTCTTGGCTACACGTTTCTTACGTTTCTTTTTCTTGGGAATATGGGCGCCAGATTTACGAGCTTCAGAGAGAGCAATCGCAATATTTTGTTTATGGCTTCGTCCTTTTCCCGCGTGTTCAAGCTCAGAAATGTTACTGCTAATTGTGGCTTTTGACGAGCCTTTTTTTAGTGGCATTGCTTTCCTTTCAATATATTGTGTTAAAAAGGGAGGTGGTTAGCCTCCCTTCTAGTGCTTTTGAATATGATTCGTTATCCCAGCATCCCGTCAAACGCTTTTGGTGGCATCTTAGGGCCTACCAATGGCGGTACCTCCTCAGGATCACTAAAAGGTATTTTACGGCCCAAGATTCTCATAGCTATATCAGTAGCTTCAGAGTCTGGTCTTGGCATTCCTGGCATTAGAACGACCCTTTGGTTCGCCGAGTTTGAAGAGTTCTAGAGTCGCTGTCTATCTGGTCGTCCACGCCACGAATGCCGTCGTAAGGAGTGTGATTCGAAGCGTACCCTGAATTTGGGAAGTCTCTCATGACAACTTTTTCTGGGAACAAGCCGTCATTTGATTGTACCATTTCATCCATTTCTCCACGTTTGCCTGAAGAGAATTCACGCGTCATATCACCAACGACGTTGCTCTTATAGCCAGGCATTTCATGGCGTGGGTAATAGCTGTCGTCGCTGTGTGCATCAAAGGGACGGCGTGCTGGATAGTAAGCGCCGTTTTCGTAATAAGGTCCACCTTCGTTGTAGCCGTTATTACGTTCATCACGTCGTACCATGTTGGCGACTTTTCTTGCGGTTGAGCTATGGTGTCTTTTGGCAGCCATGTTAGCTCCTTTCTGTAGAAACTGCTTGCTCAATAATGAGTAGCAAGGTTATACCTCTAACTACACAGAGGCGAGTGCTGTAACACAATGTTACTTTTTCTTTTTAGCAGGCTTCTTAATCTCTTTAATATCTTTTCGTTCGGCTTTCTCATGCCGCTTCTCTTCCTTTTCCATCTTTTTGTAATGGCTCTTTTCTTCTTTGTCATACTTCTTTAGGGGAGACTTTTTCATTGGGTTCCTTAACCGTTTGTATATTAGTAGCTTCTTGTGCCTTAAGATCATTGGCCATTGTTAACAATTGTTGAACATGGGCTATATCCATACCATCAATTTCTTTAAGTGCTTTAACAAGATTCAACAAGGCAACATCATCGTCTTTAGCCGCTTCATGTTTTCTCTCTTCTGCGGCCGCCATATTCTCAAGCACACGCGAGTTTCTTTCATGTGCCTGTCCCAGATCAGCCTGAGCTTTTGCTTGCTGTAACTGCGAACGTGATTGCAATTCTTGCATGGCAAGTTGTTGTTGTTGCTGTTGCATTTGTTGTGCTTGTTGTTGCGTTTGTTCAATAGACTTAATAATCTTTGTCTTGTCTTGAATTGTTGTAGCTTCCATCAAAGCAGCATCAGGAATTGGAACGCCAATCTCACGTAGTTTAATAAGCGTAATAAACTGATTCTGGCGCTGTGTAGTGGTATATGATCCTTCTTCCACAGCGCAATCATACTTTGAGAAGTTCTTGTGATAAAACTCTTCAGTTGGTTGCTCTTTAATAATCTGTTGGACCTTGCCAGGCGTGAAGTTGTTCTGAGTTAACTTAATCATTAAACGGCCCAATTGCTTACAAGAACGATCAAGCTTATCGTAAATGCCTTGAAGCATGGTAATACCAGCCCCTTGGCGTAACATCTCTAGAATTCCAGCTTTTTCATCAGTTGCACTTCCAAGCATTGCTTCATTAACACCAGATATTTCTTGTACTTCTTTAGCGAGCAGTTCTGAAAGTTGAATCATACTTTGTGGGACATCAGGTGTTGGCAATGGCTGAATGACATCAGCAATTTGGTTTTCTGCTTTAATTGGTATATGACGGCCACCACCAGTTTGATAGATGTCGTCAGTATTGATCAGACCACTTGGCTTATAAGCAAATGCCCCCGTAACCCGATTCTCAAAGTGATCCAATTCAGCAATGCGGCGGCGGTTATAAAGATATTGCGCATCGCGTAGTTGTCTGACAATACCCTGCACGCGCCAGTTCCAGAATGGCACTTCTGGGTTGAAGTACGTCATCACCGGAACGAATGGATATTCATCAAGCTCAA
>Ga0265326_10000147_pt1 | contig 37022 bp, 51 predicted proteins | sample 41424metaG_FD_192439 | JGI IMG/M metagenome (GOLD analysis project Ga0265326, IMG submission 192439) | Rhizosphere microbial communities from Carex aquatilis grown in University of Washington, Seatle, WA, United States - 4-14-24 metaG | ecosystem: Host-associated > Plants > Roots > Rhizosphere... | reverse complement strand
AATGTCACTATGGTTTTTTCTTATGCTAATCAGAGCCAATTAGAACAAAGCATTGAGAAAGTCTACGACTTTTGCTTAGACATGAAAGCAAAGCTATCGCAAGAAGCAATCGCCTTAGAGATTAACAATGAGTTGTATTTAGTATGATTATATTTAAGATTATCAAAGAGATTTTAACAATTATAAAAGCTTTCAAAGCATTAAGGAGAAAATAGAATGGAAAAGGCAATACTTGAAAAACTAATTGCGGAAGATACGCAAGGACTATTAGACATCGATAAGAAAGGAATCTATCGAATTCATGGAAGGATAAACGGCAAAAGAGGCGGGGCTTTTCATGGATTTACAGAGGAAGGAGAGCCCGTTTTCGGAGGGGCTAATCTGATTCATGCGCCAACTTGGTGGAATCATTCATTTAGAGAAGTGGCGGAAATTTGCGATAAAATCGTTGCACGTTATCCGAATTGTGAAGCAATGCCCGATAAGTGTAACTAGGAAATAAATTGAGCTAGAGAGAAGGCAATCTCTTTAGCTCATAAATTAACATTATTACAAGGAACAAATAACATGAACGAACAAATTAAAGAAACAAGAAAATATTTATACAATCACACAAGCCAAGAAACGGCATATGTTTTCAATGATTATCCTTGGGGTTTTAGATTGAGAACGACTATACGCTATTGGGTAGAAACAAAGAAAGCTAGAAACGGCGGGCAACGTTTTGGAAGTCAAACAATCAACCCTAAAACTGGTCAATGGTGTGCCCCTAAGTATAGCACTTATAGCCAAGTTATCATTATGTTTTTAGATGAAAACGAACATATTAAATACACTTCTCTAGGTATGAATGATGGAGAGGAAAGAGTTTTAAAATTCAAAGAAACTCATTTAGAAAACTTAGATGACTTTCAAAAATTACAATTGAAAGAAGTCATGGCCTACACGGAAGTAATGAAGCATGTCACATTTGAAGTCAAGCCAAGCGGTTATGGAATGGTAAGTCTTTTTTCTAATGATCCCGAAGAAGTCGAGAAACGCAAACAAATGATCAAGGAAAGCGAAGAAAGAGAAACAAGAGAGAAAGAGAGCTTAAGACAAATTAATCGCGCTATAGGCTACGAAATGAGCAAAATAACACTATAATGGGGCAATGATGAAAGAGATTAAGGCAACACTTTACAAGGTAGACGGCTCGAAAGAGCCGTTAACCTTAAACACAAAAACAAGTCTTGAAACGCTTCAAAAATTATTGGGGGGATTAATAGAGATCATCCATATCAACGGAAAGGATTTAATCATTAATGAAGAGGGGCGTTTGTTAGACTTGCCTATTAACCCTTGGAAATTTGGGTTAAATACCATGTGGGAAAATGAATATTTTAGAGGCAATGTAATATTAGTTGAAGGCCGTTTACCATAGGAGAAAGGCAATGTATCAAGCAGATTTAGAAAGATTCCAAGAGAATTATTTAGCGGATGAAGAAGCTTTGCCCTTGGTGGCGGAGCTTCATACAAAATATAGCGAAATGTTTTTGTGCGAGCACTTGCGAGACGAAACAACAAGACATAGCTTAACGCTAATGTGTGAAATAAAGAAGGAGCTAGAGGAAAGATTTTTAATTTCAATTTGTTCAACTAATCACAAAATAGAAGAAGAATTAAAAATAGATGATTTATTCCCTAATCTTTTTCTTTTAATGGATTATGAAAGAATAATAGAATCTTTAATTAAAAAAGAATGGATTGATCAATTTGTGATAATGAAAACTAGCAACGGGGACAGATTCAGATCAAGGGAAAAGACAATTTTCGCTAAAGGCATCCGTTGGAAGGAATGCCCTATATATATTCAGGCGCACTTTAATTTTGTAAAAGCAAGCGGGAATACAAACACTTAAACGTTGACATTGCAAACGTTGGTGTGTTATTATGCAATTACCTTAAAGCCTTAAACTACCACAAGGTCGAAGATGCAAGCACAAGAACAAATAAATAATTTAAACGAATTTTTAGAGGAACAGTTATGGTACATAAAGACATTATTGAAAGACGAAAAGCAAAACCCCGAGGTCGTCCGTTCGTTAAGGGTGGAAAACACGCCACAGATTCTAAAGATGAAGTACTGGCTACTTCAGGACGTAAAATCGGTATTGAGGGGGGAGTTGTAGCCTCCGCCCTCGAATCGGCGATTGTAGAGCCTTTAAATGAAGGAATTGAGTTGCAATTGCCACCCGCTGCAATCAATACCATAAACAAAATTATAAAGGAAAGTATGGAATCGCCAGCAATTGAAGAAATAAAATCTTTAGATGAAGATACAAAAGCTTTGGAGCTTATCGAATCGATAGAATTTAAGAACGGGGAAAATATTCTTGCAATTCGTTTCAGTAAAAAACACAATCGTATGTTTAGGATTCAAATATTTTTGAATAATGAGACGGAAATAAGACCAGTCACATACACTGGCGCGAGTACTGGCTACACTTTTTGGAATCTTCTCAAGGGCGCATTGAAAAAATAAAAAAGGAATAATGAAATGGGATGGGAGCATATTTTAGCTTTAGTATTAGGAAATTCTGCTTTGATCATACCTCTTTTTCTATGGAATAGATCAGAATCAAGGGCAGATATTCGTCATATGGACGTAAAATTAGAGTCAACAAGAGAATTGGTAAGAGCTATTTATGAAGAGAGTAAAGATTTTCATAGAAGACTTTGCTCCATTGAAGAAAGAAATAGGAAATAATAGGGACTACCACCCCGAAGGAAAGATAAGATGAAAAAGATCGTGCTAAACATAAGCGATTCGACCTATGAGAAACTTAGGTTTGAAGCTATCCATGAAAAGAAAGATGTCCAGCAAGTTGTTGCTAATAGAATTTTTCATAAGCCTTTTCATGCAGAAGTTGAAGAGGCTTTTGAAGATTGGATGAATCTTGAAATAGAGAAAATTATAAAGGAATAAAATAAATGAATCCTATCCCTTGTGCTCATTGTGGAGCAAATTTCATGCGTCAAACACTAGACCCAGAATCTCCTAAGCTATGCAATAATTGTTCAATTAGAGAAGAAAATAGAAACCATAAAAAAGGTAATGAAATGGAAAATCAAATCATAGACATTTTAATTAAATGTCCAAAAGAAAAATATGCTGAAATCGAAGAAATTTGTATTAGTAACGGACATGATGTAACAAAGTATTTTATGAATTTGCATGCAAATAATGGGCCGAAAGTAAAGGAAGAAATGATATTTGATAATCGTTCATTAAAAGAAAAGCATGAAAAAGAAGATTTAGAGGAAGTTAACACAAAAAATAAAGGAAAGAAAAAATGAGAATGCATTTTACTATGGTAATCAATGGAAAAGAAACAATCGAAACAAAATTCGAAGAAAAGATTAAATCTAATCCTAATCTTCACATGGATTTAATTCGCTGTATGGCTCATACGATCATGATGGCTTTTGGGTTAGATGAAAAAGATGAGCTTTCTGTTGAAAGTTTCAGAGCGGGAAAAATTCCAGATGAAATGATGGGAGCGATTGCAGAAACAAACGTTCTAGTTTCAGAAGTGGAGAAAAAAGTTGATAACTAAACGCAATAAGTATATCAAAAATACAGAGAGAGGTTTTCCTACCACAGGCCACCTCTCCCTGGAATAGTGTTCGTGCTAAACACTTGCAAGATTAGGGTATGTCAAGTTTCTTGATTTTGTCAAGTTTTTTGTGCGTTCAGCCGAAAAGCCGTAGGCAAAACGATGATGCCGAAATGCTGATAGAGTTTTTCCTACCGCTTTGAAGCAATCAAAAACGCTTCAAAAAAGGAGAAGCTCATGCCACCAGCCAAACAAGTCTATAAAAATCCCCAACCAGGTCAACCTCTGATCACTACAATAAGCACAGGATGCAAAACGCCTGTTCTTGAAGTAAAATTCTGCAATCTCGTCAAACCTTATTACTATGCCAATTCACCTTCAGTTCCTAGGCATTCGGTTACGTGTGTAATCGATCCAAAAGAACATAAGGAATTTTTGCATGGAGTCCAAACCATAGAAAAGAACGAGGGAGTCGATAGCATAATCAAAAATGAAACAGTTAAGGAAAACAATGAACAATTCATGACTGGAAAATTGCTTATAAAATTTCAAAGCAAAGACATTATACCTGTTTACATTATGAATAAAGACGTGGAAGGAGAGACTGTAAGAATTCATCAACCTGAGCCTATAGAATTAGAGGATGAGTTGGCCAAAGGAGAATATATCATGGTCGTCTATGATATTCTTAGATACACGAAGAAGAATACAATGAAAACAGAGCATGGAATCAGTTTCAAACCTTCATGCATTTATCTATATCCTAAGACGGGGGAATAATGGAGAAAATCAAAATATTAGGGGTCGATCCCTCATTAAGAAATACTGGCCTTGCAATCATTACTTATAATACAGAATTATCTCCTAGCGATCCCGCTGCTTTCACAGTTTCAAATTGCCAAGTGTTGGTAAACCCAGCAAAGTATACAGGCACTGACGCGATTTTAAACATGCTGGACATGATTCATGAGCAATCCATGAAGGAATGCTATCAAGATCCAGAAACGGTTTTGGTTGAATCACCTCCTGTCATGTTTAATAAGAATTGGAGTGGAGGAGCCATCGCTTCAATTGCTCACATATCAGGAGGAGCCGTCGCTCTTTTTGGCATTGAAAAGTCTCACTTGTTTCGCCCGAATGAATGGAATAAAACACGGAAGAAAGAAATCACTCATAACCAAACAATCGCTTTCCTTGGGAGTGCTGATAAATGGCACTACGAGCAAAGGGTAAAGTCTGAAAAGTACATGGAACATATTTTAGATGCTGCAAGCATGGCTTTATGGTGGATTAAAAGCAATTATTTAGAAGAATAATATGTTTGACTTTGAAGAACTAGTGAGATATTTAATATTCATCATTTTTATATTATCTATCTCATTAGTTTTGACACTTTTTTGTATTTTTCATTTAATAATTTTAAATTAATTCTGTTACTTGATCGTATTTTTTTTTCTGCTATAATGTAACCAAAAAGGTGAAAAAATGGATTGGATTCAAACATTGTCGATCATAGTGACTGTTATAGGATGTGCTTATTACATTCATAGAGATATTATGAATGATATGAAGACTCAGACAGCTCGAACAGATAAACTTTACGAGATGTTTATTGATTTGATTAAAGAAGGAAGAAAATAAATATTTTTTTATAATCTTTCTTGAAGAGGTTTCCCACGGTTCACTTTAGATTGCATTATTGCTTTCTGTTCAATAGGGATGTCGGAAGCTTCTTCAATTTGTTTTGTCAAAGATCTTCTTTCTTGAGGATTTTCTAATATTCCGTCGTGATAGGAAGGATACTGTTGAGCCCAAGATTCGATAGCCTGAATTCCTCCTTGTTTGAAAGTCATTCTTGCTACTTCACCTGCTGCGGTTGGAGATGTCAAACCTTTTGCTCCTAAGTAAGCTGCTTCTGCTGGAAGAGCTGCCTTTCCAAGCAAATATTTTAGTCCACCCAATTTTACTAGTGGGTTATTGGCAATTCCTCTTCCTCCACCAAGTAATGGTTTCTCAAGAAGGTCACCAGCTCTTTCTGCCATTCCTTGAGCAGGTGGCAAAGTTGGTTCAGCCATAGGATTAAATGTTTGAGGAGTTGGAGCCATTGGCTCGGACATAAGATTAGGACGAGTAGGCATAGCAGGAGCATTATGAGGAGCTATTGGGGGAGGCATTTGCATAGAACCAAGTGGAGGCTGTTCGCCTGGCATAGGAGGCGGAGGCAAAGGCTCTGGTGCTATGGGCGAGGAAGGACGTGGAACTGGTTCGGCTAATCCATAAGTACTTTTAACATCATTTCTTAGTTTCTTGCTTGCATTTCTAGCTGATTCCATTGCTTTCAATTCATATCTTGCCAGTCTACTTTGAATCTTTTGAGTGAGTTCTTGAACAACATAGGCATGTTGTCTTTCAGCTTCTTTCATTAACAAGGGAAGCGTCCCTTGTTTTTGCATAAACTTAATGTTTTGAGGGGTTAAATCGACCAAGAAATTTTCTACAGTGCCCACGCTATTGGCTATCTCTCTAGCTAGCTCTCCACTCTGAACTTTATCGATAAAATTAGCTGGCCTTAGTTCATTTTTTACAGTATGAAAAGCATTCGTTTCTATGAATCTTCCGACTGAACTTTGCGTTTTTGGGCTCAAACCAAGCTCACTTACGATTGATTTTACATCATTTCGTATCGTTCTTTGGAGTAATGGCACAATTTTGTGATAAGCTACTGAATTTTCTAAAATGATCGGAAGTCTCTCGCCTAAATGATTTTTGAAGTTATTCAATACACCTTGGACTTCAGGAGTCGCCCTTTGAATAGAATCTTCAAGAGCTTTATATTTCTTTGCTAATTCACGCCCTCCGATTAATTCGCCTTCAGGGAAAAGGGAAGTGAGCACTCTTCTAGCTTGAGAAGCTTCACGGCTTCCAGCCAATCCAGTTTGATTAATGGAATCTTCGATGAATCCATTTAATCCCAGTTCTTCGGCATCGATTCTAGAGCTTTTAGGAAAACTTCTTTCGATTTCAGAAGCATTTTTGACAACATTGGCACTATATTCTGCTTGAGCCTGTTTTTGCAATTCTGGCAGGTTCTTAAGATCTTTTTCATACTGAACTTGATCCAATTTAAATTTTTCAGTCATCCTTTTATTTTCTTGTTCAGCTGCTAGCTTAGCTGCTTTGTAATCTGCATCTGATTTGGCTGCATTGGCATTTCTTTGAATCTTGTCTGTTTCTGCTTGGTTTTTCAAACGTACAATCTCAGCATCTCTTGCAAATTTCTTCTGTTCGAATGCATTTTTCTCTTGAATAATTTGATTTTCCCTAGCATTCAAATCATCCTGGAATTTCTTAAGCCTAGTTTCATTTACTGTCTTGGTGTTCTTCTTTAGAGCATTGAATTGTTGGGTTTGTAAAGCATTGGATTCAGCTGTTGCTTGCTGACCTGCAATGTTAGAATTTCTAACAGCTTCTTGTTTTGCAGGTAATTCTCTTATAGCTCCTCGACGATTCGCAGCTCGACTTAATCCACCCGTCATTTTATCTAAAGCATAACCACCACCCGCAGCAATTAAAGCATTTGTGGCTACTTCTCCAGGATCAGTAAGTATCTTCGAACCCGAAGAGGCAGCCGTCAGCAAGGGAGCTGCTTTGAAAGCACTCATTCCACGAGTAAGGGCAATATCGGTAGCGAAGTTAGCCCCTATTGCTGCTGCTGAAGTATAAGGAGATTCTTCGGATATTCTTTCTGAAACTTGATTTTGAGCTTGTTTTCTAGTGGTATACTCATCCCCGCTCTGAGTCAGATAGGCTCCGATATCACTGATTGACCCAGGAATCCCTTCACTCGTGTATTGATGAAAGAATTCTCCTCCAGTTCCTTTTGCTTTTTTCTCTGCATATTCCCTTTGCTTAGAAAGCTTCACATCCTGTTCAGTAGATGGAAAGAAATTCTTATTGTGACCGACATTCAAAACTTCACCAGAAGACAATTCCAATGTCTTTTTTTCCTTATTAAGTTTACCACTTAAACCAGGTTCGATCTCGACTGCATGGCCTTGTCTGATTAGATCAAATTTACTTGGCATATTTCATCTCTTCTTGTGCGAGTTTTTTCTCAATTTCTGCCGTTCTCTTATCTTGTTGTCTTTGATTTAATTTTCCATGTAAAGGAGAATTTGCTTCTTGCATATCTCTTATTACAAAATCAGGAATGAAACCTTTATTCTTTGTTTTGTTTATTAATTCGTTCTGAACAAATTGTCTGACATTCATAATCTGATTCTCTACATCTTGAGGAGTAAGAAGAGATTTTGTAGGATTACCAATTAATTTTTCCATGTGAGATTGAGCTGCTCTATCCAACTGACCTAGATCTTGAGCATGAGCATATTGGTTTGCCAAGATACCCAATTCACTTTCTAATAGAGGCCCAGCTGGAACCATTTGACCTTTCCACATAACCTTGTCAGTTAAACTAGATAGAGCTCCAGGGATCATAGCATTGATAGGAGCAATGTGTAATTTCTTCCATGAAGGTTTATCTTTCAATTGCCCTAGAATATCCATGACATTTGAAGTTAAATCATTTACCTGGCTAACATAAGTTTTAGTATCGGAAAGTTCACCCGCTGCTTTCTCCATTCTTTCTCTTGCCTTTTCAGTATTGACATACTTAGACTTGGCAACAAAACCAGGCAATACTTCATATACGTCTTCTGTTTTTCCTGTTTCAGGATCGGTATATGGAGCCTTATCCATCCCAATTAAATGAGCTAATGGATCTTCTGGGAGATTTTTTCGTACAAAAGGCTCTAATTTTGCTTTTTCTAGGCTAAGATTGGCTAACTTCTCTACATTTCCAGCTTTTTGTTTACCAATATCCATTAAAGAAGCTTCATCTTCTCTGATTCCTTTTTCCCTATTTCCTAAGATATCTGCAAATCCTTTGGCTGTTCCACCTAATGCCCCCAATCCAGCTTGTTTTCCAAATAATCCACCGATAAGCAAAGGCATCAATAAAGCTAGACCAATGTAATATTTATCAGAGTCTGTCGATTGATTATTTAAAATTCTTTGTCTAATTCCTTCGGATTGCTCATCTAGTTGAGTATTGATTCCATTGTAACTATCTTCAATCCCTTGCATTGCAGCTTCAAATTTTGAAACTTGGGCAGCCACTTCTTCATCGTAGTTTATTCCTGTATACCTCTTGAATTCTTCGGTTAGAATAGGATTACTGGCTACTTCTTCGGCAGCTCCATATGCTCCAACTTGCATCGGATTATCCATCGCTTTTTTGACATCTCCCTTCAATTTCTCATGTCTTTGAGCTAACACTTGATCTGGATTTTCACCCTGAGATTTTAATTGAGCCTGGGTAAGCAAGTCTTTATTATACTCGGTCATTTGATCCATCTTAGTCGGATTCCTCCAGTCTGAAATAGCTCCCCAGAATCCAGGAGTTTGTTCAGGTTTTGGTGTCCACTGAGGAGGAGGAGTAAGACCAGCATGCATGTAAGTTCCAGGTGGGAGTTGAGTTTCTGGAACAGGTTCAGCAGGTAATGGGGCTTCTTGTTCTCTGTTCTGTCCGATCTTTTTTGCAACCTCTGGATCAAGTCCAGGTGTCCATCCCTCTTTAAAACTATTCCATAAATTAGCTCCCAAACTTCTTAGGCTAGCTCCAAATCCATTATCTTCATGTTGTGCTTGTGGCTGAGGACTTACGGAGTTAGCACGAACATCATAACTCTGAGGGGTAAGTTCTCCTCCCAAATCATTTTCTGGTAAATTCTGCGTAGGGGACTTAAAATTGGCAAAGTTAGGAAGGGGTGAAGCGGTTCCTGATACATCATTATCTACATCCTCTAAGTCCTGTAAAAATTCAGCTCCAGGCATAACGCTTCTTCCACGGACATTCTTCAAACCCGATAATCTGCTAACAACATTACCGAGTTGCCCCGATGAATTTAAGCTTGTCATAGTTAAACCCTGCTAAATTGCTTGTAAAATTGATCTTCAAACATTCTTTGTCTTCTTTTTTCATCCGCCAAGTCGAGTTCATCAGCAGCCATTTGTTTATCAAGCTGTGATTGAGATGCTTCACCTTGCTCACCTGCAAAAATAGCTGCGATATTTTGCATTCTACGTTTCTCATTCAATGAATTGACGTCTCTTTCAACCCCTCCATAACCTTCTTGGGCAAGACGTTGTAATTCCTGCTGTTGAGCGAAACCTACTCCACCCTGACCTTGTATCCCATGTTGAGATTGAGAACCTAAAAGCTTACGATTTGCCGAATTCATGCTTCTTTGAATATTTTGATTGGCTGCATACTTCATTGCATTTCGTTCTTTTTCTGGTAATCCCTCAATTGTCGGATCTGAATACAATTCTTTTATTCTTTCCCTTCCTTCTGCATAGGATTTTTTTCTACCAGCAGCAGCTTCATCTGCTTTTTCCTGAACTTTAGTTTTCTTGGCTTCTTCAGCCAATCGTTCTCTTTCGGGAGCTCCAGCTTCATATTCCTTCTGCTTGAAGTCTTCAGCTTGTTGAGCTTTTTCTTTTCTTCTTTTTTCTCTTATTTTCTTATGGTGTCCAAACATTTTCTACTCCTTATTTAAAAAATATGACTGTGATTACAGCATCATTTGCGGATGGATTCCTGAGATAAACATGCTTTTCTGTCCAAACTGTAATTCCATCGATGATGTTGGCATCCCCTTGTTGTCTTGTGATAATTCTTCCAGAAGGAATGACTCCTGGATAGACTAAACTAAAACCATTCGGAATAGAAACTTCAGTGCCTGCTGGAATCTTCAAATTTTTGGAAGTAAAAGACTGAAAATTTTGTTGAAAATTGATTTTCAATAATCCCGTGCTCAATTCTTTCAACCAACCCCATAAATCTATCTCCACATATTTGATGATGGAATTTCTATTTGTGATCTTAGGAGGTACTCTAATAATCATCTTAGAACCGTCTTCCTGTTTTCTGGGATACTTTCTAATTGAAATCCAGCCAGTCTAATATCCATATTAATACCTTCGATTTTAAATCCAACTTGAATTGATTTGGCTACAGTTCCTCTCTTTAAATTCACGTTTATAAAAGAATCTATATATCCTGACCATTGATTCCATCCCCAAGCTGATTGAGCCCATCCAGCATTTCTAACTTCATCCGTCTGAGTAATGACCGAAATAGTGTTCTGTAAATCAGGTAATCGATTCAAATAGGATGAAAATGTCATCACAGGATTATTAAGCTGAAGAAGCTCTGAAAGCCTATCCATTAACAGAATACAACGTGAGAATTTCTTCCTGACTTCAGGTTGTCCTAAATCTTCCCAAGATGAACGCCATTCAGCCTTTTCAGCTCCTGCATGATCTGCATGGTCTACAAGTCTGTAGAATCTGTGTTGTTTGTAAAGGTTTGCAGTGTTGCCGTCTACACCAGAAAATCGTCTTTCTTGAAAGTAAAGATCATCATCGATAACGAATATTCCACCCGCTGCATTCATATTATCCCACTTGAACCAGTTCTTATCCTGATAGTCATAGGTGAGAATCATTGAATTGGCGTTTGCCGTTCTAATAGTCGATTGAGTGTCTTCGCAAGGAATGAACAGGATGTATTGATTTTCCTTAGTGTAGTTGACTGCTACAGCTCTTTTGAAAATAAGCTTCGTCCAAGGCAAGAAGTTTGTTTGCCTGAATATCTGGTCGATTGCCAGCGAGATGGGTATCGGATTTCCGAATGCATCGGTGGGGAACAACTGATTCTCCGTGATGGCATAGACCCCATTAGTATGCACAAAGTACATAAGAGTACCGACACAGGCGATCGTGGCATGAGCTACACATCCTATATTGGTTCCCTTGGCGATCTGGACTACTTCAATTTGACCTGAGAAGAAGTCGCCCGTTGCTCCCCATAAGGAACGGTTTTTTGTTGTGATTAAAGTCGTTCCAGCAACCCCGATTCCTGTTACATCATCGTCTACGTTGGGAACATTGAATAGATTGGTTGCAAGAGGAACAACTTCAGGATTTGGAACAAGTCCAGAAACTCCAGAGAAAAAGACTCGATCTGAATTTGTGGAATTTCCTCTTTCTCCTCCTGCATAAAACATTTGAGTCCCGAAAACCGCCAAATATTTTGAAATAGGAGGAGGGTTTGGAAACTGATCTGGATTATCAAACTGGAAGCCAAGTTCACTAATTATCTGTCCAGCGACTACATTATCTGGTAGGCCATCAACATAAGTCTGGAGAGCAGCTCCCGATCCATCATTAGGAATCGATGCAACCAAGAATAATTCACCATCTGTACCGAAGATTTGATTTTTTAATGTGCGATAAATATTGATACGAAGATTATTCGAGATGGCATTGGATATAACAAAAGGAGTTGTCGTGCCATCGCTTAATGTAGCTGGATTAGGATTCAGTCTTCTCAAATTGATTGCATTCGTTCTTTGATTCGTAGAAGCAATCAGAATTAAATTATTTACACTCACTGGGATTCCACTGACCGTCACGTGGGTAGCATCTACAAAAGTGACTGTTCTTCTCTGTAAATTGTTCTGAGAATCGATAAACTCCACTACGTCATTTACCAAAACCGTGTGTCCAGTCTTAACAAGAATATTGTTAACATTGGTTTGAATTCCATCAATGATCGCAACGTCACCAAATACGATACTGACTTTATAATCAAGAATGTTTGGATTAGTCGCACTTACACTAACTGGTTCTCCCGAAATGGTAATTGTGTTGGCAACGGTATCAATGGAAGCCACAATTCTTTGACGCTCGACATTTGTAGTGTCAAAGAAATAAATTGTATCTCCTGGAAGAACGGAATGCCCAGGAGCCACAGGAATAATGATATTTGGAGTAGGAGTTGCAGCTCCAGTTATCTCAGCAGCCGTTATATCGCCATAGTAAGCCGAATCCCCTATTTTTAGAGTGTATCCAACATTTACAGCAGCTAAGGCATAATAAAATCCATTGATATCTGGCCCATAAGAGGGGTTTGGAGTAGTAGCCCCACCAACAGCTAAAGTAAAGTCAGTATTCCAATTTGCAGCAGGAGCGGAAGTTAAATTAGTTACTACTACATTTGCTGCTGTGGGGGTCGTTCCAGCTTCATAATTATTTATTGTAGAGATCTGTCCTTCTAATATATGGCCACGGGCATCAATTTGCTCATAAGTGACCGCATACTGATATTTATCACCACTTGTAAAAGGCTTTGAGAGGAATGTCGTGTTATCCGAATTTGAGACACGAATCCCTTGAGGCATCCCAGCCCTGTATACTGTCTGTCCGTCATATTTCTGAGGAAAATCCCATCCATTCGCAATGTAAATGACATCGTCGTAAGCTGCCATTGAAGCGTTTTCAAATAGCTGAGAATTCTGAAATAAAATATTAGCAGATCCAGGAAAGGGAGGATTGATCGTTGAATTGACCTGAATCCAATACCAGTAATCCATCGAATAGGTCGTATTGCTTGGAATGATCGTCGCTTCAAGGATCTGAAGGAATGCTGCGGGTAAATTTGAATCCCCATTGATAGCAATTTTAAGACCAGATATTCCCGTTGAAGGACTAGTCAAAGAAGATATGAATGTAGAAATTAAATAAGGAGCAACAACGTCAAAACCTTTTCCAAAAATGAATTCGACAAATTGATTGATGAAAGTTCCATCAAAAACAGAAACGGGAGGTCCATCAATAGTGATAGTGGTGGGAGTGAAAGCAACAATATTTCTTTGAACAAATACACCATTGATGTCAAAGAATTGGACGATGTTTCCGTCAGAAAGTGTTTGACCGAATTCAAGGTTGATTGTGTTTACATTGTTTTGATTTCCATTTACTTCAGCTGCTCGATTAGCAATGATATCACAGGTAATGCTCTGTCCAGATACGGAATTGATAAATCTTGGATCAACGAAGATGGAAAGGGTAAGATATCTTCCATCGGCAAATAAGATAGACCATATACCCCCTGTAGTGTAAGGAGATAAAAGAGTGAAGTTAACCCCATTCAATATGAAATTATCAGCATCGACTACGGTAATAGTATAGAAATTGAATCCGAAACTTGCGAAAGGAGTGTTTAACTGTACAGCTCCACCAACATTTCTGATTAGAATTTGAGTTCCAGTTATCAATTCATGAGCAACACTATGAATTTGAGTCAGAGTACCACTTGGATTTGTTACGCCAGTGATCGCGCCAGTGATTTGACCATCATAGTAAAAAAATATCTGCTTAGTCAGTTTTTTATAAAGAAAACCATCCGTACTGACCGTAACCGTCGATACTTGTTCAGTGGCTGGATCGTCAAATGTTCCTATCCCCATTCCTCCAATCTTAGCTATCTGGCATTGATATCCCCTTCTAAGCTGAAGCGTTCCGTCAGGAGCCATTTGAAGATTGACGGCTTTATCTGCAACATTTGGCGGTCGTAGAAAAATAGAATCTGTCGAGAATCCCCGAAGATTTCCTACATTTCTAGTGATTACATGATTATTTGCCATTTTATCCAATCTCTGCTAATATGGAAACAAAAGAGGCTGATATGGAACTATTTAAAAAACATGTTGATACAGTAATAATAATTGGAACAATTTTATCTTCGATGCTTTGGATGAATGGTAAATTCAATGATCTAGAAAAAGATATTGTCATGATTAAAACTGTCCTCATTATGAAAAATATTATGCCCACCGAACTTGCCTCAAAATCTCAAGATTAAAAAATTTTAATAACATCCGCGACCACCCAAATTCCAACTTCTGTTTCTCAATCTCTGTTGGAAAATGATTGGTACAACGCTTGGTCTGTATCTTCTATAGGCAATTGCTATCCTATTCAATACGGCATCCTCAGCAGCAATTTGTGTCTGAGTAGGTTCGGCAGCAGACTGTAACCTGAGCAACCTGAGAACGACATATTCAATCAATAGATCTTCTGATTGTCTGTCTAATTGAGAATGAGTCGAAGCATAGTCTCCAGTGATGACATAGAAAGTATCTTGATTTGTAATCAATGCTTGAAAATTCAACCAATCTGCATAAGGAATGACATAATTTGCATCACAAGTGATGACAAAGGTTGTCATGTTGTAAGTGCTGATAGGGATTGCATCGATTACACGTTCACCATTCCTGTCTGTAAAACAAACCCAGTCGATTTTATCCATAATGCTATTTGCATTAGCCTGTAGATTGACATCTTTCTGAGAAGTGATCGCAAAATTCAATTGGAATTGAACAGGATTTTGATACCAAATAGATATACCTGTAAAAGGAGCGAAAAAAGTTCCATCAATATTATTCAGAGTGAATGTGTTAGGCCCTGTCACAGTTATGATAAATGAAAAATCGATCAGCTCATTAGGAGTAAAAACACCTCCCAAACCAGCTTTCATCCCTGTAATCATCAAATGAGGATTTTGAGTTGTCACCTGAACGACATTTCCTAAGATAGTATCAATGGATGTCACATTCCCAAATGGACTAATGATATTTGTGACCTTTCCTCTTCGATAATCCAGACTTCTCATTCTCTTTTGATAGTTGACGATCAAAGAAAATTCACGAGTGATATTTGGAGTCGGAGAAAGAATCAGAAAACCGTTTCTAATGCAATAGGTCGAAGGAATGTTTGTCGGATAAGAAAACCTATCCTGTATCATTCCTTGCTCTAGAGTGACGAACTGCCATGTCTCAGGGCCATAAAGAAAACGAACGTTAATGATCTGAATCGCCATTTTCACATCTTGAGGGATGGGATATTCATTAACACCAGCAAATACAGTGGTTGTGAATTCTTCTATATTCGCAACACTGTCGACTTGTGTGATTTTGTCGTAAAGTTGGTTAAGTCCTAAATTGAAGATTCCACCCACAGTATTATCATCCCACCCTTCCGTGAATGAATAATTTTCTTGGAATCCGAGTTGACGAGCATTTGTTGCCATCTCATCGATCCTTCTCGTTCCCTTCATGTACTTTGTTACACTAGAATTGGGAACAGGATGTGGTGGAATTACAAAAGACATAGATCACCAGCCTGGTTATTAATATTCGCTTTTCTTATTCATTTTTCTTTTTGTTACGGCCACAATCATTTTTTTACGATGATCTTTGGACATACCTTTTTGCATATCGTTGGGCCCCATCTCTTCTCTTCCAGAAGTATCTTCCTCACCCTGGCCTACATTACTCACAAGATTACCTCTTAGTTCATCTGGATCTTGTTGATCGGGAGCGTCCATTTTCATGCGAGCACGCTTGATCTTTTCTTCAAGAGAATAGTGAGTTTGATCGGGTACATCGTGATGAAAATTATCTTCCATCTCATGCGTTTCATTAGAATCCACATGACTCTTCATATGAGGTTCATCTTCTGGGAATCGAATATGATGGGATGAATAACCTGGGTCTTTATATTTGACGTGTTCTTTTCCTTCATATCCAGGAGGAGCATCTTTTGATCTTCCATATGAAGTACCAGGTTCATTTTGAGGAAAGTCTTTTCCTTTTACATACTTGTAATCTTCTTCATTTTCGCTGCCTTCCTCGTAGTCCATATCATTATATGGTTCTCCAGGAACTCTTTGATTTTCCGATCTTTTCTTAAGCCGATGGCCAAACATTTTTCTTTCCATGATCTTTCCTTTGTGTTATGATCTCGCAGCGCGTGAGCGCGATCGAGCGAGATCATAAAGTTTATCTTGTACTGCCTTGTAATGCGTCTACAAACCCACGAGCAACTTGCTGCATAGCTTGTGATTGAAAATCATTCATCTCGTCAGAGTTTTCTTGTCCTACACGGAAAAGACCCTGATTTCTTTTCAAAGCGTTGTTTAAAAGATTAGAAAGCGTTCTTCGTTTAGCTTCCTTTGCTTCTCTCTTATTAGTGGCGTTTGCAGTAGCTCCTTGCATAGCAGAAGAAGCTCCTTGACCAGCACCTTGAATAATTGTTGACCAATCTTTTGGAGTTCCATACCAAGGAACTTGGGCGTTAGCTTCTGGTGCGCTCATATGTTGAATGCTCCCCTTATTAGATCTGACGTTTCTTGATGCGATTGGGTTCGTCTCTTACCTAGCTTTTGTCTACTTGCTAGACGATGAGCCTCAAGTTCCGCACTTCGTTGTAAGGCATCTTGTACTAGACCCGCATGAGTTTCTCGTTTCGTCTCTTTTGCACGTCTTTTTGCTGCCTTCTGTTCGTTCTGTCCACCCATGTAATCGCTTGCTCCTTTGGCAGCAGTAGCGACTGCGGTGGCGATAAGCATTGCTGTTCCTGGGTCTACCATAAAATCCTCTCTAAATTTGCATGACTGAGTATTGACAACTAAATGTAACCACGTTACCTGCACCACCTGTGAAACCTGTACTATTTACTCCTACAGTGATCGCTTGATTTTCTATTAGGGCTGCTGGAATCCCCGTAGTACTTGATGCTTGCTGGTCATCAGCGTAATAATAAGCAGTATAAGTATCTTTAAAACCTCCAGACTTAAATACAAATCCCACTTCATTTGCTGTAAGACCATAAAAAAGCCTAATAGAAGATCCTCCATGAAATGGATCAACTCCTCCGTATGTAACCTTTCCCCAAATGCTATCTACGACAACAACTTTTCCAGCTCCTTGGGCAGGTACAATAACAATATTGGTTGCAGGATTGTTGAGCATTGAATCGAACTGAGCAGCAGTTAAAGATAATGTGGCTATCTGATAGTTTTGAGCGGGAGTTGTTGGAAGAGTTTTCCATGAAGGTAATGTACCTGCTCCATTGCTTCCTAAATATTGATTGAGTGTTCCTTCTCCTGCCACTTGTTGAAGGGGGCCAGTCGAAGTCGTCCCTCCACAAATAATATCCCAAGGATTGAACGAAGTGACTCCAGTTCCACCATTCGCAACGGGAACAGGTGAAATCCCAGAAATATTAAAATTTACTTGAGGATTTCCTGCCACGCCGTCAGGATTTGTCCACGTAGCAGTCGCACTATTTTGAAAAACTCTAGCATTAACAGCAGCTCCATTCATGGCAACAAAACCAACGCCAGGAACAGAAGATAATAGGAATAGATTTTTTAATATTCCAAGAAGCTGAAGCTGATTTGGCAATAAGGGATTGAAGCCAATTCCACTCAAAGTGTCAGCAACGTTTGAATTTAACTTATCAAAGGTAACCGAAAAGGGGCCCAATGCCGATGTTGTAATGGGAAGTCCTTTATTTGGGCCACCAGTATGATCATGCTGATCGATATTTATCATTCCAGAAGCAAAGGCATCTGCATAATTAGTTTCTCCAGCAGCAGGAATGTATATACCAATATTAGGCGTTACTGTCCCCATGATTACCTCGCAGTCGTAAGTGCATAGTTAAAATACATCAAATCGATCAGAACGCTTCCTGCTGCAACTGTTCCAGCTCCTTGTAACATATCAATGAAAGGAGCGGTAACAACAGTTGGAATATTTGTTGTTATAGCTGCTCCCAAAGAAACTCCATCCATAAAGAAGCTAACAGATGAAGCTGCTGCGTTTACAACAATTTGAGCATTATGCCAAGCTGCTGTTACTGCCACAGAACTATTATTAGTTGTTCTAACAGTCGCTTTTGCAGACTTATAGTTCCAATTTGCACTATTTATGTTGTCAGAATATTCAAAATAAAGACCGCTAGATTGATCTAATAAAGCAGTATTTCCTAAACCTATTCTCAATATGTATCTGTTTGTTCCAGTTGAAAGTGTAACTATCTTAAATATCCAATTTAATGTAAGTATACCTCCACCAAGAAGGATTCCACCCGTGGAAGTATTCAATATTAAATTACCACCACCTGATGCTGCCATCGAAGGATTAGCTAATACTCCAGGATGTCCAGCTTCAGAAGTGGATTGAGGCCATACAACACCTGTTGCACAAGTCCAAGTTTGATCACTAATTCCTATAACACTGCTAAATGCCATCGAAAGAAATTCATCAGATATATTTACATTAGAATTTGGATTGAATGAAGAAGGAATTGTACCCCATGAAGGAGGAGATCCTGTAGTTGCCACAAGTACTTGACCTGTTGTTCCAGCTGCTAACAAGGAAGGAACTCCTGTTGCACCTGTGATAAGAACTCCATTATTTGCAGCGGTTATCTCAGAAACAGTATTCGCTGCCGAGGAATAAAGAATTTGATTTATTGTTGTGGTTGCAGGCCATGTTGCTGTTGACCAAGCAGGGGTTGTATTAGCACCTGATTGAAGCATTTGCCTAGCTGTTGCAGTTCCAGCAAGAATTGCTCCCGCTGTAGCTGTGGAATAGAAAATACCACCATTAGAAGCTGTCAAATTAGCATTTGTCCCTCCATTTGCAAGAGGAAGGGTTCCTGTCACGCCATTTGCTAGATTAACTTGATCCCAAGCAGGATTATTTGAAGTTCCTGTGTTTGCTAGATATCTTGTCGCTGTTGTATTTTTTGCAAGTGTAGCCAGTATTGTCGTTGAGGAAGCATAAATAAGATCACCTTGATTATAAGAAGTGATTCCTGTGCCCCCACCTGCGACCAAAGTGGTTGTAAAAGACGGGTCTACAGCAGCTCCATTACTTACAAGAGCTATTCCAGCTGTTGCTGAAGGAGGAACTTTAGTGATTGTACCTGTTCCAGCACCTACCAGGACATTATTTGCTGTCAATCCAGTTAAGGCAAATGTTAAAGTGCTTAATAAACCTGATGAAGTTAAACTTCCACTTCCGACGATATTCCAATTTCCTGCTGTCGGGACTAGGGGTAATCCAGAATTCCCAGTGATCGTCAAAGGGGCACTTGGATTTAAAATTGGAGTCCATCCTGTATTACCTGTACCAGAAAGTTTTAAATAAACTACTCCAGAAACAGGATCGTGAGAAAATGAGGAAGGATTAGCCGAGACAACACCTTCAGGATTTCCTGTATGGTTTATATTTGAAACATTAGTTGAAAAAGGAGCTTGCATATTTTGAATGTCAGCAGCGGAAGAAGCTTCTAATTTAAAGCCTCCGCCAAATATGATATTATTTTGAATTCCAGCCATATTACCTCTCTTAAGTTATCTCTGTTTCTGCTGACCAATGTAATGTAAAACCAAGAACACCAAGAACTTGTAGAATTGCATTATTTCCAGAAGCTACAAAGTATGAATCTCCTGCTGCTAAGGCGGGGGCCTCATTAAAAACCGATTGATCTCCGATTAAAGTCGCTGTTGTTCCATCTGTGACAAAAGTTGCATAAATATTGTAACCAGATGCATTTGGAGATGTAGTATCAAACGATTTTACTCTTGCTTCAAATTGAGAAGTTGCAGGTGTTGCACCCAATGGAATGGTGATGATGTTAGCAGTCACAGCATCTACAGTAGTTGCAGTCCCTACGTGCGTATCGGTGACTGAAAGATCGATGCTTCCAGGCCCATTAGTCACAACCAGAGATCCATCTAAACTTGTGATGAATCCCAATTGAGGAGCATTTCCCGTGCTACCTATTGGAATTTGACCATTTGAAGCTTCACCTAGCCATTGAATTGCTGCTGCATTTCCAGCTCCATAAGCCAATCCATGAAGTGTTTGAGCACCCACTTTGACTTGGACATCTTGAGGAGTCATCGATGTCGTTGTATCTGTTCCAGACAATGCTTGAGGATTAGTTGATAGTAAAGCGACTCCTCTTTGAGTAGTCGTCGCATTATCAATTGTTATCTGCTCAGTGAAAGCAGCCGTATTTGTGACGTGCACACCTTTGGTCGTATCACCAATTAAATTAATGGTGAAAGTTGCTGGATTTGGCCCGACTTTTAAGCCATCATTACCAGCAAGAAATTGTATGTTAGGAGTTCCAGGGGCTGCACCCCCAGTACCAAAATTTTGCTGTTGGCTCATGTGTATTCAACCTCCATCGCAACCCAACCAGAAGGAGCTGCTGGAACAGTTGCATATCTGATCCACCACTGTGTACCTTTCTTCCTGTACATATCATCTGTCTTATCATCATTAGCTCTTCCAGAAAGGGCAGGCATTTTCTTCATGTCGGTTACGCCATCTGTAGAAAAATAAACGTCACCATTTGAATTATTAGTCCACCATTGCTTGAAGGAGTCTCTCAAGAAGACTCCTCCAAGCTTTACGTACGTTCCTGGATTACCAGCACCCGCAGCAATAAGAGCAGCATTTGTAGAAGCGACTTCTCTAATCGCATCATCCTTAACACTATTTCCTGAATTAGACATAAGAAATCGCCTCCTTATTAACTTACAAACGATGTTGTGTTATAACTGCACACCAAAACATCCAAATTAGGATTAACAATTGGTGTTGTATGACTATCAGCTGCAAATGCTTCAAAAACTAATTGTTGAGCCGTTGAAGAGATGATATTTACAAGTGTGTTGCTTTGACCTGCTGAAGGTTGAAAGAACACATAGGGAACATCACCAAATGAAGGAACCCAATTAACTGTGAAAACGTTTGCTGCCTGACTAATCGTTGCTAGGTTTTTACCCCTGCCGTCTAATCCTGCTGTCGCAGCAGTTGCTCCTACACTAGCTCCCGTAATTCTGAAGTTTCGTAGAGTGCAACCTGGCTGATCCACAAATACTGGAAAAGTTTGTCTAGACATGGTTTCTCCTTATGAAGTTGCTAAACCAGTGATAACACCAGTAAATGTTGGATTGATGTAAAACTCTGCGTAGGTCGCATAGAAGAGACCATAAGAGTCTAAAGGCGTTCCAGACACTTGTAGAGGGAAGAATATGCTATCCCCGTTCTCTATGAATCCACCTGGATCATTGCCTTCAGATGTATCAGGGCGTATGTACATGTGTACTTTGTTTCTATTTATGGCATACATTCTGTCCTCTTGACAGTATGGAGACCAATGTACACGTACTGTACGACCGTTAATCTTAACGGCAGCTACTTGTGAACCAGCTTGTCTTTCTGGAGAAACTTCTGGTTGAATATAAATGATCGATTTGGCATCCTCTCCGTCTTCGAATAAACGAAGTTGTGTAGCAGACATGATATAATCTGTAGGAAGATCGCCACGTGCCCAGAATCTCATTTGTTGGTCTAACTGTCTCATCAGTTTGACAGACAGGGTTTGACCAGCAGCAGCTAGTGTTTGAGCACCCCATCTATAACCGATCGGTACTCCGTAAATGCTACCTACGATTGTATCTGTGACGTATTTCAAACCAGACATCTCATTGTTTCGAGATTTCTGTTTGTAGATAGAATCGCCTGGATTTGGAACCTGTACGCCAGTTTGACGGCTGACAGTGATGATTTGATTAACAAGGTCAATGTTAGTGACTAAGAACATATCTGTACCTGTAGATATGTTTAGAAGGTCATTTAACATCCAAGGAGCTTGTAACCATGAAGCGTTTGTGATTAACAATTGATATTGACCTGGGCCAATAACTGTGACTGTATTGATAATCCCAAGAACCCCTGTACCATCGCCGAAGAATTGACGTGCAACTTGGTCAGCAAAAGCTCTTTTCATCGTCAGGATGGAAAGCTCGGTTGCGTCCATGAAAGCACCCAAATTAGATCCTGCTCTTCGAGCTGCTTTCATTGACTGAGAATCAATGACGCTGGTCGCATAAACAGATTTGGCTGTGATAAAGGGACGATTGATAAAAGCTGTGGATGAGCTAGGTAATGAACCCGAAGATTGTCCTCCACCCCAGTCAACCAATTGAGCCATCTCTAATCGGTTACCTACGAATTTGGAAGATTTTTGGATGAGTCCAATCAATTCGGAATGATCCCAACCTGCTGCATCTAACTCGAAATCACCATAAGCAATTCTATAAAGATTGCTCAGGTCTGTTAAACTAAATTGTTTTATAACTGAAGACATTTGATTTACCTCTTATAAAGTGGGGTTTTGCTTATTTCTGATTTCCTTTCCAAAAGTTGTTGAGATAGAAGTTCGTACGGAGAGGCATTCTGTTTTCTCAGAGTATTGACTGAATTCCCCTGTCTAGCCTTGTTTGATAAAGTCCTCATGTCTCGTTCTCTTTCCGTTGGAGGATTCGAACGTTTTTGGACTCTTTCAGGCGTTCCAATCAATTGAGTCACGATGTCTCTCACATCTTCTTCATCTAAATCGGGATTCTGTCTGAGCTGATCTGAGAGAGAAAAGATGAGTTCGTTGTTTTTCAAGTGAGAAGGATTAATATCCTGAATCACACTCATGATGTCTCTTTGAGTGAGAGTCTCTTGGATTAATTCCTCTACCTTGTCCATTACATCGCTTTCATTCTCTAGCCCTTCTAAGATGTCCTCATTTGACAAAATCGCATCAACCATATGGCCGAACTGTTGATCCCCTATCTCTGGATAATCGACGAGCATCTCCTGTTTCCGAAGAACCACAGCTTGTTGCCGTTCCTTATGAGATAAATCCTGTTCTGCCTTTGTGAGCTTTTTTTGAAGCTCAAAAGTCTTGCGTTCTTCCTCGCCCATCTGGCCGAGTTTTTCCGCTTGATCTGCGAGTTTTTCGATATATTTCGAATACTCGAACTCGTTGTCAGATTCTTTGGCTTTGTTAGAGATAAACTCTAAAGCTGCTAAAGGATCTGTTTTTGCTAAGTCAGCAAACTGTTTAAAGGTCGACTGAACTCGTTTCTTCTCTTCGGCAAGAGAATGCATACGGTTTTTAACCGCGATGTCTCCCGCTGCCCGATCTTTTAATTCTCTTAGGGTCAATTTTGTCGGACGTTTGTCCGCCATAAATTCCATTTCATAGTCGTCGTCAAGCTCTAGAGACTGATCCCCTTTTTTTAATATGTATTTTTTAGACGGGGCGAATGTCTCTCTTCTGCTTTCTTTAGGAGGTGCTTTATCACGGATGTCCTCGGAAGCTTCAGTCTTATCAACTTTGCTATTGAGAAGTTGATCCTGTAAGTCAGCAAATCCTTCTCGATCCATTTCAACGGTCGATGATGCATAGGCGTGTTCCATAACCAATTCCTTACGGCTAAAAGGTTTCGTTTTTTTATAAACTGTTTAAACGGTGGAATCGGTGAGAGTCGCCCTATGCGAGCATTTCTTCTTCTAGGGGCTCATTTTCTGGTGATGGCGGGGGCCCTTGTTCAACTCCCTCTTCTTCCATGCCCATAGGCTGTGGAACAGGTTCATTGACGGGCTTCGGTGTATAGAACATGGGAAACTGCCTCAATTGCCCTAATCGTTCACCGAATAGAGGATTTTCGGCAGCTTGCTCAAACATGAGTTTTTCAGTCGCTGCAACGTGACCTATGAAGATTTCCTGAACTTCCTCTGGAGATTGCTTGAAATCCATCGTTTGCATAGGAATACGATGAGCATCCCAATGAGCGATCAGATCTTCATATCTCTGAGGTGAAAGAACAGGTTTTCCGCTCATCATGTCTTGATTTTCTGACTCCGCAGAAGAGACAGCAGCAGTGATGGCGTTCATGAATTTCTTGCTATGAGAAAGACCCAACATGTCCATAAAAACTTCATCCGTCAGGATGGAAGGAAATTCTCTCTTTATGGACAGCAGCATCTGAGTGCGGGCAGCCTTTGAGTTGGCGAGATTTCCCGATGTGGTAATATGGACATCATAACTCTTTTGCAAGTTTATGGGGTCGAAGTACTTTAGTTGGTAGGTGTTATGTCTACCAAGGATCTTAATTAATCTTCCGTCATCAGGGCGGTATTTATCTTTTGCAATGGTAATCATCAATCGGAATAGTTGTTCCATGCACCTGATGTGCTCTTTAATATTTGGAGCAGCGAGTTGAGTCCTCTGGTCTTCAAAATATTGTAATGACACGAAGCTGTCCAATTGAGCATTCGGGGTCTCTCCCTTAACGAGAGGATTTTGAAGAGCAACCTGATCCATACTCTTTTGAATCTGTTGCTGGAAATTAAATATCGAAGCGGTATTCGTCTGAGGGGTTTCGATAGTAGGTTTAATATTGCCGTGCCACTCGATTGCAGTCGTCCCATTTGGCATCCTTTGAGCGTCTACACCGCTCGTTTCGTGCACAAACATCTTGGGAGATTCCATTTCCAAATTATTATAAATCTGGTTGGCTATTCGGTTATTCGCATCGCTGAGATTTTTGCAATTTCTAAAAAGGATCGGGCTTCCTCTGTTTCCAAGCCCAATATCAAGATCCTTGAAATGAATAAGTGGTAGGTCTTGGTTATTAATAATAGTCGGCATTTTGATAGGTTCATTAACCATGACATGATCGTCGGAGCATATAATGAAACGTCCCTCTGGCATAAATTCGTGGCTTCTATGGTAGAGGTAAAACACCTTCCTTTTGTTCGGATTTTCTTTCTCAGTATTCGTGTAGAAATCATATTGGGTATCTGGGCCTCGATTGGTTTTGATATCCCAGTTAAATTCTTTGTATTTCTTTTTAAGATAGTCAACATCTATATACTCCACCCACCAAAACCAATTGGAGTCCTTATCATTCACCTGTGGGTCTTTCATCAAATCCCAAGGCATCACATTGATGATTTCAAGGTCTCCTATCCTCATGTTTTTTCGAAGTTTCATGGGATTTTGATCTAAACCCGAGATAGGATTTCCATCCTCATCAACCATTTCAATATCTTCATCGACATATTTCTTTGCTAAAGGATGGATATCCCCAATCTGAGGATTCCACATCACGATTGCAAAGGCTTCTCCAAACATTTTCTTCTGGACTTCCCAACGAAAACGCCATTGTTCTGTTCCAAGAGTGTAGTTCATGGATTCTAGCCAATCTTTAGTGATATTGCATGCCACTTTATCACTATAATCTTCCGAATTTGGCAAAACGTCTGGCACTAGCTCATGAGATACAATCAATGTCACCTGATCCATGACCAAGCGATAAAGATCATTGATGAAGATTTGCTCATTAGATGAAAAGATGTCTGATGTGTTTGCGTAGATTTGGGTGTAAGGAGATGCCCAATTGGGATTTATCCCTGCACCTATGAAGAAAGCTAGATTTGATTTTTGTTCTCGGAAAAGAGGTCTAAAGTACTCTGAAAGTCCATATGAGCATTCTCTGAACCAATCAAGTACATCGGATTCGGAATTCAGATCGATATTATATAAAGGCTTGACGTAGGGTATCTTTTTCGTTAAGAAATATTTTGAAAGTTCAATTTCGCTCATTTACCTCGATCCTCGCTGGCCCCTTGAATGCTTCTCGAACACTATCCCAATTATTCGGCTTAATCGGTTTAGTTGGTTCTTGAATATCCTTCAGAGCCAGCATGGATCGGTGTAAATCGTCTTTGAGTACGTCTGGTAGAGAATCGATCTTTTGTGACATAAGCACACAAAGTTTCTCAACGCCCTCAAAATCACCTAACAGGCTGTCAACAATCTCATCATTTTGTTTTTGCAGAAGTTCTAGATTCTCCTGCATTTTATTGATTTTTTTTGACATGCTGGAATTTCTTCCGACTAAGTAAGCCAGCAAAAAAACCATAATTATGTCAAATAATATTTCCATTGAAAGGCCTGTGGTGTTACTTTGCATTTAAAGATTAAACTAATTATTAAGTCAACAATTTTGTGAGGAATGTGATGGATGAACGCTATTCGATCGAAGTCTGCGATGAAGTGGTAGAGATTTATGGAGACCTTACAATCGAAGAAGCATTTGACTTCTTGAACTTCTTTGACAAGAAGGGTTACAAGTCAGTGGTTTTGGGTTCTGAGAATTCAACACTTCGAATGATGAGGAGAAGCCAGGATGAAGTCAGAGAAAATCAACGAAGATTGGATATCCAAGATGAATTGGACGATACTAAATCATTATTAAAAAAAGAAAAAGAATCTAATTCAGTATTAAGAAAAAGAAATAATGAAATTGAGATTTTAATGAAACAATTAATGTCTGAGGAATATAAAAAGTACAAATCCCTTTACGATGAGAATCAAAAGTTAATTAGAGCTCAATGCATTTCTCAACTTGAACAAAATCCTGAAGTTAAAGAAATAATTGATAACATGAAGATGGGTTGCGATCCCAAAGGAACCGAGATGCCTTTTGATTGGACAACAATGAAACCTGTTCAACCTTTAGATTATTATATTAACCCAGACCCAACCAAGGAATAAAAAGTGGCTTGGCAGAAGCAAACTCCCTGTAAAAAGGGAAAGAAAGTAGATGATGAAGAAAAAGTCCAAGTCAAAGACGATCCGCACTACGTTAAGAGATTTCTTGAAGATTGGGAGGGATGCCGAGATCGTCACCCAGGACAAGCCCAAGTGCTCAAAGCAGTCTTCGAAGAAAAGCTTCAGTATGTCTTTTACCGTGCGGGTCGTAAAGGAGCCAAAACAACAACTGGAATTGACGTGGCATGGAGACTCGCCAACGAAGCTCCAAATCGAGTTGGCTACCTCTGTTATCCAACTATTGCTCAAGGTATCGAAGTTGTCTGGGAAGAAAGAAGGCTGCAAACGTGCGACCAAAAAGACGATCACATGTACGACAAATATGTCGAAAAAGTGGACGATTCCCGCCACATTGTTCGATTCGCCAATGGAAGCTTTGTCAAGCTCATCGGAACATGGACAGAAGCGAGGGGAAGGGGGACTCAGCCCGACTTTTTGATTTTGGATGAAATTCAGGATTGTAATCCCGATTACATCGAGGCAATGGATGCCAACCTAGCTGCCAAAGAGAATGCCATATGCGTCATGATGGGAACGCCTCCAAAAAAACGAAACCACTATGAAGAATGGTATGCTAGGGTACAGGCCAATCCAAGAGGAAAGGTTTTCCATTACACAAGCTATGACAACATTCGTCTCCCTCACCTGAAGGAATGGCTGGATAATAAAAAAAGCGAACTCCTGAAAGCTGGCAAAGAAGACGTATGGTTGAGAGAATACATGGCCGAACTGTGTTATTCGAGTTCTGATCGCATACTTCCCGATGCTAAATTCAAGGAAAAAGAAGAGATTGACCAGCAAGCACGTTTATTTGCCTTTGGTGATCGAATTCCTGTTTTGGCTATATCCGTCCATCAAAACTACTTTTGTGCGATTTTAGCCATACTTCTAACCAGAAAAATGGTGTTCGTGATGGATCACCTAATCTTTCCTCAAGTTTGGAACCGAGCATATTCCGAAATGTACCCCGAATTGAAAGAGAAAGTGAAGATTCTTCAAGACTATTGCGGTAAGAAAATTCGAAACATCGTATGGGATGAAAGCGGATCATTCGTCGATGTCATCTCAGGTTTTACAAAATGCCGAAAGGACATCAAATGGCAAGACAGGGGAATCCCACTCCTTCGAGAGCTCATGATTAAAGAAAAGATCTGCTTCAGCCGAGAGATCGCCGACTTTGGACTTGAATGCCAAAACATGCTCATCGAAGAAAGCGAGAAGGATATCCAAAAGAACTATCCTCACGTCTGTACATTGAGCATGATGGTCAACGAGTATTTTTCTCAAGAGAAAGTCATTATTCACACTGAAGGGCCATTCGATAAGTTTCAAGCTTTTAGAGATATGGGAATACCCTGTCCTCCAAAGAGAAGAGCAAAATCACTCTTCACTTTTGGAATTTAACTTCTCATATCGTGAAGTTAAAATTCACGATATGAGAAGTTAATCTTCAACTAAACCCTAAAGTTGCTGTTCCATCATCATTGAGGAAAACCTCTGCATTTGACATTTTTTCACTGTCTTCTAGAGTATAACACTCGTTTTCTTCGTCATAAACGTTTTCAGGCAAAGGAAGCTTACAAACATCTAAATCCATTAAATTATTGCAAAAAGAAGAATCAGATAGATAGTTTTTGGCGAAAACAATACTCTTTTGTGTTTTTATTTGAATATTTATAATATTAACAAGAGCATTTTCTAATGCTTCTTCTATTTTTTTCCCTTTTCCTATGCAGACTCCTAATTCTCCTTGAGGAAGGTTTGGCATTGGATTGAAATAAACAACAAAATATTCTTGTTTTTGGTACTGACATGCTATGACCCCTAGATTTTCGGTGAATTTTCGGTGAATTTTACTCATTTTTCTCCTTTCTTTTTAAGTTTATATTTTGAAATTGCTGAATGAATTTTATTCTCATAATCTGGGTCTACAAATGGTATGAAAAGGGTTTCACCGTTTTGGCCGTTTTTAGAGTAGAATACAGTGCCTTTTTGATCTTTTTTAGGATCTTTCCAATATTCCATACCCCAAAAGTTAGAAGGATTGTTGTATTGCTCTTCTAGGTTTCTTCCATAGGCTTCATTTTTTTCGCTTTTATCTACTACAGCATTTGGGAATTTCCACTTTATGATGGCATTTGACCAATCAGAAATTTCTACTTTTCTCTTTGGACTAGCTGCAATCTGCTCTATTTGCCAAATAATTTTTTCTCTGTTTCCGTGAAACTTCATACATGCGTCTAATTCCTCTTGAGTCAACCAAACTTCGAACGCCATTTCATTTCTATATTTTCCTGTAAAGATATGTATTTTGCCTTTTTTATCTTCTTTCGAAGAAAAATCATCATTCAATCCATTCCTCTTTCTCTTCTTTTCAGAAGAAGGGATAGAGGGATGATCTTCTTTATCTATCTTCTTAGATCTCTCATCTGATTTGTGGTCGTTCAGCTGGTTGCTCAGCTGGTTGCTCAGCTGGTTGCTCAGCTGGTTGTTGTTTTCATAAAAGTTATCTGTTACCCATCTGTAGACTGTAAAACGGCTGGTTGTTGAGGTGGGTGCTTTTTCTATGAATTTTGCCGATAAATGTATTTTAAGCTGGTTGCGAAGTTGTCCTTCTGTTAGTCCACATTCTGCTGCACTTTTTGTTCTTCCATGAATAAATTCGAATGGGCCTAGATCAATCATCTTTCCATCGAAAGGTACTCTTTTGGGATATGCAGTACATTTTCCAAATGACCAATGAAGGAAAATCATCATCTTTGTGAATTTTTCAGGGTTATCTAAAGGAAGCCAGCCAGAAGTATAGAAATATTCAGGGATAGCCGTAAAAGTAAATGGAATCTTTGCAATATTGGACATAGACACACCAGTTTGCTTGTACAAATTCGGTGTATCTGTTAAGATGGGATTGTTCAGTTCACCATCTACAGATTTCGCTTGCACCGAGTCTGAAGTTTTTTTCGCCTTGAAACCCTCAGCATCAACTGAGGGTTTCCCATTTAATGGCTTTACAGTATCAAAATTTGCGTTAGAATGCAATTCATTCAGATAACCTTCAGCAACAACATTTTTTAGAGTCATAGAAGTCATCAATCAATCTCCAAAGGAGCTCGATGCTTCATCCGCTTAAAGTTTTCATGATTGTGTCAAACTTTCATATGTGCTATTATTTTTGACGAATACAAGAAACCGTTCCTGGATGACTACTCTTAGCATCAGCATCCGTTTTTTCTTATTCAAACCTTGGCTTGGGTTTTAACTATGCTTATGTTGCCTCATAAGTTAAGTTCCAAAGGGGGCGAGAGATGATTTCGATTAAAGGGATTTACAAGATCCCTGCTGCAAGACACGCCTTTTTCATAGTTCCCTCTCTTGATAGTTTCGACGAAGACATTGGATCGTCGCAAGAAAGTAAAAAAAGAATGGAATACTTTGAGCATATTCTCCAATTGAAAGATCATATGCCCCCCAAAGTAATTCCACGATGGAAACTAAAATTAATGTCAGAGAACGATTTGTTGTCGGTCTTAAAACAGCAAAGCCCCACAGGGCAAGTATCATCCAATCCATCATCTCATAATCCAGAAGAGCTGGAACTGTTAGCGATAAATCTCGTAGAAACTCCTCCAAATTCTCCCGACTGGACATTCAATACCCCCAAGGTACTTAGTGCTGTTCCAGATGAAGATATAATAGAAGTTTTTATTTGATTCATGACTAATTTTTATCTTTTGCTTTTAAAAATTGTCTGCACTCTTCGTTGTAGTCAACACCTACCTCGATGAGATCCATTTTCACGAGCTTTTTAACCCAGTTGAGGATTGTCTGATGAGAAACTCCGAAGAATTCACTTAGCCTTCTAGAAGAAAAGGGACAATTTCCCTTCTTTGACATGGATTGAATTTCGGCGTAGAACATTTTTTCTCCCGAGGTAAGATCGGGATGAAATCGAATATCCTTATGCATAGGAATATTGACTTCAGGTTTAAATTCTTTCAGTGCTGTAGACATTGAAACTCCTGATTTGATTCTTCACGATAGAAAAAAAGAGCCACGGTAATGGCTTTCCTTTTTTTATGAACGTGTCAATATGAATCAATTTTGTCAATAAAAAAGTATAATTATATAGGAAAGAAAAAGAGGAAAGGATTTTAACCCTTTCCTCGCTGACAACCAAAACAAGGAGGCTATGAAAAAAACTAGGACTGGAATCCACACTCTAAATAGTTACAACTTACTGTCGCAGAAGTTGTAGCATTTTGAATGATACGAAGGAATGGCATTACTGTTATTCCATTTGCAAATTGATATGGGATAACAGGTAGCACTACTGGTGGCTGACCATTGATTTGAAAGGTCACATTCCCAAAAGAATCTACAAGAACGGCTAACTGGAACATTGTCGCGTTAACGGCTAGTTGAGTTGAATCTGTAGTCACAACACCGCCAGAAGCGATTTGTGTCTCAGTCTCAAAATGTCCAGCAAGAACTGACTGTGAAGCAAAGTCAGTATAGGTTGAAACCGCAGCAGCATTGGCTGCCACTTTTCTAAAGCCCAATTCGACAGTAGCTCCAGCAGCAGCTGACATTTTAAATTGTCCTTTGAAAAAGAAAGCTGCCGTTGTATTTCCTGTTGTATCGATCAGAAAAGTGAAGTTATTGAGGATATTAGAACCAGTATTATATTCAACGCCATGAGTGCTGACTGCATCAGTAGCTAAATTAAGACCGAATGTACCATCTAGGATAGGGCCTAAGTTGGCATTTCCGACGATATTGAAGTATTCGAAAATACTTTTGTCGTCAGCGAACACATCGGTCTCAGCAGCAGCTCCAGCAGCAGCTCCGCCACCTAATTTAGAGATGACTACGTTTCTACTCATGCTACTGAAAAAATATTTGTCCCAATATCTTCGATTGATGACATCGCTAAAGCGATACTTATTGATAACTGTTGGTGTGGGCATTTTTAACTCCTCAGAGTTGAGTTTAAAAGAGCCTACCCGCAGATAGGCCCTTTTTTAAATTAATACTATGGAAGAGACTTCAAACCTTCAACGTTGATAGAAGCAATCGTGATTGGGAATACGCTTCCAGTCACGTTTGGATTCAATGCTACTTGAGAAATGGATGTGTTTCTCAATCTGAGAAGGTCTCCAGCTTTTACTTCAATGATAATGTCTCCAGTTGAATGGCAAGCATCATCACCAGGAGCTTGTGTAAAGCCACTGTAGATAGATCCAGGAACCAAAGCACCATTTAACCAAAAACCAAAGCTCCATGATGGAACTGGATTTGGAACAGGTGATGTAATCCTAGCTTGTAATTGCCATTGAAGATGATAAATACCGTGTTTAAGGAATTTAATATCTCCAGAAATATTCATCTGTGACAAGTCAAAATCTAATGGGCCTGAGTTAGCATTTTGAGAATCAAATAACACTTGGTCTGCTAAAGCAGGAGCGTTATAAGGTTGGATAATTTGAGCTACAGATGCAAATACATTCAAGTATGGCTCTTGAGCAGCATCTGGACAATCACAATCTTTACCAGCAGGGCCTTGTAGACCTTGTACCCCTTGAATACCTTGTGATCCCATCGCGCCTTGTACGCCTGGAACGCCTTGTGGCCCTTGTGGGCCCATTAATCCTGGAACCCCTTGTGGGCCTTGAATGCAGCAGCATTTATTTTCATCGCACATATTCACCTCATATGAGTTAGTGTTTAGACATCTACCCTCGGATAGATCTTCTCTTTACTATTAAATCTTTTTTGCGATAAAAGCAAAGAAAAAACTATAATTATAGGGTTTATATGGCTAAAGCAAAACTTGGTTCTGGAGTGAGATTTAAAAAATTAGCTAATAAGATTGCAAGAAGCGGGCATGTCGATAATCCAGATGCTGTGGCTGCTGCTGCTGGAAGAAAAAAGTACGGCAATAAAAAGATGCAGAAGATGGCAGAAATGGGTAAAAAAAGACACGAGAAATAAGGGTATAGCATGAAGCCATACCCATCGAACTATCGTTCTTCTCCAGCAAAGTCAGATTCATTGTGATCTGGAGATTTTGGTACGTACATTTGACCTGGTAATTTTGAAGGATTTTTAGCCATTGTTCCCATGTCTTCTTTTTTATAGTGGCAAGTCTTGTCAGGTTTCATATTTGAATCGCTGTACTTACCTTTCTTTTCTTGATTATACATCTTTTGGTCTCCTATGCTTTTTCGTATAGGCTTTGAGCCTGTTTTTATCTCTTGAAACATTTTCGGAATATTCGGGGAGGTTTTTTTCTTCCTCTTTCGATGTGTGTTCGGCAAATTTTTCGGCTACATCGGGATGTTTCGCGAAGAGGTAAGCTCTTTGCTTTTTCGAAGCGAATGGCATGGTAAATCCTTGTACTCTTTTTTCAACTTATGACATAAGGAGGTCATGGTTTCAAGTAAATTTTACACAAGGAGTGTCTATATGAATAAAATTTTCATTGTATTTAGTCTAGTTTTAGTTTCACTTTTATCCTCTTGTGGGTTTTTATTATCCCCTGTAGGAGAAGAGCTAATTGTTGACGCAGCTGATGAAGCTGTGAAGATCGAACATGCTCTTGTTCATCCTTCAGCTCCTGTATCGACCCCAGCTCCAATAACAACAAAGGAAGATGATGTTAAAACAAGTGGAAAATGAACGATTTTGCCGAAACTGCCGATTTTACAGTCCAGAGGGGGGGGAATGCCGTCGGAACCCTCCCCAAGTCTGGGCAGATGAAACTGACGTTGGATATTGCTTTCCTAGAGTTTCTGGGGGAATGTGGTGCGGTGAATTCCAATCAGTCGAAAAGTGGATACTTCCAAAAGGATTTAAACTTGAAGATAAATCTGGAGCAGGAGTCATTTATGAAATTCCAAATTAGTTGTGATGAGGAATGGCCTGTCTTCTCTATAGAACCTGCCACAGAAAAATCTGAAATTGTCGTAGAAGTACCTGAAGATCTGTATAGGGATTATCTTTGTACGATGATAAAATATTGCAAATATCAAGAAAAATTAAAGGTGTATTATGACGAAGGAAAGAAGGGCTCTAAAGCTTCCTAGTGTGAACTACGGCCCATTCTGCTTGAAAATATTAAATGAGTTCATTGCTCACAATAAACTTCCAGACCTTCCTCTGCCAAATCCAGGTGACAAAACTACAGATGCATTATCTAAGATATTCGATGTCATTCTTTCCTCAATGGGTGAAGAAAAACGAGATGAAATCATGAAAAACCTAGATGAATATGCTATGGGGATTCCTGCTTGTTTTCGTCAGTAACTTCTTCTGAAATATCCTTAACAGGTTCTGTAAATTCTATTTTGCATAAAGGAAATCGTGCTTGTACGGTTTCCTGTGCATCCTTTCTTGCTTTCTGTATTGATTCTTCAGTAATGCACTTTCCTACTTCAGGATTCTCTTGCAAGACATGAACGAGAAGAAATCTAAGATAGGTAACTTCGTACCAAAGATTGAATATTTCATTCTTCTTATCTAATCCGATTAATCGATCGAGCATGTCGTGCATATTCACTTCCTCATTTCTTGTCTTTATCTTTTTTATTGTCTTCATCCTTTTTAGTGCAAATACTATTCGCACAAGCTGTGACTCCAGCCACTACTAGCTTTCCTCCCCATTCTTTGCAAGCTGGGATAGGCAATACCATGAGGAATAAACCACAAAGAGTTATGGTGACTCCATAAACGAGTAATGATGGTAAGACAACTTCTTCCTTATCATCTTTATCCTTATCTTTTCCATGTTTTGCCATGAACATCATTTCTTCGTCCAAGGCATTCATCTCATATCCTTCCAAGTACATGGTATCAGCTATGTAGAGAGCATGATGCTTGCTCTTCTTATCTTTCTTTTTAAGTTTCTTCTTTATCGCACTGAGTTCTTTATGAGGAGTCTTACCAGTTTGCTTATGGATCTCTTTACCAACCTGATCGATGTAATGGTCAGTATTTAGAGTAGTATTATAGCTAACTTCGATTTCATTCTTGATATCTACGATATATCCGATCATCGCATCAACGCCCTTGCTTTCACTCTTGACTAGCTTTTCTACAAGCTTCTCAAGACGAACCATGAATGCAACATCATTGATATTAGCTTGAAATTGAACGGCTGGAAGGGGAACGGCGTAAGTTAACGTAAAAGAGCAAAGTACAACAGGCAAAAGTACCCTGTTAATACTGTGACGACTGAAGAGATTAAGCATCTTATTCCTTTTTTGGTTTTATCGGTGACTTCGATTCCTATCTGCCTCATGTGATACTTTATGACAGTATTTAACACGTATGAGGCAATGGTCATCATCACTATAATCATTACTATAAAATAAAAAAACTCTTGTGTTTCAGTCATTTAATTTTTCTCTTCGTATTTTCTCTTCCTTGATCTTTAGAGAACATTTCAGTCAGTTCTCCCATTGACACTTCCGCAATAGAAAATCTCTCAGGAAAGTAATGATGAGTTAACTTAGAAATATTCTCTTCAAACATCTCCATGTAGATTTTCATCTGCATAGACATGTTACGATGAATAGATTCTAGACCAATTATGATATCTTTGATCTGTTCTTCCGTTAGCTTTTCATGAGGAGCTGGATAGCTTTTCATTTGTCTTTCCTTTTACATTTTAGATATTCCATGGAATTATGGATGGTTCTCTCGCAAAATGCATATTCATGTTCTTTATGATCATCCTGAATTAAAAATCCAGCGCAATCGATCAATGTATTTTTTACAATATCTATCATTAATCCTCTTTTCGCTGGTTCAGTAGGCATTTCCAAGTCTTCTGCAAGGAATATGAAATCTTCGATGCAAGAGACATCCCAAATGCAACCGCTTGCACAGTCCCATCCGTAATACCAACCGCTCTCTAAAGCCAAACGACAGTCCCATTGATAGGGAGATATGATAATGCCTTGATAGTTTTTTTTGATTTCTACCCAATCCAATTCAGAAGTATCGCTATCAAATTTTTTTAATGGGTATTTTTTTGTGAATGAAAAGATCTCTTCAGCAGTCTTTAGATGAATGATATTGGTCTTCTCTTTTAAGATAATCTCATAAGAAAATCTCAATCTATCTAGAAATGTTTTTTCGCCTTTGCACCATTCCTTCCATCCATCTGATCCTTCTACACTAAACCATAGACCATTTGGCTTGGATTGGAACTTTATTTCATACTGATCATATTCTTGTGATTCTAATGCATCGATTTTTTTCGGAGAGTAATGTATCAATCTCATTCGTAATTATTCCCAAGGTAATTGACCATCACTATCTTTAATTGTTTTTTGAATAGTTTGTATCAATGTTTTTTGTAATTCATCTTTTGGAATTGCGTCTATTTGTTCTTTACTTATTTCTATATCAATAGCATATCTTTTGCAGATGGTAATTAGATAATGGGTTTTTGGCCTTTCTCGGCTTTCCATTAACATTTCGCCCTTATCATTGAGCTTAACCATCCAACCATCTATAATCATGGATCTCTTCTCAGTTTCAAAAGTTCACAAAAGTTTTCATAAAGCTTGTCAGATCTTGCTGATTGAATTTTAATATCATCCCTGATATCTTTTTCAAAAGTTTTAAATTCTTTATACATAAATCCAAATCCAGCAACCATTGTTCCCAGCAATGTTATGAATTGTACATAATCCATTTTAAACTCCTTTATTGGCATATATCTTTCGATGTCGCATTTTAATCTTTTGGAGTCCAGCATAACATATTTTGCAAGTATTTCTCCTCCTATTTCTTCCAGAGGAAGGAAATTCAGAATACTGTTTCTGTTTATTACAAACTGTACAGCATTTCATAATTTGTCACCAATGTATACGAATCATGTTTTCATGAATATGTTTACTTTGTTGTTGACTGTAACAAATCGAACGGATCTATATCTAGAAAATCGCACGCCTTCCACACATAAGTGTAGAGCAACACAGATTTACCGTCTAACCATGCCTGAACAGTAGTCTCGGGCTGCATAATATGTTGTGCAAGTTGTTTTGTTGATATTTGCATCTGTTGCATACGTGTCTGCACAATCCCCATCTTTTTTCTTCTTGACATCTAACCCACCGATGTGTAATTTTTTTCCTATTCACACCAGTATTTTTATTTTACTATTGACAATATATT
>Ga0265326_10000143_pt1 | contig 37198 bp, 46 predicted proteins | sample 41424metaG_FD_192439 | JGI IMG/M metagenome (GOLD analysis project Ga0265326, IMG submission 192439) | Rhizosphere microbial communities from Carex aquatilis grown in University of Washington, Seatle, WA, United States - 4-14-24 metaG | ecosystem: Host-associated > Plants > Roots > Rhizosphere... | reverse complement strand
CGAATTCCAGAATGTCTTCGGGAGTCTATCGCGCGGTTTACAACAGACTGAAATGGGCAGAAATTAAAGGGAGGTCACGGAAAGGCAACTACTTGCGACGATGGGAATGGTGAAATGGAGGTTTAATACACTTTGGGCCGAAATGAGGCGACTTCGCAATGGTTTGATACACTTTTGGAAGTCGGGAAAGGGGGTTGCAGAATGGGTGCAAGGGGGGTTCACAGGAGGTCTAATTGGGAAGTTTTGGAGGGAGAAAGGTGTCTTTTCTTGGGTTTTAAAAGGGAGGCGGCGGTGGCGAGGTCGAGGACTGGGTCGGGAGCGGGCTGGGAGCATTTGCCGGTGATGGCGAGGGCGTTTTCAACCAAGTTGCGGATGGATTTGGCTTCATCGTAGATCTCCTCTTCGTGGTGAGAGAAGTGCCGCTGAATTACTGTGGCGAGGTAGGCGGGGAGGTAGTTGATTTTTTCGGTGGTGCCGTGGCGGAGGGTGTCCATGAATACGGTCATGAAGATTTCGCGGTAGCGATCGGCGGGGAGGGTTACACCGCGTTTGTTTAGCCAGGCGGCCGGCCACAGGACAACCCATTTGAGGAGTCTGGGGCGGTCTTTGGCGAAGGTTACGGCATAACCCTGGTAGAATTTGCGTTGGAGGAAGTCTAAGAGGCTATCAAGCAGCTCTTGGGGAGTGGGTTGTTTGGGTCTTTTGGCCAGCGCTGCCATATATATTAGCCAATGATGGAGTGGAGGCGTTTTAGGACGGCCAGACCGTAACGGATCTGGCGTTTGCCCTGGCTGACGGCGGCCTGGGCGCCTTGAAGGGCTAAGGCGGTGTCATCGCGGGTGATATCCATAGTGAGTTTGAAGCCGGCTTGGCAGCGGACAATCTCGGGGCCGAGTTGTTCGGCGGCGGCGCGGACTTGGCGTTCGGTCCAACCAAGACAGGAGCAAATGTCAGCGCGGGTGCACCAGGTCTTTTGGAACTTGAGGAAGCCACGGAGTTTTTGGGCGTCCGTGGGAGTGGGCGGAGGGGTTTCGGAAACAAAAAAATCTGGCTGGCTCATAGCTTGATTTCGGATGTCCAGGGTTTCCCATCGCGATGGTGCCACGCCCACTCGGCGCTCATATAACCCAGAGACGCCGGCGGCATTGGGATGAACTGAAGGATCAAGGTGTCGCAGTCGCTACAAAACACACCGGATGGCACGAAGGCTGAAGTTTCATAGCCGTCATTATGGGAGCACTCGCGCCAGTCCGGTGAGAAATTCAACAGCAACTGATTTGGCTGTATCATGCCGGGAGCATGCTGATCAATTGAAGGACTTGAGCGTCCCTGGCAGCGGCCCAGGCAGCGGGCCTGGCAGCGTCCCTGGCAGCGGCCCAGGCAGCGGCCCTGGCAGCGTCCCAGGCAGCGTCCCTGGCAGCGTCCTTGGCAGCGGCCCTGGTAGCGGTCCAGGCAGCGTCCCAGGCAGCGTCCCTGGCAGCGTCCCTGGCAGCGTCCCTGGCAGCGGCCAATTCTTCTTTGGTTGCTTTTCCGTAAGCGAAATTTTCTGATACCTCGATTGCTTTTATGGAGCGAGGGTCTATCTCTTTTTCAGGGATCAGTTTCAAAGCCTCGCGGGCACACCAGCACGCAAATAAACGCTGTGTCTTTTCGTCAGTCCCGGCATCCACTCGAAGGACACACCAGAGACGGTCACCGGCTGGAATTCGATCATCTTTGAGAATGGTCTGGGCTGTGCCTGACCATGTCTCGGGATACCACCTGATTGGATCATAGCAAGGGGTCCATGTGCGGATGATTGAGAGGGTTAATAGCGGCAGTTTTGAGGACGGGGTATTTTGTTTTTTCATTGGTTTTGTTTTTGAGGGTTAAGGGAAAATGAAATTCACCACAGGATGATGTGGCCGTGGAAGGGGAGGCCGGGTTTGGCGAACCAGTGGCGCATTTCTTCCCAGTCACGAAATCCATCGGCTTTGGCGAGCCACTCGCATTCGTGGTGAGGAAGACTTCGACCGTTTACAGTCACGCAACTGACAGCCAATTTTCCTCCGGTCATGGTGATGGGGAGGACGGCACGGCACTTGGAGACACGCAGGCGGCGGCAATGTTTGGTGCGTTGACCGGTGTAAAGGTAAAGAGGGTCAAATACCTTTGGGACGCGACCGTCTTTGCGCTTGCGGCGGATGGTCTGGCGCTTGCGTCCGGATTTTACGAGGGGGGCAAAACGGGATTGAAAGTTGTAGGCGGGCATAGATCAGAATGGGACGGATGAGTCGGATAGGACGGATGGGGTTTCTGTCGGCTGGAGGCGCTCTTGGGTGCGGCGGCGGTGGGCGGCGGCGCGGGAGGCGAGGGTGTTGCGGAGTTGCTCTAGCTGAGGTAGGGGCAAGGTGGTGTAATCACTGACTCCGAAGCGGTCGCGGGAGATGGTGGCAACGTAGGAGTTTTGTCCGGTGGCGGTTTGGCCGAGGCTGATTTTGTTGCCCAATGCTTCAATGGCGTGGAGGAGGCGGATGCGGGGTTGCTCGGCGGCGCGCATTTGGGGGCTGATGTCATTGGGCTTGGCGAGGGCGGCCAGCTCGGCGAGGACGCGGTCGAAGCCGGTGAGGTGATCAACTTTGGTGAGGCTGTCGAAGCCGGCGCGCGCGAGTAAGGCGTGGCGTTCGTTGTCGATCTGGGCACCGGTCCAACTAACGGCTTTGGTCCAACCTTGCACTTTGCAAGCGACGGACCATTCGCGCCAGAAACGGAGTTGCTGGGATTTGGTTAGGAGCATGGCGGTGAAATTACGATTTACGATTTACGATTTTTGGAAGCAAGGACTCGACCCAGGCGGCGGGGATCCACCTAGTGGACCAATTTTCCAAGCCGACCTTGACCATCCGCTGTCCTTCGAGGATTTCGACTACGGTGCCTTCGCGCGTGTAGGGCCTGCCGGGCGCGCACCATTTCACACGGTCTCCTTTTTTGATCACGGTCATAGGGTTCATTTTGGGGCGGCAATAACTCGACCCAAACCGCCGCGGGGGAGTTCGGCGCGGATGGAGGAGACTTGGGCTGTGAATTTTGGGGATGTTTCGACCTCGTTTTGGAAGGATTTTAGGGCATATAAAATGGAGTTGTGTTTCATGCCGAAATAGAGGCCGATGGTGGATAGCGGCAGGCTGGTGTATTCGCGGATGAAATGGATGGCGATCCAACGGGCTTGGACGATTTCCCAGTGGCGATTGTGGGACTGGATGTCCACCACGCTCACACTGGTGAGGGCGCTGATGCGGGCGATGATGGCCCAGGCGCAGTGGAGATCGGAGATGGTGGCGATGGCGTCGGAGAGGATTTTGTAGAGTTGAGGGGAGGGATTCATGGGACGGATGGGACTTATGGGACTTATGACCAGGTGTAGTCGGCGCGGACGCGAACGACGCGCGCGGATTTGAAGCCTTCGCGAGCAAGGGTGCGCTTGAACTCGACGGCTTGTTTTCGCCAATAAAAAAGCGCGGGACCGGCGGACATTGCGCCGATGGCGAGGCGCGGCTGCTGGCGCAGGTTTGCGGGGAGTTGGACGGCGTAGAAGGGTTCGGTGGTTTTCATCTGATTTAAGATTTTGGATTTGAAATTTCAGAAGGCGCTCCAGCCGAAGTGGAACACTATGAACAGGAGACGGCAGAGGAGGCCGGCGCCGGCGAGGCAGACGGTGGCGATGATGAGAACGAGGAACCAGGTGGTGAGCATGTTTAAGGTTTTCATAGACACGAATTACACGGATTTCACTGATTAGGATTCGGGGAAGAGGTCTTGGTTGCGGTCTTTAAAGGTGCGCATGGCGAGCTGGGTGTCGGCCAGGCTGCGGACGATGATGGGATCGGAGGGAAGGTTTTCCAGGCCGAGTTGGGAACGGACGGTATTGTGCAGGATCTTGAAGTCGTCTGGGCGCATGGTGATGACGACGCGGCCGTTGTGGCGAAAGGTGACGTTGACTTTTTGGCTCATGCGGCCTCCACGGTTTGGCGGGTCTCGACTTCGGTGAGGGTGGGATCGACGAAGAATGTTTCTTCCTGGATGACTTTGGTTCCGAAGGCGGCGCAGGCGATGCGGGCGCCTTCTTTGTCCGGGTTCTGCGCGGCCGCGGCGAGGATGGCTTCTTTGTCCACTTCTTCTTTGGTGCGGACGTAGTCTTTGGCCAGGCCAAGGCTGATGAGCGCTTTGTGGACTTTATCCCAGTTCCAGAGGCGGGAGAGGAGCGCAAGTTTGGGCGTGCCGGTGCGGAAGCCGATGGTGCCTTGGACGAAGGTGATGGATTTGCGGCCTTTGGAAAATTCGCCGGGGTTGGACTCGGCCCAGGCGCGAACGGTATCGGTGTGGGTCTTGAGTTCGGCGGCGATGACAGCGAGTGAGTACTCGTATTTTGTGCGGATAGCGGCGATCTCGGAGTCCATTTTGGCGGTGTCGCGGATTTGGTGGATCGTGAGGAGAGCGATTTGGCCGACAAAGCTTTCGGCTTCATCGCGGGTGGTGATTTCGTGGAGTGTGATTTTTTGACGGGTGGTTTTCATAGGAGGAATAGGACGGATAGGACTTATGGGACTTATGGGACGGATGGGGTTAGGCGGAGGAGGTGGAGGGTGTTTTCGATTATCTGGGCGTCTTGGGGACGGGGTTTGAGCTGCAAGGATGTGCTTTCGAGGACGTCGGTGGTGACGGAGCCGTCTGTGTTTAGCCAATAATAACCGGCGCTGAGGGGCTGGCGGTCTTTGCGGTTGATGGCGTCGGAGTGGCTAATGGACTCGTGAAAGAGAATAGCCAGTTCCATTGCAATGGATTGGATGATGATGTATTTGGCGCGGCTTCCCGGAATAGGGCGCGGGGAGGGTTTAAGGTTTAAGGTTGAAGGTTGCAGGGTCTTAGTGGCCGCTTGGAAAATGGCGGTGTGGGTGGGCATGATTGCGGAGAGGGCGTGTAGGGTAGTCATGCTTCCTCCGGGGCGACGTGGGTGTTGGTGATCCAGAAGCGTTTGAGGGCGGCGCGGAGTCCGCCGGGGGTGCGGGCGACTACGACGCTGCTGGCGTGATGGACGGTGCCGTCCGGTGTGGACCATTGGTAGCGGACGGGGAGGGTGTGGCAGTGGAGGTTTTCAGGCTCGGGCATGGAGAGGTGTTTATGGTGTTTGTGCATATTTTTTTGAGGGGTTAGTGGCGAGGGACGAGATTTGGAACGGTAATTGGGTAAAAGCCGGGATGCTGAAATAGTTTCAAGGGACCGCCGGCGTTTGGTTGCAGCGCCCAAAAGAAGTGCCCGCAGGTGCAGCGCAAGATTTCATAGTGAGTTAGATAGGCGCCGCCTTTGGCGCCACAGAAACCACAGGTGTGGCCGAGCCAGGCGGCGGCGGGTGCTGGATTGTTACTTTTCCGCATAGCTGGTTTCGCCCTGCATTTGCTGGCGGAGTTGGTAGGCGATGACGAAGTGTTGCTCGGAGAGTTTTTCCTTTTTCTTGGCGGCCAGGCGGCTGGCGACTTTCAAGGTCTCAACGAGGATGCCCAGGCGGCCGGGGAGGTTGCTGATTTTGACGGCGAGGGTGATTAGGTCGCGTGAGGGAGCGGATATATATTGGCGGATGATGGGGCGGAGGTCGGATTCTTTGATGGTGCGCGGGATGCGCACAGGGAGGCCGACGCGGCCGAGGAGCTGCTCAAACATGTATTCGGACTTTTTGAGTTCGGAATCGAAGCGCTGGGTGGCGAGCAGGGCCAGGGCGCAGTGGGTGCGGTCATGGATGTCGCGCAGGATTTCAAGGTTGACTGGGTTTGTGCGGCGGTCGGAGGGGAGGAGGCGGTGGGCTTCGTCGACGATGAGGATTCGGTTTTTGTTGAAGGCGCGCAGGATGGCTTCGTGCATCTGCATGGCGTTGAGGTTGCGGTTGACGCCCACGGCGCTGGCAATGTCGCGGAGGAGTGCTTTGGTGCCACCGTAGGCGGGTGCAATGACGTAGACGGAGCGGCCGTGATTGTTTTGGTCTCGCCAGGCTTTGGCGGCTACGGTTTTGCCCTGGCGCGATTCGCCGATGACGATGGTGATGGAGTTGTTGGCCATCGCATAGTCGAGGGCGTTGAAGATGAGGGTGCTGATGGAGTTTTCAGCGAACTCATTTTGCTGAATGGTACCACGATTTTCAGCGAGGTTGCGGTAGCTTTGAATAGCCTTTGCAATGTTTCCCCAGGAGCCTTCGTACGTACCTTTGAGGATGCGGAAGATGGTGGATTGATCGTAGTCGAGGGCTTCGGCGCAGTCGCGCAGGCTGATTTTGTTGTCGAGGGCGTACTGGTGAAACCAGAGGAGTTCGCGGCTGACGTCTTCGGGGAGGGTTTTCCAGTTGTCGAGGTTGAGGGGGATGTTGAGGCGTGAATGGGCGCTGGCGGCTTCGGCGATTTCGGAGCGGGTGATCGGGGAGGGAACGAGTGATTGAGGGGTTTCCATAGAATTTAGGATTTAGGATTTGAGATTAAGAATCTGAACAGCCGTCCCCCTCACCCTGACCCTCTCCCAAAGGAGAGGCAATTTGAGGGGCCAGGTCGGTGAATAGGTTGGAGATTTCTTCGGGGCTGAATTGACGCGGGGACGGGGACGTCCCTACCCCTTCGGTGGCGGCGGCCAGGTCTGCGGGGGTGATTTGCTGGCGAAGTGACTCGGGGATTTTGACGGATGTTCCACGTGGATCATTGCCGGCGGCTAAAATGCTGGCGTTGTGGCGGTGCATTTCGAGTTTCTCGCGGGCGACCTCGGCGCCTCGGCGGGCGACGGGAGCCAGGAGCTGGGCTTCAATGTGCTTTGCCTGGCCCATTTGACGGTGGATGGCTTCCGTGTCGGATCGGCAGGGACTGGCCCATGGGAGGCAGGTGCCGAGGTACCCGCCTTGGGTGTTGCAGACGATGAGTTCGGTGGGGCTGAATGGGTTGAGGTAGGTCAAGAATTTCTCACCGTCGGCAACGAGTTCACCGGAGGATAGGCGCGCCAGGAAGCGAATGGGATCGGGGCTGATGGCGCGATCTTCAAATTCAAAGATGCCGTTTTTTGCGCGGCGCTCGATGCCGAACTCGGGGCCCAGGAGGACGGGCAATAGGAAGCTAGGGACGCGCTGTAATTCGGGCTGGCCACGTTGGAAGACTTCAACGGGGGCGAGTTTGCGGGCGCGGGTGAGGGATGGCTGGGCTTCGATGAGCTGGCGCATGATGGCTTGCTCGGGCGCGGGAAGGGCGAGAAATTTTTGCTGGTCCATCCAGGGGGTGAAAGCGTCTTGGTTGCAGGTTGCAGGTTGAAGGTTGCAGGTGGATGAAAGGGGAAGGCGCCATTCGCTGGCGACCAGGCCAGCGCGTTCCCAGCCTTCGAGGTCATGATCTACCCGGCTATTTATTCGGGAATAGAGGTCGAGGCAAAGGCCGGTGAATTGTTGCCAATCGAGGAAGGGCAGGCGCAAAAGTTTGGAGCGCTCGGGCGGGAGTGCGAGGCCGGCGCGGATGAGGGAGTTATTGTAGCGGTCGCGGCCGTGGAGTTCCTCGGGGGAGTGGAGACGGTCTTTACCGACGTTTCCGGGGAGCATGGCCATCTCGTTTCGGACGAGGTTGAAGATGGATTCGAGGGCGGCTTTGAAGCGGAAATTACCACGGCTGGCGCCTTCGAATAGACCGTCGAAGCTAGGGGCGCCACCGATGCCGGAGCGATCAACACGGACTTTGCCGTGGGTGGCGTCGAAGATACGTTGCTCGAAATCCTCCCGGATGGCGGCGGTGCCGTGTTCAACTACTAGCGTAGTGCCACCGTCGTCGTCGCGGTAGCCGAAGCTGGTGAGGACGTGGACAGCGAACCAGAGCATGTCCACTTCTTTGAGTTTTTGTTTGGCTTCGGCTTCGGCGTTCCAAATGGTGGGTTTGAAGGAGTAGGCAAAGAGGCAGGCGGAGAATAGGTCAAGCGCATTGAGGCCGAGGGGGCGCATGGCTTTTGAGTTGCCGGGGAAATTGACTTTCACATCGTATTCTTGATCGTCGAATACGAGGTACTGACCGACGCGCAAGCCGACGCGGGTGGAGAGGACTTGGGGGCGAAACCCGGCGGCGGCGGCGCGGCCGATACGGGCGGCTGTGAGTTCGAATTTGGTGGGGGCAAAGCGATAGAGATTGGCTTCGGACCAGCCGGCAGGGATGCCGGTGGAGGGATCTGCGGCGGGCCAGGAAGAAGTGGCGAGGGCCGAGGGGCGAGTGGAGAGATTGTAACCGGGGATGGATTTGACCGCGCGGCCGGCGGTGTCGTGGTGGGTGCGCCAGATGTGGAGGAGTTCGCGGCGGGCGGCGCGGGATTTACGCTGGTTGCGCTCGCACAGGCCGCGCCAGTATTCGATGAATTCGCCGGGGAGGTCCTGGCTAGCTCCCCGGTCAATAAAATCTTTGCCGGCCCTCGCGTGGTCGATGAGGAGGCGCCAGTCGCCGGTTTTGGCGTAGGTGTAGTATTGGGACCGGAGTGTGGCGGCGGAGAAGCCACGGGCTCCATGCATGAGGGCTGCCTGGGCTTTGCAAGCGGGCATTATCTTGGGGGCCACCGCGATGGATTTGAGGGCGGTGAGTTTGCGGCGGACGTCTGCCCGGACCTGGTCCGGGAGGGAGGCGAAGTAGGCGGTGTCGGCGGCGGGGATGGAAAATGAACAGGAGGCAACGGAGGGAACGGAGCCGGTTGCGGGTTGAAGGTTGCAGGTTGCAGGTTGCCCTGATACCGGCGAGTTTTCTGATTCTGATTCTGACATAAGTGACTCCTACTTTTTCTTGGGGCTGTTTTTCTTAATGAAGGTCCCGAGGGTTAGGCGGGCGTCTTCGATTTCTTGCTGGCGGCTGGAGGTGAGGAGGGACCAGGTATCGGACTGCATGAGCAGCTCGAAGTCGGCGAGGAAGTTTTTGGCGAGATCATCGGCTTGGGCGCGGGCGGCGGCTTCGGCGTCGTCCGGGCTGGCGGGTTTTGGGGCGTGATATTGTTTGGTTTTTGACTGGCGAATGAAGTTGAGATCGCGGTAGAACTGGGTCCAGGTTTTGCCGTCTGCGGCTTCGTGGACGGCGTTGAGGACTTGCTCTTTTTCTTTGGAGGGCAAGTCACCGTTCTCAAGCAAAAGATTAGAGGGTCGAATATTGCCCACAGTGAGCAATTTCTCCTGGACCAGTCCGTAGAACTCTTTGTAGCGGCGGGCGGTGGCAGGGGAAATCTCAGGAAGGTGTTGCTGGCAGAGGACCATGAAGCCTTCACCGTCTTTCTTATTTCCGTGCGAACAAGTGGCTTTGAGGGTATGAAGTTTCAGTCCAGCCATGAAGGCGTACTGGATTTGATGCTCGTAGGATTTGCGGACGCCGGCGTGGAATGTCTTTATCTGATCGACCAGGTTGGATTGCACGGGGTCGAGGATGGAATCGACCAGGACGAGCTTGACGGTTGAAAGTGGGGTCATATGGCGATGGCTTCAGAGATTGAACAGGAGCTAACTGAGGGAACGGAGGGGGTGACGTAGTCGAGTGAATCGAGGTTGCTAAGGGCTGAGGCGATGTGGTCGCGGGCGGAGGCCAGGTTGCCGATGGCGACGAAGCTGGCGGCGAGGGTCAGATTTTCAGCGGCCATGCGTTTGAGCAAGGCGGATTCGATATCGAGGTTAAGGGGTTGGGTCATATGATTCGGCGGCTGGTGAGGAAATGTTTGAGGGAACTGAGGGTGATCAAAGGGGTGCCGTTTGGGCCGCGCTCGTAGCTGGTGCCGGGTTGCATCGCGAGCTGCCTGGCCTCGACCAGGTTGATGATGTGGCTGCGGGAACAATTGAAAACGAGGGCGAGGATTTTGCCGCGCGCGAATGGTTTGTCGCCGGTGGCGATGTGCATGATGGACTCGACTGGGCTCCGGACGGGTTGAAGGTTGCAGGTTGAAGGTTGCAGGGCGCGGGTGATGGAGTCTGGCCAGATGCGGATTTCGCGGGCGGTATCGAGGTGAACGGCGATGTTCCAGGCGTGGTCGATGCGGCCCTCTTCGATGAGGGCTAAGATGTCGTCTTCGTCGTGGCCGGGGAGTTGGCGGCGGGCGTCTTCGACGGTGGCCAGGATGAGGAGGGGCGTGTCACCGAGCATCATTTTCCTCTGGCTGCCATGGGGTGAAGTGCGTTGGGGAAATCCCCCAGGGGAAGTGCCCAGCGCGGCAGCGGGAATTTTGGGAGCGGATTTCACGGAATTAGTCGCGAAATCTGAACTCACGGCAGCGGCGTTCCGCTGTTTCAAGCTCATCGGCTCTGCGGAATAAATCCGCACCTTGCTGCATGTCCCCACAGAATTCTGCTAGTCCACGGTACAGTTTTATACGTTTAGGGATGTCAACCTCGTGAGACTTTTCGAGGCAAAATTCGATGATGGTTTTGAAAGGTTCACTTTGCATAGGCAATCTGATTTAGGTGGTTAATGATCCGGGTGGAGATAATTCCACAACGCAAGCCGCGAGCCGCATGGTAGACGGTAGGGATGGAATAACCGTGCTGCATAGCAAAACTGCGGAGGGTGAATCCACGCTGGATAAGCCGCGCACGCAGTTCGGCGTACTGCTGTGAGTGTTTTTTACTTGCGTTGTTCTGCATACCGTGTATAAACTATACGCAAGTTTATGCACCATACTGTGGACCGTCAACAAAAAAATGCAGAAAACTGTTAGTTTGTCGGAGAGATTAAAAACAGGCCGTGGCAGTCGGAACTGGACACAGGAACGACTGGCGCAAGAATCTGGGGTTTCGGTAAGAAGTATTTCAGATTACGAGCGCAACCTGGTTACGAGTGGACCAACTCTGGAGCAACTTGAAAAAATCGCGAAGGCGATGGGTGTTACAATTGGCTGGCTCGTGGGGGAAAGCGTGGCCGTTAACCATGGCCCAGACACTGAAACAGTGAGGAGGATATTGCAGGCATTGAAGTCCCAGGCGGACTCGATGAGCGAGCAAATCACTCACTACGAAAGGAAACTGCTCAGTTGTGGCAATGTGGAGGAAGCGGCAAGGCACATTTTGCAGGCCGCCGTAAAAGTGGTGCAGGGCTCAAAGGGTGGCGCAGACGATAAGCACAAGCCTCCAGGAGATCGGCCAACTGAAGGCGTTCAAGGAGAGGAAGGGAAGTCATCGATTGCTCCAACTCGGAATCAAGGGCAAGGGTCTTAATCATTGTATGGCGTCTTTCACGGTTATTATCCCCGGCGTTGCCGACCAAAAGAAGGGCGCGACCCAACGCATCGGAACGGAGGGCTTACGAGGGCCCAGAATCCCAAAACGCCAAGCCGCGCCAGTTTTGGCGCGCACTGGTATATCGGCGGATTCAGGGGAACTCGTAATTTTCCGTTCGCCGCGACCTGCGCTAAAAATCTGGCTAACCATGCAGGTTGGTCGGCATTTTAGCAACGCAAGAGTTGTCATTTTGCTAGGGGGGATTCTCCCCTATGCGCTTGGACAAAGGCTGTCCAAGTGAATAAGTAGGACATCAGGGAAAATACGGAATCATGAATGTGACCAATAGGACCGATAGGACGGATGGGACCTTGGCGGATGGGATGGATCCGGTGCTGGCGAATCCGACGCGGAGCCGGCGCGAACTAAGGCACAGAGGAGAGGAGTATTTACCGACTGGGGTGTGGATTGGTTTTGGTGCGGTGCTAATATTTCTGGTTTTGTGGTTTTTCGGGATTTTCAACTTGAGCTTTGAACGGATCGCGACGGGGATCGGGCTGACGCTGCTGGCGCTAATTTATTTTCGGCTTGGGGTGATTGCGAAACGTAAGTGAGCTGGCGCGCGCTAAAGGCGGCCGCGCTCGAAGTTCGTTGACAGTTTGGGAGCCGGGGTAGCATAGTCACGGTCAGACCTCGACTGGGTCTCGGCCAGGCGGCCGGGGCTGAATCGGGGTTTTCTAGTTAAGAGGAGTGAGTTTCCCACGGTAGGCAATACAAGGCGGGTGAGGTGTGTTTTGATGGGACGCGTTGAAGGTCCAGAGGGACCGGAATATGACGAACTGATAAACCGATAAACACATGAACTTCTTTGCCGCAATGCTGAGCGAGGATGGGACGCCCCAAAACACGAGCACGATGCGCGTGTGCTCGCTGTTGATTGTGGTGGTGGTGCTGGGTGTTTGGGCAGTGGTCAGCGTGGAGCAAATGCAGTTGCAAGCGCTGAGCACGGACCAGACGGCCCTGGTGCTGGGAGCGCTCGGTATCAAAGCCTGGCAGCGCGGCAAAGAAGGCACTGGCGTGCCGGCCACTATTTCTGGTGGGACGGCCATTAACCCCTAAACCGAATAAGGAACTAGACCCAATGAAAAAAATGACTGAAGACAGGATCAACAGAATTGACAGGATTTTAAAGGCGGCTGCCGTGGCCGGCCTGGCGGCGGCGATGATGCTGTGCGCGGGATGCAGTTTGCTCGGTAAAAACGCCAAGCCCGCGACGGCGTTTGAGAAAAAGTTTTTCACGGTGGAGACGAATATCGTCGAGCTGGTGAAGCCGATCACGAATATCGTCACGATTGTCCAGACGAACGTGGAGGTGAAGGTGGTCACGGTGACGCAAACGAACCAGATCGGCGTGCCGGTGCCGGTCCCGGTGCAAATCACTAATTACAACACGGTGACGAGTTACCAGACGAATACGGGTTACTCGACGAATTATGCGGCCGTGGAGCATTTGTCGCCAGGGACGGGGAGTAACGCGACGGTGGCCGCGGTGGGCGCGGGAGCGGGGTTGTTTGGGTATGGCGGGTTGGCGACGACTTTGCTGGGCGGATTGCTGGCGGGGTATTTGAAGCTGCGCAATAACGCGCTGGCCGGCCAGGCGGACACGATGACGCAGGTGTCAGGGGCGCTGACGCAGAATATCGAGACGCTGCTCAACGTTTTGCAGAGCACGCCGCAGGGAGCGGCGGCGATGCCGGCTATCAAGGCTTACCTCACCGCACACCAGGCGGACGCGAATGTGTTCCAGGAGGTGGCGACAATAATCGAAAACTTTGTGGATGAGCCGGCGGCGAAACAGTCCGCGGATGAGATTATTAAGGCGCTGGGGACGCTAAGCGCCCCTGGCGTGGCGGCCACCACAGTGAAGGTGTAGGAGATCCGAAACACGAAGGTCGAAGGCTGAAATAGAAATATGAAAATTCGAGCAAAATTGCAGGTGACGGAAGTCACGAAATACGCTTACGGGTCTGAGCTAGTAAAGCTCCGGGCCGTTTATTCCTCCAACAATCAGGAGGATAACAATTACTCCAAAGCGACACCGGCAGCGTCGATGGAGCTAACGATCGACAATCCCGACGCGCAAGGTGTGTTGGTGGCGGGCAAATCCTATTACGTGGATTTCACTCACGTGAAGGAAGTCGAGTGGAAACCGCGAGCTGGCAGCCGATTTCCGGCGCCGCGGAAATCGTGGGCGCCTAACGGCGGCGGTCCGAAAGGACAGGATGACAGGATTTAACAGGATTGTGAAAACGGCGCTGGCGGTCGCGATTATGGCGCTGGCGGTGTTTGTCATCCTGTTGTTGGTGGTAATGCTGAATGGGTGCGCGGTGCCGGGAATTGATAATCATAAGAGTCTTTTCTCGGCGCCGGTGCCGGCGACGCAAAGGGAACCTGAACGAGGAGGGAATGAATGATGTTTGCGCAGTTGCCAGATCCGGCGTCTTACCAGGCCGTGGGGTGGCTGGTGGTGATCGTGGCCGGTATCGCCACGGGAGTTAACCAGGTGCTGAAGCTGGTGGATCGGGTGAAGGGCAAGGGCAACTTGATTGCGCCGCAACCACTGGAAGTGCGTGAGGCAAAAGAGTTGGTGCGGGAGCAGGATTGCGTTGGCCGACACCGGGAAATCACACAGCAATTGCGGCAAGTGCAATCGCAGCGGGCTCAAGACTTGAAGGAGGGAGCCGAGAGCCGGCGGGGGCTGTATGAACGGCTGGAGAGTTTTCGCCGTGACATGACGGAGATGGAACGCCGGTTGAGCGCGGAAAACGAGACCAGGGCAAAGGATTTGCACAATCGGATCAATGACATTTTAGGGGCAGTCGCGGAAGTGCGCGGGGAGCTGAAGAACGTGCATTAACCACGAATGGACACGAATAGACACGAATCATGAAGGCAAATTTGAAGCGGGCAATTTTAGTGTCGCTGTTGTCGGCTGACGGGTTGCCGTTTCCGGAGTCGGCACTGATTAGCGCGGTGAAGGTTTCGTTGCGGCCAATCGATCCGACTGATGGGGATATTTTTGAGGCGATGAAGGATGTGGAGGCGAGCGGGTATGTGGCCGGCGCGACGGATGATATCGCGGGGCGGAGTTGGACGCTGACGGAAAAGGGCGTGCATAAGGCAAGGCAGCTTCGCTAGCGCGAAATTTAAGATTTGAAACTCTGACGACGTGTGAATGAAAGAGAAACCATCAAAACTGGATGCCCACGCGGAGCGGTTGGACGAATGGTTCGGCGTGGAAAAGAAGACGCTGGCCGAGGTACGCGACCAGCTCAAGCGGGATGGATGCTCGGTGTCTTTGTCGCGGTTGTCGGGGTGGTGGTCTGCGCGGCAGGGGCATTTACAGGAGGCGATGTTGCTGGCGCAAATCACGAACGGAGCGCGGCAGTGCCGGGAGGTCGAACAGCAGTTTTCGACGAATCCGGCGCCGGAGTTGGAAACGATTATCAAGCTGCAGCGGGTGCTGATCATGAAGCTCAGTGTGCAGGCGAATGCGGACCCGGAGCTTATCGAACTGGTGGCGCGGCTGACGAAGCCGACGATGGAGTACGCCAAGCTGCAAGAGAAGCGGCGGGAGTTGGAGCTGCAAGAATCGAAGTATCGGGACCTGGTGGCGACGCAAAAGCGGGCACTGGAGAAGGAGCTGGGCCAGGCGAAGTCCAGCGGAGGGATTACACCGGACACTCTGGAGCGGATCGAGCGGGAGCTGAAACTGCTGTAAGACACGAATTTCACGAATTGCCACTAATGGCCAAACGAGATTCTATAAAAAAACGAAACGACAGGGCAGCACAACCCACAGGTGCGACCGCAGCGACCGGAGGCGTGGCGTCCCCAGACCACGTACCAGAAAGTAGCGCGAGCACGGTGGATAGCCCGATTACGGATGGGGCTGGCGCGGAGATAGGTTCCGCGCCAGTCGCCGGGGAAAACACCTATTTTCTAGGCTACCAGAAGGCGTGGATTTTGGATGAGGCGCGGTTGAAGATTTGTGAGAAGGGGCGGCAGATTGGGCTCAGCTACGCGGATTCATATGACTCAGTGCGGAAGGCGGCGCGCAAAAACGGCAAGGATGTGTGGGTGATGTCGCGGGATGAGGTGCAGGCGAAGCAATACATCCTTTACTGCAAGCGCTGGGCGATGGTGCTGAAGTACGCGGCGCAGGATTTTGGCGAGCGGGTTTTTACGACGGCGGATGGCAAGGAAGTGCGGGTGCAGGTGATCACTTTTGCGAGCGGGGCAAGTGTGTACGCGCTGTCGAGCAATCCGGACGCGATCGTGGGCAAGACGGGGCATGTAAAGCTGGATGAGTTCGCGTTGCACAAGGATCAGCGCCAGTTATTTGCGGTGGCGAAACCGGTTACCCAATGGGGGGGTTCCCTATCGATCATCTCAACTCACCGGGGAATCGCCACCGTCTTCAATTCGCTGATCACGGATATCCGGGAGCGCGGGAATAAGATGGGGTGGAGTCTGCACACGATACCGATTCAGCGGGCGGTGGAGGATGGCATCGTGGAAAAGATCGACCAAGCCACAGGGATGGAAGTGGCGAGTGGAGAGGGGCGAGGGGCGAGAAGGGCTGAGTGGCTGGCGCAGCAGAAGGCGGAGTGCATCGATGAGGAACAATGGTTGCAAGAGTATTGCTGCCAGCCGGCGGATGAGAGCACGGCGTTTATTTCGTATGAGATGATTTCGATGGCTCAGACGGATGGGTGTCACGAGGATTTCGGGTATTTGGAGGCGTGTAAAAATCCTCTGTATATCGGGTTTGACGTGGCTCGGAAGCAGGATTTGTCGGTGATCGATGTGGAGGAAAAGGTTGGGGATGTGTTCTGGGAGCGGATGCGGATTGAGCTTTTAAAGAAGACCTACGCCGAACAGGAATTTGAGCTTTACCGGTTGCTTGCATTACCGGCGGTGAGGAGGTGCTGTATCGACTCTACTGGACTGGGGAACCAATTGGCAGAACGAGCCATGCAACGCTGGGGTTATCGAGTGGAGGCGGTGACCTTCACCGCCCAAGTGAAGGAAGACTTGGCTTACCCACTGCGGATGGCTCATGAGGATCGGAAGGTGCGGTATCCCAATGATGAGAGGCTCCGGGCGGATCTGCGCGGGGTGAAAAAGGAAACGACGGCGGCGGGCAATGTGCGGTTTGGCGGGGAGAGCGCGGATAGTCATTGCGACCGTTTTTGGGCAAAGGGGCTTGCGCTGTATGCCGGGAAGGCGCGCGGCGAATTTGGGAGCGCGCTTATATGACGAATCAAATTTCAGGTTGCGGGTTGAAGGTTAAAAGGGCTGTCCGCGTTGGGGTCCAGTCGGGTGTTGAGGGGTTCACTCCTGATTGCTCGCGGACAGCCCTTTTAGCCGTCGCAAATGCCCCAGGGCTATTTGGAGGGTGCCAGCATACAGCCCCCATGGCCCCATCGAGTTTGCAAGGCATTAGGCTGCGATTGCAAGGGACTGTGGCGAATGGTTTGGCGCGTGTGATGAAAAATTTCTACGTGGGGGTGGCGCGTGGGTAAGAAGTTGGGGTTTTTCAAGCGACTGGAGGCGGCGTCGATGGTGCTACGAGGTCAAGGCGTGCCGGCGTTCTGGTTTGCTCGAGCAATCGAGATCGGGAGCCAGGAGGTTTTGCAGGAGCCTTACAAGTCTTCAGTGTGGGTGCAGGCGGCGATAAAGAAGATTGCGGGGCCGATCAGCTCGGTGCCGGTGAACTTCTACTCGACGCGGACGGCTAAAAAGAGGGGGAAGGGTTACCGCAAGCGGGATGACGATCAGACGGTGGATTTGCCGGAGATGGATGCGCTACTTCGCGCGCCGATGCAAAATCTTGGCTATAGCGACTTTTGCGAGGCGACGGTGGGATGGCTGAAAATGTCGGGCGAATGCTTCTGGTTGCTGGATGATTCAATGCTGGTGCCATTTCCTGAAGCGCGCGGGCGGGCCTTGCCACAGGTGATCGTGGCCAGGCCGGATCGGATGCGGCATGTAATCGAAAATAATCAGCTCAAGGGGTGGAGTTACAATGATCCGTCCGGAGGGATGCATTCATTACTGCCTGAGCAGGTGATCCAATTGAAGTACTGGAATCCCTACAATCCATGGCGTGGGTTGAGTGAGTATGAGGCAACGCTGATTGCCGCGGAATCGGATTGGCTGGCGGGAAAGTTTGCCAGAAACCTAATGGCAAACAACGGGGACACGGGGCCTTACATCGTGGCGAAGAACGGAATCCCAACGGATCCGCAGCGGGAACAAATTCTTGCCGATTTGAGGGCAAAACGCGCGGCCCAGCAGCGCGGGGATTTCCGGCCAATCTTTTTGACAGGCGACATTACGGTAGAGGATCCGCAGGTGCGCAGTGTGGACGCGGCATTCATTGCACAGCGCCTGGAGAATCGGCACGAAATTTTCATTGGCTTTGGAGTCCCGCCGTCCATGGCGGATGTGAAGGCGGCGTATTCGATTGGCAGCGCGAGTGATTATTATCAGCTAATTGCCAATACCTGCATTCCAACGGGCGGGAAGCTGGCGGACGGCATCAAGCGGCTGACTGTAAAGCTGCAAAGGGCTGACGTGGATGTGGAGTTGGACTGGGATGAGCATCCAGTGATGCAGGAGGTGCGCAAGGAACGCCTGGCCTCGGTGGAGGTGCTGTGGAGTAAAGGCATGCCGATGCAGGAGATAAATGAGTATTTGGGCTTGGAACTGCCAGAGTTTGACGGATGGGAAGTGGGGTATTTGCCGTTTTCGGTGTCGCCAGTGGGATCGGAGGAGTTGGAAATGGCGCAGAGCCCATCGGAGAATCCTGACCTGGCGGAGCCGATAGCGGATCAGCCCAAAGCGGTGAGGGAGATGCTTGGGGCGCTGAGGGAAACCAAGGCGGCGGCTCTAGCAGACCTAACGCGGGCGAACAAGAAGGCGATCTGGGAAGCGCATATGCGCAAGCGGGCCGGAACAATAAAGACTTACCAAGGCAAGGCGAGCCGGGTGATTAATGAGTTTCGCGGGAAGGTCCTGAATAAGTGGGCGCAGTATGAGTCCGCCCACGCAAAGCAGATGGTTCAGCGCAGTGTGATCGATTTTATTTTTGACGCGGCGGAGTTTGGGAACGCGTTGCGGGTGGTGATGAATCCAGTCTCGCAAGCAGCCTTGCAGACGGCCGGGGAGCAACTTTTTGAGGAGATTGGCCGGAGTGACCCCTGGAAGATGCCACCGCATAAGGCGCTGGAGTTTGTGGCGAGCCGTAATGGGGCTCTGAAGGGGGTGGGGGAAACGGTGCGCGGACAGCTTAATACGGTGTTGGAGACGGGCTTCAAGGAAGGCACGAGCATCGAGAAGATGACGGATGAAATCCGGGGTGTGTTCAACAATTTGGCGAAGTATGAGGCGAAGCGGATCGCGATGACGGAGACGTCGGTGGCGTTTGGTTTCGCGCGGGATGCCGCGATGCGCTCGGCTGGGGTGGAGCAAAAGATGTGGCTGAGCAGTCACGGTGAAACGGTGAGGCCGGCGCATGCGGCGGCGGAGGATGATTATGGGGAAAGCCCCATTCCGATAGATGAGCCTTTTGTCGTGGACGGCGAAAAGCTGATGTATCCGGGCGATCCGAATGGGTCAGCCGAAAATGTGATCAATTGTCATTGTGTGAGCATCGCGGCGGCGCCGGCGGACGAAATCTAAATTATGAATTTAAGGAAATTAAAAAGGGCTCTGCCTAAAGGCGCCGAGGCGCAAAGGCAAGGCGACCAGGTGGAAGTGCATTTGCGAGGGGCTACGTTTCGAGTGGAGGCCGGCCTGGGATGGGAGGAGCGGCAATTAGCGGACTATTTGGGAAGCAAAATTCCGGTGGCGGTGGCGCTCCCACCGAGAGAACAGAGGTAATTATGCTAAGACGCACCATTAATCCAGAGGTAAGGGTCATCGACGAAAAAACGGGCATTGTGGAGTACGTGGCCAGCGATGAAACGATCGACAGCTACCGCGAGGTGATCAAGGCGGATGGGTGGCGGTTTGACGAGTTCAAGAAGAACGCACCGTTTGTGGACTCGCATGATTATTCGACGCTAGCAAACCTGCTAGGGCGGGTGGTTGATTTCCGAGTGGAGCAAAAGCGGCTGATTGAAACGGTAAAATGGGCGGTGGACGTACCAGAGAACGCGCTGGCGCAACTGGGTTTCAACATGACGAAGGCGGGCTATCTCAAAGCGGTGTCGGTGGGGTTTGTGCCGACGCAATACGCCACAAAATGGGACGCGGACACGAAGGCATGGAAATCCGCACTACAAGCGTGTGGGCGCAAGGAAGATGACGGAGTGGCCTGTATATATCTGGAACAACAGCAAAAAGAGCTGAGCGCCTGTGTGATTGGCGCGAATCCAAACGCCCTGGCAAGGGGCTACAAGGCGGGGGTCCTAACGGACGCTGACCTTGATTTACTTTCCATCGAGAGGGCTAAACGCATCACCGTCAACCCGGCTGATAGTCCCGCTGCTGCCGCGTTGACCAGGCAGCGGGCGCGGATGGCGTTCCTGGTGGGGTTAACAACAAAAATCAAATCAATCTAATTATGTTACGCAAAATCGCGGTGTTATTGGACCTCCATGGCGCGGACGGCAATGGAGTTCTGCCGGAAGCGGACTTTCAGAGAAAGGTTTTGGGCGGGGTGGAAGCTCTGAGCAAAGAGCAGGAGAAATTCAAATCGAGCCAGCAAAAGGTGCTGGATGATTTGGACCGCTCGGACAAGGAAGTCAAAAAGGCGGTTGAGGACCTGACGAAGGTAAAGAACCAGGTCAACACTTCCTATGAGGAAGTGATGAAGGCGATGGCTAAAGTGCAATCGCAAGTAGCGTTGAACGCGCGGAGCTCGTTTGCGAATCCCATTGACCGGGTGCTGGCGAATGAGGAGACGAAGTTTTACCTGAATGCGTTGATCCGCTATTGCCATCACATAAAGGATGGCTCGCTCAGCCGAGTGCCGGCCGAAATGCGCAAGGTGGTGGAGGAAGGCAGCGCGGTGGCTAAGTCTTTGACTGGCGTGGATAGCTCACTCGGCCAGGCTACTGTGCCGCAACAAACCTTCAACGAAATCTATGACACGCTGCTTGAATACGGCGACTGGCCGAGCTTGGGTGTGATTCGCGTGGGCATGCGTACAACGGTAGTGCCAATCGGGACGGCGCGGCCATTGTTCTACTGGATTGGATCAGGCACTGGCGGACACGGGGAAAGCTCAGCCATTGCGGAGGGAGCATTTACCGGGTCTTCGGTGAATTTGGTCATTCAGACTTTGGCGGCTTACCTGACGGTGGCGCGTGAACTTCTCGCGGATTCAACCGTTGACCTGGCGGGTTACATCCTGAAGCAAATGGCTCAAACCATCAGCTTCGGTTTGGACACGGTAGCGTTTTCCGGCCAGGCCGCGGCGAGCCAAACGGACGCCGGGTATCGCGGAATCTTCTACGCCGATGGCGCGAATGTGAACCTAGCGGCCGCGGCGGCGGCGGGGAACGTTTCGATCACCGGTTTGGAGCTGGATGACTTTGTGCGCTGCTTGACGACGGTTTCGCCAATTGTGCTGAAACGCCAGGCGAAATGGTGGATTCACCCACAGGTAATCGCGCTGTTCGTCTTGATTCGCGATAAGAACAACCGGCCTATTTTCCAGACGTGGCAGGAAGTGCCGACGCCAGGAGCGATTGGAAGCATTTTAGGCTACCAAGTGAAGCCGACAGCGGTGGCGCCGAGCACGGACGGACCTGGGCTGCCGGTGGCGGTGTTTGGCGATCCGGATGGCCAGGCGGTGGGCATCCGCTCAGACATGGAGCTGGCGACTAGCGACGACATCAAGTTCGCAGAGAATATGCGCGCTTTCCGGGCGCTGATGCGGACGGGTGTGATGATCAAGACCGCGTCGGCCTCAACCACGCTGAAACCGTTTGCTGTTTTGAAAACCGCAGCGTCATAAGCCCATACGGCAACAAACCGAAAGGAAAGGATCTAAATGAGAATTATTAAACAGGTGTTTGGAGTGGCGCTGGTTGTCACCTCGCTGATTGGCACAGCGCAGGCGCAATACAAGGTCACAACTTTGGTGACGACGAATGACGTGCCAAACAGTTCGACCACGACAGCAAATTTGGGTGGACCGATAACGGCGACCAAATATGGCGAAGTGGGGCTGTCCATTCAGTTCGCGTTGAACGCGGCGGGAACTACCGCCTGCACTTTCAACTTTGTGAAGTCGCCAAATGCGGGAACCAATTACGAAACCGGCGCATGGTACTCGGTATCGATGGTTCCGAACGGCACTACGATGGTCTCGACGAACGTCACGGTGACAATGGGGCCGTTTGGCTACTTGAAGCCATTTTCGTTTGTGGCGGCAAATAACACTGCCGCGATGACGAACATCTCGATCCAGTACGTGTTAAAACCAAATCGACTGGACGGTAAGTAGGTTTAGGCCGAAGGGTCACGGCCCGGCGGCGTCGAGGGTCGCCGCCGGGTTTTAGCCAAAATTACAAATATGCCAATTCCAATAGGGCCGAGAGAAAAGATGGCCAGCGAAGCCTGTCGGGCTGGACGCGGTGAGCCGGAGATAAAAGACCGCATGGTTCGCCGGCTTCACGTGCGTAAGGGCAACCCACGGGCAGATGCGCGAAAAGTGGAACGAGAAGGCGTGATTGCCGGAGCTGAGGAGCAATGATCGCAGGGCTGACAAATTTGGATACGCTGAAAAAGGCGCTGCTGGCGGAAACGCTGGTGAATGAGACGAGGTTTGATTTGATGATTCAGACCATTGGTCTGGGCGTGGCTGGGATATTTAACGCGTTCACGAATCGGCGACTGGCTTGGATGCTCGGAGATACTATCACGTTCTCCGGAGACCGCCCGCACTATTATTTACCGCGCTACCCGATTTTAAACGTGATGAGCGTGCAGATGAAGTATTTCCGCACGGACAATTGGAACGATATCAGCGACCAGCCGATCACAGTGAACTACGAAACCGGCTTAATTCATTTTGGATATACGCTTGGGCGTTTTCCTTTGCAGGTGAAGGCGATTTGGGATGGCGGCTATTGGTTTGAACCGCTGGAGCCTGATGATGATGCATATCCGAGCACGGCGCCAGTTGGGGCTGTTTTATTGCCGGATGATTTGAAAGCGGCCTTCCTTTTGCAATGCGAGGAGGTCTGGGCCCAGAGAGATAAGCTCGGAAGTGGAATTATAGATAAGCCCGGCGCGCAAAGCGGACTGTCGAAACTGGAACTGGCGCCGCTAGTGAAGATGGTTCTGCAAACACACATCAGATACCAACTTTCATAACTATGGCTGGGCAAATCCAATTGAGTGAGGAGGCGCAGAGGATTCTGAGGGATCTGGAGGCGCCGGAATGGATGATGGAGGCGATGGCGGGGTCGATGAAGCGAGAGAATCAATTTACGCTGTCGAAAATCCAGAGGGATTATCTGACGGGGCGCGGGCCGTTTCCGCCGGAGGAGCATAAGCTGGGGGTGAGATCGAGCCGGCTGCGCGGGGCGGCCAGGGCATCTGACCCGGTGGTGTCTGGCACGCGGGTGCAATCGAGCATTGGCGATAATGTGGAGTATGCGGCGATTCATGAGTTTGGCTGGCGGATTGTGCATAAGCCGCGGACTGGCACGGTGAGGCTGCGGACGGATGCGCAGGGGAATTTGCTGAGGCAAGCTGCCGGGACTGGCGCGCTGGGGCATTTGGCGATTTTTGCGAAGGCGGAGCATAAGCGGGTAAAGGTGCAATTCCAAAGCAAAGGCTTTGAAACGGTCATTCCGGAGCGGGCGCCGTTCCGGACGGGGATCGGCGAACGGTTGGATGCAATGGGACGCGGGATGAGCAGTGACCTGGTCGCGGAGTGGCGCGCCCGAAAATAGACACAAATTAACACGCATTTTTGATGATTACAGCTTTGGACATTATCGACCGGTTGCCTTACGAGCTGAAAGACAGGCTCGAGGCGGATTCGTTTTTTGAGGATATCCCGGTGGTAGTGGCAGAGGACGGTAATGTGAAGCGTGAGATTGAGAAGAAACAAGCCGCGGTGACAGCGAAGAGCGGACGGCGCGGGGTGGCGGTGCTGGTGCTGCAAATTGTCGCGGACGACGATTTCCCGAATTTGGGGTTTGGTCCGATGACGCTGCGTCCGGCGTTCCAGGTGATCGAGAACGTGGAGTTGAATCGGGACACGAATGGGACGCATAAGTCGGCGCGCAAGGTTGCTCGGCGGATCCGCGACGTGGTGAAGGTGTGCGGGATGCAGGGCTTGGTGGCGAGTATTCAGACGGATAAGCCGTGCATTGAGCCGGTAAATTTGGGTGAGGAGATGGGAAAGCTGCTCAAGGGGTATCAGGTAAATTTTAAGTGTTTCGAAATTCCGGATAAGAACATGAGCCAGGTGCAAACGCCGGTGTTTAGGTCGCTCATGCCGGCAGGGACAAGTCCAGGGAGTTCTTCTGCCGCATTCCAGGTGGTGATTGATTGCGCGACTCCGGAGGCGACGATTTTCTACACGCTGGATGATTCGTATCCGCGGGAAGGGAACCCGCAGGCGCATGTTTACGCGGATCCGATCGATGTGCCGGTGAGCGGGTTTATTTTGCGGGCATGCGGGTATGGGGCGGGGATGATTGCGAGCTGGGTGAACCGGGCGGAAATCGTGGTTCAATGAAACAAGCACACAGAGTAACAGAAAACTGAAAGGAACTTTATGTCAGTCACTTTATATACGGGACCGGGGAAGGTTTACATGGGCGCGGCGGGCATTTTCCCACAAGAGGAAAATGGGCAAATCGTCGCGACGGTGAATCAAGAGGCGAATAAGGTCGCCGCCGGGATGCATGGCCGGGTGAGCGCGACGCAGGGTGATGGGACAGCGAAGGTGGCGCTGACACCTTTCGACAATTGGGGTCTGCTGGGTGTGCTGTTTCCGGCGTTTTTGGGGGTGAAGGTAGGAGCGACAGCGGCGGCGTTTGTGAAGGGGACGCGACCGCATAATCCGGGGGGCGCGGGGGACGCAGCTTGCGTGCTCTGGGGCAATGATGGCCGGAAATATTCTTTTCCGCATGCGGCGATTACGAAGCATCCGGACATGCATTTAGGTGTGGATAAACCGCTTTACGGTGGGATTGAAATCACGGCGCTCGGGGCGACGGGTGTGGCAATGGGGACTGCGGGGTTTCTTTACACCATCACGGAGAGTGGAGCGGCGGATCCCGGCGGGCCGATGACGCTGGCGGATTTTGTGAGGGGCCGCTGGACGGGCGTTTATGGGACGGTGGCTGGCTTTGGCGGCGACGCCGGCGGGACGCCGATTGAAGCGGAGGATGAGTGGACGATTTCGGCGGATATCAAGTACTCCACCAGGCCGGTGCAAAAGTTGACGCGGTGTTATGTGCTGGATTCGGTGGAGTTTATGGCGAAGGTACGCCCGTATGGTCCGACGCACACGCAGATCGACGCCGCGCTCGGGATGCATAGCGGACGGCTGCTGGGGTCGAGGTTTGCGACGTCCGGCATTGACCTGGTGTTGACTGGGCCGCCGATTGGAGGCACGGCGAAGACTATCACGCTGAAGAATGCGGACGTGGTGGGCGCGGGCTACGAGTTTGGCGGAACGAAGCTCGGGACTGGGGAAATAGGGTTTATCAACGGGATGACGTTTACGGCGGGGGCGCCGGGAAGCTTGATTGAATTTTCGGCATAGGACCGATGGGACCGATAGGACCAATGACGTGAAGATAAGTTACCGAACACAAGGCAGCGGGGCTTATACGCTGCTGGCGGATGATACGGCGGGGACTTACATCTTCGGATTCCAACCCCGGATGATGGGGCGGAGCCAGGTGACGCCGCTGTTTCGCAGCTCGAAACCGTTTGTGGCGGCGCGGGGGAATCGGCTGTGGCAGTTGGGGGGGACTGTCATCAAGGATAACGGAACGGCGGCGGCCGCTGCAGCTTTCATTCAATCGAATGCGGCGGCATTTCCAGATTTTGTGGATTTGAAAATCGAGGAGGGTGCGACGGCGATTTATTTGACTCCGGCGGTGCTGGTGGAGTTTTCACCAGCGGTGAATGGGGCGGAGACGGTGATTTCTTATGGGTTTGTGGGCGGAGACCTGACGACGACGGCGCCATAAGAAGTGGCGAGCCACCTAGCGGTGGGGACCACTAGATAAAAGATAATATGAAACCGAAATGGATTCTGGCGGTGGTGATGGTGATGACGCTGGTGAGCGCGCAAGGCGCGGTGGTGACGTTTTCTGAGGGGCGACTGGCGAGCGGGGCCCAGAATCGGCTGATTACGATTTCACTGGCGAGTGATCCGCTGGCGGTGACGACGAATATTGTCTTTGGGACACCGATGAAGCTGCAGCCGGTGGGAGGCGTGGTGACGGTGACTAACCTGGTGGCGGCGAATTATTGGGTGCGGATTGACGGGGTGGAGAAGCCGATGTTCATGCCAGTGCCGGACTCGACGAATACCTATAATGCGGTGGATTTGATCACGGACGGGCTGAAGCACATGATTGGGCAGACGAATTATGTGCTTATCGCAGGGCTGCCTACGGTGAGCTCGATTACGTCGACGGATACGGTAGTCGTGCAGGTGGGGGCTTTCCCCTTCAACGCGCCTCGGCAAATCTCCGGCAGCGGTCTTGCAACCAGCTTGTCTTTGATGGGATTGGCGAGCACGGGTTTCGTGGCCCAGACGGAGGCGCCGCTGGCGAGCACGAATTATGTGAACTCGGTTTTTGCGGCGGCGCTGGCGGCGAGTGTGAGTGGGGTGGCGAGTGTGAACGGGCGGACAGGGGCGGTGAGCCTGGTGAGTGGAGATGTGACGGGGGCGCTGGGGTTTGTGCCGGTGACACCGAGCCAGTTTGCGAATGCGCTGACGAATAATGAGGCCGTGGCGTTCGCGCTGCATGGCGCCGTGACGATTAATCCGAATCTTGGAACTCCTGGTTTTGGACTTGATGTGCAGCCATCGAGCGGATTTAACGCGCTGAGTGTGAGGGATCGGAATGGGGTTTTGACAAGCTGGTTTGACCAGGACGGAAAGCTTCATGCTGATGGCGGGTTTCTAAGCAACCTTGGGTTATCCGCGTTGCAGGCCGGAGGGGCGACGGTGGGCCAGGCGCTGATATACAATGGCAGCATTTGGGCGCCGACAACGATTGTGGGTGGTGGTGGTGGCGCTCCGGGATTCACAGTGGGGACAAACGTTACGACGTTTCTGGGTGGGCTCGGCGGGACTAACACGGTGCTGAATGCGGATGTGTCGCACTCGGAGGTGGTGGCATCGACAAACAAGTTAAATACGGACCTGCAGGCGCAATTGGCGCCGACGCTGGCGAGGTTTCGAGCGCAGACACAGTTCTCAGATATGCTGGATCCGGGTGGACTGCCGATCATTGACGGGAACACGAATGTGGGTTTTCGCAGGATTTACGATCCGCTGGGGCTTCTGTCTGTAAAGATTGAGACAAATCTCGTGACGTTTTCGCAGGCGGTCAAGGGGTTGGGACCGGTGTCGGCGAATAATTTTCAGGGGACGGTGGGGAGCTCGAATATAGCGGGAGTGGTGGCGCAAGCGAGCCAAGCGGCGGTGAGCGGTTTGACGATGAGTTATGGTCCGAGGCTGGCGCTGGCGGTGTTTATTTGCGGTGATTCCTGGTCGGATACGAACACGGCGACTGGGGTGGCGCCGTACGGACTTTGGACGGAGATGTTGAGGACGAACCTGATCGGGGCGGGCTACACGATAGCGGCGTGGAGCAATAACGCGCATGCGGGCTACACGATCGGAGACCAGACAAATAATTTTGAGGTGTGGTATGGACCGATGACGAATTGGGTGGGGAGTGGGACAAATGTGCTGTTTGTGGATCTGACTGGAATCAATGACAGCCGGGGCTATGACGCGACGGGATTTTGGGTGCCGACAGCAGGGCAGGCTTTTGCGGCGAGCACGAATATGTGGTCGCGGGCGCGGGCCAAGGGGGCGACGGTATTTGCGGCGACGGTGCCGGCGTCGGCGTTTCCTGGGACGGTGGAACCGGCGAGCTTTTTTAGTTTTCGGACAACTTACAATTCGGCGGTGCTGGGGACTCCAGGGCTATACGACGGGCTGGCGGATTTGAGGTCGGTGTTTATGAATCCGCAAAATACGTCGCTTTATCAATCATCTGATGAGCTGCATCCAACTACAGCCGGTCATGTGGAGCTGGCGCGTTTGTGGATGGAGGCGATTTCATCGTCGCTGTCGGCGCGGCCGTCGATGAGGGCGATGCCGACTGAGCTTGACTGGGTGAGCGCGTTACAGAATCGCATGGTGAGCCCATCAATCAGCGGAGGATTTACAATCACGGACCCGAACGGAACGCCGAGCATGACGCAGTATTCGACCAATATTGCGGACTCGATTGGGACGGTGCTGGTGCTGACAAATCCATTTGTTTCGGGCCACAGGCTGATGGCCAGGGTGCGGGCGTTTATACCTGGGCCCGGCATCGCAAATGACGCGATAGCGTTGACGTTTACGGATCCGGATCATGGCTTCACGAATCTCGATGGGCTGATCATCACGCGGGATGGGAAGGTTTATGGGGATGCTATCAGCATGTCGAATACGGTGCCGCCGAATGTGACGTTGGTGAATCAAGCCACAATGATAGCGGCGAGTGGAAGCCCGAATGGGTATTATTTGGATTCGTGGGGACAATCGGCAGCGACTCCCTTGAATGTGTGGATGACGAATGCCGCGCTGGGCACAAATCTGTTTCGGCTGGAGACGGTGTTGTCCGGGACGGCGCCGACAGCCAAGACCTGGAGTTTTCATTTTCAAGATGCGGCTTTCACCGATCATTTGGGAATGGAAGTCAATTCGCAGGGGGATGGGTATTTCCCAGGGCGAGTGACGGCTGCGGGTGGGGCGAGCATTTTGCTGAGTGACGTGACATCGGTTTTGGGATTCACGCCGAGCGCGGCGGAATTGACGAATGGGCAGACGACACTGGTGAGACTTGGGGGAAAGTTGTGGCTGGAGAATTGGGGCGCAGCAAACACGAATGCGCTGACTTTTTTTGGGCCGACGAATAGCGCTTCGGTGGATTTTTGGAGGGCGTTTGACGGGACGGGCAGCTATGTCGCAAGCCTGGATAGCCAAGGCAGGCTGAACGCAAATTACATCCATGTTTTGCTGGCTAGTCCGAACACCACGGCGGCCTTCAACTCTTTGGGTGATTTGACTTCGGTGGCGACAACTCCGACTGAGCTGGGTTATGTGCATAACGTCACAAGCTCGATCCAGGCGCAGCTTAATGCGCTGGCGAGCGCGGGTGGGGGGAATCTGAACGCGGTGACGAATAATGACACGCGGTCGATTACGCTGAGCAACGGTCTGACGGTGGTGGGGCCGATGACAATCATTTCGTCCACAAATATTGATTGGTCGGTGAACGGGGTTTTGACGGGGTGGCTGGCGGCGTCAAATGGATTTTATGGCGCGCTGCACGGGCAGGCGGACACGGCGAATGGGTTAAGTGCCACGGCGAGTCTAAGCGGCGGGACGCAACTGGCGATGGTGTATTACGATAATAATGGGCATATAGCCACGATGAGCCAGGGCGGAACGGCGAACTTGCTGCATGGCGGATCAGGTTCGACGGCGCCGGCGTTTGGGCCGGTGATGGGCAGTGAGGTAAGCGGGGCGGTGGCGACGGCCACGGGGGCGAGCTATTCCACCAATGCGTTTGATGCGACCACTAATGTTTTCGGCGGCAATATTGTGCTGGGGCAGTCTTGCACAACAAATTTCTCAGGCAACGTGACGATCAGCGGTTTAACGAGTTTGCCGGGGTCGACGGAGCGAGCGGGAAGATTTATGGGGTTGAACACGGACTCGGCGACGCACACGGTGACGACGCCGGCGAGCTGGCGATGCTCGGATTACACGAGCACCCACTATGTCACTAATGGCTTTGCGATTGCGCTGGTTCCGGATGTGTTGCCGGGGCAGATGACGAATTGCGCGGTGGCGTACTTCAAGTGACGCGTGGCGAGTGGTGAGTGGCGAGATGAAAAGAACGATTTTAGCTGTGGTTGCATTGCTGAGCTGGGGGACGGCTTTTGGGCAGTTCACGTTCAATGATGCGGGCTTTTTGGGTGCGCTCACTCCACCAGCCGCCACTTCGGGTGGCTCGGCGCCGGTGATTTCGAATGTGAGTTGCGGAACGCCGACCAGCTCGGGGATGACGATTACTTGGAACACGGACGTGTCGACGGTGAATAATAAGGTGCAGTACTCGATCCACGCGGACATGAGCGCATCCAGCACGGCGACGGGGAGTGATGGTGGGACTTCGCACAGCGTGCCGCTTACAGGGCTGACTGCGAGCACGGTCTACTACTACCAGGTGCAAAGCGACGCGAACTCGCAGACGACGTTTTCGAGTGAGGGGAATTGTACGACGGCCGCGGGTGGAAACCTGCTTTCGGCGATGAATCCTAACTTTGTTTGGCTTAACACGACAAATGTGACGCTGGTTTCTGGGACGCAAAATGTGACCAATTGGGTTGATTGCTCGAATCTCTTCGTGCTGAAGGCGAGAAGCACCTCGGCTTACCCCACAAACAACACCTCAGCAAATGGCGGGGTTTGGTTCACGGGTAATGGCAACTGCTATTTGACGAATCTGTCTGTGCCGGCAGGGATTTCTTTTTCGTCCAGCGGGAATTGGACGCTGGCTTGGCGGTCTGCGGTGAACTCGGGTAACTCGGGCCGCGGGGCATTATCCATTCCAAACACAGGGGACGCCGGGGTAGTTTTCGGGAACCCAACCACGCCTTCATTGAGCGTGATTTACGGGGCCACGGATGTGAGTCGAACGCTGGTGGCGGGGACGCTTTACTCGATCATGCTAAGCTGCTCGAGCGGGACTTGGACGCTGTACACTAATGGCGTCTCGGCATTGACCGGCACTGGCTTTAGCACGTGGGTTGCTCAGTGTGTTGGGAATGATCCGACCACCGACCCGTTAACGGGCTACATCCAAAAAATGGCCTATTGGACGAACTCGGCCAAGACACAGACGGACGCAACGAATTGGCACACGTTTTGTGTGCAGAATAACCCGTGAAATACTGGGCGATCATCTTATTTGCAGTGTGCAGCGCGAGCGCCCAGGTGGCTTATCCTTTGAAGCTTTCGGCGGGGAAGCATTATTTGGTGGATCAGAATGGGACGCCGACGTTTTTGCAGGGGGAAGGGGCTTACTCGATGATTGCACAGTTGAGCGGGCCGCAGGCGGATCAATACCTGTCGAACCGATGGACGAAGGGGTTTAACTGCGCGCTGGTGAATTTGATTGAGCATCAGTTTACGACGGTGCATCCCGCTCCGGCCAACGCCTACAACGTCAAGCCGTTCACTGGGCTAATATCGGGGACCTGGTACGATTTCTCGACGATCAACGCCGACTATTTCACGAATGTGGATTATCAGCTTTTACGCGCGAGCAATTACAACGTGTGCTTGTTCGTCTTCCCGGCTTACTTAGGCTTCGGCGGCGGGAGCGAGGGTTGGTACGCGGATATGACGCACAATTCGCTTACTTCGCTGACAAACTGGGGCAAGTACGTCGCGGGCCGGTATATGAATTTCCCGAACATCGTGTGGGTGGGAGGTGGGGACTACAACGCGGCGGACAAGACAGGGATCGACGCGGTGATGTATGGGATCTTGAGCGTGGATTCGAATCACATTGTTTGCGCGCACAGTGCTCGAAACCACAGCGGGTTGACGGATTACACTGAGTCTTGGGATCTATTCAATTCGACCTACACGGCGAACATCACAGCGAGCCAGACGTTGACGGATTATCAGCGGAGCCCGGTATCGCCGACGTTTATGATTGAATCGGATTACAATGGGGAAAACAGCGCGACGGCGTTGACTTGCCGGGAAGAGGCGTGGCAAACGGTGTTTTCGGGTGCGATGGGGAATTTCTTCGGCCAGACAGCGACTTGGCAGTTTACGAGCGGATACCTCACAGAGTTGGACAATAGCGCAAGCACCAGCATCACAAACCTGGTGAAGTTGCTGCGGACAAAGAGTTGGTGGCTAGGGGTGCCGGATACGAATAGCTCTGTTTTTACCAGTGGGCGGGGCACGGGTGGGATTTCGTCGCAGGGGTATATCTCCGGGCTGAGAGCGACGGATGGGACGTTTGTGCTGGCTTATTTTCCGGATGGGGTGAGCACGCCGACTATCGACATGAGCAAGCTGCAGGCGCAGGTGAGCGCGAGTTGGTTCAATTGCCGGGATGGCAGCTCGAGCAATTTTGCGAGTTATGCGAACTCTGGGAGCCGAACTTTTACGGCGCCGGATTCGAATGACTGGGTGCTGGTGCTGGATGCGCCGACTGTGGCGACGACGTTTACGAAGACTTACGGCGCGGGAAAGCATGGGACGGGAACGAGGTGAAGGGAAGTGGCGAGGGGTGATGGGCGAGATTACAGAACGTCAAAGGAGTGTGGTGAAGGCATGGATGGCGGCGGGGTCGGTGAAGGGCGCGGCGGGGCGGCTGGGGCTCGCGAGCAAAACGGTGGAGTACCATTTAACTGCGGCGCGGTATCGGCTGGGAATAGGGCCGCTGATGTGGCTGGCAGTTTGGGCAACAAAAAACGGAATGGTGCCGGGGGTGAGACGGGGGCTTGGCGCGGGAAAGAATAAGATATGAAAAAATATTTGGCGTTGATTGGAATGGTGGCTTTCGTAGGACTGGCGGCTGGGACGGCAAGCAATCGAACGCTGCAATTTAAGTGGGCGCCGAATCCGGTTGATCTGGGCGGGATGTCGACGAATGACTACTGCACGAATATCACGATTGTGGCGTTTTCGGTCACGGACTGCACTGTGCCGACGAACTTATGGCCAGCGGTGGCGAGCTGGCCGGCGACGTATTTTTTGAACCAAGGGCCGCCAGGGTCGCAATGGGCTGCGGTGGTGCAGACGGATCAGTCGGTGAGGTTTTACATGCTGGCAGCGACGAACGGGAGTGGAGTTGCTAGCCCTTTTTCAAATGCCGCCACTTGGGTGCCGGCGCCCCCGGCGGGAGTGGTGCTGGGAATAAGGTGACTGTTCGGAATAGGACCGATGGGACGAATGGGACGGATGTTAGATGGAACGCGAGTTTAAAATACTAATTACGGGGGACGCGGGCGGGCTGGCAAGCTCGGCTAAGGAGGGGGCGAGCGCGCTGCGGGATGAGCTGAATCCCGCGGTGGAGAGTTTCCACAAGAACTGGAAGGCGGCGGACGCGTCGGTGGAGGAATCTGTAAGCAAGGGATCGCTAAGCAAGATGGTGCGTGGTCTGAGCCATCAGTTTCCGGAGCTGGGGATGTTGGCGCGGGTGGCAATCAACCCGATTGTGGGCGGGTTTATGGCGCTGCTGGCGTCCGCAAAGGCGGTGAATAAGGTTTTTACGCAGATTATCGCGAATTCAAACACGGGGATTTTTTCAGGGACGTTTTCGCGGGATATGGATGCGTCCACGAAGGCGGCGGTGGAGGGTGAGGTGGCGTGGAGGTCGTTTGAGCGGGCTTTGAGCGCGGTGGCTGCGGCTGGGAAGTCTGTAAAGACAAACACTGAGGAAGCGATTGCGGCGATTCGGCAGCATGGGGTGGCGGTGGCAGAACAGCAAAACGCGGCCAAGGCGCAAGAGCTGGCCAAAATAAACATGCTGGAGGAGACAGACCAAATGGGGCATCCGCAGGCAATCCAGGCGCGGCTTGATATCGAGGACGAGTATGCGCGTCGGAAGCTGGTGGCGAATATCGAGGCTAAGGATGCGCAGATCGAGGCGAAGCGTAAAGAGGTGGAAAAGCTGAGCCAGGGCGCCGAGCATGAGGAGCAAAACGCGGCGGCCGCGCGGAAGGAGTATGAGGATGCGCAGCGGGATTTGGAACGGTTTCAGGCGCTGAAGTCGGCCACTGATAAGGCGCTGGCGGAGACGACTAAGCAGGTGAATGCGCTGCAAGGGGCTAATTTCATTGGTCCGGGGCAGATTAACCAATTGGACACTGCAAGGGCGCTGCAAGCGCAATTAAGGACGCGTGCAGGGGTATTGGGTGGGCAAGGGGTGGATTACGCGGACGCAGCGCGGGCGGCGAAGGAGCGCTATGACACCTCGATGACGCGGGCGCGGGAGCTGCGCGGGAGCGCGACTGATATCGGGCAGGGAATACCAGCTGAGCAGGCGCTGGCGAATCAAGGGTATCGCGACGCCGGCGAAGTGGCGGCGACGGAGCGGCTGACGCGGACTTACAAAGCCACGGCGGATGTGGCTAAGGAGCAAAGCCAGGTGAGTGGAGCTATCGACAAAGCGGTGGAGGGAATGCATGGGGTGGCGGTGTCGAGTCTGATAAAATTGCAGGCGACGACACAAGCGCTGGCGGATTTGCAGAAGAGGGTGGCGGGGTTGGAGGCGGCGAAAGATAACCGACATCTGTAATGGCCACTTACTGGACTTTGACTTACGGCGGGCTGGAGAAAAGCTTTGCGGCTTGGGGCTTGGACGAAGAGACGGCGGAAGCGCAGTTCGCCAATATGGCGATTGATATTTTCACGGTGGCAGTGCCGGGGGCAAAGGTGGAGGCGGACCCGATTTTTGCGTTTGAAGCGGCGGTGGTTATTCAGCGGGCTCGGGTGCTATCACTGATTGATGGAAGCTGGTCTGGTGGGGTGATTGAATTTCAAGGAAAGCGGCTTTTGCATGTGCTGGACGGGCGGCCGGATTACGAGGGGATTATCTACCAATTTAGCGGGCCGTGGTACGACATTGCGCAAACGCCTTATCAGCAGACGGTGTACTCTTACTCAGGGGATCCGGATGCGCCGAATGCGGATTTGGTGTCGAATGTGGTGTTGTTTCAAAAGGTGACGGCGCCGGGTGTGGGCGCGGCGCGCAATAGCGGCCAGCAGATCGGAGACATTTTGCAGCATGTGCTGGATCAATATTCAGCGCAGGGGATGGCGGCTCCTTACCAGATCGGGACGATTGACCCGGCGGTGAATTTGATGACTTACCAGCTTAAGGACATCAAATGCGATGAGGCTATCCAGATGTGTCTGCGGAGTTCGCCGGAGGTGAAGGTGTGGTTTAATTATCTGACAGCGCCGCCCACGGTGAATGTGCGGGCGCAGGCGAACTGCACGGCGGCTTCGGTAGCGATCGGGGATGGGGTATCGCATGAGAGTATAAGGCTCAGCCCGCGGTATGACCTTCAGGCGCGGGCGGTGGTTCTTTATTTTGAGCAGGTGAACACGGTGTCCGGGGTGAGCTGGCTGCAACGGACGAAGCAAAAGTATCCGGCGGACGGACCTGAAGGCGGGCTGAGGGTGATAGTGCAGACGATTGACCTGGCGGGGGCGAATGTATCGACGGTGAGCGGGTCGCTGAGTTGCACGGCGGTGGCTAATAACCGGGCCTGGTGGGCGAAGTATATCCCCGAGCTGCAAAGTAAGAAGATTCGCGGGTTTTCGGTGGGAGCAATGACTGTGCTGGATGAAACGGGTGCGGCGGTGAGTCTGAGCACTTATCCGAATGTGCTGGATGATGGGTCGAATATAGCGACCTGGATGAAGTTAACCGGCGGCGCTGACGTGGCGGGAGTGAAGGCGACGATCACGGCGATTGCTAGCTACACGGAGTGGGATTCAGACGCGAGCGGGGATCCGGAGACGTCCACGAATGGGCGCAAGTTGACGGTGTTTCCGAGCAAGGGATTGGCGCTGAGGGTGACGCTGACGAATGGGGTGAGCGGGCCTTACTCGACGGTGGCAAGCTCGATTGCAGGGGAGGATATCCCAAGCGGATTGGCGCAGTCGATTTGGACTTCACTGAACACATTGCAGTACGACGGGTCGGTGCAGATTGTGGAGACGGAATGCTCAGGGTCTGTGGGGATGGGCAATGTGCTGAATCTGACAGGCGGCCGGACTGAATGGGCGACGATGAAGGCGCTGATTCAGACGGTGACGCGGAAGTATGGGACGGGCCAAACGCAGGTGGCAGTGGGGCCGGCGAGGGACTTGAGCGCGGGGGATTTGACGCAGCTATTTTTGATTAACCGCAATCGCCGAGTCTGGATGGACCCGAGCTTTCAAAAGTCGCCTGAGATTAGGGGGCGCGCGGCGGTGGTGCTGGGAGCAAAAACGGCTAAGGAAAACAGCCAGACGGGGCTCGAGGAGCGGAGCTTGCTGGTGACGTCTGCCGCCAGTGGCGGAAACATCGCGCAGATCATGAAGGATGCGTCCAATAAGCAGTTTGTGATGAATACGGTGGATTCGGCAGGCGCACAGGTGAGCGCGACTTCGAGTATTAAGATGGCGATGGCGGATATCGAGGTAGGATCAGCGCATCGGCAGGCTAGTTTTCAATGGTTTTATTTCAAGGATGCGAAGGATTCGTGCTCGGCAAAGAAGTGCCTGGTATTGATGACGGCGCCGGAGGCTGACACGTGAGCGGAACGGGCTCTTGGCAGGCGGACTTTTGCTGTGGGTGTGAGGATTCGCCGCTGAGCGCGGCGGTGCGGGCAGTGATGCTTTGGCCGGGGTTTTTACCGTTTACTTATATTGGGAGCGGGGACACGTCTGGGGTGAAATATCGGACAATAACCGTCAGTAAATGGGATTTTAATCTCGAAACCTTGGTCACAGCTTCACTCACATGCCACGATCTTAACGGTTCGATCATGGCAGACGGTTTAACGGGGTTGGTGACTACGCGTCCGCAAGATTTTTGGCCGGCCTGGCCGCCGGATGTGACGCCAACAGCAACGCATTTGGAATGGTCTGGTGGCGACTTTCCGCCGGCGACCGTGGACTTAAGCACACCGATTTCGCTAGGGGATATTGGGACAAGCTGTCAGGGTCTGCTGGATTCTTTGGATGTGGCGGGGGTTACTTTGGGGACAGAAAAAAGGGTGAGGTACAACACAGACACCGCGCCGGATTTTATTTTTAATTCAGCATCTTGGCCAGTGTTCAATTATGACGTAATCGCGGGAGGGTATTATTGGATGGATGTCATTTCCCAGGCGCCTTACAACACGCCTTTGACGCCATTTGAGTACACCGAGGCGATGATGGTCACTGAGGATATGGACGGGGTAGTGGTGGGGCCAGAGGCTTGGAGCATGTATGAGCAGGAAAACCGATGGGTGATGCGGAAGACGTTTTCGTCGCCAGTGACCGCGCCGGTTTGCTGCCAGGATATATATACTGGGTATGAGCATACTGGCTTGCCGGCGCCGGTGTGCCAGATGATACCCGACGACACGCACGGGCATTTGCTACTGGACCGTCCGACGCTAATCTTGGACACCTCGGATAATCTGAGGCAGATCGTGCGGACGCCTTATTGGGGAAAAGCTTTGACTGGCGGCGGATGCCCTTGCGCATGAGCTGCGAGACTTGCAAGCCGATGGAGGCTGGTGTGGTGGTGGTGGATGGGAAGGACATGGAGGCCGCTCCAGGGGGTATGATCCGAGCTAGGCGAGGGGTTTGCAGGGTATGTCCGCACGTGCAATTAAACCATGTGGAGCTGCTGAGCTGGGCCAACTTTAGTAGTTGTGGGCTTTGTGGGTGTCCGCTGGGGAATTTGACTCGATTATCGGCCAAGTCTTGCCCGGATAAACCGTCGAGGTGGGAGGCTTTACAAGGGGTCTGAATCAGGGTTGCGGGATGGCTGCAATTTTCGGTCTTTACGGGCAAAGTGTATTAAACCTCTGCGAAACTGTATCAAACCTCGCGGTGGTTTACAATAAGGGCCCCAACAACGCCAGTCGGTCTGACCGCTGTTTGCATCGCTTAATCGTTGG